>Ga0070670_100005730_pt1 | contig 10491 bp, 9 predicted proteins | sample KBSS63metaG_FD_64665 | JGI IMG/M metagenome (GOLD analysis project Ga0070670, IMG submission 64665) | Switchgrass rhizosphere microbial communities from Kellogg Biological Station, Michigan, USA - KBS S6-3 metaG | ecosystem: Host-associated > Plants > Roots > Rhizosphere > Soil ... | reverse complement strand
GGCACGCCTAAAGGTGAACGGCTGCCGGAATTAGCGAGCTCCCAGCCAAACCAGGCCGATAACGAGTAAGCGAACAAAACACCGACGCCAAATACCATATAGAGTTTCTTTAACATTAGATCACCTAGTCATCGTCACTTGATGAGTCGTCGGACCCAGCGGACGAGCTTGTACTAAACATACTGTCCTTCCACCGTCTCGATTCGAAGGTTACCTTTCGGATAAGGCCCAGGACAGGCATGATCAAGAGGATCAGGAACGCACAGCAAAAGTTGACGCCGCGGTTAACATTTTGCTCAACCTTGACCGAAACCGGCATGGGTGACTGCCATTTCTCCCACGTTCCCTCGACACGCAGGGTATACTTACCGCCGGGCAGAGCCGAGAGAGTTGCATCGTTCGATTTGCCGCCTTCGCTCCATGATTCCCCGTCCTCGACGCCGCTATAATATGAGACGGGGACTTCGACCGATTCGACCTCCTGGCTCTGGTCGTTAACCAGATCAACATCGAGGTCGGCCCACGAATTATCAACTTGTGCACCTGCGGTGATCCTAACGTTGTTGTTTGCCTTGATATCGAATGGCTGGCTAAAAACCGCCTGCGGAGCTGTGGCGTTGGCCAATGGCGGCAATATGATCTCCTGATTAAGAACAGTCCGCGTCAGGCCGCTTAGCGGGATCATAAATATTGCAACGCAAAACAACAGAAGTAGCGGCAAGGCTCCCCAGGTATAATAAAAACGCCCCGTGAACGGCTGGTTCGGTGCGACTCCCCAAGGCCGCGGCAAGCCTGAGATGCCGAAGATCTTTTCGATCTCGTCGTTGGTCATGTACGTCCCTGCAGACCAATTGATCTCATTTTCCGAGATCTCCTGTGAAAGCATGAACGGCGGCGAGACATAATCGATAGCCCGTACCGTTTCCCCCTGCTCGACGCGCCAATAGAACTCACCCTTTACATATTCGACCATCGCCGGCGCGTCTTGAAATATCTTGTAAGTATTGCCGCTGTACCGCACGGTCTGGCCGGCGCCAGGCATTCCAAGCTGCTCGACATCTGCGGGATTTACGGGCTCGACAAAGTTCCAATGATTATCAGAATGAACGAGCCAGCGGAAACCAACCGTCGGGTTGTAAAGCAGGTACTCGTGCCAAAAATACTTTTCGTATTCGATCGTGACGCTGCGAGCCACCCCTCCGATGATCTTGAACCTTACGTCACCCGGGAACATCCCTTCGGCTCCGATCGGCGCAACAAAATCCGGTTGGTCCGGAGGCGGAGTCAGCGATTTGAAGAAACTAAGGTTTCCCTGATTTACATCAAGCAGCGAATTGCAGTTCGGGCAGGTTACGCGTTCGCTCTTATCGGGTGCAACCAGTTCCATCGGCCCGCCGCAATTGGGGCAGCCCATTGCCGCGGACGTGACGCGGCGCGCCTCGCGCTCGACGGGCCTCGCATCTCCGAGGCCGATCTCCGCAAGTGTGACCTGTTTACCGACAAAGACCCACGGCGGGTCCATGCTGTAGTCGATCGTGGCAAAGGCATTGTCCTTGCCCGCAAGATCGGCATAAGCAAATTGTTCGCCCGGCGTCAATTTATAGGGTATCTCACCGTCCGCAGCGACAGATGTGCCTTGGCCTTTTTCCTGCACCATCAGAGGTGTCGGGCCCGGTATTTCGGAGACCACTTGGCCAAGTTGAAGCCCTGAGTAGCCGGGAACGGCAGTTCCTGCCGGCAACGGCTGATAAAACGTGAGGTAAAACCGCCCCTGGGCCTCTGCAAGCCAGCCCACCCATCCATTGGAGAAAGTTGCGTACCATTCGTCCCAGTAGCCGCCGAGTTCGTGACGCAGCTGCGCCCGGCCGGTCAGTTCAAACCGGGCATCACTATAGGTGCCTTTGAGCCCGAGTTTTAAGGGGGATTCCGAATCGGCGATCTCTGCGACCTTGCCCAGATCGTCTAGCCCCCGGTCAGTGCGGGCGATCGCCGACCGGCAAAAGGGGCAAATGAGAACTATTGTTGAGCCCGCTTTGAATTCGATCGGCGCGCCGCAGGATGGACAGCTTGCCTTGAGGACGCTCATCGCTCACCTCCGGCTGCCTCGGATATAGGGTTTGAAGCTTGAGAATCCGCTTCACCTCTTTGGATCTTTGCTACCGTAACTGTCTGCGCGCCCAGCAAGCTCTTTAAATTCGTTTTCCAATCCCATTCGGGCCGGGCGCGGCAGCAATAAAGGTTGAATGTAGCTGTCCCATATTCCGGATAGGTGTGGCAGGCAAGATGCGATTCCGTAAGTGCGACCAGTCCGGTAACTCCGCCTTCGCCCTCGAATGTGTGCCAGATGGAACCGATCGATCGCAGTCCGAGATCAGCAATTACCGCGTCGATAATTCCGCCAACCACCTTCTCGTCGCGCAGCGACGACTTGTCACAGCCCCCGGCCTCGACCAGCCATTCCGTACCAACGATCATCGAATCAAATTACCCGGCGCAAAGATCCTGTAAAGTAGGTGACAAACCTGTGAGTATGCTCGTGCGTTATACTGCAAGTTGAGTGTAGTATGTCGAAAAAAACTATAGCTAAAATTTGGTGCTTTGTCATATCGGCTTTAGCAACGATGGCGTTTTTTTCCGCGTGCTCGATGCAGTCGACAAAAGCCATCCCACCGGCCGTCGCGACGCGGTTTGGCAAGCCAACTGTGATAGGGACGATCAAGTCGCGAGATATCGACGAAGGCAGTGGCGTTGCGGCGTCAAAGTGCCACCAGGGGGTTCTGTGGACCCACAACGATTCGGGAGATGACGCATTCATTTATGCGGTCGATCTTTCCGGTGAAAGCCTGGGAACCTGGGAAGTCCCAAATGTAGAGAACATCGACTGGGAAGACATTGCCGAGTTCAAGGACGCTACCGGCAAATGTCTAATCTATATTGGTGAGACGGGCGATAACAAATCTCGTCGTCAGGAACACGCGGTGTACAGGATCAGTGAGCCGGACACTACCCACTCAGACCCAGACTCGGATCGCAAGCATCCCCAGCAGACCGGAGCGGCCGAGGCCATTCGATTTGTCTACCCGGACTATAACCAGAATGCTGAGACGCTGATGGTGCACCCAACCACCGGCGATATTTACATTCTGACCAAACGCGTCAGCGGCCCGGCCGGAGTTTATCGGCTGAAGCCGACTTTTAACAACGGTGCTGTCGTTAAACTGGAAAAGGTGGCTGAGTTGTCGGTGCCGGCGATACCTAATGGACTCTTGACCGGGGGCGACATCTCGCCCGACGGCAAAAGCGTGGTACTCTGCGATTACACACAAGGGTATGAACTCCGTCTCCAGGTGGATGCTGCGAATTTTGACGCGATTTGGCAGCAGACGCCGGAACCGGTCGACCTCGGCAAAAGAGAACATGGTGAGGGGATAACCTACAACATGGACGGGACATCTATCCTGGCGACCAGCGAAGGTAAAAGATCTCCTATCATCGAAGTAAAGCTATTCAAATAAAAAGGCACCGGCTCGAGAGCCGATGCCTATAATTGTTGTAAAGGGCTTTTCTTATTGGACGATAGAGAATTTGCCCTTATTCTCAACCACCTGTCCGCCCACGCGGTCCTTGATCTGCACCTTTATATCGTAGTCCCCCGGTGCCATCAGAGTTGTCGGCATTAGACGGGCAAGAGTAAGGCGCTGGCCCGAGTCGCTCAAACCGCTCCAATCCTCAGCCTGCCGGTAAACCTCCTTGCCGCTTTTGGACAGGATGTAATCAACGTCGACAGCAGGCCGCAGCGTCGTCTGGTCTATCCCGGCGTTGTAAACCTGCAGATAAATGCCAACCTGATCGCCCTTATGGTAGACCCCCGATAGATTCGGAATGACCTTGTTGTTACCGATGACGAACATTTGGCCGATGTCGCGTTCGGTGGTCGAACGGAGATTTGCCGTGAGGATCAACGAAGAGGTCGAAAGCTTCTTGTCGTCATATTTAGGAACGTCAAACCCGAGACTTGCCAGCCCCTTGTTGCCCGTCCCGACATCGCGAACAACCACATCCACTTTATAATGCCCCGGAGTCAGGGCCACCGCTTTTTGGTAGACGGATCTTTTGTCCCTGGCGTCGGCAAGCTCCTCAGTTGTCGCTGTGGTGGTGACGGAATCCTCGAAGATACCCGACCGTTTGCCGGATACTGCAGTAATTCGTCCAAAAATGTTCATTGTCGCCTGCTGGAGTCCGCCGACCTGCTCAAACTGCAGTTCCTTGTTGTTGGTTTGAACGGTGAACGCAGTTATGATGCGTTCGTCCGATTGCTTAAAGAAATCGATCCGGACGTCAAAAGGCAAGACATTGTTGTCGATGATGCCCGAGTTTGCACCCGCCAGTTCCTGCAGGTCGCCAAATTTTACCTCAGGCGGACGAAACAGGCCCTGTTGTATCTCCATGCGGCGGAAAAATGTGTCCTGTTCCCGCTGATAGGGCAGTCGTTGGGCGCCTATTCCGACGGCACGCGCACTTTGATCAACAAGCCCCAGTTGTTCGGCAGTGGTTTGTCCCGCTCCTGGCATCGTTCTTAATGCGTCCTTTTCATTGGCGTCGCGAGCAAGACGGTATTCCCCGGTGCTCGTGGGATCGACAAATTCGATCTCGAGGCCCTCACCGACATTGTCCAAGTGCCTGTAAAACCAGATCTCAAAAGGATAAGTTGTTGTTTCGCCGCCGCCCTCATAGCTTGGACGATTGTATTGTCCGCCCGACGGATGAGATTCGATGGAGTCAGGTTTGCCCCAGGCAATATAGATACGGCCGCGGTCCGATTTCCAACCAGGGGTGCCGGAGGTGAAATGCTCGTTGGCATATGCTATCCGTTCGTAATATTCCTCGCGGAATTCATTCTCCTCTGTGTCAGGGTTAGGATCACGTCGGCGCCAGAAATTCTCGATAAAGTTCTCGCGTTCCTCATCGGTCTGAAGCGCTTTGAATGCCTTTTTCTCCTCATCGGTAATGATGTATGGAACGTCATTGTCGAGCCATTTTTTATAAACATCTTTACGTTCTGATTTGACGTTTCGAGGGTTAGCCGTAGGATCTTTGGGATTCTCGGTCGGCTTTGCCTTTTGTGCCCAAGCGGCAGATGCGCCTGTTAGCACATATAGGGCAAATAAAAAGACATTGATCAGCTTAAACTTCGACATATGGCAATTCCCGTGGTTCCGAGCTAAAGAGCGGATTTGACGATCAACCCAAAACTGGCATTTTAGACAGTAATTCTCACTATTTCAAGATGCGGCAAGCCAGATCGTGGTTGCACGTACGATGGGCATCAGTCGCCCGCTTCTATCGTGCGTTTTTTTCCAAATACCCAAGCGATGAATATCGAAACAATATATAGCGCGATCATCGGTGCGGCAAAGAGAAGCATGTTAGGAATGTCGTTGGTCGGCGAGACGATGGCGGCAACGATCAGTATCACGATCAGAGAAACCTTCCACGTCCTGATCATCAAGCCCGCCGACACCAGACCGATCCGCGACAAAACGTACGTAATCGCCGGCATCTGAAATATCAGTCCCATCGCCAGCATGATTATCGTTATAAAATCGAGATAATCGCTTGCCTTTAGAAGCAATTTGAAATCATGGCCCACGCCAAGCAGATACCTGGCTGCAGGCGGGAACAGCAAGTAATATCCAAAGGCCGCTCCCAATATGAAAGAAACCGAGGAGAGTCCGATAAACGGGGTCACGTACGCTCTCTCGTGTTTGTACAAGGCGGGCGAAATGAACATCCAGATCTGCCAGAGCAATAACGGCAGCGAAAAGGCGATGGCGGCATAGAACGAAACCGTCACATAGAGCATGTATGGCTCAATCGCCGTCGTAACCATCATCTTTTCGTCGGCGTTGGGCTCGCTAACAGCGACCTGCTCAAACTTAAGTGGCAGGCGGACGCCCGCGGGGACGATCGAATTGTTAGTCAGCAGGGGTTCTGTCGTAAAAAGCCCCAGGTTACCCGCGGAATCTCTGGTCACTGTTGCCTCGACCGAGGCTCCCGGAGCGATCACCGTTGGTCCAAGATTGGTCGCTTCGTCAAATACATACCGCCCCGAGTCACCTTCTTTGAGGTTACTTACAGAAAGTACGGTTTCGCTGCCAGTTACGCCGGAAATGGGAACATTTCGACGGGATGCTTCTGAAAGAGCTTGCCGTATAGGTACGCTGAGAAAGCGATAGATCCCCTCCGAGAAATAGAAACAGACACAAAAGACCACGACGAGAATGAGAGCGGAACGGACGAGGCGTTTTCGCAACTCATCCAGATGTTCGAGAAACGACATCTGGCCGCGAGGATCAAGTTGTTTGGGGGCTTCGACTGTATCCATTTACGGCTTAGAGCCAGTTAGCCTTGTCGTTCGGGTCCGAAGCCGGCATAGCTTCAACTTTGGCGTCACCATCGGACTTTGCAGGCAGATTATCGAATACGGAAGCGTCGACCTCTTTGATGGCCGGTGCGGCAAGTTCATTTTTAACTTCGCCGCCGGCAGTTACTTCGCGGGCGACAGGTTCCGCCTCTAGATTGTTTAGATCGAGGGCTTTGGCCTCCTCTTCGAAATTGACCTCACGCTGCCATGTTTCCTTAAATTCGTTGGTCGTGACACGAAACTCGGCCATCATCTTGCCGATCTTCCTGGCTATTTCAGGCAATTTGCGCGGCCCGAGGAAAATCAGCGCAATAATGCCCACGAGCAAAAGCTCTGAGGTTCCGATCGATTCAAATATAAAGAGAAACAACTAGCTCACCTCAATCAAGTGATCTGATTTGGCAACGACGCTGCCGATGACCCGGGCATCAGCCACCTCGGCAAGGAAAACTTCAGCATTAGCCGCCCGCAGCGAGATCAAAAGACCCCCTGCTGTTTGCGGATCGAACAAGGCACTCTGCATATGCGGCGTGACTCCGCGATGGAACGCGACCGTCTCGCCCACATAGATACGGTTGTTCTTGTCCCCCCGGGTCAGCATGCCCTGAGAGATAAGCTCGAGAACATCCGGCAGCAGCGGAACTGTTTTAGAATCAATATTTAGCGTTACCCCGCTGGCCTTTGCCAATTCAAAGGCGTGGCCCAAAAGCCCGAAACCCGTAATGTCTGTACAAGCGTTCGCACCCAGTTTCTGCATGACGATCGACGCCTGTGCCGATGACCGACTCATTACCTCTATGGCTGCCTTCTCGGTCTCGGGACTCGCCTTGCCATTCTTTATAGCGGTATTGATCGCGCCTGTGCCGATAGGTTTGGTCAGGATCAAAACATCGCCGGGTTTGGCACCCGCATTAGTTACCACCTTATCAGGGTGAATGATGCCGGTGACGGCGTAACCAAACTTCATCTCCTTGTCGTCAACCGAATGTCCGCCGATGACGACAACTCCCTCGGCATTCATCGCTTCCTGGCCGCCTGCAAGGATCTCGCCCAACACATCCCAATCGCCTTTCTGAGGATAGCAGACGATTGACAGCGCAGATAAAGGACGGCCGCCCATTGCATAAACATCGCTGAGCGAATTAATGGCAGCTATCCGCCCGTAAGCTCGCGGGTCATCAGCCACGGGAGTAAAGAAATCGACGGTCAGCACGAGCGCGGTGTCGTCAGAAAGGCGAAAGACACCCGCATCGTCGGAATGTTCAAATCCGACAATGATGTTCTCACCATTCTGAGTTGGCAGCTTGCTCAGGACCTGAGCAAGGTCGCTCGGCGCGAGTTTTGCCACTCAACCGGCGCAGTCGACCATTTGCGTCAAACGCATCGTCATTCTCATAACTCCTTTATTTGCTTAAGATAGCGTCGTAAATCCGATTCAGGTCATCCGTGCTGTAATATTCGATCTCGATCTTGCCGCCTGTTTTCCGTCCGGGAACGATCTTTACACCTGTGGCAAGGGCCCGCATGAGCTTAGTCTCAGCGGCCTTAATATTTGGGTCAGCCGGCATGACGTCTGGTTTTAGTTTCGGCGGTCGCTTCGATCCCGACTCGGCCTGGCTCTTAACGGCTTGCTCCGCTTGCCGTACCGACCAGTCATAGTCGATGATCATTTTCAAAATGAACTTCTGCAGCTTTGTGTCATCGGTAGTCAGAAGTGCCCTGCCGTGTCCCGCTGTTATTTCTCCCTTCTCGATCGAGTCCTGTATCTCGGGCGGCAGTCGTAAAAGCCGGATCATGGTTGTGATGACGGTGCGGTCCTTGCCGACACGCTGGGCCACCTCTTCCTGTGTAAGTCCAAGCCCTTCAATAAGTTTGAGATATGCCCTGCCCTCCTCAATAGGGTTCAGCTCCTGCCGCTGAATGTTCTCGACAAGGGCCAGCTCCAGGAGTTTGTCGTCGGATACGTCCCGGACCACCGCAGGTATCCGACGCAGCTCGGCACGCTGAGACGCCCGCCAGCGCCGCTCGCCTGCCACGATCTGATAGCGACTGCCGGCGCGGCGGACGACAATGGGCTGCACGACACCATTCTCGCGGATGGACCTTGTGAGTTCGTCCAGCTCCGCATCATCAAAGCGGGTGCGGGGTTGCTGCGGATTTGGTTCAATGAGGTCGATGTCGATCTCGAGGTCCACAAGTTCGCTAACGGGTAAAACTTCTTCTCCCATCAGTGCACTGAGGCCGCGGCCGAGGGTTTGTCTAGCCATTTCCTAAAATCTCCTTTGCAAGCTCATTATAACTTTCTGCCCCTCTTGAACGTGGATCATAGAGCATTATGGGCTTTCCAAAACTGGGAGCCTCCGCGAGTCGCACATTTCGGGGAATTACTGTTTTCATCACCTTGGCTCCATAAAAATCCCGCAGATCTTTAGCTACAGCCGACGAAAGGTTTGTACGTTCGTCATACATGGTCAGTAGAAGGCCCTCGATAGTTAACGTTGGGTTCAATTCGCGCCGAAGCCGGGCTAGCGTGTCAAACAATTCCGTTACACCTTCAAGGGCATAATACTCGCATTGTATAGGAACCAGCAGGGAATCGGCCGCCGTCAGGCCATTCAACGTCAAAATTCCCAAAGAAGGAGGACAATCGATGATTAGGTAATGAAAATACGCCTTAATGTCGGCTAAAAGCTCTTTCAAGGCGAAATTTCGCCGTTCCATCTCGACCAACTCGATCTCGGCTCCGGCCAGATTCTTGTCTGACGGCAAGACCCAAAGAGTGGGAATCTCGGTTGCCAGGACCATTTCGCGTGCCGAATCGCCCATTAAAGCGTTATACAGCGATCTTCTTGAATTCCCCCGCGGAATGCCCGCCCCTGACGTTGCATTTGCCTGGGGATCTGCGTCCACCAACAAGACCTTTTTACCTGTTGATGCCAGAGCGGCGGAAAGATTGACCGCTGTCGTGGTCTTGCCCACACCGCCCTTTTGGTTAGCAACAGCTATTATTTTGCCCATTCGTATCGAGGATATGCGAAATCCTAAGTTAACACACGGAATGAGTAGTTTCTAATTGAGAATGTGGCACGTGCCACTAGTGAACCGATGGAATGTGGCACGTGCCACATTTTAGACTGTTTCACCCTTTTCCGGACTTAGGAAGAATAATTATTGCTTACCACCGGCATTTTGCAGTTATAAACGGTGCCTGGGTATTACGGGAGGTGGCCTCCCCTGTCTGCCAGCGGATCAACACCTTTAGAACTGCTGGAGATTTGGAAGCGTTAGCAAATATGTTCCAGCCTTCCTGGGAATCTCGAAACATTTCCGAATGCCGGGGAATGTTTTTTTAGACCTTTTAAAATCTATTCTTCGGTCGTAAAAACATCCCGGGAAGACGAACGTTGATAGAAGACCGCTGTAACCACGGGGTTCACTCAAATTATAGTGAGATCGGTGTCAGGACTGAATTCTGCTCAATTTGAAGCAGACTGAGCGGAACTAGCGGTCAGGTGCACTAGGACTGAAGATACTGCGGCGGGTGTGAGTCCCGGGATGCTGCGAACCTGGGCGAAATTACGCGGCCGGGCCCGCTCGAGGCGTTCGATCATCTCGGTGGAGAGGCCACCGATCGCATTAAACAAAAAACCCTCGGGCACCTTCAGGGTGTCGTGATGGTTGACTCGTTCAGTAGCGGCTTTTTGCTTTTCGATGTATCCACTGTAAAGGGAATCGGCAAGGGCGGATTCGAGGTCCGTGAGACGGATATCCTGCCGCAGATCATGCGGCAGCAGACGATACACGAATTCAGGCTTCACCCCTTGGCGCATAGCGAGTTGGGACAAGGTTATCGAGTCGCCTAGATCAGCGTCGAGGATCTGCGAGATACCGGCATATTCTACCGACGAACGCTTGAATCGTGTATTATCCAGCTCGTTTCGCAGCCGGGCAATCCGGTCACGCTTCAGGTTGAAACGTTCCCAATCGGTGTCGCCCACAAGGCCCGCTTCTTTGCCTAGCGGAGTCAGCCTTTCGTCGGCATTGTCATGCCGCAGCCGCAGCCGGGC
>Ga0070670_100005729_pt1 | contig 10492 bp, 5 predicted proteins | sample KBSS63metaG_FD_64665 | JGI IMG/M metagenome (GOLD analysis project Ga0070670, IMG submission 64665) | Switchgrass rhizosphere microbial communities from Kellogg Biological Station, Michigan, USA - KBS S6-3 metaG | ecosystem: Host-associated > Plants > Roots > Rhizosphere > Soil ... | reverse complement strand
ATTTGATCGCGACGACCTGGAGCAGATAATCGACCTCCTCGGGGAGCGGGCCGAAGCGGTCGACAAGCTCGGCGGCGAACGCCTCGATGTCGCGCTCGTCCTCGATCTCGGCGAGGCGCCGGTAGAGCGCGAGCCGCACCGGCAGGTCGGTGACGTAATCCTCGGGGATGAGCACCGGCGTGCCGATGGTGATCTGCGGCGACCATTTGTCGGCGAGCGGCGTGCTGATGCCGGCCTTGAGGCTTAAAATCGCCTCCTCCAGCATCTGCTGGTAGAGCTCGTAGCCGACCTCCTTGATGTGGCCGGACTGCTCCTCGCCGAGGAGGTTGCCGGCGCCGCGGATGTCGAGGTCGTGCGAGGCGAGCTGAAAGCCGGCGCCGAGCGTATCAAGCGACTGCAGCACTTTCAGCCGGCGCTCGGCCTGCGGCGTGATCCGCCGCCGGCTCGGCAGCGTAAGCAGCGCGTAGGCGCGCACCTTGGCGCGGCCGACGCGGCCGCGGAGCTGGTAGATCTGCGCCAGCCCGAACATGTCGGCGCGGTGTACGATCAGGGTATTCGCAGTCGGAATGTCGAGGCCGGATTCGACGATCGCGGTCGAGAGGAGCACGTCGAACTTGCCGTCGTAGAACGCCGCCATCACGTCCTCGAGCGCTGTCGGCGGCATCTGCCCGTGGGCGACGGCGACACGCACCTCGGGCACATTCTTGGTGAGGAAGTCCTTGGCCTCGGCGAGGTCTTCGATGCGCGGGCAGACATAGAACGCCTGGCCGCCGCGGTAGCGCTCGCGCAGCAGCGCCTCGCGCACCACAACAGGATCGAACGGCGACACGAAGGTGCGCACCGCGAGCCGGTCGACCGGCGGCGTGGCGATGATCGACATTTCGCGCACGCCCGAGAGCGCGAGCTGCAAGGTGCGCGGGATCGGCGTCGCCGTGAGCGTGAGTACGTGCACCTCGGCGCGCAGCTGCTTGAGCTTCTCCTTGTGGCCGACACCGAAATGCTGCTCCTCGTCGACGACGACGAGGCCGAGGTCCTTGAACTTCACGGTCTTGCCGAGCAGCGCATGCGTGCCGATGACGATATCGATCGTGCCCTCGGCGAGGCCCTTTTTCACCCGGCTGAGCTCAGGGGCGGCGACGAGCCGGGAAGCCTGCCCGATGTGCACCGGGTAGTGGCGCAGGCGCTCGGTAAAGGTCTTGGTGTGCTGACGCGCGAGCAATGTGGTCGGCACGACGACCGCGACCTGCTTGCCGTTCATCGCCGTCACGAAGGCCGCGCGCAGCGCCACCTCGGTCTTGCCGAAGCCGACGTCGCCGCAGATCAGGCGGTCCATGGGCCGGCCGGAGGTGAGATCGCCGAGCACGGCGCTTATGGCGGCCTGCTGGTCGTCGGTCTCTTCGTAGGGAAAGCCGGCGCAGAACTCGTCGTAGACACCGGCGCCGACCGCAAGCTGCGCGGCCTGCCGCAACTGCCGCTCGGCCGCGATCTTGATCAGTTCGCCGGCCATCTCGCGGATGCGGTTCTTCATCCGCGCCTTGCGGGCCTGCCAGGCAGTCGAGCCGAGCCGGTCAAGCTCGACGGTGGCCTCCTCCGAGCCGTAGCGCGAGAGGAGCTCGATGTTCTCGACCGGCAGGAACAGCTTGTCGCCGCCGGAATAGTGGATCTCCAGGCAATCGTGCGGGGCGCCAGCCGCTTCGATGGCGCGCAGCCCGACGAAGCGGCCGATGCCGTGATCGACATGGACGACAAGGTCGCCGGCGGAAAGGCTCGTCACCTCGGCGATGAAATTCTCCGCCCGCTTCGATTGCCGGCGCGGGCGCACCAGGCGCTCGCCCAGAATGTCCTGCTCGCTGATGAGCGCGACATTTTCGGTCTCGAAGCCTGCCTCGACCCCGAGCACGGCGAGGGCGATCTGCGGCCGCGAGAGCGCGAGCACCTGCGGCCAGGAAGCGACCGGCGTGAGATTGAGGAGCCCGTGCTCGGTGAGCACGTGGCCCATGCGCTCGCGCGAGCCTTCGCTCCAGAGCGCGATAACGACGCGCTTCCGTGCCTCCTGCAGCGCTTCGACGTGCTTCTTCACCGCCTCGAAGACGTTGCTGCCAAGCTCGCTACGCTCGGCAACGAAATTCCGCCCGGCATGCGCGCTGATCTCGATCGCGTCCGGGGTGCCGTCGGGTGCGGCAAATGGGGACACGCGCGCGAACGCCGATTGCTCGAGGCGATCGCGCCATTCGCCTTCGCTGAGATAGAGCCGGCCCGGCGGCAGCGGCTTATAGGGCGCGCCGGCCCCAGCCTGATCGAGCGCGTCCTTGCGCGCCTGATAGTAGTCGGCGATCTGGGCCAGACGCTCATGCGCCGCTTCCTCGGCCAGCGGCTCCATCACGATCGGCGTCGCCACGCGCCCTTCACCTCCCCCTGGAGGGGGGAGGTCGGCACGCGCCAGCGGGCCGGGCGGGGGTGAAAGCGGTGCATCAGGTCCAGCTTTGCCGTCACCCCACCCCGGACTGCCTTCGGCAGTCCGACCCTCCCCCTGCAGGGGAGGGTGATCAGAAGCGCTTCGCTGCTGGCTCTCCTCATGTTCAAGCGGAGAGCCGCCGAGATAGTCGAACAGCGTTTCCAGCCCGCGGTGAAACAGCGGCAGCCAATGCTCCATGCCGGCGGTGCGGCGGCCTTCGCTCACCGCCTCGTAGAGCATGTCGTCGGGACCGGCCGCGCCAAACTCCGCGACATAGCCGGTGCGGAATAGCCGGATTGTGTCGGTCGTGAGCTGGAATTCCGCCATGGGCACGAGATCGAGCGCGCGCAGCTCGTCGGTGGTGCGCTGGGTCTCCGGATCAAAGCTGCGGATCGTCTCCAGCGTGTCGCCGAAGAAATCGAGCCGCACCGGCGCGGGCATGCCGGGAGCAAACAGATCGACGATGCCGCCGCGCACAGCGTAGTCGCCGGGCTCACGTACCGTGGCGGCGCGATTGAAGCCGTTGAGCTCGAGCCATTGCGTGACCCCAGCCATGGGCAAGAGGTTGCCCGGCGCGGCCGAAAGCGATTGGCGGGCGAGAACCTCGCGCGGCGGCACGCGCTGCAGCACGGCGTTGACGGTGGTAAGGACGACCGCCGGCCGCTCGCGCCCAGTCACGCGGGCAAGGCGCGCGAGTGCGGTCATGCGCTGCGCCACCACGGCGGGATGCGGCGACACGCGGTCATAAGGCAGACAATCCCAGGCGGGAAATTCGAGCACCTCGATGTCGGGCGCGAAGAAAGCGAGCGCACGCGCGAGTGCGGCCATGCGCTGGCCGTCACGGCAGACGACGGCGAGGCTGATTGCCGGCGGTGCCGCGCCGCCGGCGACCGAGCGCGCCAGGTCCGCCAGCACAAGCCCTTCGGCGCCGTCGGCGACGCCGGAGAGAAGGAGCGGCCTGCCCGCGGAAAAACGCTCGGCCGGCGCGCGCGTCACTGCTTTCGTGCGAGCGGTCACCGTTCCTCCTCGGCGGGCGTCGTGCTGGTCCGCATGTGGAACGCCCTCAGCTTTTCGAGCACGGCGGTGTCGTAGCCGGCGGGCGCCCGCTCGCTGCCGACAACCCAGGCGTAAAGCTCGGCATTGGGCGCTTCCATCAGCCGCTCGAAATCGTCGAGGCCTGTGGCGTCGAGCGTGGTGATATGGGCGTCGGCGAAACGGCCGACGATCAGGTCCATCTCGCGCACGCCGCGCCGCCAGGCCCGGAACAGAACCTTGCGCCGCCGCTCGTCCAATCCCTCGCTCGACCGTTCGGTCATGCTGCGCTCCAACGCCAAAAGCCCGGACGCGGCCGGGCGAGGCCTATATAGAGAGCGAGGCTGAAGATGTCAGCGTTGACTTGTCCTATTGCCTCGTCATTCCCGGACGCGGGCGAAGCCCGCGGGCCCGGAATCCATATTCACTGTTGGTGGGTATGGATTCCGGGCTCGCCGCTTCGCGGCGCCCCGGAATGACGAAGTAGCCAGACTTCGATGCGCCCGACGGTGCTCAATCCGCTGTTCGCTTCGCTCTCGGCGCTGCCCGGCATCGGACCGAAGCTCGAAAAAGTATTCGGGCGGCTGACCGGCCGCGACGGCGAGCCGCCGCGCCTCATTGATCTTTTGTTTCACATGCCGACGGGACACGTCGACCGCCGCAACCGGCCGAAGCTTTCCGCCGTCACGCCGGACACCGTCGTCACCGTCGAAGTCACCGTCGATCGGCACCGGCCACCGCCGCCGAACCGGCCACGCTCCCCGTATCTCATCTACGCCAGTGACGAGACCAACGATCTCATCATCACCTACTTCAACGCACGCCGCGATTATCTGCTCAAGCTCTTCCCTGTGGGGGAGAAGCGCTACGTGTCCGGGACGACCGCGTCCTACGACGGCCACCTGCAGATGGTCCATCCCGACCGCGTGGTGGACGAGGCGGGCTTCGCCAATTTGCCGCTGATCGATCCGGTCTACCCGCTCACCGAAGGCCTGCATCCGAACCAGCTGCGCAAGGCGACCGACCTCGCGCTCGAGCGCCTGCCAAAACTCTCCGAGTGGCAGGACGGCGCCTGGCTCAAGCGCAACGCCTTTCCGGACTTCGCCGATGCGCTGCGCAGCATCCATCGCCCCGCTACGCCCGACGACCTCCTCCCCGAAAGCGCGGCGTGGTCGCGGCTCGCCTATGACGAATTGCTCGCCGGCCAGCTCGCGCTCGCGCTGCTGCGCACGCATCTGCGCACGCGCGCCGGCCGCGGCAGCGCCGCCGAGGGCCTCCTGCGCGCGCGCATTGCCGCCGCCCTGCCCTATTCGCTCACGCCCTCGCAGCAGCGCGCAGTCGAGGACATCGTCGCCGACCTCGCGCAGCCGCACCGCATGCTAAGGCTTCTGCACGGCGACGTCGGCTCGGGCAAGACGCTCGTCGCCCTGCTTGCCGCCGCAACCGTAATCGAGGCCGGCCGCCAGGCGGCGTTCATGGCGCCGACCGAAATCCTGGCGCGCCAGCACTACGCAACGATCGCGCCGCTTGCTCGTGCCGCCGGTATCCGCCTTGCCATCCTCACCGGCCGCGAACGCGGTCGCGAGCGTCCCGAAATCCTCTCCGCGCTCGGCGCCGGCGAGATCGACCTCATCGTCGGCACCCACGCCTTGTTCCAGGAGGACGTGGCCTTTCACGATCTCGCGCTGGCCGTCGTCGACGAGCAGCACCGCTTCGGCGTGCACCAGCGCCTGGCGCTCGCGCGCAAGGGCGAGGCGGTCGACCTCCTCGTGCTTACGGCGACGCCGATCCCGCGCACGCTCGTGCTCACCTATTTCGGCGACATGGACGTTTCCGAGTTGCGCGAGAAGCCCGCCGGCCGGCAGAAGATCGACACGCGCGCGCTGCCGCTCGAACGGCTCACGGAAGTGATCGATGCGGTCAAGCGCGCGCTCGACCAGGACCGCCGTGTGTATTGGGTGTGCCCGCTGGTTGAGGAATCCGAGACCGTCGATCTCGCCGCCGCCGAGGAGCGCTACCGCGACCTGCAAAAGCGGTTCGGCGATGAAGTCGAGCTTATTCACGGCCGTATGCGCGGCGCGGAAAAGGATCGCGCCATCGCGCGCTTCGCCACTGGCGCCGCGCGCATTCTGGTCGCCACCACCGTGATCGAGGTCGGCGTCGACGTCCCGGAGGCGAGCGTGATGGTGATCGAACACGCCGAACGCTTTGGGCTTGCGCAGCTGCATCAATTGCGCGGCCGCATCGGGCGTGGCACCGAGCGCTCGACCTGCCTGCTCCTCTACAAGGCCCCGCTTGGCGAGACCGCGAAGGCGCGGCTGGCAATCCTGCGCGAGACCGACGACGGCTTCCGCATCGCCGAGGAAGATCTACGACTGCGCGGCGAAGGTGACGTGCTCGGCACGCGCCAGAGCGGCATGCCCGGATTCCGCATCGCCCGCATCGAAGCGCACGGCAAGTTTCTCAAGGCCGCGCGCGAGGATGCTGCCCTGATGCTTGGCCGCGATCCGCGCCTCGCCTCTCCGCGCGGTGCGGCGCTGCGCGAGTTGCTTTATCTGTTCGCGCGCGACGAGGCGATCAGACTGCTGGGCGCGGGCTGATTTGCCCGGCGCCGGCCAAAGGATCGGAGCCGTACTGGTTCGAGCCGTCCGTACCCTTGCTGCAGAACCAGATCAGCAGCACGATAATTCCGACTACGGGGACAAGGGCGAGCAGCACCCACCAGCCGGTGCGATCAAGGTCGTGCAGCCGGCGCACCGATACGGCTATCCCCGGCAGCAACACCGCGAGAGAGAAAATCGCAGTCGTGAGCCATATTCCGATCCCAATATCGATGATATCCGTCACCACTCCAGCGAGAAAGTTGAACAAGACCCAGTACCAATATTCTGACCGGGCAGCGCGGCCCGAGAAGTTGACGTAGTTCGAAAATCCGGATGCGATCGCTTGTCCGAAATTCATGGTGCCCTCCCGTGGGACCGTATTCCAAGAATAGGATAGCAGATCCGGGGAACGAAATCGCGGTCCGTTTTTGCACTGGCTGGGCGCGCCACGCTGGCCGCTATTTCGCCGGACTCGGCGCCGCGTCGCGCGCCGCCTGCGCGGCGCGCGCGGTTTCGGCGAGCGCCGCGAGCTTGCCATGCGCGTCGGGCGAGGCGCCGGGCTGAATGATGCCGGCGGAGATCAGGAGCGTCATCGCCTGCTCGACGGTGATGTCGAGGTCGATCACGTCGCGCCGCGGTACGTAGAAGAAAAACCCGGTGGTCGGATTCGGCGTGCACGGCAAGAACGCCGACACGTGTTCGCTGTCGGGCAGATGGGCGGCGATCGGAGCAGTCGGCGGCTGGGTGAGGAACACCAGCGACCACATGCCTGGCGCCGGGAACTCCACCAGGCCGACCCGGCGAAAGCTCGACTCCGAACTGGAAAACAAGGTCTCGAAGATCTGCTTGGTGGTGCGGTAGATCGGCCGCACGATCGGCATGCGGCTCAGCAGGCTCTCACCGAGATCGACAAGCCGGCCGCCGATCAGGTTGGCGGCAAAGAAGCCTAGCAGCGTGAGCGCGACGAACGCGATTATCAACCCGAATCCGGGAATCTTGACCGGCAGATAGGTCTCCGGCCGGTATCCGGTCGGAATGAGCGGCCGGACGAAATTGTCGACCCAGGTGACGAACCACCAGATCAGCCACAGCGTCACCGCGACCGGCCCGGCGACGACCAGCCCGGTCAAGAAATAGTTACGGATGCGGCTGATCGCTCCGGCCCTCGCTCCGCCGCCGGAAAAGCCCCCGCTCTGGTCGCTGCTGTTGGTCATCGGTCCGATGGGACGTGGCTCGCCGCCTGGGTACACCTATACCGCGACAGATATACCGCGACAGTGCCGAGCCCAACAGGCCGCCAAGCGGCACGACACGTGGTTATTCCACCGTCACCGACTTCGCCAGATTGCGCGGCTGGTCGACATCCGTGCCCATGATGACGGCGGTGTGATAGGCGATGAGCTGCACGGGCACGGCATAAACGAGCGGCGCCACGGTCGACGGCATGGTCGGCAGCGTGAGTGTCGCCATGGGCTGGCCCTCGGCCGCCGCTGCGCCCTTGGCGTCGGTCACCAGGATCAGCCGTCCGCCGCGGGCGGCGACTTCCTGCATGTTGGAAACGGTCTTGTCGAACACCCGATCGTAGGGGGCGATCACGATCACCGGCATGGTCTCGTCAATGAGCGCGATCGGACCGTGCTTGAGTTCGCCTGCCGCGTAGCCCTCGGCGTGGATATAGGAGATTTCCTTGAGCTTGAGCGCGCCTTCGAGTGCGATGGGGAAGCTGGTGCCGCGGCCGAGATAGAGCACGTCGCGGGATTTCGCGAGATCGCGCGCGAGCTGCTCGATCTGCGGCTCGAGCGAGAGCGCGTCGGTCAGGTGGCGGGGTATTTCGATGAGCGCGCGGGCGAGCCGTTTCTCGTCGTCTTCGGCGAGCACGCCGCGAGCACGGCCGGCCGCGATCGCCAGCGCCGCCAGCGCCGCGAGCTGGCAGGTGAATGCCTTCGTCGAAGCGACGCCGATTTCCGGGCCGGCGAGCGTTGGCATCACGATGTCGCTCTCGCGCGCGATGGTCGACGTCGGCACGTTGACGACGGAAAGGACGTGCTGCCCGTGCTCGCGCGCATAGCGCAGCGATGCGAGCGTATCGGCGGTCTCGCCTGACTGCGAAACAAAGACTGAGAGGTCGCCGCGATCGAGCGGCACGTCGCGGTAGCGGAACTCGGAGGCGATATCGACCTCGACCGGGAGCTGCGCAAAACGCTCGAACCAATAACGCGCCACCATGCCGGCATAATAAGCGGTGCCGCAGGCGGCGATCGAGATACGCTTGAGGTCGCGGAAATCGAACGGCAGCGCCATCGGCAGCGCGACACGCTCCGTCGTCATGTCGAGGTATTTCGCCAGCGTGTGGCCGACCACTTCCGGCTGCTCGTAGATCTCCTTGGCCATGAAGTGGCGGTGATTGCCCTTGTCGATGAGCATGACCGAGGCTTGCGACTTGAGCACCGGCCGTTCCGCCACCTTGCCGCTGGCGTCGTGAACCTTGGCGCTTTCGCGGGTGACCACGACCCAGTCGCCATCCTCCAGATAGCTGACCGTGTCGGTGAACGGCGCGAGCGCAATTGCGTCGGAGCCGATGAACATCGCGCCCTCGCCGAACCCGACCGCGAGAGGCGAGCCCTTGCGCGCGCCGATGAGCAAATTCTCTTCGCCGGTGAACAGAAAGGCGAGCGCGAAAGCGCCGCGCAGCCGCGGCAGCGCCGCCTCGACCGCATCGACCGGGGACAGCCCGTTTTCCATTCCGTCGGTGACGAGATGCGCGATGACTTCGCTGTCGGTCTCGGTGGCGAACTTGGCGCCCTTTGCTTCCAGCTCGCGGCGCAATTCGCTGAAGTTCTCGATGATGCCGTTATGAACCACGGCGAGCCGGTCGGTCGCGTGCGGGTGCGCGTTGTTCTCGGTCGGGCGGCCGTGCGTCGCCCAGCGGGTATGACCGATGCCGATGGTGCCGGCAAGCGGCTCGCGCGCGAGCTTTGCTTCGAGATTCTTCAGCTTGCCTTCGGCGCGCCGCCGCGCCAGCGCTCCTTGCTCGAGTGTCGCCACGCCGGCGGAATCGTAACCGCGATACTCGAGGCGCTTGAGCGCATCGACGAGTTGCGGCGCGACCGGCCGACTGCCGTCGCCGATGATCCCGATGATACCGCACATCCGGGTTACACGCTCCTCAGGCCCCGCGAGCCCAGCCGTTAACCGTTAAATCGCAGCCACTACGAAAAACAAAATCAAAAAAGGTTTCGTTCCGTCACGGGCTCTTAACTGTAGATCTTAGTTGCGGATCCGCAAATCCCGCCGGCGCAGCGTCATAATCCGCTGCCTAGTCGTGCGAATGCGCCTTCTTTTTGCCGAGCGACTTGAGGCCGCGCAAGCGCGACGCCCAACCTTCCTTAACGACCTGCCGCCCACGCCCGAGCGCCAACGCGTCGTCGGGCACGTTCGCGGTGATCACCGAGCCGGAGCCGATATAGGCGCGCTTGCCGATGCGCACCGGCGCAACGAGAGCCGAATTCGAGCCGACGAAGGCTTCATCGCCGATCTCGGTGCGGTGCTTTTGGATGCCGTCGTAGTTGCAGGTGATGGTGCCGGCGCCGATGTTGGCATTGGCGCCCACCGAGGCGTCGCCGATGTAACTCAGGTGATTGACCTTGGCACCGGCTTCGATCGCCGATTGCTTCACCTCGACGAAATTGCCGATCCGCGCCCCCTCCCCGAGCTTCGCCCCCGGCCGCAGCCTCGCAAATGGTCCGACCGAAGCTCTCTTGCCGATATGAGCGCTGGCGACGTGCGAGAAGGAATGAATGACCGCGCCGTCCTCCACGGTGACGTTCTCTCCGAACACCACATAGGGCTCGACCACGACGTCTTTGCCGAATTTGGTGTCGGCACTGAGAAACACCGTCTCCGGCGCGACCAGCGTGACTCCAGCGTCGAGCGCCGCCTTGCGCAGGCGCTGTTGCGCGACGCTCTCCGCTTCAGCGAGCTGGGCCTTGGTGTTGATGCCGCGCACGTCATCCTCCTCGACTTCGACCGCCACGGCGTCGAGCTTCATGCCGCACGCGATCTCGACCGCATCGGTCAGATAAAATTCGCCTTTACGATTGTCGTTGCTGATCTGCTCCAGGATCGCCAGCGCATGATTGCCGGCGAGCGCCATGAGGCCGCCGTTGCAGAGATTGATCGCGCGCTCGGCGGCGCTCGCATCGGCTTCCTCGCGGATGGCGACGAGCTTGCCGTCGGCGACGACGAGCCGCCCGTACCCGAACGGGTTGGCGGCGCGGAAGCCAAGCACCGCGATGGCGGCACCGGCACCCAATGGCGCGCGCAGCCGCATCAACGTCTCCGGCCGGATCAGCGGTGTGTCGCCATAGACGATGAGCACATCGTCCGGCGCAAGCCGCCCGAT
>Ga0070670_100005728_pt1 | contig 10492 bp, 8 predicted proteins | sample KBSS63metaG_FD_64665 | JGI IMG/M metagenome (GOLD analysis project Ga0070670, IMG submission 64665) | Switchgrass rhizosphere microbial communities from Kellogg Biological Station, Michigan, USA - KBS S6-3 metaG | ecosystem: Host-associated > Plants > Roots > Rhizosphere > Soil ... | reverse complement strand
GGCGCGATCCGTGCCTGGCGCGGCGAGGCGGCGTTCGTGTCGGCGCTGCTCACGGTGACCAGCGACAAGACGCTGCTCGTCTGCTTCTCGCAGGGCCACGGCGAGCCCGACGCGACGTCGCTCGGCGACGGCGGTTATGCCGCGTTCGCCGACGACCTGCGCCGTGAGGGCGACGGCGTGCGCGCGCTCGACAGCATCGCGGAGGCCGGCGCCGCCGGTTGCGGCGTGCTCGTGGTCGCCGAGCCGGCGCAGGCGCTGCCCGCCGCCGACGTCGCGGCCTTGCGCCGCTTCGTCGACGGCGGCGGATCGCTGCTCGCCATGCTGGGGCCGCTGTTTTCGCCCGACGGCAGCACCTTCGCCCACAGCGGTCTGGAGAATTTCGCGGCCAGCTTCGGCGTTCGCCTGGACGACAACGTCGTCGTCGACCCGTCGCGGGCCAGCGACGTCGAAGGGCCGACGGTGTGGGCGGCCGGGCCGGGTAGCTACGGCGCGCATCCGATCACGGCCCAGTTCGGCGGCCGGCTGACGTACTGGCCGCGCACGCGAGAGGTGGCGCCGCTCGCGCCGCCGGTGCCGGGCTTCGTCGTCACCCCGCTCGTGCGCACGAGCGGCGACGGCTGGGGCGAGACCGACCTCGGCACGCTGCGCGGCGACGTCGATCTGGCGTTCGACGCGGCCACCGATCGCAAGGGGCCAGTCACGGTCGCCGTCGCGGTCGAGCGCGCACAGCCGCCCGTGCGCATGGTGTTCCTCGGCACCGGCCGACTCGTCATCAACGCGCGCATGTCGGGTGTCACGCTGCGCGACTACGACGTCGACTTCGTGCGCTCGGCGATCGCGTGGTTGTCGGATCGTGGCGAGCGGGTCGGCGTCGCGCCCAAGCAGGTCGGGCGGACCGCGCTCGGCGTCACGGAGGCGCAGGTGGCGTGGGCGTTTCGGCTGTTCGTGCTCGCGCTGCCGCTTGCGCTGCTCGCCGCGGGCGTCTTCACCTGGGCCCGCCGCCGCACATGACGCTGCGGGGGGTGATCGTGCTCGGCGCGGTCGCAGCGTTGCTGGCGGCGATCGTCCTGTTCAGCGATCGCGCAGGTGATGGTCGGCGGGCGGCGGGCGGCGGCGCGGGCGCGCGTGTGGTGCCCCCGTTTGATCGGGCGTCCGTCCGGCGCATCACGATCGCGCGCGCGGGCCAGCCGCCGTTCGCGCTGGTCGCCAGCGCGGCAGGCTGGCGTCTATCTCCCGGCGACAAGCTGGCGGACGACGCGACGGTGCAGGACCTGATCGCGGCGATCGACTTTGCGGAGAAGCAGCGCACGGCGGCGGTCACGGCGGAAACGGCTGGTCTGGCGCCGCCGGCCGTCGCGATCACCATCGAGGCCGCTGCCCGCCCTGTCACGCTGGAGCTGGGTCGCGTGGATGCCGCGGGCGGCGGCGTGTTCGTCCGGGCCGCGGGCAGCGCGGCGATCGCTGTCGCGCCACGTCGCTTGCTGGAGCTCGGCGACCGCGACGCCGATGCGTTTCGCGATCGACGGCTGATCCCGCTGGCGTCCGAGGATGTGACGGCGCTGGCGTGGCGAGACGGCGGCGTATCGCGCCGGCTGGCGCTGCGCGCTGGCCGGTGGACGAATGAAGGCGGCGAATTCGTGTCGACCGCGCGCGTGGCGGAGAGCGTGCGCAGCCTGCTGGCGTTGCGCATCGCCGGCCCCGCGGCGGGCGCGGCCGCCGGCCAGCGGACGATCGCGATGACGGCTGCAAGTACAACCGTCGAGCTGCAGCTCGGCGAGCAGGGGGCGGTCACGCGCAGCGGCCCGGAAGGGCGTGATGACGTCGTCGTCGCCGGCGACATCCAGGCGGCGTGGCGAACGCTTGCGCGCGCCGCCGAGCGCGACCCCCACCTCGTGTCGTCGGCGCCCGGCACGGTCAAGCGCGTCGAGCTCACGGAAGGCGCGCACCGACTCGAGCTGGTGCGCGTCGGCGGCGGCTGGCGGTTCGTGGACCCGAAGCTTCCTTACGACGCCGACGCGGACAGCGTCGATGGCTGGTTGTCGACGCTCGCCGGCGTCGAGACGCCCACGCGCCCCACCGGCGGCCGCGTCCGCAAGCTGGTGCTCGACGGCGCCCAGCGCGAGGTCGTGGCGGTGTCCGCGCCGGCGGACGTGTTCGCGCTGCTCGCGCCCGATCCGTTGCGGTTTCGCGACCGGCGCGTGCTGTCGTTCGCCAGCTTCGATGCGCGGCGGCTGCGTCGCAGCACCGCCGGTACCGTCGAGGAGGTGGTGACCGACGACGGCCAGACGTGGCGGTCACCGGCGGGCGGCGCCGTCGACGCCGCCGTCGTCGCGCGCGTCGTCGTCGCGCTGGCGGATCTGCGTGTCGAGTCGTTCCAGACCGGCGCGCCCGCCGCAGCACCCGCGGTAACGCTCGACATCGACGTGCGTGCGCCAGGCGACGCGACAGCAACACGGCACGTGCTCGAGCTTCATCCCGGACGCGACAAGTGCGTGGCCCGGCTGGATCGCGACGTGTCGTTCACGCTCGATCGGGCGCTGTGCGATGACCTGCGCTCACTGCGCCTGACGTCGTCATCTTCCGCCGCTCCCAGCGCACGCGGGGACGTACCGGAGGGCTTCGTCGATCTCGCCGACGTCGCCCCAGGGGTAGTGATCGACATGCGCTACGCCGGCACGGACAACTTCATGGGTCGTCCGGCGCGCGGCTACCGCGCGCCCCGCTGCCTGCTCACCCGCGAGGCGGCGGCTGCGCTCGCGGCGGCGCACGCGGATCTCGCCAGCGAGGGTCTCGGGCTGAAGGTCTATGACTGCTACCGCCCCGCGCGCGCGGTGGCGGATTTCGTCGCGTGGGCGCGCGACCCCCGCGCGCCCCAGCATCGCCCGGGCTTCAACCCCGTGGTGCCGAGGTCGGAGTTGCTCGCCCGCGGCTACATCGCCGAGCGTTCGGGGCACAGCCGCGGCAGCACGGTCGATCTGACGTTGGTGCGCCTGCAGCGTGACGGCGGCGCCGCTGCGCGCAGCTCCGGCGGCGACGCCGCGGACTGCCGGACCGCCGCCGACGGACCGACAGCGCCCGACGGCAGCGTCGGCATGGGGACGACATTCGACTGCTTCGACCCGCGTGCCGCGACCACGGCCCCTGGGCTGCCACCCGCGGTCCGCGACAACCGCGCGCGCCTGCGGCGGGCGATGGACAAGCGCGGCTTCGCGCCCTACGCGTCAGAGTGGTGGCACTTCACGCTCGCACCCGAGCCGTTCCCTGACCGCAGCTTCGATTCAGAGATCCAGCCGCGCGGCCGATGATAGACGCACCATGCGGTCGAGGTTTCATCTGCTGGTGATCGGAACGGCGTTCGCGATCGGCTGTGGCAGCGTGACGCCCGGCGAGCAAGACGGTGGCGCCGGACACGGCGGCACAGTGGCGCGGCGGCGGGCGCCGCGGGTTCGGCGCCGACGGGCGGCCACGGCGGCGCCGGCTTCGCGGGTGCTGGTAGCGGCGGGGCCGCCGGCTCGGGTGTCGCCGGCGCTGGCGGCGGCGCGGTGGGCGGCGCATCCGGTGGCGGCGCGGGCCGCGCCGGAACCGGCGGCGGTCCGATCGCGGGCGCGGGCGGCGGTGGAGCGGGGCGCGGCGGCAGCGGAGGCACAATCGGCGTTGCAGGTCGCGGCGGTTCCGGCGGCAGCGTCAACGCTTGCGTGCGTGGCGCGTGTCCGCCGCTGCTCATCGGCGATCTGACCGACATGGATACGGCGGGCATCCCCGGATTCAACGCCCAGGCCTTCCGCTGCAAAGCGCTGGCGGTCTGCGCCGCAACGGCGTCGTGCTTGTACTTCGCTTCGGACACGCTCGGGCACCGCCAGTCCTCGGAGGCCGCCTTCATGGACGGCGCCGAGGCGTTGCCGGCATCTACGAAGCTCATGCTTCAGGGAGGCGCGGCCAGCCAATGCAGCGCGCAGCCCGTCACCATCGCCGCGGGCGAGTCGCTCGGCCTCACGTTCGACGGTGGCAAGAAGCTCACCGTGTATCTGCCGGCGTTCACGGGCGCCGGCGAGCTCACGCTCTACATCGCCAGCGACGGCTCGACATTCCAGGACGCAGCGCTGACGATGCCGGCGCGACTCAGTCCGCCGTGATCTGACCCGTCGCGGCTCTCTCGCCGCCAAAAAAAAGGGGAGCCCCGAAGGACTCCCATTTCGTACTCGCGATGCAGCGAGGTTACTTCTTCTTGCCGGCCTTTTCCGCGTCGATGCGAGCGCCGCCGACCTTCTCGGCTTCCTTGCCCTCGAGCTTGATGTCCTGCCCGTCAGGCGGCAGAACAGCGTTGCCCTCCGCGAGCACCTTGCCCGACGCGTCCTGGAACTTCTTGTGGACGATGAGGCCATCGGAAGCAGCGAACCCGCCGATCGAGTTGATGGCGAACAACCCCGTCACGACGTACTGCTCGCCGGGCTTGGCCACCAGCGGCTTCGGCTTGCCGGTGTCCCAATCCTTGATCGGGTAGTCGGCGACCAGCAGACCATGGTCGATCTTGGTGGTGGGCGTGTCGCCGAGGAAGAAGTGCGGCTGGTCGCAAGGACGGCAGCCGCCCTTCATTCCGCTGGCGCCCTCAGGAGGCGCGCCGGCGCCGCCTTTGCTCGGCGCGGCGCCCGACTCTTTGCCCGCCTTGAGAGCCTTGAGCTCCTTCTTCTTTTCCTTCTTCGACTGGTCGGCGAGCTTCTCGTTGCACTTACGCTGCTCAGCCGGACACTCGTAGATCTGCAGCAGATAGCCGCGCACCTGGACGTCCTTGTCCATGAACGCGCTCATCTTCTTGCGCAGTCCGTAAATCGACAGCTCGCCGCTCGGATACTTTTCCGGCGCATTCTGAACGTTGAAGTTCGGCGGCGGTGGCAGATCGACCTTGATAGGGGGCAGCGCATTTCCTTGCCCGTAGGCCATGCGGACACCGCTTGATGCAAGCAGCGCCACTGCCAGGGGAAGCGCGAGGTGATATACGGTCGGCAGTCGCTTCATGGAGAACCTCTCCCGCCGCGCGATGCGGCTAACCCTGAATAACACGGTGATTTTTTCGCGGCAAGCGAGACTGTCGCCGATCAAACTGATGTGCTTGGCAGTGTCCATGGTCGCGCTTGCGGCCTCCGGCTGCCGCCGCGGCAAGAAACCCGCGGCCCCGCCTGCGCGCAACGCGGCGAACAGCGAGCTGACGCAGACGCGGCCGGCGCCACCCCCCGCGGAGACGTTGCCCGCGCCGCGTGAGGTTCCGCCGCCCACACGACGCGGCGGGACGCTGCGCGTACATCTCGACGGCGAGCCGCCGAATCTGATGCCGATCGGCGACGTCGAAGCCTCTGCGATGCAGGTGACGTCGGGGCTGGTGTACGAAACGCTGGTCGACTGCAGCGATGGCATGTATCAGCCCGCGCTCGCCGAGAGCTGGGATGTCTCCGACGATCGCATGCGCCTCGCGGTGCGCGTCCGCAGCGGCGTGCGCTGGCACGACAAGCGGGCGTTCGGCGTGATGGACGTGCAGGCGACCATCGAGCCGCTGCTGCGCAAGGGCACCGACGCCGCCGCGTTGCGCGCGCTGCTCGCCGACGTCGCGTCGATCGAGCTGGTCACCGAACGCACCGTGCGCTTCGCGTTGAAGCGTCCGTCGGACATGGTGCTGCGCGCGCTGTGCGAGATCCCGATCCTGCCCGAGCACATCATCCGCGGCGCGCGGCCGGAATCGCTGGCGCTCGCGCGCCAGCCGGTCGGCACCGGACCGTTTCGCTTCGCCGGCTGGGAGCGCGGCAAGCGCATCCGCCTGGAGCGCGCCGCCGAATACTGGGGGACGCCCGCCGGCGTCGACGAGATCGTGTTCGACGTCGACGCCGACGCGGTGCGCGCCCTCAACCGCACGCGACGCGGCGAGATCGACGTGCTGGCGCGCGTGCTCGACGTCCACTACCCGGACCAGGTCGAGCCGACGACGTTGCATGGCGGCGCCGCGCTCTATCGCCTGCCGTCCCTGCGCTATTCGTTTCTGGTCGTGAACCAGGCTCACTATCCGTTGTCTGATCCCCGTTTCCGGCGCGCCGTGAGCATGCTGTGGGATCGCAACCGATTTTCATCCGAGCTCCACGACGAGCTGGCGCGGCCCATCGGCGGGCCGCCGCTCGGCGCCGAGGAGCCACCGGCGGCGCCCGCTTTCGATCGTCCTCGTGCGATCGCCGCGCTCGAGGCGGCCGGTTATCGCGACAGCGACGCGGACGGCGTGCGCGATCAACAGGGCAAGGCGATCCGGCTGACGATGCTCGAGCCTGCCGGCAACAAGCTGTTCAACGTCGAGGCGCGCGCCTTCGTGCTCGAGATGCGCAAGGCCGGCCTGCTGGTCGATCTGGTCGCCACTGATCCGGCCACCATCATGCTGCGCCTGAAAAAGGGCGAGTTCGATTTCGTGCCGATGACCTGGCAGGGGGCGCCCGACGACGACCAATCCGTGCTGTTTGGATCGGGCGGGCCGTTCAACTACGGCGGCTATCGTTCGACCGCCTTCGACGCGCTCGCCGACGAGGCGCGCGCGGCGGCGGGCCCGGCGGCGCGCGTCGGCATCCGCCAGCGAATGGCGCGCTTGCTCGCCGACGAGCAGCCGGTGGTGTTCCTCTATCGCTACGACGTTCCCGCGCTGGTCAGCGGGCGCGTGCGCGGCCTCGCGGCGGTGGGCGATCGCTTCGACCTGCGACGCGTCTGGCTGGAGTAGACCATGCTCGCGCTCGTCGCAGCCCTGGTCATTGCGCAGGGCGGCGCGCCTCCCGCCGCGGCCGCGGTGCAGTGCCTGCCTGCGACGCCAGGCCCGGGCGTCGGCACCATCGATCCGTTTCGTCCGCCCGCGCCCGCGGCGACGCAGCTCAACGCCGAGGGGAAGACGTTCTACCGCCTGGGGAAGTGGGACGACGCGCGCGCCAAGTACCGCGCCGCCGAGGCGGCCGACGCCGAATTCCTGGCGCCACGCCTCAACGTCGCCTGCTCGTTCGTACGTCAGGAGCGGTTCGCCGAGGCGACGGCGGAGGTCAAGACGTTGCTTCGCCGCGCGTACGTCCCGTGGGCGCGCGAGGTCCTCGAAGCAGCGGATCTGGGTGCGCTCAAGGTGCACGCGGTGATGCCGCAGATTCGCGCGGCGATGACCGAGGCCGCCGCCGCCTGGGGCGCGGGGCTCGACGACGCCGTGCTGTTTGTCGGCCGTGCGCGCGCGCCGCTGCGCATCCCGGAGCAGGGCGACGGCGTGTTCATCCTGAACCCGCACCAGGAGGTGTACGCGTTCATCCCGGAGACCGGGCGCTTCAGGCAGCTCACCGCCGAGGACGGACGCGTGCTGGCGTTCGTGCGCAGCAACGATCGCCGCCGCGTCATCTACGCCACCGCCGACAAGCTCGTGCGTGGCCCCGGCGCCAGCGTCGTGCTGCGCGGCGTCTCGTTGCACGAGCTCACGCTGGCGACGATGACGACTGCGGCGCCGATTCCGATCGAGGGCGACGTGCGCCGCCTGGCAATGACCGGCAGCGGCGCGTTCGCGATCCAGGGCGACAAGATAGCGGGCGTCTATGCGCGCGGCGTCGGCGACAAGGGTGGGGCGCTGGTGCCGCGGCGCGAGTCGGTGCGCGGCGGCGCGGTGCTCACGCCCGCCGGCGCGGTGGTCGTCAAGGCGCCGCCCGCGACCAGGCCGGACAAAGGTGTCTGTCGCGTCGCGGCCACCGAGTCGGAGACCGCAGGCAAGCCGCGGGCGGTCGTCGTCTCGACACCGGGCCGGCCGCCGCGGCGAATCGGCGACAGCTTCGGCGCGGGTCTGGCCGGGCTTCCGATACCGTGAGCGAGCGGTAGATTGCTTCTGCAACCTCATGTCATCGCAACCAAAAATTTGCCCTGCGGGGGAGGTAGGATAATGTGTGATTATGTCGGCAACAGCTCGTCACTTGTGGGTCATCCCGGCTCTCCTGATCGCGTCGTGGCTCGCGGTTCGATCGCTCGCGGCGTCGCCCGCGCAGGATCACGATGCGTGGGGCGATCCGCCGGGGCCGTTTGCGGTGGTTTCGTCCGAAGTGGACGATCCGGCGCTGGCCAAGCTGATCTCGGGCTTCGCCGCCGACGCCCGCCGCGCCCGATAACCGTCGCGCAGCAGGAGGGCCGCTAGACATGGCGACATATCTCGTCACCGGCGGCGCGGGGTTCATCGGCTCGTCCCTCGCGCGCGCTCTCGTCGCGCGCGGTGAAACCGTCCGCGTCATCGACAACTTCACCACCGGCAAGCGCGCGAACGTCGCCGACTTCGCTGACAAGATCGACCTCATCGAAGGCGACATTCGCAACGAGCGCCTGCTGGCGCGCGCGATGGAAGGGGCGGAGGTCGTGTTCCACGAGGCGGCGATCGCTTCGGTGCCGCAGTCGATGGCCGAGCCGCTCGAGAACTACGACGTCAACGCCATCGGCACGCTCCGCGTCCTGGAAGCCGCCCGCGCGCTGCGCGTCCGCCGCGTCGTCTACGCCGCGTCATCGGCCGCGTACGGCGAGGATCCCGTGTTGCCCAAGGTCGAGACCATGCCGCCGGCGCCGATCTCGCCCTACGGCGCCAGCAAGCTCGCCGGCGAGGTCGCGATGCAGGTCTACGCCCGCGCGTACGGCGTCGAGACCGTCTGCCTGCGCTACTTCAACGTGTTCGGGCCGCGCCAGGATCCGCGCTCCGAATACGCCGCCGTGATCCCGAAGTTCATCACCGCGATGCTCGCCGACCAGCAGCCGCGCATCTTTGGCGACGGCACGCAGTCACGCGACTTCTGCCACATCGACAATGTCATCGAAGCGAACCTGGCAGCGGCAGCGGCGCCAGCCGCGGCGGCGTCGGGCGGCGTGTTCAACATCGGCTGCGGGCAGGCGATCGACCTCAAACAGGTGGTCGCGCTGATCAGCGACATCGTCGCGGACGGCACCGATCGCCGCATCCAACCCAAGTTCGAGCCCGAACGCTCTGGCGATATCAAGCACTCGTGGGCCGACATCGGCGCAGCGCGCAAATACCTCGGCTACCGCGCGGCCGTGTCGTTCGCCGATGGCCTGCGCCGGACCGTCGACTGGTATAGATCGCAGGGGTGAGCCTCATCAGCATGACCGGGTTCGGGCGGGCCTCCGTCGAGGCGGCCGACCGTCGGCTGCGCGTCGAGATTCGGTCGGTCAACCACCGCGGCCTGGACATCAAGGTGCGCGGCTCCGAGCTGGACGCGTATTGCGAGGTCGAGGTCGCGCGCACGATCCGCGGGTCGGTCGAGCGCGGCGCGGTCACCGTCCATGTCCGCGACGAATCGAGCGCGGCCGCCGCCGGCGTCGACGAGGCCCGCGTGCGGGGCGTTTACGAGGTGCTCGAGCGGCTGCGGCAGGAGCTGCGGATCGAGCAGCCCGTCGACCTCGCGACCGTCGGGGCGTTCATGACCGCCGCGGGCACGGGCGTGCAGCTCGAGGGGGATTCGCTGTGGCAAGCGCTGCGCCCGGCGGTCACCGCGGCGCTGGCCGAGCTGGTGGCGACGCGGCGGCGGGAGGGGGACGCGCTCGCAGCCGATCTCGAGGCGCACCGCGCGCAGCTCGCGGCGCTGGCGTCCAGCCTCCGCCAGGCGACGGCGACGCTGCCCGACAAGTTTGCGCGCCGCCTGGAGGAGCGCCTGGCGGTGGTGAGCGGCCAGGTGGGCGTGGACGCCGGCCGCGTCGCGCAGGAGGTGGCGCTGGCGGCGGAGCGGCTCGACGTCGCCGAGGAGCTGGTTCGGCTGGACACGCACCTCGGGCACTTCCGCGAGCTGCTCGCGGGACCGGGCGCGGTCGGTCGAAAGCTCGACTTCGTGATTCAGGAGATCGGCCGCGAGCTGAACACCATCGGCTCGAAGTCGCAGGACGCGGGCGTGGCGGCGCTGGTGATCGAAGCAAAATCCAGTCTCGAGCGGATGCGGGAACAGGCCCAGAACGTCGAGTGACAACCGGGACAGCCAGAACGAAATGGTAGAATTGCGGCGATGCTAGACGCGAAGGTCGTACGCCGCGGAATCCTGCTGGTCATCTCGTCACCGTCGGGTGCGGGCAAGACGACGCTGGCCCACCGCCTGGCCGAGCAGGAGCGGCTGCAGTTCTCCGTGTCGTACACGACGCGCGCGCCGCGCGCGGGTGAGCAGGACGGCGTCGACTACAAGTTCGTCACCGAGGATGAGTTCTCGCGCATGGTGGAGCGGCACGAGTTCGCGGAGTGGGCCGTGGTGCACGGCAGCCGCTACGGCACAGCCATCCACACGGTCAATCGCGCGCTCGAGGACGGCAACGACTACCTGTTCGACATCGACTACCAGGGCGGGGCGCAGATCCGCCGACAGTGGCCACAGGAGAGCGTGCTGGTGTTTATCCTGCCCCCGTCGATGGCCGAGCTGGAGCGCCGGTTGCGCCGCCGCGCGACTGACGCGCCCGAGGCGATCGCGCGCCGGTT
>Ga0070670_100005725_pt1 | contig 10497 bp, 9 predicted proteins | sample KBSS63metaG_FD_64665 | JGI IMG/M metagenome (GOLD analysis project Ga0070670, IMG submission 64665) | Switchgrass rhizosphere microbial communities from Kellogg Biological Station, Michigan, USA - KBS S6-3 metaG | ecosystem: Host-associated > Plants > Roots > Rhizosphere > Soil ... | reverse complement strand
CTCCGGATCCCGAAGAGATGGCGCGCGAGATCGTCGAGCGCGGGCTCAACGTGCGCCAGGTCGAGGCGCTGGCGAAGGATCGCGGCAAGCGCCCGGGCAAGTCCGTCAGCAAGCGCGTCCTGAAGAGCGCCGACACGCTTGCGCTCGAACGGCGGGTCTCCGATGCGCTTGGTCTGACCGTCACGGTTGATCACCGTGGCAACGGAGGTGTCTTGCAGATCCACTATCGCAGTCTCGATCAACTCGACGATGTGCTGCGACGGCTGGACAAGAACTGATCCCGCCATCTCGCTAGGATACGCGCTTGAGCCGCGCGACACGGGCGCTGCTGCGCGCCCGACGACAACCAATCGAACATCGCAGAGAGAGGATGGCGATGGCCAAGCAGGTCAGACGAGTGGTCACCGGTCACGATGCGGACGGCAAGGCGATCGTGATCTCCGACGGGCCCGCGCCGTTCGTGCACGTCAACGCCGTCAATCCGGACTGGTATTCGACCGATATCTGGCGAACCAAGGAGACGCCGGCGCGTATCGTGCGGGCCGCGGCCGAGCCGACGCTGGGTCCACGGCGGCAAATGCCGGACCAGCGCGGTACCGTGCTGCGCATCAATCATTTCCCGCCGGAAAATGAAGCGGTGCGGCAGATGGATGCCCAGGCATCGCGTGCCGCCTTTGCGGCGCTCGGCAACGAGAAGGCCGCAACCTTCGGCAAGGGCGGGCGTCATCCGCTCATGCATCGGACCGAGACCATCGATTACGCGATTGTGCTTTCCGGCGAGATCACCATGGTGCTGGACGACGTCGACGTCGAACTCAGCGCCGGCGACATCGTGGTTCAGTGCGGCACGAATCATGCCTGGAGCAACCGCTCCAATGCACCGTGCGTGGTTGCGTTCGTGTTGATCGATGGAGAGTTCGAGCCGGAGCTGAGCAAAAAGTTCGGATAATGCGCGCCTGTGAAGGGTCGCTCCAGCACAAGGCGGATTGCACGCCGGTCAGTCCAAGCTGAGGCCGGCCATCTTGGCCACCGCGCTCCACTTCCTGGTTTCGGCAGCGATGAAGTCGGCGAAGTCCCGCGGCGAGCCCGGGCTCGCCTCCGCCCCGACCTTGGCAAGATTGTCCCGAACGGCTGCGGACGTGAGGCCGTCGTTGATCGCGGTGTTGAGTCGATCGACGATCTCCGCAGGCGTGCCGGCTGGCGCGACCACGCCTGACCAGAACGTCATGATGTAATCGGGGATGCCGCTCTCGATCATGGTCGGAACGTCCGGCAGCTGCGGGTGCCGCTTCGCACTGGTGACGGCGAGCGCCTTCAGTTTTCCCTCGCGGATGAGCGGAATGAGGATCGACACATCCGGAAACGCCATCTGCACCTGCTCACCCAGGATGGCGGTGACCATCTCGGCGCCGCTCTTATACGGGACGTGCACGATGTCGAGCCCGGCTTTCGATTTGAACAGCTCCGCGAGCAACTGGGTCTGATTGCCGACGCCGGCGGAGGCGAAGCTCAGCTTGCCCGGATTGGCCTTAGCATAGGCGACGAAGTCCTGGACCGAGGCGGCGGGAAGATTCGCGGGTACGACCAGAACCAGCGTGCTGTCCGCGACCTTGGCGACCGGCGCAAAGCTCTTGATTGGATCGTAGCCGGGATTTTTCATGAGCGCGGGCACGACGCCGAGTGTAGCGCTCGTGCCGATCAGTAGCGTGCCGCCGTCGGGATCGGCATTAGCGACCGATTTGGTCCCAATGGCGCCGCCTGCTCCCGGCCGGTTCTCGATTACGACGCTCAGGCCGAGCCCCGATTGCACCACCTGGGCAACGATGCGCGCAGACACATCGGTTGGTCCCCCGGGTCCGAACGGCACGACGAGCTTGATGGAGCGCGTGGGATAGGACTGCGCCTTGAGGGAAGTGACGTCGCCCACGGTCGGGGCGAGCAAGCATGCCAGCGCTAGCAGCGAACGCCGCACGATGACGGGATACCGAATCATGGCGCGCCCTCCCTCGACTCCTTGCGTCGGGCATTCACTGCAAGCGCCAGCAGCGCGCGTTGCGCGATCGCCTCGGCCATCCCGGATTGACGGCGCGTCTCCAGCGTGGCCTCGGCGAGCTGCGTCATTGCACGCTCAAGCCGCGCCGATGTCCATATCCGCAGGGCGGCCTCGACCGCGGCCTTGCGGCTGAAATGAACGAATGGCTGGATAGCTGCGGCGGCTTCGCCGACGGAAGCACCGTCCTCCACGGCGAGCCGCGCCTTGTGCAGCTGCGCCACCTGACGCAACGCCGCCGAGACGATCGTGCCCGGTGCCGTGCCGGCGGTACGCGCCTTGCCGAACTGCACCTCGAGCTCCCCGGTGCGGCCGGCGAAGGCGGCATCGACCAGGCCGTCGAGCGCGAGCGTCGAAGCGTCCGCGACCACCGCCATCACGTCGTTGAGCTGCACCCGCGGCTTGCCGCGCGCGAACAGCGCGAGTTTGCGCACCTCGTGGCGCGAGGCCAGGCGGTCACCGCCGAGCAAAGGAACGAGAGCGGCGCGTGCCTCGGATGAGATCGCGAGGCCCGCGTCGCGCATCTCATCGTCGATGAGACGAACAAGGTCCCGTTCGGCGTCGGCGTAGCAAGGGAGGGCCACGGCATTTTTCGCGCGCTCGCAGATCGCACGCAACGGCGCGTTGCGCCTAAGATCGCCAGCCTCGATGATCACCCGACAGTCCGGCGATGCCGATGCGACGAGCGCTTCGACGGCGGGGGCGAAATTGCGGCCGCCGGCTTTAACCCAGACGGCACGGCGCCCGCCGAACAGCGGAATGGTATTGGCCTCCTCGACCAAGCGGGTGGGCTCCCCGGCCAGGTCATCGCCGTCGAGCCGGGCGAGTTGAAACGGATCCCCGGGATCGTCGACCGACGCGCGCACCAACGCCTCGGCCCGCTCGCGCACCAGGCCTGCATCCGGACCGAAGATGAGCACAACCGGGCGCGCCGGATCGGGACGGGTTACGAATCTCTCGATGTCGGGGCCTTTCAGGGCGACCACGGCAAACCTCCCGGCCATTGCCTGGTCGCATCAGATCCAAAAAGCTGCCGGCTCTTCGAGCTCATGTTCGAGCCATAATATCGTTTGTCAGGCCCATGCGGGAGCTCGCCCGTGCGATGGCCACGCCAGGGGCGCCTCTCGGGGTGGATCAAAGCAGACGCGGTGGTGACGGTGGGAGCGCTTCGCGCCGCGTGGCGATGAGAATCCGGCTCACGTTCCCGCAATGAAATAAGACGCGAGCCGCGACCTGACATTGTCGGCGATCACCTTGGCCGCGCGTGTTTCGGCATCGCGCAGTCCGCGCAGACGGGCGAACCGCTGCGCCTGGCCGGGAATGTCATAGGAGACCCGGGCGAAGGTCTGCCCGGTGACGACGACCTTGGCGGTCGCGATCTCCGTCAGCGAATAGGTGGCATTGATTCCGTAGTTCTCGATGTCCGGCCGTGAGGTATGGACGTCGACGATGATCGAGGCCCGCGTCGAGCTGATGGCGATCTTCAACCGGTGCGTGGGCGGGGCAGGCGAGCCGCCGCCGCTGAAATCGAACAACAACGCGTTGCGGATTTCGACTGCGAGGCGGGCCTCGTCGCTGCCCTTCGGCGCTTCAATCTGTACGATATCAACGGCGCTGAGCTGGTCGCGCAGCACCGGCCCGCCCATCGGAGACTGCTCGCCGTAGAGCGGCTGAAAGCAGCCGCCGGCGAGGGCGGCGATACCCATCGCTGCCGCGGCCCGCAGCACGCTCCTCCGTCCCAGCGGCTCGGAGGAGGGCAGACGCACGGCTATTCGCCCCGAAACCTGGCCCTGGCGGGACGGCAAGGGGAGATTTGCGTGCTTGTCATGCCACCACATTGACGATCCTCTGGGGCACCACGATCACCTTCTTGGGCGGCTTGCCATCGAGTGCCCGTTTTACTGCATCGAGGGCCAGAACGGCAGTCTCAATCTCGGTCTTTGCCGCATTTCGGGCGACTGTGACATCGCCGCGCTTCTTACCGTTGATTTGGACCGGAAGTGTGATCATGTTCTCGACCAGCAGATCCGGCTCGAGTTTCGGCCAAGGCTCGGAAGCGACAAGGGTTTTATGCCCGAGCGCGGCCCAGCATTCCTCTGCCAAATGCGGCATCATCGGGTGGAACAGCCGGACCAGAATGTCGACCGCCTCCCGCACCGCCCACCGGTAATCGGCCATTGGCGCACTCTCGAGGCTAGCCAGCGAGGTTTGGAAGGTATTGGCGAACCCGTAGATGTGCGCGACGCACACGTTGAACCGTAGCCGCTCGATGTCCTCGGACACCTCGGCCAGGGCGCGGTGGGCGGCCTTGCGCAGGGCGAGCGCCGGCTCGCTGAAGCTGGCCGGCCGCGGCGCATCGGCGGGTGCCGCCACCTCGGCTGCTTCATGCACGAGCCGCCAGAGCCGCTGCACCATGCGCCCGGCGCCCTGCACGCCCTCTTCGGTCCAGATCACGTCGCGCTCGGGCGGCGAGTCCGAGAGCATGAACCAGCGCGCGGTGTCCGCGCCGTAGCTGTCGATGATGTCATCGGGGTCGACGGTGTTACGCTTCGACTTCGACATCTTCTCGATCGCGCCGATTTGGATCGGTTCGCCGGTGGTGAGGAGCGTCGCGCGCCGTTCCTCACCCGCGCCCTCGATCCTTACCTCGGCGGGCATGACCCATTCGCCGTTTGCGGCCTGGTAGGTCTCGTGCACCACCATGCCCTGGGTGAAAAGCCCCGCGAACGGCTCGTCGAGGTTGATGTGGCCGGTGGTCCGCATCGCACGCGTGAAGAACCGGCTGTAGAGCAGATGCAGGATCGCGTGTTCGATCCCGCCGATATACTGATCGACCGGCATCATGCGGTCGGCCACGGCGCGATTGGTGGGGCTCGTGGTCCAGGGGTCGGTGAAGCGCACGAAGTACCAGGACGAGTCGACGAACGTGTCCATGGTATCGGTTTCGCGCTGCGCCGCGCCGCCGCATTGCGGACAGGCGACGTGCTTCCAGGTGGGATGGCGATCGAGCGGATTACCCGGCCGGCCGAAGTCGACGTCGTCCGGCAAGGTCACGGGCAGATCGTGTTCGGGCACCGGCACGATGCCGCAGCGATCGCAATGGATCACCGGGATCGGGCAACCCCAGTAGCGCTGGCGAGAAATGCCCCAGTCGCGCAGGCGAAAATTGACCTGGCGCGCGGCGACGGGGCGGTTGCCGCTTGAGGCGTGCTCGAGCCGCCGCGCGACCTCCTCTTTCGCCTCCTCGATGGTCATGCCGTCGAGAAAGCGTGAGTTGATCATGCGGCCGTCGCCTTCGTAGGCGGTGTCGGTGATGACGAAGCTGTCCGGATCCTGTCCCGGCGGGCACACCACCGGCGTGTTGCCGAGCCCGTATTTGTTGGCGAAATCGAGGTCGCGTTGGTCGTGCGCCGGGCAGCCGAAGATCGCGCCGGTGCCGTAGTCCATCAGGATGAAATTTGCGACGTAGACCGGAAGCTTCCAGGTTGGATCGAAGGGGTGGATCGCCTTGATCCCGGTGTCGAAACCCTCCTTCTCGGCGGTGTCGATGACCTGCTGCGCGGTGCCGTGGCGTTTGCATTTCGCGATGAATTCGGCAAGCGCGGGATTCTTGGCGGCTGCGGCCGTGGCGAGCGGATGATCGGGCGAGAGCGCCATGAATTTGGCGCCGAACAGGGTGTCGTGGCGTGTGGTGAAGACCTCGAGCTCGTTTTCTCCCGCCGGCGTGGTCGCGGGATCGAGCGCGAACCGGACATGCAGCCCCTCCGAGCGACCGATCCAATTGCGCTGCATGATGCGCACTTTCTCCGGCCAGCGGTCGAGGCCGTCGAGCGCCTGCAGCAGATCCTCGGAAAATTTGGTGATGCGGAAGTACCATTGCGGCATCTCCCGTTGCTCGACCAATGCGCCCGAGCGCCAGCCGCGGCCGTCGATCACCTGCTCGTTGGCAAGCACGGTGCGATCGACGGGATCCCAGTTCACCTTGCCGAGCTTGCGCTCGACCAGACCCGCGCGCAGGAAGTCGACGAACATCGTCTGCTGGTGCTTGTAGTAGGACGGGTCGCAGGTCGCGATTTCACGCGCCCAGTCGAGCGACAGCCCCATCGACCTGAGCTGCGCCTTCATCGCCGCGATATTCTGGTAAGTCCACGCCTTCGGATGGACCTTGCGCTCCATGGCGGCGTTCTCCGCCGGCATCCCGAAGGCGTCCCAGCCCATGGGGTGGAGCACATTGAGACCCATGGCGCGCTTGTAACGCGCGACCACGTCCCCCATCGTGTAGTTGCGCACATGCCCCATATGGATGCGCCCCGATGGATAGGGGAACATCTCCAGCACGTAGTACTTCGGGCGCGGGTCGTCGTTGCGGGTGGCAAAGATGTCCCGTTCGTCCCAGACTTTCTGCCAACGCGGCTCGGCCTCGCGGGCGTTGTAGCGTTCGGTGGTCATTGGCTCGGCCGCCGCAATCCTTCGTGTTCCAAGATATCGGGAGCGACACGCAAGAAATAAGCCTTGGACGCTAATAAATCGTGCGTTTCGTCCGATTTTCGGGCCGCACTTGGACATGAAAGCGCGGGGCGGGTCAACGGCACCGCCAGCCAAGGCGTCATCTGGCTTGGCCCGGCTGACGCGGGCTGCAGATCGCGGACCGCGGTCGTAGTTGAATTCGAGAGCAAGGACCGGAGTGCTTGCGGTCCTGCGATCCCTAGATTGCTCCGCAGGGACGGAACCGTGCGTTCCGTGCAAATATGATGGAGCAAGACCATGTTGGACGTGATGACACCAACCCGCCAAACAGTGTCCTCGCCCCGCGACGACGCGCGCTGGAGTGCCGTGCGCCGGCGCGATCGCGCGGCGGACGGCACCTTCGTCTATTCCGTCCGTACGACCGGGGTCTATTGCCGGCCGTCGTGCGCCGCGCGCCTGCCGCGGCGCGAGAATGTCGCGTTCCACGAAACCTGCGCCGACGCCGAGCGCGCGGGATTCCGGCCGTGCAAGCGTTGCCGCCCGAATGAGCCCGCGCGGGCGGATCGGCAGGCGGCTGCCGTCGCGGCAGCGTGCCGGCTCATCGAAGAGGCGGAGGAGGTGCCGAGCCTCGACACGCTGGCGCAAGCCGCCGACATGAGCCGTTTTCATTTTCACCGGGTGTTCAAGGCGGTCACCGGCGTGACGCCGAAGGCCTATGCCGAAACCCATCGCGGCAATCGCGTACGCGCGGAGCTTGCCGCGCGAGACACCGTTACCCAAGCCATCTATGGGGCGGGCTTCAATTCCGGCAGCCGCTTCTATGCCGCCTCGTCCGGCTTGCTCGGCATGACGCCGACGGAGTTCCGCGCCGGCGGCAGCGGCAATGTCATCCGCTTTGCGGTCGGCGAATGTTCGCTCGGTGCGATTCTGGTCGCGGCGACCGACAAAGGCGTCTGCGCCATCGAGTTCGACGACGATCCGGAGCGCCTGGTGCGCAACCTCCAGGACCGCTTCCCCAATGCGCGGCTGGTCGGCGGCGACGAGGCCTTCGAGCAACTGGTCGCCAAGGTGGTCGGCTTCGTCGACGCGCCGGCGCGGGGCCTCGATCTCCCGCTCGACATCCGCGGCACGGCGTTCCAGCGGCGGGTATGGGATGCCATCCGCGATATCCCGGCGGGATCGACCGCAAGCTATGCCGAGATCGCCCGGCGGATCGGAGTCCCGAAGGCGGTACGCTCGGTGGCACAGGCATGCGCGTCGAACGCGATCGCGGTCGCCATTCCCTGCCATCGGGTGGTGCGCACGGACGGTTCGGTCTCCGGCTATCGCTGGGGCGTGGCACGCAAGCGCGCTTTGCTGGCGCGCGAGGCGCGCGCATGATGGTCGCGCTGACCGCGCGACGCGAACGCGCGCCAATCTCTGAGCCGGCCGCGCTCGCAAGCGAGATCGGGGCGCTGGATTGGGCACGCATTGCCGGCGACCTGGATGCGCATGGTTGCGCCACGACCGGACCCCTGTTGACCGCCGCGCAGTGTGCCGCGCTGGCGCAGACCTACACATCCGACGCACCGTTCCGCAGTCGCGTGGTCATGGCCCGGCATGGTTTCGGGCGCGGCGAGTACAAGTATTTCGCCTATCCGCTGCCGGAGCCGGTGGCTGCGCTGCGGGCTGCGCTCTATCCGCCGCTCGTCGAGATTGCCAATCGCTGGAACGAAGCGATGGCCATCGATCTGCGTTATCCGCAGCAGCACGCGAGCTATCTCGCGCGCTGCCACGAGGCGGGGCAGCGCAAGCCGACGCCGCTGCTGCTGCAGTACGGTGCCGGCGATTACAACTGTTTGCACCAGGATCTCTACGGCGAACACGTGTTTCCGCTGCAGGTCACGCTGTTGCTGTCGCGACCAGGCGAGGATTTCACCGGCGGCGAGTTCGTGCTCACGGAGCAGCGGCCGCGGATGCAGTCGCGGGTGGAGATCGTGCCGCTCGCCCAAGGCGAGGCCGTGATCTTTCCGGTGCATCACCGGCCGGTGCGGGGCACCCGCGGCATCTACCGGGTCAACATGCGCCACGGCGTGAGCCGGTTGCGCTCGGGCCATCGCCACACCCTCGGCATCATCTTCCACGACGCCAAGTAATCGGAACAAGTGATCGAAGCGGATCGAGCGCCGCTTTGGAGCAGCGAGCGGATTGCATGCGGGCGCGCGCGAGGGTACGAGGCGTGCATGACCACGACCGCGACGAGGATTTCGAACACGCCGCTGGCAGAGGTGCGCAACGAGATTGCCCGCGCCTGCACCGAGGCGCACCGCGATCCGGCCACGGTGACCCTGGTCGCGATCTCAAAGATGTTTGGGGTCGACGCGATCGCCCCGGTGATCGCTGCCGGACAGCGGGTATTCGGAGAGAATCGGGTGCAGGAGGCCAGGGCGAAATGGCCAGCGCTCAAGGCGCGCCATCCCGACATCGAGCTTCATCTGGTCGGGCCGCTGCAGTCGAACAAGGCGAAGGACGCGGTGGCGCTGTTCGATGCAATCCACTCGGTTGACCGGCCGAGCCTGGCGGAGGCGCTGGCCAAGGAATTGGCCAAGCAAGGCCGCCGGCCGACGCTGTTCGTCGAGGTCAATACCGGCGCCGAGCCGCAAAAGGCGGGCGTGCTGCCCGAAGACACCGACGCATTCCTCAAGACCTGCCGCGAACGCTACGGCCTCGACATCGCCGGGCTCATGTGCATTCCGCCGGCCGACGAGCCCCCGGCCCCGCACTTCGCCCTCACCGCCAAGATTGCACGCCGTAACGGTCTGTCACTGTTGTCGATGGGGATGAGCGCGGACTTTCCGCTCGCGATCGCCTTCGGTGCCACCCATGTGCGGGTCGGGACGGCGATCTTCGGCGCCCGAAAATGATCGGCAGCGTCAAAGCTGGATGGCGATTCGGGTTGTAGGCCCCAGCCGCGTGAGCAGACGTTGCAGGTCGTCGGCCCGGAACGCGACACATCCTGCGGTTGGCGACCGGTTGGGGCGCGCCAGATGCAGGAAGACCGCGCTGCCGCGGCCGGCCACGCGCGGCCGGGAGTTGTGGTCGATCTCGATGATGAAGTCGTACAGATGATCTTCCCGCCACAACCGGTCGCCTGGTTCAGCGGCCGAGCGGTGGAATGGCCGGTTGTATCGCCGGTCGGCGGTATCTTCGCACCAGGCAATATCGCGGGTAATGCGCCGGACCGGCAGCAATGTGCGCGGGCGCGGGTGGCGGTCCGCCCGCCACCACAGGCGCAGGAGCCGAAACCGGCCGCGCGGCGTGGCCCCGTCGCCCTCGAACTTGTTGGCCCGGACGCCCCCGCGACCCAGCACGACCGGGACGGCGACCGGGCCCGCGACCAGGATGCCGTGCGTCTTATGACCCGGCCGCACCCGAACGCGAAGGACGGTCAGCGCTCGGCGCCGGAGAGGACGGGCATTCATTTGCGAACAGGCTTATATGGACCAAGGGGCAAACTTGCTTGCTCTTTTACCCCCGAATGCTCTACTTCGCGCAACGCCGTTCCGGGCGACGCCGGTCCAGGGGCGAGGAATGACGAATACCCGCAAGATCCTGATCGTGGACGACGACTCCGAGCTGCGCGAGGCGCTGGTCGAGCAGCTTGCATTGCATGAGGAGTTCGAATCGATTGCGGTCGACAACGGCACCAAAGGCGTGCAGGCGGCCAAAGCCGGGCAGATCGACCTGGTGATCATGGATGTCGGGCTCCCCGACGTCGACGGCCGGGAAGCGGTGCGCATTCTGCGCAAGAACGGTTTCAAGGCGCCGATCATCATGCTGACCGGGCACGACACCGATTCCGATACCATCCTCGGGCTCGAATCCGGTGCCAACGACTATGTGACCAAGCCGTTTCGGTTCGCGGTACTGCTCGCGCGCATCCGCGCGCAGCTGCGCCAGCACGAGGCGAGCGAGGACGCGGTGTTCACCATCGGGCCGTA
>Ga0070670_100005717_pt1 | contig 10508 bp, 17 predicted proteins | sample KBSS63metaG_FD_64665 | JGI IMG/M metagenome (GOLD analysis project Ga0070670, IMG submission 64665) | Switchgrass rhizosphere microbial communities from Kellogg Biological Station, Michigan, USA - KBS S6-3 metaG | ecosystem: Host-associated > Plants > Roots > Rhizosphere > Soil ... | reverse complement strand
CTGCGCATTCACTCGGCATCTCCATCCTGAAAATCCGGCACGGCCCCTCATCGCTTCCCGGTCGTGCCGGTCGTGGGGATACCGTCATGAGAATGTTACCGGTAACATCCCGGCGATGGCAAGGCTCGATCCACCCCCGCGCCGTCGGCCGCGCCTCAAGGAGGTGGCGACGATCGCAGGCGTGTCGACGATGACCGTGACGCGCGCGCTCAATGCGCCGCACAAGGTCGCCGAAGCGACCCGCGTGCGCGTGGAAGCGATCGCACGCGATTTGGGCTACACCCCGGATCTCACCGCGCGAGGGCTCACGCTCCAGCGCACCGGCTTGGTGGGCGCCGTCGTTCCACTGCTCACGAACTCGCTGATCGCCGAGATCGTCCAGGGACTGAGCGATACCATCGCGCGCAACGGATTCCAGCTCCTCATCGGTGCCACGGGATTCTCGGCATCGGGAGAGGAAGCGATGGTCCGCGCGTTCCTGTCGCGACGGGTCGATGCCATCTACCTGACGGGCATCTCGCACACATCGGCGACCATCGCCATGCTGCGCCAATCGCACATTCCGTGTGTCGAAGGGGGAAACCTGGCGCGCAATCCCATCGACATGGCCGTTGGCTACTCGAGCAAGGACGCGGCGAGGACAGTGACCCGACATCTGATCGATCGAGGCTATCGTCCGCTCGGCTACATCGGTGCGTGGCCCAAGGACAACGACCGCGCGCGAGATCGCCGGCGGGGGTTCGAGGCCGCGTGCAAGTCGGCAGGCATCGTGGTGGACGACACCATGTGCATCGAGACCGACCTCGACCTGCATGCGGGCGCCCGAGCCATGGGCACGCTGCTCGAGCGCCATCCAACGGTCCGCGCGGTTTTCTGCTCAGCCGACACGCTGGCCGTCGGAGCGATGTTCGAAGCCCAGCGGCGGCGTGTTGCGATCCCGGGAAAAATAGCGATCGCCGGGTTCGACGATCTCGACATTGCTTCGGAAGTCGTGCCCGCGCTGACGACGATTCGCGTCCCCCGCTACGACATCGGCAGGCGCGCGGGTGAGATGATCTGCGAGCGATTGGCCGGTCACACGGTGGCGGCGCCGGTCGTCGACATCGGCTACGAGTTCGTGCGGCGTGCAACGGCGTAAGCGCAACACCGGCACCTTAGAGGAGACGCACCATGGACCGTTACACCGGCGGGTGCCTGTGCGGCAACGTCCGAATCGTGGCTTTGGGCCGTCCCTACCGCGTCGGCCTTTGTCATTGTCTCGACTGCCGCAAGCATCATGGCGCCCTCTTTCACGCGTCCGCGATCTTCCCGCAGGATGCGGTCACGATCGACGGCGAAACCCGCGACTACGCCGGGCGGTTTTTCTGTCCGCGCTGCGGCTCGCCCGTCTTTGCGCGCACCGGCGACGAGGTCGAAGTGAACCTGGGTTCGCTGGATGCCCCCGACCAACTGACGCCGACCTACGAAAGCTGGATCATCCGGCGCGAATCCTGGCTGCCGCCATTTCCGCTCGCGAGACGATACAGTCGCGATCGTGACGCCCACGGCCGATTCGAGGATTGAACGGCAACGTGTCAACCGCCCAGGATGCGCCGGCAGCAGACTTCTTTCGCGCCCTCGAGATCGAGCGCACGCAAGCACTCGTCAGCCGGGACATGCCCGTCATCGAGCGATTGCACGCGCCCGGCTATCGGCTCGTCACGCCTTCAGGCGCTGTGTTTTCGCGTGAGCGCTATCTGTCGGCGATCGCGGCCGAGCCTTTCTATGCGTCATGGGATCACGGGCCCATGAGTGTTCGCGTGTCGCCTGCGATGGCCGTGGTTCGCTACCGGGCTCGCCTGGGCTTTCCTTCGGGGCGTGTCGTCGAGTGCTGGCACATCGACACCTATGAGCTTCTGCAGGGCCAATGGCAAGCTGTTTGGTCGCAGGCCACCGGAATCCCGCCTGCCAATGAGGCTGGCCCGCATACCGAGGTTTGAATTGGACGCGGGCAGGGCGCTCGGCCCCACCGCCACGTTTTCCGGGAGACCATCATGGATCGCCGTCATCTGCTTAAACTGACCAGTGCCGCTCTTATTGGCGCAGCCGCCCTGCCGACGGCAGTCCAGGCTCAGAAGTCGAAGTCGACCGGACTCTGGGGCGTCTGGGACAATGCTTTCGCTCGAGCGCGCTTCGTTTCGCTGTCGCACGTCCTTACGCCGGATGCGCCGGTCTGGAGCGGATTTCCGACCACGACGAAATTCCAGCAGGGGACGGGCCGGCTCGATGAAAAATCGCCCTACGCGGCGTTCACTTACGAGAAGACAGGACTCGAAACCACCGGGTACGCGTTCGCGACCGACCAATTCGGCTCTCAGCTCGACCCTCCCGCGCATTGGCATCAGTGTTTTCCTGCCATCGATGAATTGCCGCCGACACTGGCCCTGCGCAAGCTCGCGGTGATCTCGATTGCCGACAAGGTGGCCGCAGACCCGAACTATCACCTCACTGCCGCCGACGTGCGCGCATGGGAACGGGCGAACGGAACGATCCCGGCCGGCAGCGTCGTCATGGTGCGCTCGGACTGGTCGAAGCGCTGGCCTGATGCGTCGAGGATCCAGCCGGCCGATCACAAATTTCCCGGAGCGACGCTCGACGCCATCAAGCTCCTTCACCTCGAGCGCAAGATCCTGTTGCACGGGCACGAGCCGCTGGATGCCGATTCCACGCCGACGCTCGTCGTCGAAGACTGGCTGATGAACAACGGTTACATGCAGGCCGAGGGCGTCGCCAATCTGGATCAGGTGCCGGTAACAGGCGCGCTGGTCGCCATCGGATTTCCGCGTTTGAAGGGGGGCACCGGCGGCTTCGCCAGCTTCACGGCGATTTGCCCGGCCGATTGGACTCACGGTGTTCGCCCGGGCGAAATCGCAGAGGCGCCGTTGCCCTACAATGAAAAACGGCTGGCGTGGAACGAATCCAAAGGCGTGCGGGAACGTACGACAGCTTGCGACAAGCCGAAGGGAAAGCAGAGCTTCAACTGACGCAGCATGCGCGCTCGAGCGCTCATCGCGCGGGTGTCTTGCTCGTCGTGTCGCTCGTCGTCTTCGGATACGCTTACGCCGACTCGAGCGAAGGAGGGCATTCAGTGCAGGTTCACGGGAGTTGTCACTGCGGCAGCGTGAGGTACGAGGCGGTCGTCGATCCGGACAGAACGGGCATTTGTCATTGCACGGATTGCCAGAAGCTCACGGGTTCGGCGTATCGGGTTTCGGTCCCGGCCGTCGAAGGGTCGTTCGCGCTCACGGCGGGGAAGCCCGCCGTCTACGTCAAGGTAGGCGACAGCGGCTCGAGGCGAGCGCAGGCGTTCTGCTCGCACTGCGGATCTCCGCTCTACGTCTACGATGCGGACCATCCGAAGGTGTACGGCCTGCGTGTCGGCTGCATCGCAGAGCGCGTGATGCTCGTACCGAAGAAGCAGAAATGGTGCCGCTCGGCCTTGCCGTGGACGGAGAGCCTCGCGGGGATGGAGAGACACGAGACGGAATGACCGACCGTCCAAGGAGAGAATTCAAGTGCATACCGGCTCATGCCACTGTGGAGCAGTGCGACTCACCCTGCCGTCCACGCCGACCGTGGCGACGGACTGCAACTGTTCGCTCTGCCGCCGAATCGGCGGTCCGTGGGTCTACTTCGGTTTCGGCACAGTGAAGATCGAAGGCCACCCCGGCGCAACCGCGGAATACATACAGGGCGACAGAACTCTGCGGACCATCCGCTGCAGGACCTGTGGTTGCGTCACTCACTGGGAACCGCTCGACCCGGTGCCGGGTGCGAGGCACGGCGTCAACCTGGGCAACTTCGACCCGGCGCTGATCGCCTCCGTCCGCGTGAGGAAGTTCGATGGGGCGAACACGTGGAAATTTCTCGACGAGCCCGGGCCCGATCTTTCCAACCCTCCAGAGGTCACGTGAAGCGAGTCACTGGCATTGGCGGTATCTTCTTCCAGGCGAAAGACCCCGTCGCCCTGAGAGCCTGGTACCAGAAGCACCTTGGCATCGACGTGCTGGACTGGGGAGGAGCGGCGTTCCGATGGACCGACGCCGGGAAGTCCTGCCAACGGGACGTGCTGGAGAAGACCGACGACTCGGAGTTCGGAAAATTCGGGTGGGTCATGGACCCGGAGGGCAACAAGGTCGAGCTATGGCAGCCGCCCGAGGGGCAGTAATGCCGCGGACTCGCGGGCCGGGCCTCTTCCTCTGCGCAGCCGTATTTCTGGTCGCTCGAGGAATGGAAAATCGTCGCGTATCACAATGTGGACGTAAAGCCGGGAGTGCCGTCCCTGAGCCGAAATCATCCAAATAATCCGGCATCACTCGCCAACATGGATAGCATCGAAAGTTACGGGCTCGACGACCTCGCGGAAATACGATTTCCCGAGAGTGGCCCCAGTGTCTCCTTCCGCTTGCTGCAGGATGGCGTGGTTCCAAGGCCGGTGTATCTCGTCAGCACGGTTTCGAGCCGTGCCGTGAACAACGTAGCGCCCTATAGTTTCATCAGTCCTGCTGCGACGACTCCAACGTCATTAGTGCTATCCATTCTGAGGCGCGACGACGGCTCGGAAAAAGACACTCTCGTAAACATGCGCGGTACCGGCGAGCTCGTCATCAATGCGGTGACCGAATCCATCGTGCAGGCGGCAAATGCATGCGCCGAAAACTTGCCGCCGGATCGAAGCGAGTTCGAGTTCGCCGGCCTTACCCCGGCATTCCTGTCCAGTCGCACGCCGCACGTCGCGCAATCCCCGCTGCGCTTCGAATGCAAAGTCGAGCACGAAGTGCCTTTTGGCGGTGAGGGTCCAGGGGCGGCATCACTGGTGATCGTCTCCGTGACCCGCGCGTACGTCGCTAAAAGCGTATATCGCGGCAAGGGCCAACTCGACGTTGCGGCACTTCGCCTGATTGGACGCAGCAGCATCGATCAATACCTCGTAGCGGATGGCCAGTTCACCATCGCTCGACCAAACACGGGCGAGGCGCTGTGAGTGTTTTCATGAGTCGAATGGCCACGGGAACGGCGCAGTGACGCAAGCCGACCCAGCGTATCTGCTCGCCGGCCAGGCGACGGAGCTCGAAAGGCTTCAGCTTCAATCCAGGGTTTGGGAACCGGCCGGGCGAGCGCTACTGGCGAAGTTGCCAAGCGGGTCAGGTCTGCGCGCCCTCGATATCGGGTGCGGGATGATGGGCTGGCTGCGGATACTCAGCGAGTGGGTTGGCCCGAACGGAGACGTGACTGGCTCGGATATCGACGACAAGATGCTCGCCGGGGCACGCTCGTTTATCGATGCGGAGGGTCTCGTCAACGTCGTGCTAATGAAGGACGATCTCTTTTCCAGCCGGCTCCAGGCGGGCTCGTTCGATCTCGTCCACGCGCGCTTTCAGATCGCGCCGCTCGGGCGGGCCGAAGAGCAGATCACCATTTACAAGCGGCTGCTGAAACCCAATGGCTGGCTGGTGATCGAGGATCCGGATATGGCGTCGTGGCGGATGAATCCGGATGCGCCGAGTGTCCAGCAGCTGATCGAGTTGATCGACAAGGGCTTTCAAGCGGCTGGAGGCAACTTCAATTCGGGACGGGAACTTCCAGCCCTTTTTCGGTGGCTGGGTATCGAGCCGCACCTGGAGGCGCAGGTTGTCGCACTGGCGCCGGGACATCCCTATCTGAGATTGCCGTTGCAGTTTGCAGCATCGCTCCGGGGTAGGCTCGAAGCGATCGTCGGAACTGCCGAACTCGACCCCCTGATCGAGCGAGTAGAACGCGAGCTCGCGCGTCCGGGGACGTGGGGCACCACCTTCACGCTCATACAAGCTTATGCGATGCTGCCCGGATGACACCTGACCCCTCGCTCACCGCAGCTCGAAGCAGCGCCGCCTCATGGCCGTTGGTCGCCGGCGTCAGCGCGATCGTCATGTCTCCGTTGCTCATGGTCACGACCGGAATGAGCGCGCTCTACAATCTTTGGCTCGCCGTCATGATGATCGGATTGTGGGTGGCCCAACGCCTGACGAAGCGCGAGGTCGGCATCGCCGTCGGCGATCCCGGCTCCTATGCGATGGCGGTGGCCTACGTCGCGGGCATCGTCGGAGCCGTCGCTCTCGGCGCCTGGGCCAGTCAGCTGATCGACCTCAAGGATTACTCTGCGGCGACGGTGTTCCGTCGGCTGTCGCTCAACTTTCTGATCACCTTCGCGCTCGCGCTGATTACCGAAGAGGGCTTTTTCAGGGGCGCGTTGTGGGGAAGTTGCGAGAGAGCCGGATTTTCGCCGGTGACCACGATGATCTGGACCAGCGTGGCATTCGGCTTATGGCATGTCGCGGTGCCGCTCATCGATCCGGATTTCGCGCAACCGCTGAGCAAGGTGCCGCAGTACGCCATCGGGTCGGCGGTCTTTGGAGTGGCGATGGGACTGCTGCGCTTGCGCTCGGGCTCCATCGTCGTGCCGAGCTTTTGTCATGCGCTCTGGAACGCGTCGACTTACACGTTCTTCGGCGCCGGAGAGAAGAAAGGGCAGCTCGGCATCGCCGACCCCACCGTCTGGGATCCCGAGCGCGGATACGCCGGACTCCTCCTGGCAGTGCTCGTTGCTGCGCTGATGTGGTGGTGGGTCGGGCCCCAACGGGCAAGACGCACCGCCCTCTCTTGAGAAAGGATACCGATGCGTACCGGCCTCTTCCTCCTCTCCGGGTTCCTATTGCTGGCAGCCTCGCTGATTCTGGGGAGGCTGTTCTCGGCGAACCATCCAGGGGCGCCGCTCATCGCCATCGTCCTGTTTGTGGCGCTGTGGTTAGTGGTTGCCGGCACCAATATGTGGATCGGAGTTGCGCGAGCCGGTTATTCGGTCGCGGAGGAGCTTCCGATATTCGCGCTGATCTTCCTCGTGCCGGTGGTCGTGGGTATCGTGTTGAAGTGGAAGGTTGTGTAACGTATCGCGCCTTGGAAGCACGGCTCTCGAGGCACCCTCGTATGACGGTCGACCCGCCAATCACGATCGCGAGACCAAGCGACGCCGCCCTGATCGCGGCGATGTCGCGCGATCTCATCGAGTATGGGCTCGAATGGCGCTGGCGCGCGCCCAGGGTCGCCAAGGCGATAGACGATTCCGATACGAATGTCGCTGTCGTTCGCCAGAATGAGGAGCTCGTTGGATTCGGGATCATGGAGTACCTGGACGACGACGCGTATCTCGTTCTCTTCGCCGTCGCAAAGTCGCGTCAGCGCCAAGGTGTGGGTAGCGCCCTGCTGCGTTGGCTGGAGGCGGCCGCGCGAGTGGCCGGATCGCAGCGCATTCGCGTCGACACGCGGCGCGAGAGTGTCGCTGCGCGTTGCTTCTACAATGAGCACGGATATCACGAACGGGTTCTGCAGCCGCGAATGTACGGCAAGCGAGTGGATGGCATCCGGCTCGAGAAGTGGCTCAGAGCTCCGGTGAACGATGACGCGTAATCCATTTTACGATCGGATTGCAGCGAGCTTCGACGCGCAGGGGCTCATGACGACGCTCGGCGCAACCCTCGCCCTGGTCTCGGATGGCGAGGTGCACATCGCGATGCCGTTCGCGGCGCAATTTTCCCAGCAGCACGGGTACGTTCACGCGGGCGCCATCACGAGCATTGTCGATACGGCCTGCGGCTACGCGGCGCTGACCAAGGCGCCGGATGAATGCGACGTCGTCAGTGCCGAGTTCAAGGTCAATTTCATGCGGCCCGCGCTTGGCGATCGCTTCCTGGCCGTCGGAAAAGTGCAGAATGCCGGAAAGGCTCTGACGGTCTGCACGGGCGAGGTCCGAGCGTTCTCGGGACACGACTCCGCGTACAAGGTGATCGCCTTGATGCAGGCGACGATTGCCAACATTCGTCGATAACGTCGCTCAGGACATCTTTACCGACGAGCAGGCCGTCGTCAGCTAGGTCGAACGAGAACCGTCAGGCCTCCAGCGTTTTCTCCGCAGCAAGGGTTCGCGCAATCAGTATTCGATGCCGCTCGTCTACCGATACCTTTTCTCCGGCTTGTGGCTGTCGTGGATCCTGTATTGGCTCTGGGCCGCCCGGCACGCCAAGCCTAACGCAAGGCTCGAGACCGTAGGCTCGCGCATGCTTCACGCGGTTCCGCTGCTCGTGGCCGTTGCGTTGCTGTGGGTCGATCGCGTACCGGTCGCGTTTCTCGGCGCGAGGATCTTCCCCGCCACGCTTTGGCCCTTCTGGATCGGGGCGTTGCTGACGACGCTCGGCATGCTCTTCTCCGTCTGGGCGCGCGTCCACTTGGGGCGCAATTGGAGCGCCGTGGTCACGGTCAAGGAGAACCACGAGCTGATCGACACCGGCCCCTACGCTCTGGTCCGCCACCCGATCTACACGGGTTTGATCGCCGCGATCGTCGGATCCGCCGTGGCGCGAAACGATTGGCGTGGCGTGCTTGCGGTGCTCATCGCCGGGGCGGCCTTGTGGGGCAAGCTGCGACTCGAGGAGCGCTGGATGACCGAGCAGTTCGGTGAACGGTACGTCGCGTACGCCCGGCGAGTGCCGGCCTTGATACCCTTTGCGAAGTGGCGAGTGTGAGGCTTTGATGGAAATCGTCGTCGCGCTCCTTCTCCCGTTCGGCCTGGCCGCGTGGCTTCGCATGCGCGAATGGCCTCAGCGAAGCGCCATCGCGGCGGCGTGCCTGTCGGCGCCGGCCATAGTGACGTTCGCCGCGTATGTATTTCCCGCGGACCCCGAGTTCCAGCGGTGGTGGCAAAGCACGGTCGTGACGTCGTTCTTTTTCGGTCTCCTTGCGGCGGCTGCGGGCTATTGGCTCGTGGTGATCGTGCAACGTTCCGAATCGCAGCGTCACTGAACTCAGCGGCGGGAAAACCGGCAGCGATCCCTGAATTGCCCGACTTCGACGCTGTCGAACTGGGGTTATCCCTGACACGCGAGGCCATCATGTCCCATCTCATGTTTCCCAACGAGAGCGCCGAGTATCGCAAGGCGCGCAACGACCTGCTTGCCGACGAAATGGCGCTGCGGCGGCACATCGAGGAAGTCGCCGCGAAACGTCGGGCGCTGCCTGCGGGCGGCGAAGCGCTCGAGGATTACGTCTTCGAGCGGATCGGCGACAACGGGATGCCCGAGAAGATCGAGATGTCGAAGCTTTTCGGTCGCCACGACACGCTGATCCTCTACAGCTTCATGTACGGGCCCGATCGCGACGCGCCGTGTCCGATGTGCACGCAGCTCCTCGACTCCGTCAACGGCGGAGCCAAGCATGTCGAGCAGCGCGCGGCGCTGTATGTCGTCGCCAAGTCCCCGATCGCGCGCCTTGCCGCGTGGGCACATAAGCGCGGATGGGATCACCTCCGCGGGCTCTCGACGGCCGGCAATCGCTATTCCGCCGACTACTTCGGAGACTCGTCGAAAGTGCCCGCATCGATCCGGAAAATGCGTGGCGGCGGAGCGGACGAGGTTTGGGATGACACGATGTTCAACGTGTTTCGCCTCGACAATGGAAAGATCCGCCACTTCTGGGGCAGCGAGTTGAGTTGGGCGCCGTCGGACCGCGGCCAGGATCATCGATCCGGCGACGCGGTCAGCGCACTGTGGGGCTTGCTCGACATGACTCCCGAGGGGCGCGGGAACTTCATCGCGAAGCTCGACTACTAAGCTCGCCGAACCCGTGGCAGGATCGCTGCTGCGATTGTTTCCAGCGATGAATGCAAAGGGAGGAGGGGTTCATGGAGAAGAAGGCGACAAGCCAGCAAGGAGCCGGTTCGGAACGACCGGATCGGCCACTGCCCGAAGGGTATCGCCAGGGCATCATCACGGCGATCACCGTCCTGCTGGGATTCTCGCTGGCCCTCTTCCGTTTCTGGGGCTTCGAGGCCCCGGGCGAGTGGACGTCGCGCTCGATCGTCGCTGCCGGGACGATCGTGTTCGCGGTCTTGCTCCAGATCATCGCGCTCGTCCGGTCGCTTCGCCTGGAGGACGACGACCCCGCGGAATATCGCAAGACCGTCGTCTGGTTCGCAACGTCCGCGGTCGCGTTGCTGATCGGCCTGCTGGTTGCGACGGTCGTGTTCGCAGGCACACCGATACCGAAGTGAAAGAGGGAGGACGCGTGACGAAGCCCATCATGAATTTGGACCAGGTCGAATTCGACGACGTCGAGGACAACGGCGTCTACACGTCGAAGCGCGGCCAGATCAGCGATCACATCGGAGCGAAGAAGCTCGGCTACAACCTCACCGTTTTGCCTGCGGGCAAGATCCAATGCCCGTTTCACAGCCATCACGGCGAGGAGGAGATGTTCCTCATCCTCGAGGGCGAGGGTGAGCTCCGGTTCGGCGACAAGCGCTACCCGATCCGCAAGCACGACGTCATCGCTTGCCCGACAGGCGGTCCCGAAGTGGCGCACCAGATCATCAACACCGGCACGGAAACGATGCGGTACCTCTCGTTGTCGACGCTGGTCGAGGTCGAGGCGTGCGAGTATCC
>Ga0070670_100005714_pt1 | contig 10514 bp, 7 predicted proteins | sample KBSS63metaG_FD_64665 | JGI IMG/M metagenome (GOLD analysis project Ga0070670, IMG submission 64665) | Switchgrass rhizosphere microbial communities from Kellogg Biological Station, Michigan, USA - KBS S6-3 metaG | ecosystem: Host-associated > Plants > Roots > Rhizosphere > Soil ... | reverse complement strand
AACTCGGCCGGGCCCGGGCGATCTCAACGTGCAAAAGGCGCGCATCCTTCTCATGCTGGCGCTCACGCGCACGCAGGATCGCGCGGAGGTCGCGAAGATCTTCAACGATTACAGCGGCGCCGAGCCGTGAGTGTCACACCGCCACGTATGCCCATCCAGGACCCAGGATCCAGGACCCAGGACCTGTTGGTCAGAGGTTTTTCCAATCGGTGAAGCGCGGCGGCTTGGCGTACGGCGGGCCCACCTGGATGACGATGTCGCTGTGCCGCTCGAGCTTGACTTGCGAGGGATCGCCGGTGAACAGCTTTCCGTTGACCCACACCTGCATCTTGTCCCCCTTCTTAACAACTGCGCCGGCAGCGCGCTTCCGATCGAGCGGCTGACCCCAAACCGCGAAGAAATCGCCGAGCGTGAAGGACCGGTCCACTGGCGCCTCGACGTGAATGAATCCGTCCGGCGTGTGGGTGTGCAGCCAATAAATGCATCGCGCGGCTTGCGGAATCCCGATGTATGCTGGAATGTCGACCAACTTGCCGCGGTCGTAGATCACGAGATGCTGATGGATGTGGATCCGTTGACCTTCGCCGGCATCGCATGTGATTCCGTTGACGGGGCGGCCCGCGAGCTGGGCGAGTTGGGCCGGGAGCGGTGCGGCGGTCGCCAGCAGCAGCAGTAGAGTTTCGATGCGACGCATGGGATAGGAAATAACCGCTTAGAACCCTGTTCGGCCACCACCGTTCCACTGTTTCGTCGCTGTTCCCGCCTCCATCGCTCACTCTTGCCGACGCCGCCATGCAAAAGATGCTTCTTCTCGCGATACTTGCGGTCATGCCGCTGTTTGGCGCTTGCACCGTCCTCACGCACGCTCACGTCGCGGATGGGGTGTCTGGACTTCCCTATCGTGACCGCGCATTCACACGCGCGGCCGCGGCGCGTGTCGGATTTGCTTTGGACGCCCTTCCCACCTGGGCATTTGCCTTGAGCGGAACCTGGGTGATGGACCAGGACCGCGCCGCCTACTTTGAGCCTAAGTGCTTCACGTACGTCAACGGCGTGAGAACCCAGACGGGTTGCTACCCGGTGATCCAGGCGCAGTCCACGGCGCTCGAGGTGGAGAAGCGCTGGGGGCCAACGGCAACCGTGCATCCTTTGGCGTCGGCGTCGCTGGGCCGTGTGAACACTGGGAACGTCTACCGTAACACCGCCCGGTGTTTGTGCAGCTCAAAGGACTCATCGTGGACTTCCCCTTTCGTCACTCTGGGCGGCGGCGGCGAGCTCAATATCGCGCGCTGGTTGCACGTGGCGCTCACCGCCGGCTACCGAGAGGTATTCCGACGCGGTGCTCCTAGCGGGACCGTTTCCCCGTCCGGGCTCACGCTTACGTCGCTGCTCATCGTAGGACGACCGTACCGATAGGGCCGCGGGGTTGTCCCCGGATGACCAGTCGGTCCAGCCCTTACTCCTCGCGCAGCGCCACCGTCGGATCAACCCGCGTCGCACGAAGCGCCGGGACGTAGATCGCGAGCATCGCCGTCGCGATCAGCACGACCGGGACGAGGGCGAACGTCACCAGATCGGTCGTGCTGACGCCGAACAGCAGACTGGCCATCACGCGCGTGAGGGCAAAGGCGCCGAGCAGCCCGGCGACGACACCGACCGCGGTCAGCTCCATTCCCTGCCGCAGCACCATCAGCAGAATGCCGCCCCGGTCGGCGCCGAGCGCCATGCGGATCCCGATCTCGTGCGAGCCTTGCGCGACGAGATGCGACATGACGCCATAGACGCCGACGATCGCCAGCAGCAGTGCAAACGCGGCGAACGCGCCGAGCATCGTCGTGGCGAATCGCTGTCGCGCCATGGAGCCGCTCATTCGGGCGGACATCGTCTGGACGTCGAACACCGGCAGTGATGGATCCAGCTCGTGGATCTTCCTCACCATCGCCCCGGCAACCGTGGCGGGGTCGCCCGTCGTTCTCGCCACCTGATAGTTGGCGTTCGGCGACGGCATGTAGACCACGATCCGTCCGTCGACGTCGAGGCCGTACTGTTTCACCGAGCCGACGACGCCGACGATCGTGAACTTTCGGGCCGGGTTGAACCACACATGCTTGCCGATGGCGCTTGCTCCCGCCGGCGGCCAGAAGCGCTTGGCGAACTTGTTGTCGATGATGACGACCGGATCGGCGTTCTGCGGGAGATCGGCATCGGTGAAGGCCCGCCCGGCGACGAGCGGAATCCGCATCGTACTGAAATACTTGGTGGTCACGCCGCGCTGATCGACCTGGAGCTCCTGTCCCGGCTCCGGTGTCCAGCCCTCGACGTTGATCGTGCCCCAACCGACGGATGAGGTGAACGGAAGGGCCGAAACCGCGCCTCGCTCCTTTACACCGGGAACACTCGCCAGCTGTTCGCCGAAAGTGGCGCTGTAGGCAACGGAGGCGTCGCGGCTCTCGAATCGCCGGGCCGATGAACCGAGCCGCATCGAGATGACGCCCTCGGGGTCGAAGCCCGGCGATACGCTCTGCAGTCGCACGAAACTGCGAATGAGCAACCCCGCGCCGACGAGCAGCACGATCGAGATCGCCACTTCTCCGGCGACCAGCAGGCCTCGCACGCGGCGGCGCGAGCCACCGAGGCCGCCTTCCCCCTGCGTATTCCTGCCGCCGGCCTTGAGAGTCGAGTTGATATCGACCCGCGCCGCTCGCAGTGCCGGCGCCAAGCCGAACAGCACGCCGGTGAGAATCGACACGGCGAAGGTGAAGGCGAGGACGCTGCCGTCGAGAGTGATGGCGTCGAGTCGCGGAATGTTGCCGGGATTGATCGTGCGAATCGCGCGCAGTGCGAGCGCGGCGACAACCAAGCCGGAGACGCCGCCCATGAGACCGAGCAACGTGGTCTCGGTGAGCAGTTGCCGGACCAGCCGCTGCCAGCGTGCGCCGAGCGCGACGCGCACCGCGATCTCCTTTTGGCGCGCCGTCGCACGCGTGAGCAGCAGGTTGGCGACGTTCGCACAGGCAATGAGCAGCACGAGCGTCACGGAGCCCATGACGACCAATACCGCCAGTCGCACGTTGCCGACGACGGATTCGACGAGCGGCACGACGTCGATCGTGAAAGTCCTGTCGCGTTTGTCCTTGTCGCGAATACGCGCGGCGATGGCGGCGACGTCGCTATGGGCTCGTGCCATCGTCACGCCCGGCTTGAGCCGCGCCATGAGATTGTAGTTCTCGTCGCCGCGACGATTCACGGCATCGGCGCCGAGTGGGAGTGGCAGAAACAGATCCATCTGCTGAATGCTCGCCACCGTCGGCATGATCTCGGCGTTGAGCAAGAAGTCCGGCGGCAACACACCAACGACCTGGAACTGATTGTTCGGGTCTTTCGGCCCGGAGAAGCCGTTGAGGACGATCGTCTTGCCGACGATGCTCGGATCGCTGTTGAGCGTTCGCTTCCAAAACGCGTTGCTGACCACGACAACGGGCGCCTTGCCTGGCGTGTCTTCGTCCGGGAGAATCAGCCGGCCGTACATCGCCTTGGCGCCGAGCATGTGAAAGAGGCTCGACGACGTCAGGAGAACTTCAACTCGCTGCGGTTCGGGGAAGGGCGCTTCTCCGCCGCGCCCGATGATCGTGCCGCTCCGACCCTGCGAGATGGACATCTCGGAGAACGATCGGTTCTCGTTCTTGACGTCGATGAATTGTCCCGGCGACGGCCAGTCCTGCGGGATGTTGATGCCGGGCGACCGAAGCCACAGCACGGCTAAACGATCGGGATCCGGGTATGGCAGCGGTTTGAGCAACAGCGCGTTGACGACGCTGAAGACCGCCGTGTTCGCGCCGATGCCGATGGCGAGCGACGCGACGATCACGGAGGTCAGGCCGGCGGTTCGCCTGAACGTACGAAACGCGTATCGGACGTCCTGGAGGAAATCGGTCATCGTCCGCAGCGCGCGGAACTCGGCCTCGCGGCCGCGCGTTCACGTCCCATTGGCCGCGATCGTCACCCAGTTGGTGGACTCGGAGCCGCCGCGCCATCGAACGCGCATGACAGCGACGCCAGTGCTTGCCGGTCCCATGAACACCTTGGCTTGTGCGGTGCCGTTCGCCGGCACGCTAACGTCGACCTGGGCCAGCCCCTGAGCATTCACGGTATTGAAAGTCACATCGGTCAACACGACTGCCTGGCTGGTGTTGTTGGTGATCGTGATATCGACTTCGGTGTTGATGCCGGCGCCCACGTTTCCAAGGTTGACGAACGACGGACTGGCCACGAGATCGCCCGGCATCTTCACGTGCCGTGCGGATGCGAAACCGGTGGTCAACAACAGCCCTACGACGGTTGCTAGAGCGAGCGGAATGCGCCTCACCGCGGGGAGCGACAGAGCCATTTGACACCTCGTGAACGAGCGATGGAACTCGATAGCGCTACGCCGACGGCGTCGTGGGCCAACCAGACTGAACGCTTTGAGTTCTCTGTGTCAAGCTCATCGGTGGGAAGACGTCGGCGCCAACGACGGTACGGACCAGAGTCCTTCCCACCATCGCAACGACTGTTGCATTGTCAGGGCTTGCGCGCGCGCAACTGACCGAGAATCGCGCCCAACTGGTCGATCTCGCGCCCATACGTCGCCCAATCGCCGGCGCGCTGCGCGGCGATCGCGCGATCGTAGTGTTGCTGCGCTTGACGAATGAGATCGGCCGCAACACCAGGAACGGCGGTCGCTGCTCCGACTGCTCCGACGGCTCCGAGGGCAGTCGTCGAGTCCGCGGCGACGACTGTCGGGCGCGCGCCCGCTGATGTACCGAACAGGGTCGCGAGGCCGTCCTCGAGCGTCTCAGCCATCGCCACCCGATTCTCCAGCGCGACGACAACACGTTTCAGCTCGGGGATCTTTCCGCCCTCGGCCCGCAAGTACAGCGGCTGCACGTACACCAGCGCTTCCTTGATCGGAATGACGAGCAGCTCGCCGCGAATCACCGACGAGCCCTTTTGATCCCACAGCGTGATCTGCTGCGAGATGCTGGTCTCCTGATTGATCCGGTTGACGATCTGCTTCGGCCCGTACACGAGACTCTGCTTTGGAAACCGGTATGCGACGAGTTTCCCGTAGTTCGCACCGTCCATTCGCGCCGCCATCCAGGCGGCGAGGTTGTCTTTCCCGCGCGGCGTGAACGGCGTCATGAAGATGAACTCCGGGCTCGCCTCGCCCGGAAGCTTCATGATGATGTGCCGCATGAACGGTGCGACGTTGGATTTGTCCTGGTCCACGTCGGGATATTGCCACTGATCTTCGCGGTGATAGAACGCGTCGGGTTCCACCATGTGGTAGGTGGCATAGAACGCAGTTTGAAGGCGAAACAGATCGCCGGGGTAGCGCGTATGCGCGCGAAGATCTGCCGGCATCGCGGCGAGTGGCTTGAAGATCGATCCGAAGATCGACGCATACGTTCGGACCACGGGGTCGCCTGGATCGGCGAGGTAGGCATCAACGGTCCCGTCGTAGGCGTCGATCACCACTTTCACGCTATTGCGCATGTAGGTGGTTCCGTCGGACGTCGGCTTCGAGTAGGGCCAATTGCGGCTTGACGTGTATGCGTCGAGGATCCAGGCAAGCGTGCCCGCGTCCGTCACGACGAGATACGGTTCGCTGTCGAACTCCAGGAATGGCAGCGCCGTGCGCGCACGCTCGAGAATGTTGCGGCGGTACATGATCCGCGCGTCGTGCGAGATGTAGGACGACAGCACGATGTCCGTCGAGCCAAGCTGCCATGCGTACAGCGCGCGCCTCAGAAACGATCCGATGGGGACGCCGCCCTTGCCGGTGTAATTCGTGTAGACGTTCGTCTCACCCGCCGGATAGTCGAACTCCTTCTGGCCCGTGCCGACGAAGACATAGCTGTTCGTGAGCTGCCCGTAATAGATCTGCGGACGTGTGACCTTGACCGAGACGGTCGATACCGGCGGCAGATCCTTCACGAACAAGACCGGCAATCCCTCGCTCGTGACCTGATTCACCGGCGCCATGGCGATGCCCATGCCATGCGTGAAGGTGAGACGCTCGTTGATGAAGTTGCGGGTCGGCAGCGACGCCGTGTTGAGCTCGCGCGCCGAGATGTGCACCTGGCGGTAGCGGCCGTCGATCATGTATCGGTCGTCGCTCACGGACGCGAAGTCGTAATACGTCCGAATCTCCTGAAGTTGGCCGAACGTCTGCTTCAGGAGGTCACGCTCCCACAGGCGCACGTTGTCGATCGTCGGCGCGTTCGCGCGCACGTCCGCCATGGTCAACTGGACGTCGCCGCTCAGGTCGCGTGTAGTCACGCTGTCGAGGCGCCAGGCGCGTCGTGTCGCGGCGATGTGTTGCTGAAGGTACGTCCGCTCGCGCGCCAGCTCGTTGGGGGCGACGACGAATTTCTGCTCGGTCTCCGGAATGAGAAAGCGGAACACGACCCCGACGCCCGCGTACAGCGCGATGGCGATCGCCGCGTACCAGATGAGCTTCTGTCTGACGATCCCGTACACCACGATGCCGGCGGCGATCACGGCCGCCACCGCCGACAAGCGAATGCCGGGCAACGACGCATGAACGTCCGCGTAGCTGGCGCCCGCGAATGGACCGGTGCTCGAATAGAGCAGCGCGGCGGCATCGACGATCCACAGCTGCGCCGCGAACAAAATGAACAACAACGCCAGTAGCGCACCCACGTGAATCGCCGCGGAGGGCTCGACCGCCGCCCGCCGGCGCAGCGCGATCGCGCCGCGCGTCACGTAGAGGACAGTCACGCCGACCACGGAGAGTACCGTCAAGCCGACAAGCGTCGCGAGCGCGGCGGAGATCGCGGGCAACCGAAACAGGTAGAATCCGATGTCGCGGCCGAACACCGGGTCTACCTCACCGACCGACGCTCCGTGGATTGCCATCAACACGGACATCCATTGCGCCGCGGCGATGATGCCGGTGATGAACGCGACGACAATCGACGCCACGAGCGTGAGTCGTGGGATCACGGACGTCAGGTCCAGGCTGATCCGCTCACCCTTCTGATTGACGAAGGACGTGAGGACGTCCGTCGGTCTGGGACGCGCCCACCTGAAATTCAGATATAAGAACGCGAAGGCAAACGCGGCGAATCCCACGAACAGCGTCGCGCGAGCGACGAGCGACTTCAGAAAGACCGACTCGAACCCTACCTCGCGGAACCAGAGCCAGTCGGTCGCGAAGGTCGCCAGCCATGGGACTACGACGATGACGAGGAAAAACGCGGCGAGCGCGCCGAGGACGATCCGGCGCGTCCGGCGTCCGGCAACGGGTTGCCCGTGATGGAGGCGGAAGGGAGGGGCGGTCATGTCTCCGCTGAACATGGCACGCGTCGGCGCCTGCTGTCCATGCAGATGGCGAGCTTGGTCCAGCTATCAAGGCAGCGGCACGATGTGCACGAGACTGCGCGCGCCGCACGCCGGTTCGCGCTCACCGCACGCGGATTCGCCCGCGAGCTCGATGCGATCAGCGGCGATGCCGGCGTTGACGAGGATCCGCTTTACCGCCTCAGCCTCGCGCCGGCCCGGTTCACCCATGCGCTCTCGGCGCGCGCCGCGCCCGACGATCTGAATCCTGAGCCAGGGCTCGGTTTCCAGCAGCTTGAACAGCTGCTCGATATCGCGGCCGCTGCCCTGTTCCACACCAAGTTCGGCGCTGAGGAGAATCTCCATCGTCGCCGCGTTCCGTACGTCCGCTTCGTGCGCGAGGCGGCGCTCGCGCTCCATCGCTTCCTGCCGCGCGCGAATCGCCGCCGAGTCCACGCGAGGCGTGACGGCGCGTCGAGTCGCGGGCTCGCGGTGCGCAGGAGTTGTTGCCGGCGCCGGACGTGATACATACACCACACGCTCGATCGGCGTACGAGCGACTGGCTGACGGGGAACAAAACTCCAGGTGCCGCCCATACTTGCCGCGACCCAGGGCCCGACGATCACCAGTATGACGATGTGCGTGACCGTAGATGCTGCAAGCGACGATGGCGAGAGACCCAACGCCCCGAGGACGACCGCTGCCGCGCGCCGGAGACCGCGCTCGTTCACCGTACGCTCGACCGTCATCCACGGCGGAAAGCGGAACGTGGCGACGGGCACCGAGGGTGCTTCGAGCACCCGCGCGACGACTAGCTCGGAGGGAACGTAGCCCACGGCGTCCGACCAGTCCGCGTCGCCGCTCTCGATGGTCGCGGCGACGAGCTCCTCGCTCGGCAAATACAGGAGCGCGTCCAGCCGACGATCAGCCCGCGGCATCGCGCAGCCCCGGATGATGCTGTTGTATGATCGCGGCCAGACGGGTCCGCGCCTTACTCGCGTCGTTGCGCACCGTGCCGTGCGATCGCCCGAGCGCCCGCGCGATCTCGTCCAGCGCCAGACCGCTGAAGTAGTGCATGCGGAGGACGCGCGCGCCGACAGGTTGCTCCTGCGCCAAACGGTCGAGCGCGGTTTCCAACTCGGCGCGCGTGGCCGCGTTGTCGAGCGCGGCGAGGATCGCATTGTCCTCCATGACCGTGAGCTCGTCGATCGCCTCCACCGGCACGCGGCGGCCGCGCGTCGATGTGATCCGTCCGTCCGCGTCGCGACGAGCATTGCCACGCTCCTCGCGGAACATCTGCCGCGCCATGAGATGCGCCCGGTAGGCGAGCCAACCTTCCGGATTGGGAATGCCGACACCGTTGACGACCGACCGCCGCACGACCTGCGGCAGATTGAGAAAGGTGCGCTGCACCAGATCGTCGCGGCGGTCGGCGTCAAAGGCCATCGACTGCGCGACGATCGCCACTACATATGAAAAGCGCAGCATGACGCACTCGTGCGCCGCCGTCGCTACCCGTCGATCGTCATCGGTGAGCAGCGCAAACAGCTCGACCGCCGTGCCGACGCTCAGCGTCGGCCGCAGCCGATCGATGAGCCGCGTGTCGCCGAGGCGCTGCACGGCGATCGCGAGCCGCCGCTCGAGGAGCTGCTGGCGCTGTGCCAAGGCGGCGGGATCGAAGGCGCTCGGGTTCACGTCTTACAATGCATGAAAGGGCCGGACTGTCACTGGCTGCTCGGCGACTCGGCGACTCGGCCGATGACACAATGCGGCCTCGCCGCATTGTGCGACAGACTCTCTCCCCGATCCGATGAGACTCCATTCGATCTTTTTGGTACTTGTCGCGCCCGCGGTCCTATCCGCGCAGAGTAGCGGGCGACATGAGATCATCCGCGGCCGAGTTACTACCGATAGCGGTCGCGCGGTCGTGTCGGCTAGCGTGCAGGCGCTTCGGGCGCCCGATCGGGCCCGCAAGGTCGCGACGACGGATGCCTCCGGTGTGTTTGTCATCGATTGGCCGGATGGTTCTGGCGAGTATCTCATGACGGTCACGGCATCGGGCCTGCCGACAACGAGCCGGCGCATCACGCGGCAAGGCACGGACTCGGTCCTCGTCTTCGATGTTCTGCTGACCAATCGTCCCCGCGTGCAGCAGCTCGCACCAGTGGTGTCGCAGGCGCAGCGGCCAACGCCGACTCGCAACGAAGATCCAGACGTCGGAGGGACGTCGGGCAACGCGAATACGTACCGGCGCTCGGCGCCTGAGGTCGTTGGCGATATCGCCGCCATGACGGCGATGGTGCCCGGCGTCGTGGCGACAGCCGGCGGCAACTCCGTGCTCGGACTCGCGCCGTCGCAGAACTCGGTCACGGTGAACGGCATGTCCTTCGCCGGCGGTATGATACCGCGCGACATCCGAATGCGCGTTACCGTCTCGGCGTCGAGCTACGATCCGGCAAACGGCTGGTTCAGCGGCGCGCGAACGAACGTATACGTCCCGTCGAGTGAGCTGTTCTCACAGGCGACCGGCCATCTCACCGTCGACGCGCCGTCGCTCCAGGCGAGCGATCCGGTCGCCGCGCGCCTTGGACAGCGATACAAGAATGTGAATGGCAGCTTAGGCATGAGCGGTGAGATCCTGGACGACAAGTTCGATTACAACGTCGGCCTTCAGGGAGGCCGGCGGTCGGCCGATGTGGCGTCGCTGCTCACCGCGGACAACGACCTCCTACGTCACGCCGGTGTGTCGCCGGATTCCGCTTCGCGCTTCGTGCAGCTGGTGAACGGCGCCCACGTTCCGCCGGGCACGGGCGTGCCGGGCGCCGCGACCAACGACAACATCGTCTTCCTCGGCCGCCTCGATCACGCTCGCTATAACTGGGCTACGCTCCAGCCATCGCGGAGCACGTGGGGGTTGATCGGGTACGCCAGCGCGTCGCGCAATCAGGCGCAGGGTGTCAGTCCCACGGGCACGCCGGGACACGCCGGACACAATGAGCAGGCGATCGGCGCGCTCTCCGGCGAATACTCGTTCTATTTCGGCCGAGACTATTTGGGCGACGTCCGCAGCGGACTCACCGTGTCGCGGAACACGGCTGATCCGTATGTCCGCGTGCCCGACGGACGCGTGCTCGTCGCGAGCCAGTTCAACGACGGCTCGACGGCGGTC
>Ga0070670_100005713_pt1 | contig 10514 bp, 8 predicted proteins | sample KBSS63metaG_FD_64665 | JGI IMG/M metagenome (GOLD analysis project Ga0070670, IMG submission 64665) | Switchgrass rhizosphere microbial communities from Kellogg Biological Station, Michigan, USA - KBS S6-3 metaG | ecosystem: Host-associated > Plants > Roots > Rhizosphere > Soil ... | reverse complement strand
CGGAGGGGTTTATACAGCTGCTGCGCGAGCAGGCGGGGCTGGTAATCACGCGGGAACGGCGCGAAATGCCCACGCTCATCGTGCGGCAACGGGAAGCGTAATGAAAGCGGCTTCCAGCTGATCCAATCGCCCGAAAGTCTACGAGACTCACCCTGCGGGTGAGTCCCTATCCAGGCTAGTGAGGATGCACCAGGTTCTCGAGCGCCTGCGTGAAGGCCTGGACGAATGGGCTCCCCGCGCTCACGAGATTCGCCCGGGTCATGTAATCGAACGGAATATCCGGACGCACGCCGATGTTCTCGATGTACGGTGCGGGCGGGAAGTCCGGTGTGTTCACGACGTGCAGGCGGTTCATCAGCGATACCGTGATCCGGAACTGGCTCTCCGTGAAAGCCGGGCCGGTGAAGCCGACGACGCTGCCGCCGGCCCCCATGGTGCGCCAGCCAAAGAGCGGACCGCGTTTGTTGCTTTGAAAGATCGCCGGCAACATGTCGGCACCCGACGCGGAGAATTCGTCGGTCAGCATCAGGATGGGCTTGCTGTAGGCCCCGGCGACCGGTTGAAGCTGCAGGCTGCCCGTGGCATTGAGCGAGACAGGCGCACTGCGGCCGCGATTCTCGTTGAGAGCGTTGAGTACTTCGTTGTAGTTGGCCTCCAGATTGGCGAGGACGGCCGGTGGTGTGGCGGGGTTCAGGCGCGCGTTGGTGAGCTGCGCCGCAAAGCTGAAGAGCCATGCGTTGGTGGCCCGGATCTCGAATCCGATCGTATTGAACGGCGTCGGAATCAGGCGCTGAGCAACGGCCTCGACGAACGAAACCAGCCCTCCCGGGTTACGCATCACATCCACGACCAGAGCGTCGGTGGTCGGCCCCAAGAGTGCCATCGCCCGATCGAGCTGTGCGAGCGCGATAGCGGTACTCGGCGGCGACATCGACGGAATCCGCACGAAACCGACCCTGGTGTCGCCGGCGGTCGTAAACGTTCCGAAGAGATAGAACACCGGCTCGCCCGGCCTCACAATGCATGTGGGACACGGCGCGTTGAGGTCGGTGAACCCGGCAGGAGGCGCCCAAATCGGAAATCGGCTGCCGAAGTTGAGGATGGAGTAGTAGTCCCTCGACACACTCGCGTTGAGAAGTGGGCGAATGGGATCCATGTAGTCCGGCAGCGTGTCGTCGGACGGACCCGCTTCGGCCGCTTTGAACACGACCGCCGTCGCCGCCGCGCTGCCTGGAAGGCCCGCGGTGATGTCCTGACCGTCCGTCGAGAGAAAGAGTCGTCCGTTTCCTCGGACCGGGCTTGGCAACGGGCCCTGCGACAGCACGGGAATGCCGAACTTCGACCACGGGATGGTGTAGGTGTTCGTGGCCCCCGTTGCGGCCAGCCGAATCGCCAGGGTCGCGGTGTCGCCAAGTTGGAAAATATGCGGCATGACTTGCTGGCTGCGGCTGACCAGGCGCGCCGCCGCGGTGCGATCCGTGCTGCGCTGGTTCGCGGCAATCGCGTACTTCCGGAAGGACTCGATGAGTTCCTGGACGGGGCGTCCGTCGAGCGAAACCAGCTCATCGCCGATGACGAATGGAAACTGAGCGACCGGCAGAAGCGTCCGGTTGATCCCGTCGATCAGCACCTTCCCGTCATAAATGTCCACGCTCATCGGCAACGACGCGCTGAACGTCGTTGGAAATACGATGGTGTCATGCGCATCGTTCAGCGACGCGACGTACTCGATCAGGGCCTCCTGAAAGTCGAGATCGTCCGAATGTTGGATACGCTGCAGCCACGGCGTCAGTCGCAGCAAATCGAATCCTTGAACGTCGCGTTTCCATTCGTAAGGACCGTAGTTCTTCGCGTATTGGCTGGCGAGCTGCGTGAGATCCGAGATTCGCTGGTCGCGGGTCAGTGCATCTTGCGCGTGTCCCGTGACGCTGGACAGGATCAGGAGCAGAGCGGCTGCAGAGGAGCGACGCATGCAAGGCCTCCTATGATCGTTCCGGGGATGGCCGGCGAAGCGGTGGTGGCGCTGACACTACGCTCGCCCGCCTAACGCGTCAAGAGGTACCGCGGCACCTGGCGGTGGCTTGGCAGGAAGGATGGACCTGCCTTCAGCCTTGATTTCGTCACACGATTCGCGTCATGCGAATTGTTTACCTGGAGGTAACCGCACCGGGCATCGTCTGTGAGAGACTGAGCGTTTGTTGGCCATGCGTGACCAACGCATGGTGCTGTTCAGGAGGTGTGCAATGACGACTGCCGTTTCAACCCTGCTCGGGCGTCCCGTCTGGTACGAGCTGATGACCACCGATCCGGCAGCGGCCGAGACGTTCTACGGCAAGGTGATCGGCTGGAGCGCCGGACCGTTCGGCGAGTCACCCACGCCGTACACGCTGTTCAAGCGCAGCGGTGATGTTGGGGTCGCCGGGCTGATGGCAAGACCGGAAGGCATGAATGCGCCGCCTTTCTGGGCGATGTACGTCGGCGTACCGAACTTCGAGAACGCGGTTGAGAAAATCAAGCGGCTTGGCGGCAGCGAGATGTCTGGAGTGATCGACATCCCGACCGTCGGTCGTCTGCAGATGATGAAGGACCCGCAGGGAGCTGCGTTCTACATCATGCAGCCAGAGCCGAGAGAAGAACGCCCCGAGACCGCGCCTGAAGTGGGCCAGGCCTCATGGCACGAGCTGGTGACGACCGACGCGGCCGCGGCCATGGCGTTCTACTCGGAGCTCTTCGGATGGCAGGAAAGTGAAGTGATGGACATGGGGCCGATGGGCAAGTACCGCATGTTCAGCCGGCCCGTTGGAATGATCGGCGGCATGATGGACAAACCGCCGCAGATGCCATCATCAGTGCCGCCCCATTGGATGATCTATTTCCGCGTGCCGGACATCGATGCGGCGAGCGAGCGCATCATCACGAACGGCGGCAAGATTCTCAACGGCCCGATGGAAGTGCCGGGGGGCGACCGGATCGTCAATGCGAGCGATCCTCAGGGCGCGGCGTTTTCGCTGCACGAGAAAAAGGCCTAACTCGCGAAGGGCCGCGTAGTCATCGGCTCGTGCCGGTGACGATGAGGTCCTTCACCATCGCGTTCGTGTCCGCGATCTCTGCCGGCGACATGCGGCGTGCGGCCGCGGCGGCGTGTGTCGCCGCCGACGTCCGCAAGTCGCCGGCGGGGAGCCGAAGCTCCGCCAGCTTCGCCCACAGATACGCCATCAGCGGACCGCCCTGAGCGCGTCCCTGCAAGTAGAGATCGGCCAGGGCAACCTGCGCCTCCGGATAACCCGCCTGCGCGGCCTTTTCGTACCACTTGAGCGCGGCCTCGTCGCTGGCCCCAGACGCACATTTCCCGGCATGCATGTGTCCGAGCTCGATGGCGCTAGTCATGTCGCCACCGTCAACCGCTTTTTGGTACTCGCGAGCGGCACCCTGGTCATCCTGCTCGACACCGAATCCGCAGGCATACGCGTCGCCCATCAACCGGTGGTTGTTCGCCTTGCGCCACCATGACACGGCGACAGCCCAGTCCTGCGGGACACCACGTCCGGCGGCATACAGGCGGCCGAGCGCGGTCATGGCGATGATGTTCCCGCTCTTCGCGGCCTGGTGAAACCAGTACGCCGCCGCTGCATCGTCCTGCGGCAGCCCGAGCCCGCGGTGATATCGATGCCCGGCCTGAACCTGTGCATCCGGATGCCCGCCGATGGCGGACAGCAGAAACCACTTCGCCGCTTCCTCGTCGTCGCGCTTGAACGCGGTACCGGAGGTCAGCTCCAATCCCAGGCCGAAGCTTGCGTTGTAATTCCCGTCAAGACCATCGCTCGAGTTGAGCTGCGCCGTTTGCACGGTTTCCCGATCGCTTTCACGCTGAAATCGCCGTTCCTCCGTGGTTGGAACGGCGTCGGTGTCGGGGGACGCCGGCCCCCCACCGTAGCCCCAACCAGGGCGAATGGGAGTGAGCTTGAAAGGGTCCGTCACGCATCCACACGTCGGCGGCGCGGGCAACGGGCCCACGTCGGTGAGGACGTGAGTCTTCATTTCAGGCGGCGGGACCTGGGCGGCCACGGGGGCCGCCAACGCCGCCGCGAGCGTCAGCGCAGTAGTCGATCGCTGCCAATTGGGATGCATTTCTTTGATCCTGAGGGTTAGACACCAGCGGAGTTCCGCTGGTCTGGCGAGCCGCTGCACGATGCCTGCCGAGGGAGGAATGCGAAAATGCGCGCGGCTGTGGGGACCGCCCGTCCGGCGACTGACAGAATCGAAATTCGAACGTCAGGAAATTACGGGATCGGCTGCGTGCTCTCTCGTGACGTAATCTCGTATTTGAAGTGGTCCGGATCGAGGCTGTCGATGCGGCCGCTGCCCGTCTCCGCCTGCGGGTACATGAAGAACGCGACCGGTCCGTTTTGGGAGCCGGGCAGCGTCACATCGTGCGCGAAGTTGTACGCCATCCAGTTCATCTCCCACGATCCGAAGAGCCGCGCACGGGCGCCACGCACCATGTCGTCGTCGAGCGGCCGATTGCCCGGCGGCTCTTCGAGCGCGACTTTGCGGACGTCGGCGGGATCGACGGGCACCCAGCCGTGCTGGGTTAAGTAAACTTCCGCGCGGCAATGCTGCGATTTGGTGATCTTCTCCGAGGCGGCGCCCAGGCTCTTGTATCCGAGCTCCGATTTGACGGTGCGTATGCCGTAGACGCCGCGGGCGGGAATCCCGGCGGCGCGTGACAATCCGACGAACAGGGTATTCAGGTCGGCGCACTTTCCGGAGAGATCGTTGGATTCGAGCATGAACCGGATGTCCCCGGTGCGCACCCCAGCGTCTGAGGATTGCGGCGGGTGTTCGCGACAATCCACTCGTAGATAGCCCGCGACTTGTCGGCGTCGGTCTTCGATCCCGCGGTGATTTCGTCGGCTCGCTGTTTGACGATGCCGGTGGTCGGAATCAACTTCGTCGGACGGAGGAAGTGCTGCAGCTGCGCCCGCGGCACCGCGCGGGTCCGGCGGGGCGACGTGGTATCGACGGAGATGTTGCGCGTCATCGCACGGCTGGTGACCGTCAGTACCGGCGCTGATTTCTGCTTCACGCCGGCTTGCCTCGGGCGCCGACTGGCGCACGTTCGAGGTCGTCACTCGCGTAGAGTTCCTCAGGCCCGACCCGTATCTGGGAGCCGAAGACGGCGCCTGTCGAACGGCAGACCCGCTATGAACTGACGCTCGGCTCGCCACGCCGCCCGTCCCGAGCTGTCCGACATCGGACACGCGGTCCCGCAGATGGCCACCGTGGGGGGCGCGCATCCTTTTTTGCGCGTTAATTTTGGGAAATCACGGCACATCCGTTGCTGGGACCGTACGCACCATGGACATGCTTGCGCGCAACATCCGCCTCGCGTTCCGCACGCTCCGGCGCAACCCGCTTTTCTCGATCTTCGCGATTACGACCCTCGGCCTGGGCATCGGCGCCAATACCGCGATTTTCAGCGTGATCGACGGGGTTCTGCTCAAGCCGCTGCCCTACGCGAGCGGGGATCGACTGGTGGTCATCGATCACTCCAGTCACGTCGCCGCACGTCCCAACCCGCGCGTGTCGATCAACGAGCTGTACGACTACCGGGAGAAAACCGCCTCGTTCGACGCGCTGGTCGAGTATCACCAGATGAATTTCGACCTGCTGCGGAAGGGAAATCCGGATCGCGTCAGCACCGCCGTCGTGTCGCACGACTTTTTCAACGTGCTGGGCATCCAGCCGATCCTCGGGCGCACTTTCATTGCCCACGACGACGAGCCCGGCGCCGACGCGGTGCTGGTGCTGAGTAACGCTTACTGGAAGAAGGCTTTCGGCGGCGACGCAGGCGTCGTCGGCCGGGTCGTCGAGATGAACGATCGCCCCCACACGATCGTCGGCGTGCTCCCGAGCGTCCCGCTGTATCCGCAGGAGAACGACGTTTACATGTCGGTGTCCGCCTGTCCTTTCCGTGCGGACGCGGAAACGAGACGAGCCTCCAACCGCCGTATATTCTCCGGCCTGGTCGTGTTCGGCCGCGTCAAAGAGGGCTTGAGCCGCCTGCAAGCCGACGCCGACGTGAAGCGCGTCTCTGCGGCGTTCGTCGCCGAAAACGCCGGGGCCTACCGACCGCTCACAGGATTTACGGGATCGGCGCTGCCGGTGCGCGAGCAGCTGACCACCCAGGCGCGGCCGGTCCTCCTCATCCTGCTGGGGACGACGGCGTTCGTGCTGCTGATTGCGTGCGTCAACGTCGCCAACCTGTCGCTGGCGCGCTTGCTCCATCGGCAGCGCGAGCTGGCGGTACGGGCGGCGCTCGGGGCGGGGCGGCGTCAGCTGATCACGCAGCTGTTGACCGAGAGCACGGTGCTGGCGGTTGCCGGTGGCGTCGCAGGACTGCTGCTGGCCGGATATACGGTCTCGATGCTCGCGAGCTTCGCCGGCCGATTCACGAGCCGTACGCACCAGATCGAGATCGATCCGCGCGTGCTGCTGTTCACGCTGGGACTCTCCCTGATCACCGGCGTGCTGTTCGGCATTCTCCCGGCGTTACAGTCGAAAGGGGACCTGCTCACGGCGATGAAGCAAGGCGGCACGAGCGCCGGCCCCAGCCCCGCGACGCGACGGCTGCAGCGGATCCTGATCGTCGCACAGGTGGCCTTCGCGGTCGTCCTGCTCGTCGGCGCGGGGCTGCTGCTGGCGACGGTCTACCGGCTTCAGAAAGTCGACCTCGGATATCACGGCGATCGCGTGATCAGCGCGGAGGTGTTCACGAACTTTACGAAGTATCCGACGCCGGCAAAGCAGATCGCGTTCTACGAGGCGACGCTCCGGCGTTTCGCCGCCACCCCGGGGGTGGTCTCGGCCGCGATCACCAACGCGGTTCCGTTGAGCGCGATCACCCCAGGCGCGAATCCGCTGATGTTCAAGGGAGAGGGAGACACGGCGGATGCGCGACGAACCGCCGACGTCAATATCGCCACGCCGTCGTACTTTACGACGCTCGGCATTCCGCTGGTAAACGGTCGCGACTTCGCTGAATCCGACACCGTGGAAAGTCCCCGGGTCGCGATCATCAACAGCGCGATGGCGCGTTACTGGAACGGCAACCCGCTCGGCCGTGAAGTGTCATTCGACAACGGCCGTACCTGGGTGTCGATTGTCGGAATCACGGGCGATACTCGCCAGTACGGCGTCGAGCACGGCCCGATCCCGGAGATCTTCATTCCGCTCTCCCAGTCCAACGGCACCGGCGGCAGCCTCATCGTCCGCACGCACGACGATCCCGCCGCGTTCGCCACCACGCTTCGGGAGACGGTGCAGGCGGTGGATCCCGACATGCCTGTAAAGAACATCGTGACGCTGCCCGAGCTTCGAGAGCAGGCGCTGGCGCGGCCCCGGCTCACCGCGCTGCTGCTCTCGATATTCGCGGTGATCGCGCTGATCGTGACGCTCGCCGGGGTCACCGGCGTGATCGCCATCTCGGTCACCCAGCGGCTCAAGGAGTTCGGGCTGCGCATGGCGCTCGGCGCGAGTCGCGCGCACGTGATTGCGGTGGTTCTCAAGGAGGGCGCCGTTCTGCTGGGTGCGGGCCTCGCGCTCGGCGTCGCCGGGTCGTTCGTCGCCACGCGCTCGCTGACGGCGTATCTCTATGAAACGCCCCCCGGCGATCCGCTCACGCTCACACTTGTTTGCGTCACTCTGTTGATCGCGGGATTGTCGTCCTGCCTGGTGCCGGCGCTCCGCGCGACCGGCGCTGATCCGATCTCCTCCTTGCGGGCCGACTAAGGGCGAATCCCTAATCCAGGAATCCCTAATCCTGGGATCGGCGACCGTCGATCGGTCGCTTGACAACCCGTCTGTAAAGACTGAGAATCCCGGCTTTCCCGCATTCATTCTGGAGGTCGGAGTGGTTCGCGTTTCGAGAAGTGCGGTTTACCCGCAGTGGAGAGTACGCCAATGAGAGTGATGATGTCCGCGATCGTCGTTGCGTCCGTCGTAACGCTATGCCCCGCGTCGTCATGGGCCCAGGCGAAACCACAGGCACCCAAGCAGTTCGGCGGCCTCAAGCTGGTGGATCCCCAGAATCCGCGAGGCCTCGAAACGGACATCTCGGTCCGAGTCGATGCCGACCGCCTGATCCTGGTCGACCCGGTGGGGAAGAAGGAAGTGAAGAGCCTTCCGTACACCAGCATTACAACCATCGACGATACGCTTTCGATCACCCCGCCGCTGCCGCCGGAGGTCCTCGCCCGCAACTCGACGGGCGCAGGCTCGATGCCGTCCTATATGGGCCGCGAGGCGCGACACTGGTGGACGATCAACAGCGGCGGTTCGACGACGATTCTGCGCGTGAGCTCGAAGGTCTACAAGGAGCTGAGAGCCGCGGTCGGCGAACACAACGTCAAGATTCAGGACGAAGCGCCGAAGAAGAAGGCGAAGTAAGAAGACGGCTACGTCTTCTTCTTCGCCTGGAAGTGCACGTACGTGCCCTTCTTGTTGGCGGTGACGATATCGGGCGTCCCGTCGCCGTTGATGTCGCCGGCGACGACCTGCGTGCCGACGCCGGAGTCGTCATCGACCAGCGTCGGAATGAAGTCGACGGTCTTGCCGGCGCCGCGGGTAAGCCTGAACCAGTAGATCACCGCGGCATCGTTGCGATCCGGATCGCCGGTGCGGCCGTGCGACCAGAAGCGCTTGCCGGTGACGATGTCCTTGAGGCCGTCGCCGTCCATGTCGACGAGATCGATGGCGTGGACCTCTGAGAACTTCACGCCGTACTTGTTGTCCGACCGCTCCGTGTTCATGAAGATGTGCTCCCGGAACTTCAGCGCGGAGCCATCGCGATACTGCTCGTACCACGCGAGGCCGAATGCGTGCGCGGCCAGCGACGTGATGATGTCGTTCAAGCCATCGCCGTTCACGTCGTACGCGTACATCTGAGCGCCGCCAGACCCCATCGGTTGGGCGTGGAATGCCCAGACCGGATCGCCCGACAGCGACGCCGGCTGTTCCCACCACCCATTCTTCTCCAGCAGATCGGCGCGGCGATCGCCGTTGACGTCGCCGACGCCGAGTCCGTGCGTGAAGTTGCCGTACTTGTTGTTCGGCGTGATCGGATGAAAGGTCCACGGCGCTGCCGGGTTGTTCCAGTCGGGAAGGACGTAGCCGTACTGGCCTTTGGTAATGCACACGAGCTCGGGCCGACCGTCACCGGTCAGATCGGTAAATGTCGGCGATTCGTTGTCGGTCTGGTCGAAGATCAGGTGACGAGGCCAGTGGCCGCCGGCCGCGCGGGGATTCTCGTACCACGACGTATCCTTCCCGGGGAAACCGACGATGAGGAGGTCCTTCCAGCCGTCCTTGTTGAAGTCGTAGGGCCAGACGAAGAAGTTGTCCGAATATGTGTTCTCCTTGCCGAGGGCTCCCTCGAAGCCCGGCACCTCGACCGTCGTCATCGGTCCGAGTTTCAGCTTGAACGTCGCTTTCGCGGGATAGTACTCGTGACGTTTCACGAAGTCAGGACCTTCCCACCACCACGGTCCCGAGATGATGTCGTTCGCGCCGTCATTGTTCAGATCCGCGTAGCTCGCCCCTTCACTCCAGAACTCATCGCTCAACTGGATGCGGCTGAACGTGCGGGGCTCGTCGGGCCGCACGGGCGGCGCCAGGATGGGTGGTGCCGGCCTAACCCCCGGCACCACCGATGTTCCGTCCGGCCTGAAGGCCGGCGCTACCGCTATCAAGAGGACCGCCACCGAAACGAGTGTGATGTTCTTCATGCCCTGGACCTCAGGGTTTGCCGACAATGCGGTTGATGCCGCTGGCGATCTCGCGGCGCTCGGCGGCATTCACGGCGCGTCCGAGGCGATCGGTCAGCGCGCGCAGCGCCTCCTGCGTGCCGACGGCCGCAATGCGGCGAACGGTGAAGGGAAACAGTCCGGGAAGCTTCGTATCGCCGGCGAGCGCCAACGCGCGAGGCATGTCGAGCTCGACGACAGGCTCGGCGGCGTACCACACCATCAGCGGCAGGTTGTGATCGGAGGCGTCCTCCGCGTGCGAGAGCAGCCCTTCGAGTACGGGCCAGCGCTTCGCCGGCGGCACGCGCTGCAGCGCGCTGGCGAGCGATAACCGAACGAGCGGTGACTTGTCTCGGCTCGCCAGCGTCGCGAAGTCACGCAGCGTTCCGTCGGAGACCTGCCTGCCCGCGGCCAGCAGCGTCACCGCCCAGCTGCGGACGTATTCGTTCTCGTGATCCAGGAGATCCTGCAACCCGCTTTCGCTGAACCCCTGTGTGACGTGCAGGGCCCACATCGCGCGCAGCTTCCGGGTCACGTCGGGGTTGTCTTTGAGAATGCGCTTCAAGGCGTCGTGTACTTTCGCGTCGGGACCGCGCTCCTGGAGCAGCCGCCTGGCGTGGCGCACGTACCAGTCGTTCCGATTCAACTGCAGTTCGACGAGCTCCGCCGACGAGAGCTTCGCGAGATCGACCTGCACCCACTGGTCGCCGG
>Ga0070670_100005712_pt1 | contig 10515 bp, 6 predicted proteins | sample KBSS63metaG_FD_64665 | JGI IMG/M metagenome (GOLD analysis project Ga0070670, IMG submission 64665) | Switchgrass rhizosphere microbial communities from Kellogg Biological Station, Michigan, USA - KBS S6-3 metaG | ecosystem: Host-associated > Plants > Roots > Rhizosphere > Soil ... | reverse complement strand
AGGGCACGGCGGTGCTGAGCCCGCCCTCCGCCATCAATCCGGAGGTCATGCAGACGATCACGCAGCTCAGCGTCGAGATGTGGCCCGGCGTCCCGCTCAACGCCGCCATGTCGGCGGGCTATACCGACAGTCGATGGCTGCGCAATGCGGGAATCCCGGCATATGGCGTATCCGGCCTGTTCAGTGATCCCGGCAACAACGGGGTGCACGGACGCAACGAGCAGGTCGGCGTGAAGGCGGTCCATGACGGCCGGGAATTCCTCTACCGGCTGGTGCAGCGTCTGGCCGGACCGGCCAAACCCAATCCGTAGGGTTGGACCGACCCAACCTCACGTTACGTGCCGAACCGGCCGCGGTCGTGCGGCGCCAGGAAATCGAGCTGCGGTCCGAGCGGCACGATGCCGGTCGGGTTCACGTTGCGCTGGCTGCCGTAATAGTGCCGCTTGATGTGGTCCATGTTCACGGTCGCGGCGATGCCGGGCTGCTGGTAGAGGTCGCGCAGGTAGTTCGAGAGATTGGGATAGTCGACGATGCGGCGCAGATTGCATTTGAAGTGGCTGTAATAGACGGCGTCGAAGCGCACCAGCGTGGTGAACAGCCGCCAATCGGCCTCGGTGATCTCGGTCCCGACAAGGTAGCGCTGCCGCGCCAGCCGTTGCTCGATGTCGTCGAGCGCGGCGAACAGCGCGCGAAACGCCTCCTCGTAAGCCTCTTGCGAGGTGGCGAACCCTGCGCGATAGACGCCGTTGTTGATGTTCTCGTAGACGAACGCGTTGACGCGATCGATCTCGTCGCTGAGTTGCGCCGGGTAGTAGTCGGCCCGCGTATTGGTGAAGCGGCCGAAGGCGCCGTTCAACATACGGATGATCTCTGCCGATTCGTTGTTGACGATGGTGGCGCGCTCCCTGTCCCACAACACCGGCACGCTCACGCGGCCGCTGTAGCGCGGGTCGGCGCGCAGATAGATCTCGGCGAGGTCGCTGGCGCCGTTGACGCTGTCCGCGACAGTGCCGGGACCATCTCCGAATCGCCAGCCGTGCGGGCCGTAGAGCGGCTCGACCACCGACATCGAGACGACGTCTTCGAGCCCTTTGAGCCGGCGCATGATCACCGTGCGATGCGCCCAGGGGCAGGCGAGCGCCACATAGAGATGATAGCGCCCACGGGCGGCGGCGAAGCCGCCGGTGCCGGACGGTCCGGGACTGCCGTCCTCGGTGACCCAATTGCGGAAGCGCGTGGCCGGCCGCAGGAACCGCCCGGTCGGCGCGCGTTCGCCATGCTGCTCGTCGCGCCAGACGCCGTCGACCAGAAGGCCCATAGCCACATCCTTGCTTGCGTCGCCCCGGCCTATCTAACAATGCGCATGGGCACTTTCATCCCTTCCGCCGCGGGGGCGAAGGCTTGCCGTACCGCGGGGCGATGGACCTGCCGCTTGTCAAATGCTAAGCGCGCGTGGGGCAAATTCGCCGATGACAGAACCGTCGCTTACCATCCTGCCGGAAACGGCCGACGACGCGGTGCCGATCGAACGCCTGCACGAGCGCACCTTCGGTCCCGGCCGCTATGCGAAATCAGCCTACCGGCTGCGCGAGGGGATGGGGCACCAGCTCGACCTGTCCTTCACCGCGCGAATCGGCACCCTGCTGGTCGGCTCGGTGCGGCTCTCGCCGATTCGCATCGGGGAGAGCAAGGCCCTGCTGCTCGGCCCGCTGACCGTCGAGCCGCCGTTTCGCGAACGGGGCATAGGTCACGCTTTGATCGCGCGTGCCCTTGCGGGCGCGAAGACCAAGGGTCATCGGCTGGTCGTCCTGGTGGGCGATGAGCCCTATTATGGCAAATCGGGATTCAAGCGCATTCCCAAGGGCCGTGCCACCATGCCGGGCCCGGTCGATCCGGCGCGGCTCCTGGTCTGCGAACTGGTCAACGGCGCCTTCGAAGGCGTGTCCGGACCGATCCGTCCGGACTGGGCCGCGGGTTGATCGGCTGTCCGCGCGCATCAGCACTGTCGAGGAAGCGCTTGCGGCCGTAATCGCCGGTCCTTCAAATCGATCAGCCGCGCACCGGCGCGGTTCTCACATTTGCCCGGAGCGCATGCTCAAACGAGTCGCACACGTCGTCGCTGTCACGGCTGGCTTGCTGGCGGCGGCGCCGTGCGAAGCCCAGGTCCTCGATCTTTCGACCCTCAAGTGCAAGCAGTTCATCGATCTGCCGAAGGATACCGCCGGCGCCATGACGATGTGGCTGGACGGCTATCTCACCGACGAAGAGGATCCGGCCGTCATCGATCTCGACAAGATGAAGGTTAGTGCCGAGCGGCTTGCGGCTTATTGCGGACAGAATCCGGAGATGACTTTGATGACCGCCGCCGAGAACGTCATGGGCAAGTAGCCGCCGTCGCCCATCGAGCCGGTTTGGGCGAGACGACCGAAGCGCGTTCTCCCAATCATTTCCTGTGCCGGATCCGGACAGGCCTGCAGCCATGACGACATCAACATTGGATTGGAACTGGCGCGGCACGGACATCCACGTGGATGTCGACACCCGCGGCTCGGGACCGGCGCTGCTTCTGTTGCCGGCATTGAGCTCGATCTCCACGCGCCATGAGATGCGCCCGCTGGCGGAGCGTCTGGCTCCGCAATATTCGACCTTCTGCGTCGATTGGCCCGGTTTCGGCGATCGCGCGCGACCGCAGGTCGACTGGACGCCCGATGCCTATGCCGCGTTCCTCGCGTTTCTCATGACGTCGTCGGTGATCCCGCGCCCCCACGCCATCATCGCCGCCGGGCATGCGGCGAGCTATGTGCTGGACTATGCGGCCGGCGCGCCGCAAGCCGCACCGCGGCTGATCTTGATCGCACCGACGTGGCGCGGGCCGTTGCCGACAGTCGTGGGGGCACGTCGCCCGTTCTTTCGCCGGCTTCGCCGCCTGGTCGATCTGCCCGGCATCGGGCCGCTCCTGTACCGGATCAACGTCAATCCGTTTGTGGTGCGCCGGATGGGGGCCGGCCACGTCTATACCGAGCCGGCGTTCCTGAGCGGCGAGCGGCTGCGCCAGAAGCTCGATGTCGTTCGCGCGCCGGGCGCACGGTTTGCCTCGGTGCGCTTCGTCACCGGAGGTCTCGACCCGCTCGACAGCCGCGACGCGTTTCTCGCGCTCGCCCGGCGCGTGCGGGCTCCGCTCCTGCTGCTCTATGGCGCGGAGACGCCGCCGCGGTCGCGCGCAGAAATGGAGGCGCTCGCCACGGTTCCGGGCATTCGAAGCATTGTCCTGCCGCGCGGCAAGCTTTCCGTGCACGAGGAGTTTCCCGACGCGGTCTTCGAGGCGGTCGATCCGTTCCTGCGTGGCGGCTGATCCTTATGCACGAAGACGGAATTCGAAGACGTTGAGCGGCACTTGAGCCCACCCCCCTGGGTGCGCCGCGAGCAATATGCATTACCGCAAATAGAGGGCCTGATGGCACGGCATGTTGAGCTTGGGCTGGATACGTTCGGCGATATCACCGCGGGGCCCGATGGCCACCTGTTGTCGCATGCGCAAGTGATCCGCAACGTCATCGATGAAGCGGTTCTCGCCGATAAGCTGGGCGTCGATTTCTTCGGCGTCGGGGAGCATCACCGGGCCGACTTTGCGCTGTCCGCGCCGGAAGTGGTGCTCGCGGCGATCGCGGGCCGCACCAGCCGGATTCGTCTCGGCTCGGCCGTGACCGTGCTCAGTTCGGACGATCCGGTTCGCGTCTTTCAGCGATTTGCAACGCTGGATGCCGCATCAAGCGGACGGGCGGAAGTCATCCTCGGTCGTGGCTCGTTCACCGAGTCTTTCCCCTTGTTCGGATACGAACTCAGTCAGTACGAGGAGCTGTTTGAAGAAAAGCTCGCTTTATTCGCGGCGCTGTTGCGGCAGGAGAAAGTGACCTGGCGCGGCAATACGCGGCCCGGCCTCGTCGACCAGCGTGTGTTCCCGCCGATCGAGGCAGGGTTGCTCAAGACCTGGATCGGCGTCGGGGGCAGCCCGGAATCCGTAGTCCGCGCCGCGCGATACGACATGCCGCTGATGCTGGCCATCATCGGCGGCGATCCCAAGAGGTTCAGGCCCTATGTCGATCTTCACCAGCGCGCCTTGAAAGAGCTCGGCAAGTCCATGCAGCCCATTGGCGTGCACTCGCCCGGTTATCTGGCGGACACCGATGAGCAGGCGCGCGAGGAACTGTGGCCTGACTACAAGCGGATGCGCGACCGGATCGGCGCCGAGCGCGGCTGGCCGCCAATGGGACGGGCGGAGTTCGACCGGGAAGCCGATCACGGCTCGCTCTATGTTGGCGCGCCGGAGACGGTCGCGCGAAAGATCGTTGCAACCGTGAAGGCTCTCGATGTCGCGCGCTTCGACATGAAATATAGCGCCGGGTCACTGTCGCACGCGAAGCTCCTGCGAAGCATTGAGCTCTACGGCAGCAAGGTGATTCCATTGGTACGGGAGATGCTGGCCTAAATCGGCAGCAAGAGGACGGCAGGTCATGCCCGCGGCCGGGTCCTGCCGATGTTGTTCACGAATGGAGCATGCCTCCATCGGCCAGCGGCATGATCTCGTTCTTTCGTCGTCGATCAGTCATTTGCCCAGATCTCATTGGGATTGAACTTGTAGTTGACGCCCACGCGGACGACGTTGTCGGTGACGCGCGAATTGAACGCGGTCGCAACCGTTGCATTCATCGCGGGCGCCGGCACGGTCGAGACCGTGCCGAGATCGAGGTAGAGGTATTCGAGCTTGGCGGTCCAATTGCCGGTGAGGCGGCCCTCAATGCCGCCACCGACCGTCCAGCCCGCCTTGGTGTTGTGGCTGCCGACGATGGTGTTGACCGGATTGCCGTCACCGTCGAAGCCGAACACGGTGCCGGCGGTCATGATCTCGCCCACGGCAAGGCCGCCCGTGACATAAGCGAGGGCACCGGGCGTGACGGTTGCGCCGAGCCGTCCGCGCAGGGTCGCGAACCACTCCAGTTTCTGGCCCTGCTCTGAAATCGCCAGCACCGACGGGTCGCCGACAATTCCGACCAGCGCCGGATTGCACAGCTCGCCTGGACACGCGGCCCCCACGCGTGCGCGCTGGCCGGAGTAGTTCAGATCCGCCTCGACGCCGGCGAGAAGATTGCCGGCAACCCAGTTGTAACCGCCCTGGGCGCCACCAATCGCCCCGTCAAGCTTGCGAGAACCGTTGGTGGCAAACAGTTGGCCTGCGGTTGCGGGATCGCTGAAGGCGGTGTCGGTGTTGGACTTGCCCCAGCCGTACCCGATGCTGCCGCCGACGTAGAAGCCGGCCCAGGTCCATGCCGACCCAATCAAGGGCCTGTAGATCGGCGCACCGAAGCCGGTCGGCGCCTTGTAATAGCCCCCCTTGTTGACCGGCGGCACGCCGCCGAACTTGGCGTTCATGAAAAACTTGATGCTGCGACCCGGCATCAGGATCTCATCCTTGTGGAACTGCACGGAGTTGCGCACATCGACGTCGAGCAGATTGTCTCCGACGAGACCGGTGGTGATCTCGGCGGCGCCCCACGGCGAATCTCTCCAGTATTGCTTGTTGCTGATCTCCATCTTGAGCAGGTTGTAGCCCGACGTGGGGGTGTCGTTCAGGCCGAGGTCGCTCTGTCCGAAGGCATGCAAAAGTCCCATGCGCACGAACCAGTTGTCGTTGCGCCAATAGGTGCCGCCGCCGAGCCGCATCGGCGGCATGCGCGGAACGTTGCTGCCGTCCGTAAAGGTTGCGCGCACGAAGTCGTACTGGCCGTCGACGCCGAAAATGCCGGTCGCGACCGGCAGCAGATCCCACTGCCATGCAATCTCGCCGCCGCGGAAGATAGCGTCGCGCTGGGCATAGAGGGTCTGGATGAACTCGGTGCCGGTTCCGCAGCTTGCGAAATCCTCGCCGCACAGAATGCCGGTCGCCTGCCGGAAGATGAAGTTGTCGTACTTGGTATAGTAGGCCTTGGCGTCGAAGCGGAACGTACCGTCCGTGCGCTTGAGGCCGAGCTCGGCGGTGTTGGCGGTCTCGATCTTCAGGCCGGGATTGCCGATCTCGAATGTGCCGGGCGAATCGTGAGCGCCATGGGCGAACAGCTCGAGCGCGGTGGGCGCCCGCTCGATGCGCTGCACGGTGGCGCTGGCGACCATCCATGAGGGCAGGTCCCTGAGCACGCTGAAGCTGATGCTCTTGGGCATGAAGCCGAGCGATTGCGGCACGAGATCGGGATTGTCCGGCGGCGGCACCAGGGCCGACGGGAAGATGCCGGCCGTCCCGTCGAGACGAACCGTCTCGATGCGGCCGGCCAACAGCGTACGCAGCGTATCGGTCAGCCAGAATTCGTTGAAGAAATAGGCCGCGCCGCGATTGGTCCGGGCAGAGCCGAGCAGATTGCCGGCATCGCCGGCGGTGTCGATCTGCTGGTGATCGAACTGCGTGCCGATGGCGCTGATCAGGGATCCGAGCGGCGTGGCCAGCGGCATGAACTTGATTTCGGCCTTAGCTTCCTGGGCGTGGTTGTTGAACGTCGCCCGAATTCCATCCTGGCCTGCTTCGTCAAATCCCAGTTCGTCGTGATGATATTCGACCGCACCGAGCCAGAAGCGCACGACATCGATGGCGGAGGACTGCGGGCGAAACTCACCTTTGCTGGTGATCTTGGTCTGCTGGAGGTCGATGCGCCCATTGTTCTGAGCCCCTTCCAGGGTGGGAATGCGATAGACGCTGGTGAAGCGGGCGATCGCGGCGCCGACATAGCCGCCGTCGAACAGGTAGGAGCCGCCGACCGCCTGGCCCTCCGAATGCAGGCCGGAGTTCGGCTGCTTGCCGTTGAAGGGCGGCGTGGGGTCGGGCGGGAAAAGATAGGGATAGCTCGGCACGAAATAGTCGCCGGCGTGGCGGCCGTAGAAGTCGGAGTGAAAGGCGAAGTCACGTGTGCCGGCATCGAACAAGGCGCCGCCTTCGAGACCGCGGTCGACCGTGGTGGTGGCGCCCTGGAGCTGGGTCTGCCAGCCGCCCACCGGCGCCGCGAAGGGAATGCGATTGTTGGTGGCCTCGACCACGCCGCCCACCGCCTGCGAGCCGTAACGCAGCGCCTCCGGGCCGCGATAGATCTCGATCTTCTGGATCGACAGCGGATCGATCGGAACACCGTGATCCTGTCCGAGATCGGAGACGTCCATGGAGCCGATGCCGTTCTCCTGCACGCGGACGCGGAAATCGTCGAGGCCGCGCAGCACCGGGCGGGAGGCGCCCGGTGCGAGACCGGCTGACGTGGCGCCGGGCAGGGTGAAGAACAGGTTGCCGAAGCTCTGGGCCGGGCTCGCTTGAATCTGATTGCTGGTAATCGTCGTCAGCGAGGCCGCGGGCTGATTGAACGGCGACGTTGCAGCCGGCTGCCCTGCGGTGTTCGCGCCCGGCCCTGCCGTGGGCGTTGGTGTCGTTGCCGGAGGCGGCAGTGTCGTCACCCGGGCCGGCGCAGCCGGTCTTGCCGTGCGCACCTGCGGGCGCGACGGCGCCGTGACCGTGACCGCGGGCACAGCGATGCTCGGCCCCGTCTCGGGAGCAGTTTGCGGCGGCGCGGGTGTGGCCTGCGGAGCCTCCGGGGTGGTTTGCGAAGGCTGAGGCGGGGAAGCTTCCGACGCCGGAGGGGTGGTCGTTGAAGGCGTCTCGGATGGAGTGGGTGGCGTCTGCGACGAGGCAGCGCCGGTGAGACAAAGCGCCACGAGCGCTGAGCCGCTCAGAAGAAGCAAACGCCTGGTAGAGATGGACATGACAACCCCCAATCCCTGACGGGAACGACCCGTCCGCCCGGAAGATCGATGCATCACGGCGCAACGTCGCCGCACGAGTGTCAGCGCGGCGGTCGCTCGCGCGACCGCGTGCCGGCACTAGATCGATGTCAGGCAGTGGGAGGTGCGCGCGCCGCAAAGAGCGCGCGTTGAGGTTCGGCGAAGTCGAACGCGAGCGCCGGCTCGGTTGGCAAGCGGCGGAAGACATCCGGCAAGGGCAAGGACGGTGGCTCGGCCGGGATCAACGCGCCGGTGAGATGGATCAGCGTGCAGATCGGACAGCCGTCGTCAGGACGATGACCTCGGCCGGCAGGATCGACGGGCCTGTTGTGCGCGTCACTCCACGCATCGGTGCTGGCGACCGTGAATGGATCCGCTGACGTCGGCGCTGAGCGGTCGAGATGCACATGTCCGAACGTCAGTGCGAGCTGGAACGCCAGCGCAAACAGCGCCAGGTACGAACCCCATCTCGACCGTGATCGGAGCCAGTTCATCGTCGTCGCGCTTCGCGCGTCTCGCATCGGCCGCAGACCGATTTCAGCGAACCGATGCCGCGACATTAGTAACAATGTAACATTACGGCAATTGGCCGCTGTCGACTCATCGATCGATCAGTTCCGATTCCTTTTCGCCTGTTGCAAAAAGTCATCAGTCAGCGCGGCGCGCAGGGACGCGCCGCAACCGACGTTGCGTGCGTGCAGCTGTGGTCAGTCAGCGGCCTTCGCGCATCCAGGTCGCGGCCAGACTTCCGACGAGCAGCAGGAGGCCGATGAGTCCGGCGAATACCGGCAACACCCCGATGCCGCGCACCACGCTGGCTTCACGTACCCTGAACCCTAGCCAGTCATCGCCGTGATAGGTGTCGCTCGAGCGCACGGCGACGATGCGCGGCAGGTGCACGCCGTTGCCGTCCTCGATCCGCACCACATCGCCGCCGGTGGCAGTGGCCAGCGGGCCGAGCACATCGGTGGTCGACGTTACCTCGGTGAATTCGCGCGGATTGGCCGGTCCGACATTGGCCAGCGCATTGAGCGTGCCGTCGGTGGCGCGCCACAGCCCGAGCTCGTTTGCTTCGATCGTCGTGCGCCAGACGCCGGGCTCGGCCGCCGAAAGGGTCAAGGTGCGGGTCTTGCCCGACGGCGTGGTGAGCGTCACCTCGCTCACGCTGTCCGCCATGGTCTGGCGCTGCACGGTGAGATCGCGTCCGCGCACCATCAGCCGAAGGGCTTCTTCCTCCAGATCGGGCTGCTTCATCAGCCAGTGCGACAACCGCCGCAGCAGGTCGATATGCGGGCCGCCGCCCTCGTAGCCGCGCGCCCATAGCCAGATGTGGTCGGAGAGCAGGAGCGCGACACGACCCTCACCTTCGCGCGACAACAGCAGCAACGGCTTGCTATCGGGCCCCTGCATCACGGCCGTGCCTTTGGCGGCGCGGCTGTCGACGAGGCGAAACCAGCGGCTCCAGTGCGGCGGGTCGGAATCCGAGCCTTCGAGGCCGCGCGTCACCGGGTGGCGCTTGCCGAGATCGGTGAGCTGGGCGCGGAACGCGCCGTCGGCCATGCGGCCGCTCGGCTCCGCCGGCAGGATAACGTCGAGCGGGGTACGCCAGATGCTGGTCGGGCTCGCATAGTCGGGCCCGGCCGCCACCAATACCGCACCGCCCTGACGCACATAGCGCGCGATATTGTCGAAATAGATGATCGGCAAGACCCCTTGTCGCGCGTAGCGGTCGAAGATGATCAGCTGAAATTCGTTGATCTTCTGCTGGAACAGCTCGCGGGTGGGAAACGCGATCAGCGAGAGCTCGTTGATGGGGGTGCCGTCCTGCTTTTCCGGCGGACGCAGGATGGTGAAATGCACAAGATCGACGCTGGCATCGGATTTGAGCAGATTGCGCCAGGTTCGCTCGCCCGCATGCGGCTCGCCGGACACCAGCAGCACGCGCAGCTTGTCGCGCACGCCGTCGATCGAGACGACCGCGCGATTGTTGACGCCGGTGAGCTCGTCGTCGAGCGGCGACGCTTCGATCTCGACGATGTTCGGCCCGGCATGGGGAATCTGTACGTTGATGCTGACGCTGGCGCCCACGCGCACGTTGCGGTTCTCGATCGTTTCGCCATCGCGGCGCACCGTCACTTGCGCCGGTCCGGGCGGTGCGCCCTGGTCCTCGACGCGAAAGGTGATGGTCTGGCTCTGCCCGACGATGCCGAAGCGCGGGGCGGTCGTGAGCACGACCCGACGGTCGCGCTCGTTCTTGTGACCAGTGATCAGTCCATGCACCGGCGCGGAAAAGCCGAGCGCCGCGGCCTCGCTCGGGACGTCGTGCACCCGCCCGTCGGTGATGAAGAGGACGCCGGCCACGCGGTCATGGGGAACGTCGGACAGCGCCGAGGACAGCGCGGAGAACAGTCGCGTGCCGTCGGTCTCACCGTCCGCCTGTCCGGCCTCGACGAAGCGGACTTCCATGCCGGGCATGCGTCCGAGGCGTTCGGCCACTGCCGCCCGCGCCGCCTCGGTCTGCTTCAAGCGGTCGCCGAATTCCTGGCTCGGGCTCTTGTCGACGACCACGACCGCAACCGAGGTCAGCGGGTCGCGGTCCTCGCGCGTGATCGAGGGATTGGCGAGCGCGAGCACGAATAGCGCGAGCGCGATGGTGCGGACCAACGCGCCGCGGGTGCGGCCGAGCACGATCAGCAGCGAAATCGCGAA
>Ga0070670_100005707_pt1 | contig 10518 bp, 8 predicted proteins | sample KBSS63metaG_FD_64665 | JGI IMG/M metagenome (GOLD analysis project Ga0070670, IMG submission 64665) | Switchgrass rhizosphere microbial communities from Kellogg Biological Station, Michigan, USA - KBS S6-3 metaG | ecosystem: Host-associated > Plants > Roots > Rhizosphere > Soil ... | reverse complement strand
ATAGTGGGAATCACCATTTCAGGCAGAGAAGGTCTCGCGCGTCATGGGACAACCGTGTCCGGCAGTTCGCCAGGTGAACGGCTTGGCCTTGAGCTTTGGGACGCGCGTGGTTAATTCGGAATTAAAGATCATTCCGTAGGTGTTCGTGAATGTGTCGCGGCGGGCAGGTTTTACGCCCGGGGCCCGAAAGGGTCCGACCGCAGGCAGGGCAGCGTCAGGGAAAGCGACAATATAGATGGCAACCAAAGTCAAAGAAAACGAAGAAGCTGAAGTCGAACGCGACGGCGCCTCCGATGGCCCACTTCTCGATCTTTCCGATGACGCGGTCAAGAAGATGATCAAGGCCGCCAAGAAGCGCGGCTACGTGACGATGGACGAGCTCAACGCCGTCCTCCCGTCCGAAGAAGTCACCTCGGAACAGATCGAAGATACGATGGCCATGCTCTCCGACATGGGCATCAACGTCGTGGAAGACGAGGATGTCGAGGAGCCCGGCACGCCCGCGTCCTCCGACGACGATGAATCCGGCAACGAGGAAGAAAGCGAAGGCGGCGAGCTTGCCCCTTCCGCCGGCACCGCGCTTGCCACCGCCAAGAAGAAAGAGCCGACCGACCGCACCGACGATCCCGTGCGCATGTACCTGCGCGAAATGGGCTCGGTCGAGCTTCTGTCGCGCGAAGGCGAAATCGCCATCGCCAAGCGCATCGAGGCCGGCCGCGAGACCATGATCGGCGGCCTCTGCGAGAGCCCGCTGACATTCCAGGCGCTGATCATCTGGCGCGACGAGCTGAACGAAGGCACGACGCTGCTGCGCGAGATCATCGATCTCGAAACCACCTATTCCGGCCCGGAAGCCAAGGCCGCTCCGCAGTTCCAGAGCCCTGAGAAGATCGAGGCCGACCGCAAGCTTGCGGAAGAGAAGGAAAAGACCCGCAAGGCCCGCTTCGGCGACGACGACATCACCAATGTCGGCGGCGAAGGCCAGCGCGAGGAAGAGGAAGAGGAGGACGACGAGTCCAGCCTTTCGCTTGCCGCGATGGAATTCGAGCTGCGCCCGCAGGTCATGCTGACGCTCGACACCATTGCCGAGACCTACAAGAAGCTGCGCAAGCTGCAGGACCAGCAGGTCGAGCAGCGTCTGGCTGCCGCCGGCGCCCTGTCGTCGGCCCAGGAGCGCCGCTACAAGGAGCTTAAGGACGAGCTCATCAAGTCGGTGAAGTCTTTGTCGCTCAACCAGAACCGCATTGATGCGCTGGTTGAGCAGCTCTACGACATCAACAAGCGTCTCGTGCAGAACGAAGGCAAGCTCTTGCGCCTGTCGGAATCCTACGGCGTCAAGCGCGACAGCTTTCTCGAGCACTATTCCGGCGCCGAGCTCGATCCGAACTGGATGACCTTCATCGCCAACCTCACCGGTCGCGGCTGGAAGCAGTTTGCCGAAGGCGAAGCCCGGACGATCACCGACATCAGGGGCGACATCCAGAGCCTTGCGACCGAAACCGGCATCTCGATCTCGGAATTCCGCCGCATCGTCCACATGGTCCAGAAGGGCGAGCGCGAGGCGCGCATCGCCAAGAAGGAAATGGTCGAGGCGAACCTGCGCCTCGTCATCTCGATCGCCAAGAAATACACGAACCGCGGCCTGCAGTTCCTCGATCTCATCCAGGAAGGCAATATCGGCCTGATGAAGGCGGTCGACAAGTTCGAGTATCGCCGCGGCTACAAGTTCTCGACCTATGCCACCTGGTGGATCCGCCAGGCGATCACCCGTTCGATCGCCGACCAGGCCCGCACCATCCGTATCCCGGTGCACATGATCGAGACGATCAACAAGATCGTGCGCACCTCGCGCCAGATGCTGCACGAGATCGGCCGCGAGCCGACCCCGGAAGAACTGGCCGAAAAGCTCGCCATGCCGCTCGAAAAGGTCCGCAAGGTCCTGAAGATCGCCAAGGAGCCGATCTCGCTCGAAACCCCCGTGGGCGACGAAGAAGACAGCCATCTCGGCGATTTCATCGAGGACAAGAACGCGCTGCTGCCGATCGACGCCGCCATCCAGGCGAATTTGCGCGAGACGACGACACGGGTTCTGGCCTCGCTGACGCCACGCGAAGAGCGCGTGCTGCGCATGCGCTTCGGCATCGGCATGAACACCGACCATACGCTGGAAGAAGTCGGCCAGCAGTTCTCGGTCACCCGCGAACGTATCCGCCAGATCGAAGCGAAGGCCCTTCGCAAGCTGAAGCACCCGAGCCGGAGCCGCAAGCTGCGGTCGTTCCTGGATAGCTGAGGTTTATTGAGGTGTGACGAACAGGAACCCGGTCAGCTTGCTGGCCGGGTTTTTTCATGGGGCGGTCAGGCGAGACCCGCCATGTCGCTATTTGTAATGGCACAAGGGCGGCCTCGGGCTGCCTTGTCGTCTGGCGGTCGTGCCGTCAAACCAGCCGCCGCCGATGGCCATGAACCTGATCTCAGAGCCTAGAAACGCATTGAGCGGTTTATCGCCGAAGATCCGTTGCGCGACCTCGTTGAGCTTCAAGCTTGGCACACTGTCATCGTCGCAAGACGCTCCACCGGCAGCGTCGGCGCGAATGAGCGCATCGAAATGTCTGACAAGGAGATCGTGACTGCGCACGATGTCGGGCATCCGAGGCGTCTCCGCACATTTTCCACGCGTCGCAATAAATCCCGGTGGCGTGCGGAGCGGGTCGGGGGAGTAGAACGACAGTTCGCCCGAGGAAATCGATGCGCTGAGAAATCGCAGGTATTTCAGTAGGGCCTCGTCATTGGTCCATTTGCGCGTGGTCTGGAGCGATGCGACGAGGCCATCGCCGTTCAGGAAACACCCGATATCACCGTCCTTCGCGTAGGCGTCGATGGCACTGAGGTTCTGGATCACCTCGGGATCGCTCATGGCGATTTCGCTTTTCACGATGGGCGGATGGATCGTGCAGGCGTCCGGCGAGAGAACCAGCCAGTCTCCCGTGACAACCGTCTTCGGATCAGCGCGCACGGTTTCCGCATAGGCCTGGATTGTCGGCGGGTCGATACCGTCGACGATTGAGGCAGCAATGGTCGATGGACCGATGGCGCAGCCTTGAGCCTCGAAGAACGCCTTCACCCGCTCATTGGAGGCCTCGGCCGACGTTGCCGTGATTAGTGGCGTGACAATCGCCAGTGCCGCGAGAATGTGCGAAATGTCGCGAATATGGGTTTTCATGCAGGCTTCCCAATTTTTCTGCTTCCGCTATTGGAGAGATTGAGCGGCTTTGCTCTCCCGTTGCGAAAATCGTCGTTGGTGCCGACGCGGCAGGCGTATCCGGCCTCGAGATGTCATTCTCAAGCGGTAAGCAGATTTTTGACGAAAGACAATATCTGCACGGGCGCACGGGGCGATGCCGGCAATCCGGCTGCAATTGCGCGATATCGGTCGGTCATGGCTGGACGGGGCATCCTGTCATCCCCATCTGAAGGGTGGCTTGTGCGCTGACGCGATGGTGATCAAGAATCCGGTATCTTCGCATTGCCCCAGGCGTTAAGGATTTCGCATGATTGGTATTCTGGCATATTTTTCGGGCGTCGCCGCACCGATGGACCGGCTCTGAACGATGGTAAGCGAACGGCTGGTTCGGTGGCGGAAAACATTCTGGGTGGTGCTGGCCTCGCTCGTCGTGCATGCCGTCGTCGTCGCCCTGTTCTTCCTGCCCGACGCCGTGAAGCCGCCGGAGCCCGCCAAGGAGGATAGTGTCAGCGTCGAACTGGTGCCGCCGCCGGAGGAGCCGAAGCCGCCGGAGCCGGAAAAGAAGCCGGAGGCCGAGAAGCCGCCGGAACCCCTGAAGATGCCCGAGCCGGAAAAGCCGCCGGAGCCCGAGAAGCCGCCGGAGCCGGCCAAGGCTGAGGAACCGCCGGCCCCGCCCGAGCCGCCGCCGGCACCACCACCACCGCCGCCGCCTGAAAAGCCGCCGGAGGAAAAGCCGGCGCCACCCCCACCGCCGCCGGCCGAAAAGCAGGCGGAGGAAAAGCCCGCGCCACCGCCACCCGCGGCTGAAAAACCGCCAGAGGAAAAGCCGGCACCACCGCCGTCAGCGGCTGAGAAGTCGACGGAGGAAAAGCCCGCCCCTCCGCCCCCAGCGGTCGAAAATCCGCAGGAGGAAGCACCGAAATCCGCCGAACAGCCTGAGCGGTCAAGCGTCCCTATACTCAAACCGGTTTTCCGCTATGGCGACAAGGATGCCGGCCCGAAGAAATCGGAAGACGGCGACAGCGCCGAGGGCGACACCAAACCGGAACCGACGCCTGAGGACGCGGCAAAGCCGGATGCGACGGATGCCAAGCCCGACGATGCTGAGGCCGCCAAGACCGATCCAGCCGTCACGCCCGACGCGCCCGACACGCCGCCGGCCGATCAGGCTGCCGCCGCCAGTCCGCCAAGCGATGCGCCACCGCCCGCAACGCCGCCGGTCGACGTGCCGGGCGGGGCGGGGCCCCTGCCGCCGGATATCGACCTGCCGGAGGCCGATATGCCCGACAGTTCGGCCGAGAAGAACGGGCCCGCCTCGAACAGCCCCGACAGCGCCAAGGTCGAACTGGCACCGGCTCCGCCGTCCGACAAGCCCACCGGCAAGCCCGCGCCGCCAAAGCCCGGTGGCAAGCCCAAGGAAGGGACGATGACAAAGGCGAGGACACTGTTTTCCCGCAACGATACGGGTGATGGTGAGGCAACTACCGCGATCGGTAACATCCCGCGCGGCAACCGCATTGCCAGCCTTTGTGCGTCGGAGCTTTCAGAGCAGCTGATGCGCAGTCCATCCGTGCATTATCTGGAGAAAGTGCAGCCTTACAGTATCAAGGCAGGCAACGTGCTCGACGTCCCGCGCAGCCAGTTTCGTGCCGATGGGCAATGGTTTAATTTGCGTTTCCGCTGCGAGGTCGATTCAGCCGCAACGAAGGTTCTGTCCTTCGCCTTCGCCATTGGCGAGCCCGTGCCGAAAAGCGAATGGCGCAGCCGTGGCCTTTCCGACAACTAGCCGTCTTCAGGCTGCCCCGGGAGCGCGGCGTCCGGCGCTCCCGTATCCCATTTTCCGGTCACCCCGGCAGAACATACTTGGCCTGCCTCCACCGTGGAGCGTAGGCTGCCACCCAACGCATTCAGCAGGGGAGGCCTCGCCACGATGGATGGGCTAAAAGTCGAGATCATCGCCACGTCAGCCGAGCATAGTGACAGCTTTCACGCCGCCCTCGACGCGGTCGCGCGGGAGCGAAAATATCTGACGATGCTTGAAGCCTTTCCGCTGGCCGAGACGCGGGCGCATGTGCGGGACATGATCGAGCGGAAGAACCCGCACATGGTGGCGATCGCTGGCGACCGCGTGGTCGGATGGTGCGACATCACGCGGCATTTCTTTCCGGCCCACGCCCATCGCGGTAGCCTTGCTATGGGGCTGGTCCCGGAATTTCGCGGCCGGGGTTTGGGCAGACGACTGATCGACGCGGCGCTGGGGCAAGCTCGCGAGCGGGGTTTTCTCCGCGTCGAGCTCTCCGTTCATGCGGACAATGCTGCCGCCATCGCGCTGTATGAGAAGGTCGGTTTCGTCACCGAGGGCGTGCTCAAGCGAGCCGTCTACATCGACGGCTGCTTCCTCGATACAATCAGCATGGCCATCCTGCTCGATACGGCAGCACGCCCCTAGCCATCGTCCGCTCCGGTCAGCGCCGCAGGGAGCCGCTTCAGGCTGCCCGCTTCATCCGCTGCTCTGGCTGTCCGGCATCGTCGATCCTGAACTGCTGAACGATCTGCAGCAGCGCATCTGCCTCATCGGCGAGCTCGGTGCTGGCGGCGGTCGTGTCGGCAACCATGGCGGCGTTTTTCTGGGTCATCTGATCCATCGCGTTGACCGAGCCGTTGACCTCCTGCAGCGCCGACGCCTGGTCCTGCGCGGCGGTGGCGATGGTGTCGATATGTTTGCTGATCTCGACGATCTCATTGCTGATGCTGGTCAGAACCTCGCCCGCCTCGCGCACCAGCCGCGAGCCGGTGTCGACCTCCGCCGTCGATTGCTCGATCAGGCCCTTGATCTGCCTGGCTGCGTCGGCGGACCGCTGGGCGAGTTCACGGACCTCCTGGGCGACGACGGCAAAGCCCTTGCCTGCGTCTCCGGCGCGCGCCGCCTCGATGCCGGCGTTCAGCGCCAGAAGGTTGGTCTGGAAGGCGATGCTGTCGATTACCTCGATGATCTGCTCGATCTGCCGCGCGCCGGCCTCGATGCGCCCCATCGCAGCGATGGCATCGTTGACAACGACTTCCGAGCTCCCGGCGGTCTTCTTCGTGCGGCCGACAACCTGCTGGACGTCGCGGGCGCGATTGGCGGAAGAGCGCACGGTGACGGTGATTTCCTCCACGGCGGCGGCCGTTTCCTCCAGCGAGGCGGCCTGATCTTCGGTGCGTTTCGCAAGGTCTGTCGCCGATTGCCGCATGTCGGCGCCGCTTTCCTGGATCGACAGGGTGTTCTGGCGGATCTGCATCATCGTCTGCGTCAGGCGCACCAGCGAGCCGTTGAAGTCATTGCGCAGCTGCTCGAGCCGGCCCACGAAGGGTGTTTCGATGTTGCTCGACAGATCTCCCTGCGCAAGCCTTGCGAGGCCGGCAGCGAGCTGCTCGACGGCAAAGTCGATCTGGCCGTCGAAAGCCTGCTTGTCACTGTCGTGGCGAGCCCGCTCGCTTTCCGCAAGCGCACGTTCCCGCACGCCTTCGGCTTCCATAAGCTGCTTGGCATGGGCATTGTCGCGGAATACTTCGAGCGCACGGGCAATCTCGCCGAATTCATTGCGCTTGTCGACATAAGGAATGGCGGCATCGAGGGCGCCGGCCGAGATGGCAAGAACCGACCCCCTCAGCACTTTCAGCGGGCGGATCAGGCGGCCGATGGTGATGGTGGCGAGCAGGCCTACGGCCGCCATGGCGGATAGGCCGACGGCAAGGATAAGGGTCCGCAGCGCAGCGATATGATCGGTGTAGACCTGCATCGGGATGCCGGTAAACAGCATGCCGGTGGTGACGCCGGCGGAGGAAAGGATGGGGAAGTAGCCGGTCATGTACGCTTTTCCGAACAGCACGGCTTCGCCGTAATAGGGCTTGCCAGCGCCAAGCTGTGCTCGGGCGGGGTGGTCTGCCGCCAGCTTGGTGCCGACGGCGCGCTCGCCGTTCTCTTTTTTGACATTGGTGGAGATACGCAGGTAGTCGCCGTCCTTGAACTGAAAGACGGTCGCAACGCCGCCGATCGACGCCGCGGTCCTGTCGACAAGATCGTGGTCCGGCAGGGAGGGCAGGCCCTCCTCGACGACGCCTAGCAGCGCGCCGTCCTTGATGTCGATCGTGGTGCCGGTGACTTTCAGATTGTAGAGGATCGCCATCGCTCGGCTGGCAGCACGGATATCGGTGGTGGCATTGGTCATAACACCCTCGCGCAACTGGCGATAAGTGGCGCCCCCGACGGCAATGATGCCGAGAAAGATCAGGCAGATCGTCACTAAGACGATCTGAGAGACGATGGTCGAGGGGAATATTCTGCGCATTGAGCAACTCCGACGGGCGTTCTCGGCCAATATTCGGAATTCTCCTTAATGAAGTGACAATATGTGCGCTTACTTCTTGTCGCGCTGCTTGAAGTCCTCCGATCGCGCACTAGTTTGCCGCCAAACTATTCCGGAATAGCCGGACTGACTAGACCGTCTTGCTCGCCACGCGAGGCGTCAACGAGCGCATACGCCTCCATCACGTTGGCAGCAAGTTTGTCCGTCTAGCGGATAATGCAGACAGCTCTTGCTTCCCACGGACGCTCCGGCACGACAGAGACTATGTCTCTGCCCACGTTTGGTTATTTCGGACTGCTGAAACTTTCGCTGCACAATTTTCGTATCGTTTCTACGCTTGGCCAGCCGCGTCGTGTGGGGCCGCTATGACCCGTGATATCAGTTGATAGGAATGAGACGAGATGCCTTCCGACCTGCCTTCCGACGGCTCTCCGTTTTTCGCCTATGGTGCAGCGCTGCTGACCGCCATGGCCGATCGAGACCGACTGGTCATCCTGCGAAGCCTGGTGGATGGCGAGATGTCGCTTAACGCCCTCTCCATGCTGACGGGTTTGGGCAGGCTTCTCTGCTCTCAGGAGCTTGCCACGCTGCAGGCTGCGGGATTGGTCCATCGGCGCGTGGGAAGAGACACCGCCTATTTTTCCTGCCGGTCGGAGAAGGTCTACAAGGTGCTGGGTGCATTGGATGAAATGGAACAGAAGGGCGCCTGAGGCGTGAGGGCGAAGACGGGTCCCAAGGTCGATGTCGTCTCGGAAGCCGCCGGCCACTTGCCGGTGAGCATGGCTTGCTGAGGGGTTCCGCAATCGTGAATTGACAAAGCGCAGATTGCAGCGGAGCAGGAGGAAGTAAGTTCCTCATAGCATTCTCCGCGCCGTGTCCTTCCCAGCCGGCCGGTCATCCAAGGATCAACCGATGGACAGCGATCAACCGGCAAGGGGCAGCGTGCTGCGCAATCCCGCCTATGTCTCCTTTGCCACCTCCAGGGTCTGCTCGCAGTTGTCGTTTCAGGCGGTCACGGTGGCGCTCGGCTGGATGATCTATGACCAGACGCACAGTGCCTATGCGCTGGGTCTCGTTGGGTTTTGCCAGTTCCTGCCGATGGTCATCCTAACCTTCATCGTCGGCCACGTCGCCGATCGCTTCGATCGCCGTCGGATCGGCCTTGCCTGCCAGATTATCGAGGCACTGACGGCAGCTTTGCTGGCCGTCGCGGTGTGGAGGGGATGCCTGGGGCCTCCGGGCATCCTTGTGGCCGTCGCTGTGATGGGCGCTGTCCAGGCCTTCGAGCGTCCCACCATGGCGGCGCTGCTGCCGAATATCGTACCGACCACCATGCTGCAGGCGGCCATCGCCACATCGACATCGATGATGCAAACCGCGCTCATCGTCGGTCCTTCCGTCGGCGGACTGCTCTATGGCGTCGATGCGGTCGCGCCTTTCATGCTGGCCGCGGTGCTCTTTGCCATTGCCAGCTTCAACGTCATTTCCATTCGCATGGCGCGCAGGGCACCGGTTGCGCGGGCGCCGGTGACGCTGAGTTCGGTCTTTGCCGGGGTGGCCTTCATCCGCAGCCGGCCGCTGATGCTCGGCACCATCTCGCTCGACCTGTTTGCCGTGCTTCTCGGCGGAGCCACCGCCCTGTTGCCGATGTTTGCAAGGGACATCCTGCTGGCGGGCCCGTGGGGATTGGGATTGCTGCGAGCCGCGCCCGCCATTGGCGCGCTTGTCATGTCCCTCGTTCTGGCGCGGCACCCGCTACAGAGCCGCGTCGGCGCCAAAATGTTGTTCGCCGTTGCCGTTTTCGGTGTCGCTACCATCGTCTTTTCGCTCTCGGGTAATATCGCGTTGTCGGTGCTTTCTCTGCTCGTCGTCGGCGCCGCTGATACCGTCAGTGTCGTGGTGCGCAGTTCCTTGGTGCAGTTGCTGACCCCGGATGCGATGCGTGGCCGCGTCAATGCCGTGAATTCGCTGTTCATCGGCACGTCAAATCAGCTCGGAGAGTTCGAATCGGGTATGCTTGCAGGCCTAGTCGGGCCGGTGGAGACGGGGATTATCGGCGGTGTCGGGACGATCGTCGTGGTGCTGCTGTGGATGCGGCTGTTTCCGGCGCTGACCAAAGTGGAGACTTTGAATGGCTGAGGCTGTTACGCTCGAAGCTTTCGCGCCGGAGCATTTCGCGGCGCTGATCGGCTGGTTTGGCAGCGATGCCGATCTGGTGCAGTGGGCAGGGCCAACGCTGCTGTTTCCGCTCGATGCTGCGCAATGCGCGGCGATGTTGGCGGAGACCGAAGGCTTGGCACCGCAGCGGCTGATCTGGATGGCGAAGGCCGAGGACGGGACAATTGTCGGCCATGCGCAGTTGGCGCTCGATTGGCGAAACGGTGTCGGCCGGCCGGCGCGCATTGGCATTGCGCCTCAGATGCGCGGCCGTGGCTTTGGCTTCTCGATGATGGCGGCTGTCGTCGAGTACGCCTTCTCCCTCCAGGGGATGGAGCGCCTCGAGCTCAATGTCTACACCTTCAACACGGCTGCGATCCGAACCTATGAGAAGCTGGGCTTTGTCCACGAGGGCGTCCGTCGTGCCTGCGCCAGGGTGGGCGACGAGCGCTGGGACATGGCGATGATGGGGGTGCTGAAGTCCGAGTACCGGCCGATGTCGACCGGCGTATCCTGACGAGCCGTCTCGAACCCGAGACCTATCTGCCCTGGATGCGGGCAAGCACGCCGTCGAGCGCTTCGGTCAACGCCGTCGCTCCGCCCTTTCCAGCGAAATCCACGAATACCTGTTCGTTCAGGCCGCCCTTGGTCGAAAATTCGGAGCGCAAGGTTGCGAAATCGGGTGCATCCGGCCGGGCAGCCGTCTGCGCCAAGCTGGCAAACAGCGGCGCCAGATAGGTCTTCGCTTGAGGGTAGGGCATGCCCTTCGCT
>Ga0070670_100005701_pt1 | contig 10521 bp, 7 predicted proteins | sample KBSS63metaG_FD_64665 | JGI IMG/M metagenome (GOLD analysis project Ga0070670, IMG submission 64665) | Switchgrass rhizosphere microbial communities from Kellogg Biological Station, Michigan, USA - KBS S6-3 metaG | ecosystem: Host-associated > Plants > Roots > Rhizosphere > Soil ... | reverse complement strand
CCGGTATGGCCGAGCGCGCCCTGGGTCATGACGATCGTGCCTTCGCCGTTGATTGCGTTGACCAGCGCCTGGGTGACCGAGGCGCCCATGAACTCGTTGTCGGGCGCGAGGAAGGTCAGCACGTTGATCGTGTCGAGCGGGGCGATCAGCGTGTCCATGTCGATCACCGGAATGCCGGCCTCGATCATCTTGTTGACCGGCGCGGTGAGCGTGCCAATGCCGAAGGCCTGGATGGCCACGAAATCCCACTTCTGCGAGGCCATGTTGTCGATCGCCGAGCGCTGCTTGACGGCGTCGAGCTGGCCGTCGAACCAAGTGACCTCGACGTTGAACAGGCTGCCCCAATACTCGGCCGCCTGCTTGCCTTGCGCGCACCACGTCGCCTGCAGTCCGGCGTTGGAGAAGGCAGCCTTCAACGGCTTCGTCGCCTTGCCGGCTTCCTTGGCCATGGCCGCAGTGACCAGCGGGTTGAAGCCGAGGCCGCCAAACAGCCCCGCCGCTCCGCCGCCGACTGCCGCGCCCTGGATGAGTTCGCGCCTTGTATGACCCATGAATTTCCTCCCGAAAACGTGGCGTTGCCGCCGTTGGTTGATTTGCCCTGTGCACCATGACACGGGGACGGAACGGACTTCAAGCACGTTGCCGCCGCACTGAGGCAGCGCGACGCAGGGCTTTTGCCCAGGATCACATAGCCTAATCGCGGCGCGATCCGAGGGTCGCCGCGACCTCGGCCTCGGTAGGCATCGACGGTCCGGCGCCCATCCGCTGCACGCAGATGGAGGCGGCGACGTTGGCATACTCCAGCGCCTGGGCCATCGGGACGCCGAGCACAGTCTGCGCGGCCACCGCTCCGACGAAGCAGTCGCCGGCCCCGGTTGTGTCCACCGGCGCCACGCTCCTTCCCGGAATGATGAGGGCCCTGCCCTGGGTCCAGGCCACTGCTCCGCGGCCGCCCAGCGTCACGACGACGCTCTGGCCGTCTCGCGTCTGCAGCGAGCGCGCGACTTCGGCAATGCGCGCATCGGAATCGTGCTCGCTAATCCGCACGCCTGCCATCGCCCCGAGCTCCGTCTCGTTGAGAATAAGAATATCGACGAGATCGAGCAGACCGCGCTCATACGCCAGCGCCGGCGCGGGATTGAGGATGGTCGTCGCGCGGGCAGATCGCGCCCGTGCGAAGAAGGCACTAACGGTCGGAATCGGAATCTCGAACTGACTGACGGCTACATCGCCTTCCGCCAAAGGAGGCTCCGCCACGTCACGTTCCGACACCAGGGCATTGGCGCCGGGGATGACGACGATCGTGTTGTCGGCCTCCGCGACGGTGATAACCGCTGTGCCAGTGCCGGCATCCCGCGCATCGCACAGGAATTGAAGGCCGACATTCTGCGCCGCGAGAAAATTCCGCAACTCGCGCCCGAAAGCATCGTCACCCACCTTGCCGATCAAGGCCGTGGGTGCGCCGAGCTTTGCCGCGGCAACGGCCTGATTGGCGCCCTTGCCACCTGGGAAGAAGAAGACTTCCTTTCCAGCAACCGTCTCGCCGATCTTCGGATGCCGCGCCGCAGTCGCAACAATGTCCATGTTGACGCTACCGGCTATCCAAACGTTGCGCATGACGACCTCCTGCCGGCAGCTTGATTTCTCCACGCGATCGTGGCGATCATCGATCTTCGACAAATATTCCGATAAACGGCAGTCTCCATCTTCCACCGGCCGCACCCATTCTCCACGCGCTGAACGAGTGACCGCAATGACAAATGCTGTGTACCCTTGCCTGAAGGAAAAGCCGGTTCTGATCTCCGGAGGCGCTTCAGGCATCGGCGAAGCGATCGTGAAGAGTTTCGCCGCGCAGGGCGCCCGCGTCGGCTTCGTCGACCTCATGGAGGACGCCGGCGCCGCGCTTGCCAGCGAGCTGCGAGGCGCAGGCCATACCGTTGTTTTCCAGCGCTGCGACATCACCGACACCGAGCAGTACCGGCGCGCGATAAAACACTTCGAAGGCGTTCACGGTCCCTGTCTGGTGCTGGTCAACAACGCCGCCAATGACACGCGGATGGACTGGCAAAAGGTAACGCCCGAGGAGTTCAACCGCCGCATCGGCGTCAACCTGGCGCATGCGTTCTTCGCCATTCAGGCGGTCGCGCCCGGTATGATCGCCGCGCGGCAGGGCTCGATCATCAATTTCGGCTCGATCAGCTGGATGGCGGCGCAGGCCGGCATTCCGGTCTACACCGCTGCGAAAGCAGCGACGCATGGCATGACCCGCTCGTTCGCGCGCGAACTCGGCCAACACAACATTCGCGTCAACACGGTCGTTCCCGGATGGGTGATGACGAAGCGGCAGCTCGACCTCTGGGTCGATGATGCGGCCAACGAGCTGATCGACCGCAGCCAGTGTCTCGCCGGACGCGTCCAACCGCAGGACCTCGCCGCGATGGTGACCTTCCTGGCGTCGGACAGTGCGCGCATGTGCTCGGCGCAGAATTTTGTTGTCGATGGCGGTTGGGTCTGACGCTTGACCGCCACCGGCGCCGGACGGTGCCGATCGTGCGATCGAAATTGGCCGATGTGAAACGCGCCCTGGCCTTCGCGCTGCTCTGCCTCGCGGCGGCACTATTGCCGGCGAACGACGGCCGCGCCCAGGACACGGCCGGTCCTGTCGAGACAGCGCTCAAGGCGTTGCTGACGAACGCGGCGGTGGTGAAGGCGCTGGAAGAGATCAAGGCCGACGATGCGCGCACGCTGGCCGAGCAGCGGCGGATCACCGAGATTCCGGCCCCGCCGTTCAAGGAGCAAACGCGGGCGCAATTCTACCTGCAGCGATTTCACGACCTCGGCCTCGGCGACGCGGCAATCGACGGCGAAGGCAATGTCGTCGCTCTGCGACAGGGCAGCGGCAGCGGGCCGAAGCTCGTCGTCTCCGCGCACCTCGATACCGTATTTGCAGAGACCACCGACGTCACCGTGCGCGAAGCCGACGGGGTGTTGCGCGCACCGGGGATCGGCGACGATGCCCGTGGCCTCGCGGCACTCCTTTCGGTGATCCACGCCATGAACGCCGGCGGCCTCCGCACCGTCGGCGACGTAATGCTGGTCGGCACCGTGGGCGAGGAGGAGCTCGGCAATCTCCGTGGGGTCAGGGCGCTGTTCCGCGACCACAAGGACATCGACGGCTTCATCTCGATCGACGGGCTCGGCATCACCCGCGTGGTCAATCGCGGAACTGGAAGTTTTCGCTACGAGATGGTTTTTCGAGGACCGGGCGGCCACAGCTTTCAGGAATTTGGCCTGCCCAGCGCCGTTCACGCCATGGGTCGCGCGATCGCGAAGATCGCCGACCTCGAGACGCCGGCCGAGCCGAAGACGACATTCACGGTCGGCACGGTGCGCGGCGGCACGGCGGTCAACGCCATCGCCGGCGAGGCGCACATGACCGTCGACCTGCGCTCGAATTCGACGGAGGAGTTGCTGAAGCTCAAGGCGCGCGTGCTTGCGCTCGCCAACGACGCCACGGCGGAAGAGAACAAGCGGTGGCGCTCGGACAAGGTCAGCGTCGAGATCAAGCTGATCGGCGACCGCCCGGCCGGCCTTGTTGCTGAAGACTCGCCGCTCGTCGAAGCGGCGCGGCGCTCCGCCACGGCAATCGCGCGTGGACCGCACGTCGTGTTTGCGGGAGCAAGCACCGATTCCAATCTTGCCATGTCGCTTGGCATCCCGGCGGTCACCATCGGCGGCGGCGGGGAACGCGGCAACTGGCACTCGCTCAACGAATGGTACAAGCCGGCCGACGCGTATCTCGGACCGCAGAACGTGCTGCTGACGCTCTTGATGCTCGCGGGCATGCACGGCGTCAGCGCGCCCCTCTTGCCGCACCGCGCGCCGAGGTAGCGGCCGCGCCTCAAACCGGCGCGAGGGTCACCGGCAGTCCGTCGCGCGGATAAGGAATCGGCAGCATGCGCCAAGGGACCTGATAATCGGGGGGAACGGTGACGCGGAAATTGTTGAGGAAGTGCCAGGTGAAGCACTTGGCCTGCATGTAGGCGAAGTGCAGCCCGAGGCACATATGCGCGCCGCCGCCGAACGGCACGAAGGCGAATTTGTGCCGGCCGCGCGTCGCTTCGGCCGTGAAGCGCATCGGATCGAAGCGATCGGGGTCGGGCCAGAGCTCGGGCATGTAGTGAGTGTAGATCGGGCTGACGGTCACACCGATATTTGCCGGAATGCGGAAGCCCTTGAAGTCGAACTCGCGCAGCGCACGCCGCGGGATCGAAGGCACCGGCGGCATCAGCCGCAGCGCTTCCTTGAACGCCATCTCGGTGAGCGGAAGATCGTCAAGGCGGTCGTACGGCAGCGGCTCGTCCGTCGCCAGGCCGAGGCCGCGATGCTCGGCACGGAGCTTCTCCTGCCAGTCCGGGTTGGCGGCGAGCCGGTCAACAAACGACGTGAGCGACGAAGTGAGCGTGTCGTGCGCCGCCATCATCAGGAAGTTCATGTGGCCGACGATATCGGCGTTCGACAAGAGCGTCCCGTCCTCCCAGGTGGCGCGGCATAGGTGCGAGAACAGGTCGTCCCCTCCCCGCTCCCGCCGCAGCGGGATCTGCCGGTTGAAGTAGTCGGCCAGGAGCGCCCGCCCGCGCACGCCGCGGCTGAACCGGGTGCCCGGGAGCGGCGCGCGAATGACGGAAATCGAGGCCGCCACCATGGCGATGAAGGCGCGCTTGACCGCCTCGACTTCCGGCCCGAGGTCGCCGCCGAGGAAGGACGTCGCCGCGAGGTCGAGCGTGAGCTGCTTGATCGCCGGATAGAACTTGAACTCGCGCCGGCGCGGCCAGTGCGCGAGGCCCTTGGCGATGCCGGCATTGAGCCCGGCGAGATAGGAGCGCATCGGGTCCGCCTTGAAGGCTACCGACAGCGTGCGCCGGTGCAGGCGGTGCTCGTCGAAATCGAGCAGCATCAATCCGCGTGGAAAAAGCTGGTCGAGCACGATGCCCCATCCGAGCGCGGACGAGAACATCTTCTGCGGATCGAGGAACACCAGTTCGTTGGCCTCGGGGCCAAGCATGGTCACGTTGGCGTGGCCGAAGGCCCGGGTGCGGTAGACCATGCCGAAGCGCTGCACGCGCCCCTCTATGAACCGCCTGTGGTCGGCGATAATCGCGAGCGTATGGCCGACGAAAGGCCAACCGTTATCGCCGGGAATTTGCGCAAGCGCTGCACCGGCCGGGCGCGCCCCGCCATTGGCCGTGGTGCGTCGGGCATCGAGGGTCTCAACCGACATGGCCGCTTCTCCGTGACGCAGCATTTCGCCGCGCGCTAGCACGCTCCCGTCACCGCAGAGTATCAAACTTACGTGTTTCGCATAGCTGTTTACCGTTTTGCGCATAGCTGAGCCTAAAATCGGCCCAAACCGCTATAGGGAAACGTGTTTGTGAGTTGTAGCGCCCGACAACGCGGCTATGGTGCCGCCGCGGCGGAGCCGTTTTCGCCGCAGGGGTCGACGTTGGCTGGAGCTAAGGCAGAGGCCATGCTTGCCATGGGGGTCAGTCCGGAATGACCGCCATCGTCCGCATCGCGTTGCGGCGCCCCTATACCTTCGTCGTTCTCGCGCTCCTGCTTATGATCATCGGCCCGCTCGCTGCCTCGCGCACGCCGGTCGATATCTTCCCTGAAATCCGCATCCCGATCATCGCGGTGGTCTGGAATTTCACCGGACTGCCGCCGGAAGAGATGGCCGGGCGGATGGTGTCGCCGTTTGAGCGGGCCCTGACCACCACGGTCTTTGACATCGAGCATATTGAGGCCAACTCCTACACCGGAGTCGGCATCGTCAAGATTTTCTTCCACCCGGGCGTTGACGTACAGCGGGCGAACGCGCAGGTGACGGCGATCTCGCAGACTATGCTGCGGCAGATGCCTCCCGGCGCCGTGCCGCCGCTCATTATTAACTACAATGCCGCGACCGTCCCGATTATTCAGATCGCGCTCGCCGGCAAGGGCTTGCCCGAGCAGACACTGTTCGATCTCGGGCTGAACTTCGTGCGCACCCCGCTGGCGACCGTGCCGGGGGCGGCGATGCCTTGGCCGTACGGCGGCAAGTTTCGCCAGGTCCAGATCGACATCGACCCGCAGGCAATGCGGGCGCGTGGCCTTTCCGGCCAGGACGTCGCCAACGCCTTGGCCGCGCAAAACCTAATCATTCCGGTCGGGACGCAGAAGATCGGCACCTTCGAATACGCGATCAACTTGAACAATGCGCCATCGGTGATCAAGACGCTCGGCGACCTGCCAATCAAGGTTGCCAACGGCGCCATGGTCTATGTCCACGATGTGGCCCACGTGCGCGACGGGAGTCCGCCGCAGACCAACATCGTTCATGTCGATGGCGACCGCTCCGTACTCATGGTCATACTGAAGGCCGGCGCCGTATCGACTCTGTCGATCATCGAGGGGGTAAAGAAGAAGCTCGAGGAGATACGGCCGACGCTGCCGAGCGCTCTCAAGCTTTCGCCGATCGGCGATCAATCGCTCTTCATCAACGCCGCAATCGGCGGCGTCGTACGCGAGGGCGTCATCGCGGCGGCCCTGACCAGCCTGATGATCCTGCTCTTCCTCGGCAGCTTCCGCTCGACCCTGATCATCGCCACCTCGATTCCACTGTCAGTGCTAGGCTCGATCGCCACGCTCTGGGTCCTGGGCGAGACGCTCAACATCATGACCTTGGGCGGGCTGGCGCTCGCCGTGGGCATCCTCGTCGACGAGGCGACGGTGACCATCGAGAACATCAACTGGCATCTCGAGCAGGGGAAAGACGTCGAGACCGCGATCCTCGACGGCGCCGAACAGATCGTGACGCCGGCTTTCGTGTCGCTTCTATGCATCTGCATCGTGTTCGTGCCGATGTTCTTCCTCACCGGCGTGCCGCGCTTCCTGTTCGTGCCGCTCGCGGAGGCGGTCATGTCGGCCATGGTCTGGTCGTTCATCCTCTCGCGCACGCTGGTGCCGACGATGGCGAAGTACATGCTGCGCCGGCACGACGCCCACGGCGACGCAACGCCGCCACCTTCGCGCAATCCGCTGGTGCGCATGCAACGCGCTTTCGAGGCGAGCTTCGAACGCGGGCGCCTTGCCTATCGCGAGCTGCTGACCATGGCGCTGCGCCATCGCACGGTGTTCGTGAGCTGCTTCCTCCTGTTCGTGATCGGCACTTTCGCGCTGGCGCCCTATCTCGGCCGCGACTTCTTCCCGCAGGTCGACGCTGGACGGATCCTGCTGCATGCGCGCACGCATGTCGGCACCCGCGTCGAGGAAAACGCGCGGGAATTCGCCGAGATGGAGAAGGTCATCCGCCAGGTCATTCCGCCGGAAGAGCTGGAAACGCTGGTCGACAATATCGGCTTTCCGATCAGCGGCACCAACATGACCTACAACAATACCGGGACCATTGGTTCGGCGGACGGCGAGATCCAGATCGGGCTGAGCCACGAGCACCGGCCCACGGAGGAGTATATCCGTACCCTGCGCGAGGAGCTGCCGGCCCACTTCCCAGGCGCGACCTTCTCGTTCCTCCCGGCCGATATCATCAGCCAAATCCTCAACTTCGGCTCGCCGGCGCCGATCGAGGTGCAGATCCGCGGTCCGCACCTCGATCAGAACTTCGCCTACGCGCAGAAGCTGTTGCGCGAGCTGCGCCACATCCCCGGGCTGGTCGATGCGCGCATCCAGCAGTCGCTTGACGCCCCCGCCTTCGATGTCAATGTCGATCGCACGCGGGCGCAGTATGTCGGCATCACCGAGCGCGACGTCACCAACGCCATGGTGGTGAACCTCGCCGGCTCGAGCCAAGTCCAACCGACCTTCTGGCTCAATCCCGACAACGGCGTCAGCTACTCGATCGTCATGCAGACGCCGCAGTATCAGGTCGATACGCTCAACGCGCTGCAGAATCTTCCGATCACTGCCGCAGGAATGCCGCCGCAGACGCTGGGCGGCATTGCCGACTTCAAGCGGGTGGCAAAGCCCGGCGTCGTCTCGCAATACAACATTCAGTCGATGATCCAGGTCTATGGCACCACCCAGGGCCGCGATCTCGGAGCGGTCGCCGCCGACGTGCAGAAGGTCCTCAACGACACCGCCAAGGACGTGCCGAAAACCGCCCACGTCGCCATGCTTGGGCAGGTCAAGACCATGAACGACTCGTTCTCCGGCCTGATCTTCGGGTTGCTGGCGGCAATCGTGCTGATCTATCTCCTGATCGTGGTCAATTTCCAATCCTGGGCCGACCCGTTCGTGATCATTACCGCCCTACCGGCGGCGCTCGCCGGCATCGTTTGGATGCTGTTTGCCACCGGCACCACGCTCTCGGTCCCGGCGCTGACCGGCGCCATCATGTGCATGGGGGTGGCGACGGCCAATAGCGTTCTCGTCATCAGCTTCGCCAAGGAGCGGCTGGAGCTGCACGGCGACGCCACTACCGCCGCGATCGAAGCCGGATTCGTGCGCTTGCGCCCGGTGCTGATGACGGCCCTCGCCATGATGATCGGCATGCTGCCGATGGCGCTCGGCTTCGGCGAAGGCGGCGAGCAGAACGCGCCGCTGGGCCGTGCAGTCGTCGGCGGACTTGCTTTCGCGACTGTCGCAACTCTGATATTCGTCCCGGTAGTCTTCAGCATCATTCACGGCCGCCGCCGCCCGATTGCCGGCACGCCGGCGACCGGAGAGCCTCATGCAGCCTGATCCCGTTCAGCCGGTTATGGACCCGAATACGCCGCCGCATGTGGTGTCGCGGCGCGGGCTCGCCATCGCCGGCCTCAGTGCCCTCGGTGTTGTCGCCGTCATCGTGGTCATGGGCATCACGACGCGGAAGATGGCCGACGCCAAGCTGCGGGAATGGACCGAAAGCCAGGCGGTGCCGATCGTCGCCGTGGCCCTACCGGATACCCGCGGCAAGCGCACGACCTTCGAGCTGCCGGGCAGGCTTGAGGCGTACACACAGGCGCAGATCTACGCGCGCGTCAACGGCTACGTGAGAGAGTGGAAGGTCGACATCGGCACACCGGTCAAGGCCGGCGACCTTCTCGCCGAAATCGACGCGCCCGATCTCGACCAGCAACTCATGCAGGCTGAGGCCGACCTCGCCAGCGCCAAGGCCAATTCCGCGCTTTCCGACATGACGCTGCAGCGCGGCCAGTCGCTGATCACGTCCCGCGCCATCTCGCAGCAGGATCTCGACCAGCGTGCCGCCGATTCCTCGAACAAGCAGGGCTTGGTGCGGTCCTCCCAAGCCAACCTCGACCGCTTGCGTGTGCTCGAGCGTTACAAACACCTAGTCGCGCCGTTCGACGGACTAGTGACCGCCCGCAACACCGACGTTGGAGCGCTGATCAATGCCGGCTCCGGCGGCGGTCCGCCGATGTTCGTGGTCTCGCAGATCGACAAGCTGTGGGCCTATGTGAACGTCCCGCAGAACTACGTGCCCAGCCTCCGCATCGGCACCAAGGCGCAGATTTCCGTGCCGGAACATCCGGGAAAGACCTTTCCGGCGACGGTGGCAGCCTCCGCACAGTCCGTGGAAGTCGCCTCCGGTACAACGCGCATGCAGCTCGTCGTCGACAACACGGCCGGCGAACTGATGACCGGCGACTTCACCACCGTGACGTTCGAGCTGCCTCACCCCGAGACGGCGATCAACGTTCCGGCCAGCGCGCTGATCTTCAACCGCAGCGGGCTCCAGGTCGCGATTGTCGATCGCGAGAATCGCATCGTCATCAAGCCGATCAAGATCTCACGCGATCTTGGATCGGAGGTCGAGATCGCGTCGGGCATCGGCGCGGAGGACCGCATCGTCATCAATCCGCCCGACGGGGTAGTGACCGGCGATCAGGTGCGCGTCGCCGGAGAGGCGGGAACCCCCGGCGGGCCGGCTACTGCTTCGGCGAAGTAGGGTTCGGACGACGAAAGACAGAGGGCGGAGCGCAGGCCGCTTGGGTGATCGTCCGCCGCCGTTCGTCGGCTTCAGGCGCGCATAAACGCCTCGAACGCCATCACCACCACGGTCCCGGACATCAGGCTCCACAGTCCGGCGATCACCGTCGCCGCCATGACCATTTGCCCGCGCCGGCGTTCGATGCGACGGGCGCGCACGCTGTTGCGCATGATGATGAACGGGGCGGCGAATATGAGCAGCGGGATGGCGGCAAAGCGCGCCGTGGCCGGCCCCGTCTCGAGCAGGCGGAAGCTCGGGAAACGCTCGCCGAACAGCCGGTAGCCGTTGGCGCACGACCCGGCCACGGCAAAGCCGATGGCGAGCGCGAAGAAAGACTCTATCGCCTGTGGCGAAATCGCCGGCTGCACAGCTGCGAACATTTGGCCCCCCGAATTTCCGCAGTCATTGCAGAGCCGGTGCGGCTGCGCCACGGGATGCTTAAGAAAAGGTTAACGGCCCTCTTGGGGGGATGCTGACACTCGACGTGAAAAGCAGCAAGCCGGGGCAAAGCCGACCGTGTCATACTCGTGTTGATT
>Ga0070670_100005698_pt1 | contig 10522 bp, 10 predicted proteins | sample KBSS63metaG_FD_64665 | JGI IMG/M metagenome (GOLD analysis project Ga0070670, IMG submission 64665) | Switchgrass rhizosphere microbial communities from Kellogg Biological Station, Michigan, USA - KBS S6-3 metaG | ecosystem: Host-associated > Plants > Roots > Rhizosphere > Soil ... | reverse complement strand
TTTGCTCCGCATACGTACTGAAATATTTGACGCCCGGTTTGGGGATCGCGTACGGAGGAACATGGGCCGTCGGTACGTCCACCCGTCGACTATTGAATTTTGTTGCTTCGCTCCAGGCCGTCTGGCCCTCTTTGCTCAACAGCCAGTTGATGAACACGATCTGGGCATTTGGATGAGCCGGATTGGAAAGGCGAATGATGCTGCCAGCCCCTGCAGTGATCAAGCCGCCGTATTTTTTGAAATCCGTCACGATTCCAAACTTCACTCCGCGTTCCTGAAGCTCGGGCACCATATTCTCACCGGCGCCAAAATGAATCGCGTAGCGCCCCTGGGCAACCCACTCGATCATGCGACGCTCATCGCGATCGATGGCGCCGGCCTGCATGCGTATGCTTTTGTAATATGCTGTCGCTTCCTCGGCACCCAATATTGTCCAAAGCCAGCGAAACGCACCACTTGCAGATCCTGACGGGACGGGGTCCCTAGAACTATTTTCCCGTTCCATTTGGGATTTAGGAGGTCTTGGACCTCGTCGACTTCATCAGGCCGCACTTGGTCGAAATTGTAGACCAGCGGCGTCTTTACCATAAAAGCGTAGACCAAGTTGAGTCTGTCTTTATCCGAAAAGTCGAGCGCGTTGTCGCGCCAGTTCGAAAGATTGCTAACCTCTGGCAGCATGAGGATAGGCTCAATCGGCAACAGACCCAACGGCTTGAAATACAAATTTGCCGTCGTTGTACCTTGAACGACGATATCAACCGTATACACGCCAGCGTCCCGTTCCGCTCTTACTTTAGCTGCTAGGTCATTCCCGCGCCCGCCGGAAAACTCGATCTTAATCTCGGGAAATGCTTTGCTAAACCGTTCGGTCACCACCTTTCGCACGGTGGTTCCCGCGGGGCCGAAGACCACTACCGTCCCCTCTTTTTTTGCTCCCGCTACCACACTGTCCCATTTCGTTTTCCAATCGGCCTTCACCTGACCGAATGCGACCTGCGCAGTGCAACAAAATAGGGCAGCAGCAACGTAAACCAAGACTCGATACTTTATCGTAAGGACAATAGTCTCGGTCTTCATGTTTTCTTTACGTTGAGTGAACCTACGCGCTCTCGCCCGCTTCTTCCTTGTAAAGGCGTAGATTGTCCAAGAGCGGCATGTCGGTCATCGAGAACAGAATTGATTCTTTGCCACCGTGATTCTGATGGCTATGCCAGCTCCATAGGGGCACGACGAAACAATCCCCTTCGGACCAGTCGAATCTTTCGCCGTTGATGACCGTGCTGCCTTCACCTTTGAACGCATGATAAATTGTGCTGCTGTTGTGTCGGTGGGTTTTAGTCTTCTCCCCAGGCCGCAGCATCTGAATCCAGCAACCGATCGTCGGCAGTGTATGGCCGCCGTCGCGCGGGTTGGTATACTCCAGCGCCACGCCGTCAAACGGATTGCCCTTGGTACCCGCGAGATTTTGCAAAGTCTGATAGGTATCTTTCCAACGATACTGAAGCGTGTAATCCGCCGGCTTCTCTCCTACTGGCCGCGCCAAGCCGACGCGATGCGTGGTGGCCTCTGACTGCTCCTTGAAAGGCTGAAAGTCCTCGGGGTAGGGCTCCCACATACAAACCTGCAGCGAGTTCAAAGCTGGAAAATCGAGCCCGTCGAGCCAGATCACCGGGTTAGAGTCGTTGCCATGTCCGTGCCACATCATGTTGGGCGTCAGAATGAGATCGCCCTCTTCCATGACGAGCTTTTCTCCCTCGACGACGGTATACGCCCCCCTCCCGCGGATGACGAAACGTAGCGCCGAATAATTGTGGCGATGGCTAGGCGCCACTTCTCCGGGTTTAAGAAGCTGTACGGACATGTGCATTGTATGCGTGGTCGCTCTCTGTCTCTTGTCCGCAACATTCAGCAGGCCGGGATTCATCAAGCCAATGGTCCTTCTCTCCACCATACCTTCGACCCCAAGAACCACACCCGCTTTCTGGACCGCAGCGGATACGTCGCTCCAGCGCCAAAGATGCGGCAATACTTTCGTGAAAGGATCCAGCCGATACGTCGCTTTGTCGTACTCGGAGAATCCAGTCCACAAACCTTCCATGAACTGTTGCCTTATTTCAGCGTCGAAATCTTTCACCTCTTTTGAGTCCAGCATGTTATCCCCTTTTGTTTATGGCCTTTGGTCTTGTGTTCTGTTTCAAAATTTAAGCTAGGATAGCTTTCCACTCCGGGCTCAATTCGCCGAGACCATATTCGAGCCACTTTTCTGCAACGCGCTCGAGATGCCCGATCGGTGGCATTGCCACTTCTGGAAAGCCTGCATATTTCTTTGTCGCGTCTATAAAAATTTTAGAGGCAGTGCGGTCCCGCGAAGGTATTTTGGGATCCATCGTCGCGGATGGATCGAGGGTCATCGCAGTCACTTTGGGCGTAATATGGACATCCTCCTCAGGGCGCACGCGGAAGGCCAAAGTCCACTCGCGCGCGAAGGAATTGCGGATGTTGACGTCTTCGTCCGTCACTACGATCCACTTATAGTGCTGAAACCCAAATTTGGACCAGACGCCCATCGCCACCTGATACGGATAACTGTTGTGCGCCTTACGCGCCCGTATCCACAACCATGCTCCACCACCACCAGACTCAGGGAGATGAACATCGAGAATGCCGGGAAAGCGCAATTCCTCTGTCAAATGATGCAGAATCGCCCCTTCCATCAAAATCTGCCGGCAACAGCTACTTTCGCTCGGTGGCATCTGGCTTAGCATGCCCTGGAGGATGGGATTGGTGCGGTGCGTGACGCATTTGACCTGAAAAACCGGTTCGCCGGCTTCGGCCGAACCTGCCATGAAACCCGTAAACTCACCGTAGGGACCTTCGGGTTCACGAACTCCGGGAAGGAATTCGCCTTCAACAACGATTTCCGCGGATGCTGGAACTTCGAGATCGACGGTTTCACATTTCACGAGATCGACGGGCGCTCCTCTGACCGAGCCCGCTACCGCGAATTCATCAACTCCGTAGGGAACCTTGGTCACCGCGGACAGATAAATACTTGGATCGGTGCCCATCACAAATGCTGCGGGCATAGGCTTGTTCAGTTTCTCCCATTGCTGCAGGTGTTGAGCGGCGTGTTGCGAGGAGGGCGTACCCCATTGGATTCCAGTTTTGTTTTTTCCCTTCAGCTCCGCCCGATACATCCCGACATTACGAACACGCATGGATGGATCTTTAGTGATCCAAAGCGGCGTGAAGAGTGGGCCTGCGTCTTTTTCTGCGATCCAAACTGGGACCGGCAGTTTTAAAAGGTCGACGGAGTCTCCAATCCAGATGTTTTCCTTGCAGGGACCGGTGCTGATCATTCTCGGTGGAAGTGGCTGCGCTAACGCCTCACTCCAGCGGGAATGAATAGCCGCTATTTCCGGTTCAACGCCAAGAATTTTGGCCAACGATCTCTTGGAAGCGCCGATCAGACCAACAGCGACACTGTTATCGGTATGCCCTCGGATGCGATGAAATCCGACAGCAAATCGCTTTTCCTCTGCGATCCCTCTGAATAGCAACCGAACAATGCTTCCTATCTCCCAATCCTTGTCAACTTCACGGTTGACCCATCGAAAGAGGTCATCTTTCTCCAGCGATAAAATATAGTCCCGGAGATCAGGCCAGCAGTGCTGTTTTGTTTCCGCCATGAAGCTCCCAACACCGTGCGCTTTATTTAACCCAAGCTTGTCGTTCTAAGACAGTGATTTTCCCACCCGAACTATAGCAGCCCCGCCTTCTTGACCTCGGCGCGGAGCGCATCGCAATCCCGCGCAGACATCTGTTTCGTTTCCCACTTTGGAAAGCGCTTGACCGAAAATCCTCTCATCCGCAACAATTCGCCTAGAGCACTCCTTCCGTAACGGCGAAATGCGTCGCCCACTAGGCTCCACGCTGCATTGACGCGCTTTTGTGTCGCAACCGCCTTCTCATAGTTCTTTGTCTCCAATGCGTTCCACAATTCAACACATAGTTCCGGAAGAAAACTCGTCGGAGGATTGATCATGCCGGCGAGCCCAAACGGCACCAGACCAAAAATGTCTGCGTTTCCGGTGAAAACAGAAACGTCCGAGGGAAATAATCTTACATATTCAAGAAGAGCTCCCATTCCATACGCCACCTTAATTCCCTGAATGGCTGGGACTTGTTCTTTCATGCGCATCGCAAATTGCGGCGGAATGCTGATTCCAGAATATTTCGGATTCTCATAGATAAATATTGGTAGCGGAACCGCCTGCGATACCCGACGGTAATGGCAAATAATCTCATATTCGCTCTTATCTGAATAATAATACGGAGGGACCACAGCAACCGCTGACGCACCCTTCTCATGCGCATGACGCGCCAATTCGACTGTTGTTTCAGTGTCTGCTGTTCCCACGTGGATGACCACAGGCAGCCTTCGTCGCGTTTGATCAAGCGCAATTTCCGCAGCCTTGATCCGCTGAGGAATCGACATAGCGGGACCCTGACCTGTTGATCCCAGAACAAACAGGCCTTGAACGGAAGATTGAACATAAAAATCGATGAGACTTCTCATCACACCTTCATCCACTTGTTCATCGTGGTCGAAAGGGGTGATAAGCGGAATTAATACACCACGCAACATGTTCGCAATAACCTCCGAATTCAGAATTTTCCTAACCGCAATCCGTTCTAAAAAAATCCAAAGACCACAACCGAACAGCATGCGAACGCTGCCTGTTTGCCAATGCGGTGCTGTTCTACATAGTTGAACGCTATTCAGCTTTTTGTCGTCCATTTACGCTTCGTGTCAGATCATTGTCAAGCGCCTGTGTTGCAGCAGTAGCACCCTTCAATGAAAGAAAGGCCAATTCGAAAATCTGCTCATCATCAGATTGAGCTACGAAGTCAGAATATTCTTATCGTGAGGCGGATCGATGATGGTGATCGCCAAGCTGTTCATGCCAAGGGGCGGGAGATCCTGCACATGCGCTCGCTGGATAGTTTTCTCACCTGTCGAAAAATCTAATCCTGGAACCGACTGGCCCGGGAACAATGCAGTGAAATAACGATTAACAGGGGATGAGAGGGCGAGATATCCGCGAAGATCTACTGCGGCTAGTTTTTGACATACGATCCAGCAAGGTGACCGAGTCGGATGATCAGCGATAAACCATACCGGTTGCGCGGCACTTTATCTCACACTGCGCGAAGTAACAATGTGAGGATTAAGCGAACGAGAACGTTTGGTAGCTCGAATGTCATTCGAACAACCGAACTATTCGCCCAAAAGATTAATAAAGCGTGCAATTCAAGACTGTGTCCCACTCTTATGCCCCTAAAAAGTGCCCCACGCTGGCGTCCCTTCTAAACGTCGGCTTATTTAGCGTTTTGGATCAAACGCCTTTTTTTAGTCGCCCTCTATGCGAGTTTCAGTAATGGCCCCAACTCAGACCCATAAATGTCGATCCAGTAGCGGCACATTCTAAGAGCGTCAGATTGGGCCGTTATCTTATCCGAGACCGTCCCCTGTTTCGGTTCCAGCTGCTTCAGCTGTCTGCCTGATTTGCTATAGATTATGCCTTTCAATTTCCACCCTTTCAGTCTCGGCGCCTCGATAGCTACGCCTACGATCATACAGTTCTTGTACAGCTTTGGCATTGTGATCTCGATTTTCATTTCTATGGTACCTCCGTTTAGCTTATGTGACCTAAATACTTTTCAGTTCCTTTCGCTCTCTACTCTCCGTGTCTAACACCCTCGCAGTTTATTTAAGTACTCCCCATAGTTATTTATACGGAACTAATCGGCTACAAAGATAGGTGCGCCCGGTTTCGATCCTACGGGGTCACAACCTCGAACAGAAAAGTTCCCGGCTGCTCACAAGTATTTAAAGGCAATCACGTAGAAAGGATTGAGCCGGTCTTGGCTAAATCGTCCCGCCGGACCCTACTCAGGGCGCTGTACCAAGGACCATAATAAACTGAGGACAGTCGTGCTTAGGTGGAGCTAAGTACTTTTTCGCTGTGCGTATTCGGCGAGTCGGCAGAGGGCGTTGACGAGCTCCATCTGCTCGATCGAATTACAGCGGGCGTCGAGGAGCCGTGGTGAACAGACGAGGTAAGCCAGGCACTGCGCGCGCGAGATCGCCACATTGAGGCGATTGCGAGAGAAAAGGAATTCGAGATTGCGCGGCACATCTTCGCCGCTCGACGTCGCCATTGAGAAAAAGACAATGGGTGCCTGCTGCCCCTGGAACTTGTCTACCGTGCCGACACGCACCCCGGCGGGAAGTCCCGCGCGTAACCGGCGGGACATTTTTGGCATCCTATATATTTCCTTTCTGCCGCTCGTATTCACGAAGAACGCGCTTGCGCTCTGCGGTTGCCCACTCCGAAGTTGCGCATGCCTCGCTCATGCGGACAATCGCACCTCTGGCCGACAACCGTTTATTGATCCAGTAAGCGGCGCCCATGCAAGCAGTGCGGCCCTGCCCGCTCTCACAGAAGACGAGAACTTTCGTTTCGTCCGGCAAGGTTTCTAGCAGAGTCATGAAGTCGCGAATCTGTTCAAATGAGGGTGCATCACCTTCTTCGATCGATAATGAATCGACCAATCTGTGGCTTCAGCTGCGCTTGAATCATACCGCGGCGGCTGTTTGCTTTTCATCAGCAGAGAGACAACCGACCTAAAGCCTGACCGTGGAGCTTTACGTGGCAACTTTTGTCAGGAAGATACTTTGGCGAAGATCGAACGGCTTGCAGTGTTCAAAGTGTGAAATTGCTGTTTCGACTGTTCCCTGTTGCCTCGTGGCTATTGCCCATTTGATGTGAATCGAAGAATTTGCCGTGGTCCGACCCGGACTTCCGGCAAAGCAACTGGAACGAAGGACTCGAAGAGAACATACATGAGACAACCCAAGTTCAGCCATTACCGTGAGCCGAGGATTCGCAGAAATGGCTGGAGCGTCTTGCGAGTAAGAAGAAATTAGCTCTGATCGGTGGCCTCTTCGAAGCTCATCCGTAATATACCCCGATCTGAGTCGTTGATAATGCATCATTGCAAGACCTGACCCTAGACTACTCCCGGTCTTGACCCGCCGGCTAATGGGTGACCCTCCCAGTTCGACTCGGGTCCGGAAATATCAAGATTCAAGACTTGCCCCCATATCCGCATCTCCGTGATGCGATCGATCCGAAAGAAGTCGCGATCGGCATGCGCGTCGAAGTCGCCTGGGACGACGTCACGCCCGAGATCAGCCTACCGAAGTTCCGCCCGATCCAGAAGTAATAGCCCGTAAAGGTCATGTCTTGGGGTGAAGTTGAGCTAGCTCCAAGACTTCCATGATCTGGCTGTTCCACTTGATCCAGCCGAACAGTTGAACTCTGGCGCCCGCCGCCGGTAAGTCATTGCTTCGTGGTTGGCTGAAACGACACCAGACTTCTCGTTGTTCTTCCAACCCGACGCAAAAAAATCCAGTGCCACGATGAATTTTCTTCAGTTGGCCTTCATAAGAGACAGCCAGGCCGAATCGGCGCCACAGCAATTTGATATAGAGGTCTGGCGCGTTATCGGCCGCCACCAGAGCGCCGGCGGCCGCATCTGTGCCGGTGGCTAACCAATAGCCTTGAATTCGATCGACTATGACCAAGGTTTCCTGCGGCAGACCGACGCCGTTGTAGACTGATGCACCGGCAAAATTCAATTTTTTGAGATAGGCGACATCGTCAATCTGTTCGACGACCAGATCGAGGCTGCCGCGGCTGCGCCGCTCGGCCAGGAGGCGCATTCCGTCCAACAGGGGTTCCGGCAATGGCTTGTTGAAATAGGCGATCGTGTGCTCGGCCGATTCCAATCTGGCAACGAGGTCGCTTAGCGAGATTCGCGGGTTCATCTTGGTGCGGTCTAATATTGCAATTGTAGCGGTCCGTTGGAACAAGCTGTGAAGAAATTCAAGCCGTGCAGCGGCATCGACGCTCGCCAACGCGGATAGTCGCAGCATTTCCAAATGGCAAAGTGAAAAACTAACGTTGATGATCTATAGCAGATGCGGATGGCCACCAAGATCAATATAAAGAAGACGGCATAGTGGGTGTGATGCGGCGCAAGAAAACCATAACGCTGGCGGTGATCGAAAACATTCTCTGCGACAATCCGCATCACTGCTACGGACTGTAGCGGGGGACCTGTCTTTTCGTCTTTAGACCGAACCTTTTAACTTTAGAGAATTAGCAATATAGCAAGGCCCGACCCCAGCGACCTGCTAGTAGCTTCTGCGGGCCGAATTCCTAATGCTCCGCCTGTTTAATCGCGTCTCGCAGATAGCGTAGCGTCAGAGTCGTAAAGGCGATCATGTTGGGCTCTCGGTCCGGCAGGCCGGTCTGCTGCACGTTGACACGCGTTACAGGGCCGCAGACGCAGATCGTCGTGCGGCCGGGCGGCAGGCCGGATCGGCCGCGGGTGGGACCGGCGAGGCCGGATTCGGCGATGCACCAGGTGGCGCTCAGGCGCTGGCGCATGGCGTCGGCGATGGCGGCGATCATCTCCGGCGTGGTGCCGCGGTAGTTCTCAAACATCGATGCCGGCACACCCGCCAGCGCCGTGCGCGAGCCAAGCGTGTAGAGCACGCTGCCACCGGCGTAGTACTTGGACGCGCCGGCCACCCACAGTAGTGCCGCGGACACGAGGCCTCCAGTGGTAGACTCCGCCACGCAGACCGTCTCGCCTCGCTCGGTGAGTAGGGCGGCGATCTCGTTCGCAAGGTCTTTCTGTTCGTCAGTAAGGAAGGACATGTACGCCTCCGTGGGCTTCTAGACTTGTGCTGGCGTCACGTTAGCACCTCGATCTGTGTCCACTCCATCCCTTTCGGCGAAGGCTCAAAGTCGGATTACTTTCAAGCACGCTGGCTTCGATTGCCGATTCTTTGGTCGCTGAAGGTCCGAGCGATTTGATTTGCGATCAAGCGACTCTACACAGACGCGATTTGCTCGATGCGTCGTTCAATTCAATCCTGCCGCCTTTGCGATGGTCTTGCCGAAATAGGCCGCCGATCGTTAGGGAGATAAGCCGCCGCGCCGGTCGGCTTTTAGCGAAAACCTCTACGTGACAAGCCAGGTGAGCTGATGGATATTGCACGCAATTTGAGCTTTTATTGTCCGAGCTGTCGCCGAGATAAGCCGACCAACAATTGTCGCTACGTACGGCGGCTCACTTAATAGTTCGGCAAAGAACTTCGCGCACGACTGTCTTCCATTCCTAAAGAAAGAGTTCTATGGCGAAATACCTAATCTCATTTCCAAGCGCAGCGATGGTCGTACCCGATAGCGAATGGGAGGCGGTTGGTCGCGACGCACACGCGGTAATCGACGCAGCAAAAGCCGCCGGCGTATATGTCTTCGGCGGCGGTATCGACGAAGCGGTCCCGCCGGTGCTCGTCTCGGCCGATGGCACGTTCTCCAAAGGCGGATACTCGTGGGCGCCTCCGCTCAATGGCGGCTTCACGGTCCTCGAACTACCCTCTCGCGAAGAGGCTATCGCGTGGGCCGCGCGCATCGCGAAGGCCTGCCGCTGCCACCAAGAGCTACGAGTGTTCGGGTTCGACCCCGCTTCTTAAGGTCGAGTCGTTAGCCGTAAGATTGAACTGAATTCTCCTTCAATCCAATTTGCGGCAGCATCGAAGTGATGCGTCGTACAGTTCAATCGTGCCGCAAAATTTGCCTTTTTCTCCTCGAAGAATACAGTTTTCCTGCTGCGGTAAACGACCCTTCCCATCGCTTTCCATTCGCGGGTTTCCATCAAGCAGAAAGAAATTGACCACTCTACCAGTCCTGCGATATGAATTTGGTCATAGAAAAAGGCGGTTTATTCTCACTATAAGTATGGCGAGGGGTCAACCGATGCGAAGGACAGCGATGGCAGCAATTGCAGCATCTGGATTGGCGCTGACGGTTGCCACTGCCGAAGAGACGCCCACCCAGCAGTACGCGCCCGCGGACAGCACATTCTCAATCATCGCCGTGGAGAAGGAGACGGGCCTGCTCGGCCTCGGTGTGCAGTCCAAGGCCCTGTCGATCGGCAACCGTATAGTCACTGGCAAAGGCGGCGTTGCTATTGTCGCGCATCAATCGTCCTCCAATCCGATGTACGGCAAGCTCGCCATCGACGGCATCGAGCGCGGGATGACGCCGCAGCAGGCGCTCGAATTCGCGCTGCGCGCCGACAAGGAGCCCGACCGCCGCCAGGTCGCCGTCATCGACATCCAGGGCCGCAGCGCCGCGTGGTCGAGCAAGACGATCCCCGACTGGACCGGCCACAAGTGCACGCCGACCTACTGCGTGCAGGGCAACACGCTGGCCAATGGCAATGTGATCGAGGAGATGGGCAAGGCCTTCGAGGCCGTGAAGGGTCCCTTGGCAGAGCGCCTGTTGGCTGCCCTCGATGCCGGCCAGGCTGCAGGCGGCGACCGCCGCGGCATGCAGGGCGCGATGCTCAAGATCGTCAAGCCACTGGTTCGCGCCGA
>Ga0070670_100005697_pt1 | contig 10522 bp, 7 predicted proteins | sample KBSS63metaG_FD_64665 | JGI IMG/M metagenome (GOLD analysis project Ga0070670, IMG submission 64665) | Switchgrass rhizosphere microbial communities from Kellogg Biological Station, Michigan, USA - KBS S6-3 metaG | ecosystem: Host-associated > Plants > Roots > Rhizosphere > Soil ... | reverse complement strand
CGACTCTCCTCGCGTCGCCTTGCAGTAGTTCAGGACCGCCTCGAAGGTCGGCTCCGCCGCCACGAGCGTCTTCCCCGGAGGAACGAAGGCGGAGTCCGCCATGCGGAGGACCTCGCTCGAGCCGCTGCCGAGAACGATGCAGTCCGTCGAGACGCCGTGATGCTTCGCGATCGCCTCGCGCATGCCGCGCTCGATGGCGCCGGGGTAGCGTGCCGCCTCGGCCGCCGACGCCGTCAGGGCGTTCAGGCTCGCCGCGCACGGCCCGTACGGGTTCTCGTTCGCGCTCAAGCGGATGGGGCCGGCGGCCGGCGCGGTCGGGGCCGTCGCGCCGGAGAGGGACGGCGGGAAGCGCGCGTCCAGCAGCGCCGCCCCGGCGGTGGCGCCGAGCAGCCTTCCGAGGGAACGGCGGGTCATTTTCGACGACATGGGGCCTCCTCGTTTCGGGCCATTCTCTCTCGCCGGCGGGAGATGATATGGACTCAATGCAACCGGATCGAAGTCGGCCCACGGAGGACGCGATGCCCGATCAGTCCGCGAAGACGAATCAGCCCGCGAAGCCCGATCCGACACTGACCCGCTGCGACTTCGACAGCGCCGATTTGCTCGTCAAGCTGGACCTGACCCTGCCCGGAGACGTGAATGCCATCTCCCCGGTCGTCGAGAAGGTGATGCAGGTCGTCACGGCGATGGGCTGCGCCGCCGGCAAGGAGTTCGAGATCGAGCTCGCCCTGCGCGAGGCGCTGGCCAACGCCGTCGAGCACGGCAGCGGACACGATCCCTCCAAGGAGATCCAGTGCTGCGTGGCCTGCGATCACACCCGCGGCATGCTGATCGTCGTCCGAGACCCCGGCCCGGGCTTCGATCCCGCGCAGATCCCGAGCCCCGTCCTCGGGCTGAATCTCTTCTCGACCGGCGGCCGCGGCATCTACCTGATCAACCAGCTCATGGACGAGGTCCGCTTCGAGCGCGGCGGCACCGAGATCCACATGGTCGCGAAGATCCCCGCGAAAGAAGAGAGCCCCCGGACCGCTTGACGCCCGGACCGCTCGAAGGAGGCTCGGACGCTCGACGCGGCGGGCACCGCTGGCGTCCATCGCGCGAGCCGCGTTGTAGAGTCCTCGCAACTTGACACTGGCCACGGGCACACGCCTCGGTCCCTACGAGATCCTGGCGCCGCTCGGCGCGGGTGGCATGGGAGAGGTCTACCGGGCGCGGGACGCGAAGCTCGGGCGCGACGTCGCGATCAAGGTGCTGCCCGAGAGGCTCGCGGCGGATGCCGACGCCCTTTCCCGCTTCGACCGCGAGGCGCGCGCCGTGGCGGCGCTGTCGCACCCGAACATCCTCTCGATCTTCGACTTCGGGCGCGAGGAAGGCCTCGCGTTCGCGGTGATGGAGCTTCTCGACGGCGAGACGCTGCGGGAGCGCCTCTCGTTGGGCGCGCTCCCCACGCGCAAGGCGCTCGAGTATGCGGCGCAGGTCGCGCGCGGCCTCGCGGCGGCGCACGAGAAGGGGATCGTGCACCGGGACCTGAAGCCGGAGAACATCTTCATCACCGGCGACGGGAGGGTGAAGATCCTCGACTTCGGGCTGGCGAAGGTGGCTTCGCCCGAGGCCGACCAGACGAAGTCGCCGACGGTCGCGGCCGCGACCGAGCCGGGCACCGTGATGGGCACCGCCGGCTACATGTCGCCCGAGCAGGTGCGGGGCAAGACGGCGGACCAGCGGTCGGACATCTTCTCGTTCGGGTCGATCCTCTTCGAGATGCTCACCGGCGAGCGGGCGTTCCGCGGCGACTCGGCGGCCGAGACCATGGCGGCCATCGCGCAGAAGGATCCGCCCGAGGTCTCGGGCGTGGACGCGGCGCTGGCGCCGGGCCTCGATCGGATCGTGCGCCACTGCCTGGAGAAGAGCCCGAGCGAGCGTTTCCAGTCCGCGAGCGACCTCGCCTTCGACCTCGAGTCCGCGGCGGGCCGCTCGGCCTCGTCGGGAGCGTCGACGCTTACGGCCGCGGCTCCTCGGCGCCGGCGGCGGCTCCCGCTCGCCCTGTCGGCGATCGCCCTCGCCGGGCTCGCGCTCGGCGTCGGCTACCTGCTGGGGCGCGGTGCCGGCCACGCGCCGATTCCGCGCTTCTCTCCGCTGACCTTTCGCCGCGGGACCATCCGTTCGGCCCGATTCGCCCCGGACGGCCAGACCATCGTCTACGGCGCCGCGTGGCAGGGAGCGCCGATTCGGCTCTTCACCGCGAGGCGAGACAGCCTGGAGGCCGGCCGCATCGACCTTCCGGACGCCGACATCTTCGCCATCAACCGAAACGGCGAGATGGCCGTCTCGCTCGGCCGCCACTATCTGTCCACGCACCATGCGATCGGCACCCTCGCCGTCGTGCCGCTCTCCGGCGGGGCCCCGCGGGAGACGCTCGAGAAGGTCGAGGACGCGGACTGGTCCCCGGACGGCAAGGATCTCGCCGTCGTCCACGAGGCGGCCGGGCGCTCGCAGCTGGAGCTCCCCATCGGAAAGGTGCTCTACGTATCCGTCGGCTGGTTGAGCCACCCGAGGGTTTCACCCGACGGCACGCTCGTGGCTTTTTTCGAGCATCCGCGCCGCTACGACAATCGCGGGACGCTCGCCGTGGTGGACCGGTCGGGGAAGACCAGGATGCGGTCGACCGAGGAGGACTCCGAGTCGGGACTCGCCTGGTCGCCGGACGGCCGGGAGGTCTGGTACTCGGCCGGCTACGGGCTGTCGGGCAGCGACGTTTTCTCGATCGACCTTCGGGGCCGCCGGCGCGTCCTCTATCGCGCGACCGGCGACGTGACGCTCCTCGACGTTTCCCGGGACGGGCGGACCCTGCTCGCGCGCCAGGGGAACCAGCGCGAGATGCGAGCTCTCCGGGCCGGGGAGACGCAGGAGCGCGATCTCTCCTGGCTCGACTGGACCTATCCCCGCGACATATCTCGCGACGGAAGCCAGGTCCTCTTCGACGAATCGGGATACGGCGGCGGTCCGGGCTACTCGGTCTTCGTGAGGAAGACCGACGCCTCGCCGGCGGTGCGGCTGGGAGAGGGGAACGGACAGGCGCTGTCGCCGGACGGCAAGCTCGTGATCTCGGTGCCCATCACGCCGCCCGAACGGATCGTGCTCCTGCCCACGGGAGCGGGACAGCCCCGGCGGCTGGAAGGGCCCGCCGAGGTTCACGCCGCCCGGTGGTTTCCCGACGGAAAACGGATCCTGTTGGAGGGCCACGAAGTCGGACACGGCGTCCGCCTCTACGTCCAGGATCTCGCCGGCGGCGGTCCCAAGCCGATCACTTCCGAAGGCGTGCGCCTGTTCTCCGGCGGGGAGCTCTCCAACGACGGGCGGCGGGTCGCGGCGACCGGACCCGACCAGAAGGCCTACATCTATCCCGCGTATCCCGCGGATGGCGACCGTGGAGAAAAGCCGACACCGATCCCCGGATGGGGAGACAACGACGAGCCCTGCGGCTGGACCGAAGACGATCACAGCCTCTTCGTCTACGCGCACGGCGAGCTGCCGGCGCGGGTCGTCCGCCTCGACCTCGCGACCGGAAAGCGGGAGCCCTTCCGGGACGTTCTTCCGACCGACGCGGCCGGAGTCGTCACGATCGTGCCGCTCCTGTTCACGCCGGACGGCCGGTCCTACGTCTACAGCTACCCGCGAATCCTGTCGCAGCTCTACGTCGGCGACGGCCTTCAGTGACGGCTCGGACCGCTGTCGGCCCGCCGCGACATGGACCTCAACCGGAGTCTCCGTGAGCCTGGCCACGGGCACTCGGCTCGGACCCTACGAGATCCTCGCGCCGATCGGCGCGGGTGGCATGGGCGAGGTCTACAAGGCGAGGGACACGCGGCTGGAGCGGACGGTCGCGGTGAAGGTTCTTCCGGAGCGGCTCTCGTCGTCCGCAGAAGTGCGGCAGCGGTTCGAGCGCGAGGCGAAGACGATCTCGCAGCTCTCGCACGCGCACATCTGCGCGCTCTACGACGTGGGCCGGGAGGGCGAGACCGAGTACCTCGTCATGGAGTACCTCGAGGGCGAGACGCTCTCGGAGCGCCTGGCGAGGGGTCCGCTGCCGCTCGAGCAGACGCTGCGCTACGGCCAGGAGATCGTCGACGCGCTGGACAAGGCGCACCGGCAGGGGATCGTGCATCGCGACCTGAAGCCGGCCAACGTGATGCTGACGAAGTCGGGGGTGAAGCTGCTGGACTTCGGCCTCGCGAAGGCGATGGCGCCCGCGGCGGAGAAGACCAGCCTGACGTCTCTTCCGACGCAGCAGGGCCTGACGCAGGAAGGCACGATCCTCGGGACTCTCCAGTACATGGCTCCGGAGCAGCTCGAGGGCAAGGACGCCGACGCGCGGACGGACATCTTCGCGTTCGGGGCCGTGCTGTACGAGACGGCAACGGGCAGGAAGGCGTTCCCGGCTTCGAGCCAGGCGTCGCTGATTACGGCGATCATGTCGGCGGAGCCGCCGGCGGTCTCGTCCGTCGCGCCGCTGGCGCCCCCCGCGCTCGATCGGATCGTGAAGACCTGCCTCGCGAAGGATCCCGAGGATCGCTGGCAGTCCGCCCGCGACGTCGGCCGGGAGCTGAAGTGGATCGCGGAGGGATCGGCCTCCGGCGCGGCGACCGCCCCGGCCGGCTCATCTCCGCGGCGCCGCACACGGCGCGAGGCGGTCGCGTGGGGCATCGCGGCCGCTGCGCTCGTCGCCGCGGCGCTGGCGCTTCTCTTCCACCGTCCTCCTCCGGTCTCCGACGAGTCGCTGCGGTTCACGATCATGCCCCCGGCCGGCCAGGGCTTTCTCGGCGCCCCCGTGCTCTCTCCGGACGCTCGGAGTGTTCTCCTGTGGATCCAGGACGCCTCGGGCCGGCCTTGGATGGCGATCCGCTCGCTCGACAGCCTCGAGATCCGCCGCGTGCCGGGCACCGAGGACGCGCGCGGCGGCTTCTGGTCGCCCGACGGACGCGAGATCGCGTTCTTCGCGGAGGGCAAGCTCAGGCGAAAGGGCATAGACGGCGGCCCCGCTCAGACGATCTGCGACAGCGGGAGCGGCTTCTACGGAGAGTGGGGGCGCGACGGCACGATTCTCTTCACGACGGAGTTCGGCACTCCGGTCGTCGCCGTCTCCGCCGCGGGAGGCACGGCCCGTCCCGTCACGACGATCGACACGGCGCGCGGCGAGGTCACGCATTTTCATCCCGCATTTCTTCCCGACGGGCGGCATTTCGTCTACGTCGCGCGAAACATCGATCCCGAGAAGACCTCCGCGGTACTGGGCTCGCTCGACTCGAAGGAGGCGCGGCCTCTCTTCCACTCCGATTCGGACATCCTCTTCGCGAGGCCGGGGTACCTGCTCTTCGCCCGGGACAGCGCGCTCTTCGCGTGGAGCTTCGATCCGGGGCGCCTCACCCTCGCCGGCCAGCCGGTGCCCGTGGTCGAGCACGTCCGGTATGGGACCGAGGACAACCTCCTCGCGGCATCGGCACAGGGCGACCGCCTCGCCTATCAGCCGTGGTCCGGACGGCGGCGGCTCGTCTGGGTGGACCGCAAGGGACGCGAGCTCGGAACGCTCGGCGAGGTCGGCAGCTACGAGGACGTCCGCCTGTCGCCGGACGGGAACCGGGTCGCGGTGACGCTCCGCGATCCCGGTCACGGTCTGAACGAGGACGTCTGGGTGCTGGACGCTTCCCGCGGCACGCCGACCCGGGTCACCTCCGAGCGCACCGACGAGTTCTCTCCCGCGTGGTTTCCGGACGGGGAGAGACTGGCCTACGTCTCCGATCACCTCGGCTTCTACGATCTGTTCGAGCGCCCGTCGAGCGGAGGCGCGGAGAAGACGCTGGTCGTGACCAAGCAGGACAAGGTCTTCCCATCGGTTTCACCCGACGGCGCGTCGCTGCTCTACTCCGCCTCCGAGGCGGAGAAGTTCGCTCGGGTTCTGAGCCCTCTCTCCGGCGGCGCGAATCCCGTCCACCTGACCGAGAAGTCGCGATTCTCGGAGGAGCATCCCTCGATCTCTCCGGACGGCCGGTTCTGCGCGTTCGACTCGAGCGAGTCCGGCCGGAAGGAGGTCTACGTGCAGCCGGTCGGGACGGGAGCCAAGCGCCAGGTGTCGGTCGGAGGCGGGGTGGTCCCGCTCTGGAGCCGCGACGGCTCGGAGCTCTTCTACGCCTCGCAGGACGAGACGCTGATGTCCGTAGCCATCCGGTCCTCGGCCGGCTCGTTCCAGGCCGGCGAGCCGCAGCCGCTCTTCGCGCTCCACCTCGGAACGCGAGGGGAGATCCAGTTCACCCGCCATTCTTACGACGTCGCGCCGGACAGCCAGCGGTTCCTCGTGATCCGCCGCGCGGCGGACTCCGAGCCAGACGGCGCCGTCGTCGTCACGAACTGGACGTCCGTCCTCAAGGGCGAGAAGCGCTGAGGCCGGTACGCATCTGCGCCGGGAAGAAAGGCACGCGCAACGTATTAGCCGCGGCTAATACGTCCTACTTCGGCGGGAAGTGCTCCATGAGGACGGCGACGTCGTGGTCCAGCGAGCGGCCGACCGCCTCCGGGCTCTGACCCTCGAGTCGCGCGATCGAGCCCCGCCACACCAGCTTGTGCGCCGGACTCCGTATGTCGATGGCGATCGTCCGCGACTTCTCGTAGTCGGTGATCTCGTACCCGGTCAGCCAGGCCACGTTCGGATCCTTGACCTCGTCGGCGACGCCGGTATCTCCCGTCCGATAGGAGACCAGCATCGCGGCGCCACCCGCCGGCGTCTTGGCGATCCCCTTGCCTGCGAGCGCGTGATCGACCGCCGCGCGTACCCGTTCGTCGATGAAGTGCCCGTCCACGATCGAGTCGCCGTGCGGCAGCTGGAAGTTCGGGCCGTCGTCCCACGCGTACGTCTTCATGTCCGAGAAATCCGCCTGCGGGTCCGAGGCGAACTTCGGCGCGGGATGGGTGCCCGCGCACGCCGTAACGAGGCACGCGAGGAGCGCGACGCCGGCCGCCGCCGCGGAGACTCGAGCTCGTCGGGTCATGACGTCGCCTCCTTCGGCGGGAACTTCGAGAGCAGGTCGTCGACGGCGTCGTCGATGTCGCGCCCCAGGGCCTCCGGGTTCGTGCCGAGGATCGCCTGCTTGAACCCGCGCCACACGAGCTTGTGCGACTTGTCGCGGATGTCGAGCACGAGCGACCCTTCCTTGCGGTACTTCGTGCCGCCGACATACGTCGGCGACCACCATGCGTACCGCCCGAACTTGTCCTGGCTGACCACCCCCGCCGGGTTGGTCGAGTACGACACGTAGATGTCGGCTTCGCCCGATTCGCTCTTCGCGTAGCCCTGCTTCCCGAGCTCCTTCTCGACGGCGGCGCGCACGCGCTTGTCGACGAATTGCCCGTCGACGATCGAGTTGCCGCCCGGCATCTGGAAGTTCGGGTCGTCGAACCAGGCGTACGTCTTCAGTCCCTGGAACGACGCGGCGTGGTCGTAGGCGAAATTGACGGTCGGCTTGCCGGCGCAGGCGAGCGTCGCGGCCAGCGCGGCCGCGGCGACGAGGGGGAATCGGAATGTTCTCGGCATCGGTCTGACATGCGGACGATATACCAGCGCGTATATCCTGATGCGCAGTGAGCCCCGCTCGACCGCGGGATCTCGAGGAGGTGAGGATGGCGGACTTCTCGACGCTCCTGGAGGAGGCCCTCGAGGCGTGGGCATACACGCGAGCCGGATTCGCGGACGAGCTCAGGGTGATTCCGGAGGCAGACCTCGGATTCCAGCCGAAGCCCGAGAGCCGCACCGTCGCGGAGCTCGCCCAGCACGTGGTCGCCTCGGGGCTCATGATGGCCGGCGAGCTCTCGCGCTCCGACGGCGACTTCCTGCGCAAGTCCTACGAGGGATTCCTCCACGAGTACGCCCGCGGCGTCGGCGCGCTGCGCTCCCGGGGCGCCCTCCTCGAGCGGCTGCGGGCGACCCACGCGGAAGGCGAGAAGCGCTTCCGGCGAGCCGGCGAGCTGCACATGCTGCAGAACATCCGGCGCTTCGACGGCAAGCTCGGCACGCGCCTCGCCTGGATGAACCACGGCATCGCCCACGAGGAGTACCACCGTGGGCAGCTCGCGCTGTACGCCCGCATGCTCGGCCGCGTTCCGGCGCTCACGCGAAAGATCCAGGGTTAGCGCGCTCCCGCGCGCGCAGCCGGTAAGCCGGAGGGACTCGGTCCGATCCTTCGCGTCGCCGAAAGACGGCGGGGCGAGGGGTCGCCGTGTCATATCCTCCGGTCACTATGAAGAAATTCGCATTCATCGCTCTGTCCGCGGCTCTCCTCGCGACTCCGCTCCTCACCGAGGAGCATGCGCCGTCCTCCGTGTCGCCCTCCGAGGCTACGGACCGCCTCAAGAAGGGCAACGCGGAGTTCGTCGCCGGCCATCCACGGGGTCAGGATCTCCTGTCCCAGGTGAAGGCGACGGCATCCGGCCAGCATCCGTGGGCGGCCGTGCTGTCGTGCATGGACTCGCGGGTTCCGCCGGAGCTCGTCTTCCAGCAGGGGATCGGCGACCTCTTCTCCGTGCGAGTCGCGGGCAACGTCGCGGACGTGGACGACCTCGGCAGCCTCGAGTACGCCGCGAAGGCCGTCGGCGTCAGGCTCCTCGTCGTCATGGGCCATACCGAGTGCGGCGCCGTGAAGGGCGCGATCGACGACGTGAAGCTCGGCAACCTGACCGAGCTCCTCGCGAAGATCCGCACCGCGATGTCGGCGGCCGGCGCCCCGGGAACGTCGAAGGACGCCGCATACGTCGATCGCATCGCGGAGGCGAACGTGCGCCAGACCATGCGCGAGATCCGCGAGAAGAGCCCGGTCATCAAGGAGTTGCTCGACTCCGGTAAGACGGGGCTGGTGGGAGCGATGTACGACGTGCAGACGGGCAAGGTCAAGATCCTGGCGGACTGAAGGATGACGGTCGCCGCCGGACAGAGGCTCGGGCCCTACGAGATCCTCTCGCCGATCGGAGCGGGAGGGATGGGCGAGGTCTACCGGGCCCGCGACGGGCGGCTCGGGCGAGAGGTCGCCGTGAAGGTATTGCCGGCGCACCTCTCCAACGCCGCCGACGCGCTGGCGCGGTTCGAGCGCGAGGCGCGCGTGGTCGCGGCGCTGTCCCACCCGAACATCCTGGCCATCCACGACTACGGCCGCGAGGGAAGCGTGTCCTACGCCGTCATGGAGCTGCTCCAGGGCGAGACGCTGCGCGACCGGCTCCTGGCGTCCGCGTTGCCGGCGCGCAAGGCGGTCGAGTACACGCAGCAGATCGGACGCGGGCTCGCGGCGGCGCACGACCGCGGGATCGTGCATCGCGATCTGAAGCCGGAGAACGTCTTCCTCACGAAGGACGGGATCGTGAAGATCCTCGACTTCGGGCTGGCGAGCCCGACGTCGCGCACGGCCGAGCCGGCCCTCTCGAAGGGCGTCGTCACGGAGACGGGCACCGTCGTCGGGACCCCGGGCTACATGTCCCCCGAGCAGATCCGGGGCAAGGAGGTCGACGCCCGGTGCGACATCTTCGCGCTCGGCGCGATCCTGTTCGAGATGCTCACGGGCAAGCGGGCCTTCTCGAAGGAGAGCCCGGTCGAGACGATGATGGCCGTGCTGCAGGACGACCCGGACTACGCCGGGTCGGGCCGCGCGGTGCCCGCGGTCCTCGCTCCGGTGCTGACGCACTGCCTCGAGAAGAATCCCGAGGACCGCTTCCAGTCGGCTCGCGACCTGGTGTTCGCGCTCCAGGTCGTCGAGCGCGACGTCGACTCCTCCACGCGGGGGACGCCGTCCGGGGCGTTCGGCTCCGCCGAGGCGGCGTCGATCGCGGTCCTGCCGTTCCGAAACATGAGCGCCGATCCGACCGCCGCCTACTTCTCGGACGGCATGACCGAGGAGATCATCAACGCGCTCACGAAGATCGAGACGCTCCGCGTGGCGGCGCGAACCTCGTCCTTCGCCTTCCGCGGAAAGGACGTCGACGTGCGTCAGATCGGCCGCGAGCTCGGCGTGCGGACGGTCCTCGAGGGCAGCGTGCGGCAGGCGGGGCAGCGGCTCCGCATCACCGCGCAGCTCATCGACGTCTCGAACGGGTACCACCTCTGGTCCGAGCGCTACGACCGCGAGATGCAGGACGTCTTCGCGGTGCAGGACGAGATCGCGCGGACGATCGTCGCGAAGCTCTCGCCGAAGCTCCTCGGCGTCTCCGAGGAGCCCCTCATCGAGGCGCCGACCTCGGACGTCGCGGCATACGACCTGTACCTGAAGGGCCGGTTCCTCTGGAACGTCCGGCGCCCGAAGGCCGCGATCGAGCAGTTCGAGGCGGCGATCGCTCGCGACCCCTCCTATGCCGCCGCCCATCTGGGCATCGCGGATTCCTACAGCGTCTGGGGGTTCTACGGAGGGATCCCGACCTGGGAGGCGTATGCGCGGGCGCGCGCCGCCGCCGAGAAGGCGCAGGAGCTCAAGCCCGACTCGCCCGAGCTGCACCG
>Ga0070670_100005693_pt1 | contig 10524 bp, 9 predicted proteins | sample KBSS63metaG_FD_64665 | JGI IMG/M metagenome (GOLD analysis project Ga0070670, IMG submission 64665) | Switchgrass rhizosphere microbial communities from Kellogg Biological Station, Michigan, USA - KBS S6-3 metaG | ecosystem: Host-associated > Plants > Roots > Rhizosphere > Soil ... | reverse complement strand
GGCAAATTTGAACACGGTCGCGCCGTCCTGCTTCACATAGTGAAGCCGCTGATCGACGGTCTCGAGCGACGCCGGCCGAAGACTGCCGCCAGCGGGCATACAGAGCGCGTCCCCTCCGCTGCCGTCAACGTAGTTTTCGAAGTCGAGTATCCCGATACGGTCGTCGTCGGAGGCTTCGACGACCACCGCACCAGCACCATCGCCAAACAACACGCAGGTTGTCCGATCGGTGTAGTCGATGATGCTCGACATCACGTCGGCGCCGATCACGAGCGCATGCTTGCTGCCTCCCGCCGTCACCATCTGCGCTGCCGTCGTGAGCGCGTAGGTGAAGCCCGAACAGGCGGCGCCGAGATCGAATCCCCACGCGTGCGTCGCGCCGATCTTGTGCTGGACGAGGCATGCGGTGCTCGGGAACATCATGTCCGGAGTGGTGGTGCCGACGACGATGAAGTCGATATCGGTCGGGGCGAGGCGGGCGCGGCGAATGGCCTCGCGCGCCGCTTCGGCGGCCAGGTCCGACGTGGCCACGCCCGGGTCCACGATGTGGCGCTCACGGATGCCGGTTCGCTGCAGAATCCACTCGTCGGTTGTATCGACCAGGCGTTCGAGGTCGGCGTTCGTCAGCAGCTTCGGCGGCACATACGTCGCCAGGCTGGAAATGCGCGCGCGGCGCGCCGCGTGCGCGGAAGTGTCGGTTACCACAATCGGGAGTCCCTCCCGGGCGCGTCCAGCCCGAAATATTCGTAGGCGCGCGCCGTGGCGACACGGCCGCGCGGCGTGCGATCGAGAAATCCGGCCTGAATGAGAAACGGCTCGTAGATATCCTCGATGGCGTCTTTTTCTTCGTTGATGGCCGCCGCGATGCTGTTGACACCGACGGGCCCGCCACTGAACTTGTCGATGATCGTCCGCAGCAGCTTGCGGTCGACCTCATCGAAGCCGTGGTCGTCCACTTCGAGCAGCTTCAACGCTGCTCGCGCGACCTCACCTGTGATGGTGCCGTCGGCGCGGACCTGCGCGTAATCGCGGACGCGCCGCAGCAACCGGTTCGCAATGCGCGGGGTGCCGCGCGAGCGCCGCGCAATCTCCACGGTGGCGTCGGCAGCGATCGGAACACCGAGAATGCGGGCCGAACGCCGGACGATTTCCTCGATGTCACCGTCGGTGTAAAAGTCGAGCCGGTGCACGATCCCGAAGCGCGCCCGCAGGGGAGAGGTCAACAAACCGGCGCGGGTCGTCGCGCCGATCAGCGTGAATTTCTGCACCGGCACCTTCACCGAGCGGGCACTCGGTCCCTGACCGATCACGATATCGAGCTCGTAGTCCTCCATAGCGGGATAGAGGATTTCCTCAATCGCCGGCGGCAGGCGATGGATCTCGTCGATGAACAGCACCTCATGCTGTTGGAGGTTGGTCAGCATCGCCGCAAGGTCGCCTGGCTTTTCGATCACGGGGCCTGCAGTCGCGCGGACCGCTACGCCAAGTTCGTTGCCGATGACGTACGCCAGTGTTGTCTTGCCGAGGCCCGGCGGACCGTACAACAGGACGTGATCGAGCGCTTCCTTGCGCCCGCGAGCCGCTGCGATCGACACCTGAAGGTTGTCGCGCACGCGATCCTGGCCGATGTACTCGTCGAGCGATCGCGGCCGCAGCCCCGCTTCGTACTGCGCGTCGTCTTCGACGCTGCCGGCGGTCACCAGGCGTTCGTTCATCGCATCAATTCCCGGAGCGCGCCTTTCAAGGCGTCTTCGAATGGAGCACTGCCGGCGCGCGCACGCACCGCGTCCACGGCCTTCTCGGCCAGCGGCCGATGATAGCCCAGGTTCTCAAGCGCGGAGACCAGGTCCTCGCGGGCGTGATCGACCGGCGGCGGCGCGGTGCCATCTCCTGCCGCGGGCCGCGCAACGTCCGCAAGACGATCTTTCAACTCGAGAACGATCCGCTCGGCAGTCTTCTTGCCAATGCCGGGAATTCGCGTCAGCCGCGCGACGTCGGCGCGTTGAATCGAGGTGACGAGTTCGTTGCTGTCGATGCCGGACAGCACCGAGACCGCGAGCTTCGGACCGATGCCGTTGATCGCAATCAATCGCTCGAACAGCTGCTGCTCGAGGGTCGTGAGGAATCCGTACAGCTGCAGTGCATCTTCACGGACATGCGTGTGGACACGGAGCACGATCTCTGTGCCGACGTCACCGATGTCGTAGTACGTCGAGAGCGGCACGTACAGTTCGTACCCGACACCGTTCACATCGATCACGAGTCGGTTTGGCTGCTTGTCGAGGACGCGCCCCCGGAGGAATGCGATCATCCGTCGGCAGGCGGACGGTATTGACGCCAGCTTTTGGGCCGGTTAAAGCCGGCCCCTACGTCCTTGTGCGCGGTCCCAAGGTCCTTGTACGTAGGGGCCTTCAGGCGGCCCGGGGGCATCGAATGCAGATGACAGATCGCTACCGCTAACGCATCCGCAGCATCATGCGGGGACGGCGCTGCCTTGAGACCAAGCAACAGCTTCACCATCTGACCCACCTGCTGCTTTTCCGCCCGGCCATAGCCGACAACGGCACGCTTGATCTCAGCCGGTGTGTATTCGACGACATCGCATCCGGCTTCGACCGCCGCGAGCATGGCAACACCACGGGCGTGACCGAGCTTGAGCGCGCTGCGTACGTTCACCGCATGAAACAGGTTTTCGATGGCGACACACTCGGGACGATAGGACGTCAGCAGTGCCGAGAGCTCAGAATGGATTCGCGCGAGACGGTTCGGAAATGTGTCGCCCGGCGGCCCCGCGACGGCGCCACAGGCCAGAAGCACGTGCCGGCGTCCATCCGACTCCACGCAACCATAGCCCGTGCGTTCGGAGCCTGGATCGATGCCGAAAATTCTCACGCCAGGGAGGCCTCGATCTCCTTCTCCTCGATGTCGAAGTTCGCCCAGACGTGCTGAACGTCGTCGTGCTCTTCGATGACTTCCATCAGCTTCAACATCTGCTGCGCTTCTTTGCCGGTGAGTTTGACGTAGTTCTGGGGAATCATCGCCACTTCGGCGCTTGCCGGCTCGACGCCCAGCTTCTTCACGGCATCGCGCACCTTTTCGAAGTTTTCAGGCGTGCAAACAACTTCCCACCCGCTTTCGTCATCGTTCACGTCATCTGCGCCGGCATCGAGCGCGGCATCCAACAGTTTCTCTTCGTCGATTTTTCCCTTCTCGATGACGATTTGCCCCTTCCGATGGAACATCCACGCCACGCTGTTTTCCGCGGCGAGGTTGCCCGCATGCTTGGCGAGCAGGTGGCGGATTTCACCCACGGTCCGGTTCTTGTTGTCCGTGAGCGTCTCGATCATCAACGCGACACCACCAGGACCATAGCCTTCGTAGGTGACGTCCTCATAGGAGACGCCGGGCTCTTCTCCGGTGCCTCGGCGAATGGCGCGGTCGATATTCTCGCGAGGCATGTTCTGCGCTTTCGCCTCTGCGACGATCGTTCGAAGCCGCGGATTCATGTTGACGTCGCCGCCGCCGCTTCTTGCGGCGACAGTCAGCTCCTTGATGATGCGGGTGAAGATCTTGCCGCGCTTGGCGTCCGCGGCCCCCTTCTTATGCTTGATTGTGTGCCACTTGGAATGGCCAGACATGCGTAAACTCCAGAAAACACAAGGGAAAAACGACCGCTGATTTTAGCACCGGCGCGCAAGGATCATCCAGACATCGGCGCGCGGATCCCACGGCCCGCCGCGATAATCCCCCAACAGCGCTGAGATCTCAAAACCCGCTTTCTCCAGGCGGCGCGTCATCTGCGGCACCGACAACGTGCGGAATGTCAGCGAGAACGTGTGCGTGCGCCGACGCGTTCCACGGCGCTCGATGAACTGCTGATCGAAGATCGTCATCCGACGCGCCCGATCCTGCCGCACGGTTTCAACGAGCGTCAGATGTGACCCTCGCCGACCGCCACGCCATCCGGCCAGGCTCACACGCTTCCTGTATTCGTGCCATGACGGGAGATCGGCAACAAGCTCGATTCCGAAGGTCGCGCGCGGCTTCAGTACCCGTGCGACGGCATCCAGCGTCGCGGCGAGATCGCGTTCGCGCAGCAGCGACTGCAGCACGCCGTAAGGCGCCATCACCAGGGGAAACGTTGACGAAGGGAAAGGAAGCGCCCGGATGTCGGCGCGAATCAGTCGGATAGGAAAGGGCAAACGCCCGCGCCGGATGCGGGTGCGGGCACGTGACAGCATCGCCTCCGACCGATCGACACCCACGAGAGAGACGCCTGCCCGCGCGAGTGGAATCGAAATCCGCCCCGTACCGCATCCCAGTTCGAGAACCGGACCTTCGGATCGAAGTGCCAACCTTCGCCAGAATGGGACGTCGCGGCGACCGAGTGTCCGTGCGTTCTCCCAGTCGTAGAAGGGCGCGTAGTCGTCCCAGCCTTCGTAGCCTTCGCTCAAAGCGCCTTAATCAGAGATGGCCAGCTCGCCAGGAACAATCGGGCGCGTGCGAGGCAGGAGGCCCAGCCGGGAGATATATCCGACCGCCGCGAGGATCCCGATGAAGACCGCCAGTTTCGCTGCATCGAAGGCCCGGGTCTCCGGCAGCAGTTTCCACATCATCCAGAGCACCGGCTGTGCCACGGCGACGGCCCACACAGAGCCGTAAAAATAACGGCGCTCGTGACCCTCACCCTGGGTTGAGGGCTTCACGCGCGGCAGCCGGCCGAACGCTCCGAGCAGCCACATCGTCCCGGCAATTGGAAAATAGGCGACGGCGTACAACTGCTTCAATCGCCACGTCCCGCTGATCACCGCCCATGCCAGCCCCGCCATGTTCAGAACAGCGAAGGCGACGACTTCGCCCCACGCGGCGGTGTAACAGATGCGCCGATACAGCGGGTTCGGTCGATCTTCGGTAAAGCGAATGATGTAAGGCCGCGGCTCGCACCCGGGAAGACGACCGCGCAGCCCCGCGATTGCTGTTCCTACCAGCACGATCGCAAGCCACAATGACAACCGCCGATCGAATCCGCGCTCGATCAAATCAAATGTCAGAGGTCCTGGCGCGATGAAGAACACGAAAATCCAGATCGGCCAGTGATTGAGCCGGTAATGGAGCTTGTTTCGGTGACGTATCTGGCGTTCGGTATCGCGCTCGATGTAAAGCGCTGAAGTGTGTGCCATGAAGTACCTACGATACAACATGCACTCGACCGCCTTCGACGGTGAGCTCGCGATGCGCACACGCCCGCGCGAACTCCGCGTCGTGCGTGGCGATGATGATCGTGCGACCTTGCATGGCGAGTTGGCAAAGCGTCGCGGCCAGATCCCCGCGTCTGGCCGGGTCGAGCGATGCCGTCGGTTCGTCCATCAAGAGGATGTGCGGCTCAATCGCCAGCGCGCGGGCGATGGCGACGCGCTGCGCCTCACCACCTGACAGCTCGTGCGGCATCGCCAGCGCGCGATCGCCTACGCCAAGCGCCGCAAGCAGTTCGTGCGCGCGCTGCTCCGCCTCCGCACGCGGTTGTTTCAAGACATGGACGGGCGCCAGCCACACGTTCCTGTGGGCGCTCATGTTTGCGAAGAGATGATGGAACTGGAAGACCATTCCGACCGGGCGCGGAATCGTGACCGTTCCGGACTCGATCGGCTCCAAGCCCGCGATCGCACGCAGGATGGTGGTCTTGCCTGCGCCCGAGGCGCCCATCAAGGCCACGATTTCGCCTGCCGCCGCGGCAAAGGTGGCATCAGCGACGATGGCACGGGCGCCACGCCGTACTTCCATTGCGCGGACATCGAGAACGCTCATCCGTGTCGCCATCCGCGCTCGATCCGCCGCGCCAACCTGGCAAGAGGGAGCGACATCGCAAGGTAGATCGCCGCGCACATCATCCCCGGAACGACCCAGCTGCCGATATTCGCCGCGAAGATCGACGTCTCTTTCGTCAGTTCCACGACCGTGATTACCGACACCAGTGAACTGTCCTTCAGCAACGCCACGAAATCGTTCGTCATCGGCGCCAGTGCGAGCCGGAACGCCTGCGGCGCGCGCACGAGAAAAAACGTCTGCCGCTCGCTGAACCCGAGCGTCCGCGCGGCATCGAGCTGACCCGAAGGTACCGCTTCGAGCGCGCCACGATAGATTTCGCTTTCATACGCCGCGTAGTTCAGTCCGAGGCCCAGGAGCGCGGCGAGAAACGCCGGGAGCTGAACGACCGCGGCAAGGCCGAAGTACAGCACGAACAACTGCAGCAACAGTGGCGTGCCGCGAACGACTTCGACGTAACCCGTGAGTGCAAGGCGCAGCGGCCCTGCGCCGTAGATGCGCCCACTGGCAATCAGCGCTCCGGTGAGTACCGCCAGCACCATCGAGAGACAGGAGAGCACGATGGTAATGACCGCCGCCCTCAGCAGCGCGGGAAGGTATCGACGCGCCGCCTCCCAAGCGTCCGGAGCTGACAACGTCCGCATCGCCATCGCCTCCGGCGTCATCGTCGTGGCATCCGGCGCGGTCGTCGAACTCACAAGGCTCGACGGTGAAACGGGATATGGAGAATTGTCTGCGAGGACGCGTGCGTACAGCCGCGGCTGATCATCGTTCCAGACATCCCACCGCCTGAAGATGCGCTCGAGACGGCCGTCGCGCATGGCGTCTCGAAGAACAGCGTTCATCCGATCGCGCAAGGCGCTCTGCTCGGCCGACAGGATGCCGACGTAATGTCCCACCGCCAAAGCTGCAGGCTGGTTCGTCAGCCCGCTGTTCCGTCGCACACCCCGTTGCGCGAGAATCGCGTCGAGTACGACGGCATCCACGCGTCCCAGCACCAGGTCGCTGTACGGATGCACATCGTCTTCGTACGTGACGACGACAATGCCGTCCCGGCGTTCCGCCTCGACCAGCAGGTCGTAGGCGAGGGTCGCACCAAGCGTTGCGACACGGTGGCTGCGCAGATCCGCCAGCGACCGGTACCGGTCCTTGTCCGACGAGCGGACGGTCAGCACTTCCCGAAATTCATAGTACGGAACGGTGACAGCTAGTCGCGCACGACGGGGCGGAGTGTCCTCGATGCCGCTGAGACCGACGTCGAAGTCGCCGCGCGATGCGGCCGCATCGATGCTCGTGAATCCAACCTGGATGAAGCGCGGCGTCCGGCCCAAGCCCGCCGCAAGCAGTTGCGCGATCTCGACATCAAAGCCAACGACGCGCGTCGGGTCGGTCGCATCGGCTTCGACGTATGGTGCACCACCTTCCGCATCGCCGCCCCATCGCAACTCCGGTGGATTTTGCGCGCGCACCGGTGCTGATACGAGTATCAGACACACGACTCGCGCTGAAACGCACGCGCGCATCGACACCATTGGACGGATTAGGTTACAGGGATTCTGTTCGCAGGTCAGTTACACCAGGTCAAATCGGATGGCCGTGAGCTTCGCCGTCGCCAGAACCGCATGCACCCGCGCGACAAGGCCATCCGACACTTCAATTGCCAGCACGAACCGGCTCGCCCAGCGAGCCCTCGGTTTGGCGTGCCCCAACGCCGCAGGAAGGCCGTTGACCATCCGGAACGAGAAATTCACCGGTCCGCTGCGCTCCGTGAATCGCGCCAGCAGCCGCGCGACGGTCTCGCACCCGAAGACGCTACCGGCAGGAGCCACGAATTCACCCGCGCTATCGAAGAGCGCGCGGGCATCCGACGCAAGCGTCTTCTCGAGCGCGGGCAAGTTGTACCCCTGCAGATGCGATAGGAACTCATGGAGGACGGCGGCGACGCTCGTTTGAATATCTGTCGTCGCTGGGACGTGGGCAGCATCGTACTGCTGCATCTTGCGACGGGCGCTCTGCAACACTGTCCTCGCCGTCGCGGCGGTGAGCTCGAGCGCGGCTGCGGCATCCTGCACCCCAAATCCAAGCGCGTCGCACAGCGTCAAGAGGATGCGTTCGCGCGCCTCCAGACTTTCGAGCGCAAGGAGAAAGGCCATCGATCCGCTTTCGACGAGGTCATAGCGCGGACTGACGGTCGAGTCTGCTCGTGGACCTGGTGAAGCCGCGTTTCCCGTTTCAACCGGCGCGGGCAACCAGCAACCCACATACTGCCGGCGTTTTCGCTGCCGCACGGTTTCGAGCGCCACTCTTGCGGCACCGCTCGTGAGGAAGCGCTCTGCGTCGGATTTAGCAACCGGCGGGTGGATCGGACGTGGATAACACTCACGCAACACCGTATCCGCATCGGCAATCGTGCCCGTCGCTCGATAGGCGAAATCCCACATGAATCGTCGATAGCGGGTGAGGGTGTCCGCTGCGACGTCGTAGTAGAGCATCGGCGAGTGACGAGCCATTGTGCGGTTCCACGTCGGGAATCGCAGTCCGCGTCCGTCCTACACGCCCTTTTTTCGCTCCAGTTCCTCGAGCGTTCGCGGCCAGTCGCCCCGCAGTAGCCGCGATAAGGACCGGTCTGCCAGCAGACGTCCACCGGTCTGACAATTGGGGCAATAGTTCGCCTCATTCGCCGCGTACACGATGCGCTGCACGGGCGTACCGCAATCAGGACACGGCTGTCGGTAGCGCCCGTGAACTGCCATCCCCTCGTGAAATGCAGTCACCTTCTCGGGAAACTCGTCGCCCGCCTCACGTTGCAACCGCTGCGTCCACTGCGACAACGTCAGCCGCGTCGCGTCATACAGGCGGCGTACTTCGTCGTCTGACATGCCACCTGTCTGTTTGAACGGCGACAGACGCGCTGAATGAAGAATTTCGTCGGAGTACGCGTTGCCGATGCCACTGAACAAATGCGGATCGGTCAGCGCACGCTTCAGGGTGTGATTGCCGTGCCGAAGCGTTTGCGCAAAGGCCGCGAGATCGGCATCCATCACCTCGAGCCCACCCGGATCGTGCTGAGCAAGCGCTGCTTCCCCCTGGACGACATACAACGACGCCTGCCGCTTGGAACCAGCTTCAGTGAGGATCAAGCTTCCGTTCTCAAAATCGACCGCCAGCAGGCCGATTTTGCCGGGAATCGTCGCGCCGGGCGGCTTCCATCGAAAGCGCCCCGCGATCATCAGGTGGAATACAAGAAACAGTTCACGGTCGGTTTCAACGACCACCCGTTTGCCCAGCCGCCGCAGGCCGAGGACCCGCCGCCCTTCAGTGGCGGACAACGGCGGATCGACGGAACGCAACAGAAACGGGTTGGCGAGCCGGACGCGCTCAACGCGCTGCCCGACGATGCGCGGTTCGAGGGCGCGAAGGTAGAGAAGAATGTCTGGCAGTTCCGGCACCGTTTCTTGTTACCTTATCGTTCGGACGTGGTTCGCCGCTTTTTTCTCATTCTCGCAGGCGTGCTCTTCGTGATCGCGGCTGGACTGGTCATCGCGTTCTACCAGTTCATGAGCGGCGACAGCGTCCGCGTGGCGCTCGAGCGGCAGGCGACCGGCTGGCTCGGCCAACCGGTCCGGATTGGCGCGGCCACCGCGCGCATTTTTCCACGGCCCGGTGTCACGTTACACGACGTCCGCGCCGGCGAACCGGTTCGGCTCGTGCTAGCTGACGTGCAAATTTCAACCGGACTCAAGCCGCTGTGGTCTCGGCGGATCGCCGACGCAGAGGTCGCCGTCTCCAACAGCCGCATCGACCTGCCGCTTCCATTCACGCTGCCAGAACCGGCGCCTGGAAGCACTACGCAAAGTGGTGGTGTGCAGCTCGAATCCATCCGCGCCATTGCATTGCAGAACATCACCGGCACCAGCCGGGGTCGCGAAATCACGATCTCTGCGGACGCATCGTTTTCGCAGGGAAATCTGAGTCTCCAGCGGTTCAGGGCGGCTTCTGGGACAACGATGCTCGACGCGCACGGCGACATCCGCATGTCTCCACGCCTGGACGCCGACCTTCAGGTCAGCGCCTCTCACGTCGACGTCGACGATTTGATCGCGCTTGCAGACGCCTTCGCCCCGCGGACCCCGCGTCGGAGTCCAACCACTGCCGCACTCCTTCCGGGACGCATCGTTGCGCGTGTGACGGCACAAACGGCCCGAGCCAGCGGCGTGGACGTCCGTCAGTTCGTCTCGACACTCGTGGCCCAGGGCAACCGGATCACGTTGTCGCCGGTCACTTTTCAGCTGTTCGGCGGCACTTATCGTGGCGTGCTCGATGTCGATTCAGACCTGAGCTCGCTCCGCGCGACGGTCAGGACACAAATCAACGACATCGATGTGGCACAGCTGGCTGCGTTCGGCGGCGCGGCCGACTCGGTTACGGGCCGGTTGTCGGGCAGCGGCACGTTTAACGGACGAGGGACTACGCTGGCCGATGCCGTTGCGGCGGCGGCTGGAGAAGGGCAAGTCACGATCTCGAACGGGTCGGTGAAGCGCCTCGGGCTCCTGCGTACCATTGTGTTGTTCTTTGGCCGACCGGCGCCCGATGCAGCCGCCTCGAACGACAAGTTCGATCGCATCGACGCAAATTTCGCAGTCGCCCGTCAGGTGGTCGCCGCCTCGGCGATGTCGCTCCATTCATCCGACGTTGATCTTT
>Ga0070670_100005692_pt1 | contig 10526 bp, 5 predicted proteins | sample KBSS63metaG_FD_64665 | JGI IMG/M metagenome (GOLD analysis project Ga0070670, IMG submission 64665) | Switchgrass rhizosphere microbial communities from Kellogg Biological Station, Michigan, USA - KBS S6-3 metaG | ecosystem: Host-associated > Plants > Roots > Rhizosphere > Soil ... | reverse complement strand
AGCGGTGTCGGCTTTGGCCCCAGCTCGTATCTGAATTACCTCGACATCCGTCAGCGTGCCAGCACGGTCGACGTGTACGCGTATTCGCGTTTTCCGCAAGCGATCAGCGTAAGCGGCGCCGGTATCGACGCCGAAAGTACCTTTGGCAGCGTTGTCACCGTGAACTACTTCAGCGTACTCGGCGCGCTGCCAGCTGTCGGACGGCTCTTCGGCCCGGGCGACAGTGACCGCCCCGGAGCGAGTCCGGTCGTCGTGCTGAGTCATTCCTTCTGGACGCGGCGTTTCAACAAGGATCCCGCCATCATCGGTCGGGCGTTGAGGCTCAATGGGCGCACTTTCACCGTCGTCGGTGTCACCTCTGAAGCATTCCACGGGACCGGCGTTCGCGCGCTGGATGTGTGGGTCCCGTTGGGAATGGACGCCATCGTCACTTCTTCCGGCGGGGCGACGTTCACCGATCGCGCGGCGAACCGGTGGCTGATCGGCGGCCGTTTGCAGTCCGGCGTTTCGACCGCGCAAGCCGCGGCGGAGATGGACGTGATCGGCCGTACGCTCGAACTCGAGTACCCGGGCAATCGCCAGATCGGGTTACGGCTGCTGCGCGCCTCGCCGGTCCCGGGAAATCGTGGGCCGATCGTCGCATTCGTCGGGCTGCTCGTGTCGATCGTGTCGTTCGTGTTGATCATCGCGTGCGCGAACGTCGCGGGCGTTCTTCTCGTGCGCGCCGCCGCGCGGCGGCAGGAGATGGCGGTGCGCCTGGCGATTGGCGCCGGACGCGCGCGACTCATCCGACAGCTGCTCGCGGAAACCGTACTGCTGTTCACGCTCGGCGGAACGGCGGGACTGCTGCTCGCGCGCTGGATCACGTCAGTGCTGGTCTCCAGGCTGCCGACGCTTCCATTTCCGGTCGCTCTATCGCTCACGCTCGATGCGCGCGCGATCGCCTTCACCGTCGGGCTCTCGCTTACGGCGGCTGTGTTGTCAGGATTGGCGCCCGCGCTGAACGTGGCGCAGACCGATGTGTTGGGAGGTCTGAAAAACCAGACGGCGCTCGTCGGCCGGCTGCGTTTGCGAAGTGCATTGGTGGTTCTCCAGGTGGCGTTTACCATCGTGCTCGTCATCGGTGCTGGGCTCTTCGCACGCGCGCTGTACCGGGCCGGCTCCGTCGATCCCGGTTTCGATTCGCACGGCGTAGAGCTGGTGTCGATCAATCTGGCGCAGGCTGGCTATACCGACGCGACAGGCCCATCTTTCGCTCGCGAGTTGCTCGACCGCGTTCGCCGACTGTCGGGCGTTCGCGCGGCGTCAGTCGCAAGCAGCATGCCTGGAGGGTTCGAAGTCAGGCGTGAGGCGCTCGCGGTGGCCGGCCGTTCATCCCAGAACAGCCAAACGTTTGTCAGCGTCGATTGGAATGTCGTCGAGCCCGGCTATTTCGCCACGCTTCGGACGCCGATCGCCGCGGGAAGAGATTTCACAATCGCCGATCGCCAGGGAACTCAGCCCGTCGCGATCGTGAGTGCCGCAGCCGCGCGACAGTTCTGGCCCGGACAAGACGCCGTCGGCCAGTACCTGTCTCAGCCCACGTGGGGCCCGCAGGGACCAACAAGTCCCACGCGAACGCTGCTCGTCGTCGGTGTGGCGGGCGACATACGCTCCAGCAGCCTCATCGACGGTTTCGCGGGTGCGTGTGTGTACGTGCCGCTTCAGCAGCAGTACGTGCCCTCCCTCACGATTGCCGCGCGCGCCACTCGGGGACAGCGCGTCACGGACGATCTGCGGGCGCTGCTGACATCGATGAACCCGAACCTGCCCGTTCAGGCCGCGCAGACGCTCGATGACTCCATCGCATTCGGCCTGGCGCCGCAGCGGGTTGCTGCATCCGTGGCCGGCAGCCTCGGTATGATTGGAGTCGTGCTGGCGGCGATCGGCATTTACGGCGTGATGGCGTACGCGGTCACGCGCCGTACGCGCGAGATAGGGATTCGTGTCGCGCTCGGTGCACGATCGATCGACATTGTCGGATTGGTGCTACGCGAGGGTCTGTGGCTCGCTGTCATCGGCTCCCTAATCGGCCTGCTCATTGCCGCGGTCATCAGCCGTGTGCTTGCCGCGTTCCTCTTCGGTATTCCTCCAGCAGATCCGATCACGTTCGGCGGGATGACGGTGCTGTTCATGGCGGTCGCCCTGGCCGCGTGCTACTGGCCTGTCCGACGCGCAACGCACATCGAGCCAACCGAGGCGCTCAGACACGAGTGAGCCGGCCGCTCAGTCGGCTCTGAGCGTCGCGATCGGATTGATGTGCGCGGCGCGCCGCGCCGGAAGGAGCGCCGCGACCAGACACGTCGCGATGATGACGCTGAGGCTGGACGCGTAGGCGAGGGGATCGAACGGGTGCACCAGCGTGCCGATCATCTCCGCCAACGGCGTCGCCAGCAGCACGATGGCAGTGACCGCCGCGAGTGCGCCGCCAACCACGACGCCCACCGCGATCGGCCGCATCGACTGCGACAGTACGAGCCGCATGATGTCGCGCGGCGTCGCTCCGAGCGCCATCCGCACGCCGATTTCCCTCCTGCGCTGCTCGACGAGATAGGACAGCACGCTGAACAGTCCGGAGATCGTCAGCGCCAGCGCGAGACTGCTCAGGATCACCGCGATCCAGAAGAACACCTCGAGAATGGCTCCCTCCAGCCCCGCCAGCATTCTCATCGACGCGATCTCGCCGAGGGCGGGATCGACCTTCATGAATGCGTCCAGCAACGTCGGGCGAATCGCATCGGGATCGCCATGTACGCGCACGATGAACGACGTCTGCGCCTGCTCCGCCGTCGTCGGCAGGTAGACGCCCGCATAGCCGAAGTCGAACATCTTGAGCGCGCTGCGCACGTCCCGGACGACGCCGATGACGGTGTAGACCTGCGCGGGGATCTGAGGCTCACCCTCGGCTTCTGTCGCGCCGCCGGATGCGGCGCCAAGCCGAATCGTCTGGCCAAGCGGATCGCCGTTCGGCCAGAAGCGCCGCGCAACGGCATCCGAGACGACAATCGCGCCCGCAGCGGGGCTGCGCTCGTCGGCGGCAAAGAGGCGCCCTCTGAGGACGTTGATACCGAGCAGATCGAAATACTCCGGCGAGACGAGCTTGCAACCGACTTCCAGTGTGGCGGCACCGACGGTGGCGTCCCTGGACACGCCGCCGTGCAGCGGATCCGGCCACGAGGCGGCAACCGACACGATCGACGGATGGTCCTTGATGGCACGCACCATCGCGGGACGCACCGACTCCGTAATCCGGCGGACGACGAGCGTGTCGTCGGTCCGCAGTCCGACCTCCGCTGTTGCCGAGGAGTACGTGCTGCGAAGAAACACCGCTGCACACACGAGAAGCAGCGCGGACGCCGTGACCTGGCTGCCGATCAACATCTGGCGAACGCGGCTCGGACGCGCGTCTTTCGTCACTTCGCCGCGCATCGCCCGTACCAGTTCGAGGCGTGTCGAGTGCAGCGCCGGAAGCAGCCCGAACATGACGGTCGACAGGACAGCGCCGCCGACGAGGAACGTCCACACGCGCCAGTCGCCGGGCGGGATCGTCAGTCCCGCCGAGTCCGTCGGTTCCGTGAACTCCGGCGGAAGAATGCTCGTCACCAGGTGAATGCTGCCCGCCAGCAGCGCGCGCGACACCAGGAACGCGAGCGCCGCCGCGATCAGCGCGAGCACGAGATTTTCCGTCAGCAGCTGGCGCACGATCCGCCAGCGCGTCGCTCCCAGTGACAGGCGGACGCCGATCTCCCGGTTACGCAACAGGCCGCGCGCCAGCAGCAGGTTGGCCACGTTGGCGCATCCGATCATCAGAATCAGACCGAAGGCGAACAGGATCGGCGCAAACACGGCCATCGCCTCACCGCGATGCTCTGCGATCACACCGCGGCTCTCGCGCAGGATCACATGGACGATGCCGTTCTCGGGTTTGCGGATGCCCGGTTGCGCCGAGGCCCACGCGCTGAGCGCCGCAGCCGCCGCGCCAGGTGATGTGTCTGGCTTCAACCGTCCGATGACCTCCACCCAGCCCTGGTCCCGCGTTTCCGCGGGGCGGAACTGCTCGAGGAGCGCGAGCGGAGCCCAGTAGTGCGGCGGCTGCTGGCGCAGGCCGCGGAAGCCCTCCGGCATCACGCCGGCGACGGCGTAGGGATGGCCATTAAGGACGAGCTGCCGTCCGATCACCGCGGGATCCGCAGCGAACAGTTGCGTCCAACCCTCATGGCTGAGCACGACAACCGCGCGTCCGCCGGCCTCGTTGTCAGCCTCCGTCAGGGTCCGTCCCCGCGTCGCCGTGACGCCAAGCACCTCGAAGAAGTTGCCGGACACGAACATGCCGACCGCTGCGCGCCCATCGATGCGGGTGGGGAAGCTCGGGCGGTCCGCCGCGACGTCCGTGAACACGTCCGTGTCCCGCCGAATGGCCTCGTACTCCGCCCGCGAGAAGGGAACCTCGCTGCTGGAGTCGGGACGTTCCAGCCGTTCCACCGAGAAGAGCTCGCCCGGATTCCGTACCGCGTCGACCTGGAAGAAGAACGCATTGAAGAACGTGAAGGCGACGGTGACGACGCCGAGGCCGAGCGCAATGGTCGCGACGACCGTCACCGCCACGAGCGGCGCACGGCGGAGCGTGCGCAGCGCGAAGCTGACGTCGCGCACGAGCGTTTCGAAAAAGGAGATCCCGCGTTTGTCGCGGCACTGGTCGGCGGCGAGCGGGACGGGTCCGAAGCGGGCGCGGGCACGCTGGCGCGCCGCGGCGGCACTGAGGCCGCTGGCCATGAGTTTTTGCGTCTCACACTCGATGTGAAACGCGAGCTCGTCGTCGAGCTCCCGCTCGACCTTTCGGGGCGACAACAGCGCACGCACCCGCAGCCGAAGATCGCGAATCGTCATGGCTACGCGAATTTGATGACGCGGTTGATTGCGGCTGACATCCGTTCCCATTCTCCGGCTTCCACCGTCAGCTGGCGGCGGCCGGTAGTGGTCAGCCGGTAATACTTGGCGCGGCGTCCCAGCTCGGATGTCCGCCACTCGGCCTCGATCCAGCCCTGGTGCTCGAGCCGGTGCAGCGCCGGATAGAGCGATCCCTGGTTGATTTGCAGCACGTCCTGAGAGATCTGTTGAATACGCTCGGAGATTGCCCAGCCGTGCATCGGGTCGGTCTGCAGCGTGCGCAGGATCAACAGGTCGAGCGTGCCGGGGAGGATGTCGGGAATCGTGTGTCTGGGCATGGTGTCGGCATTCGACACCAAATGATGTTGGTGTCGCCTATCAACACCAAGACGTCAGTGCGGCGGGATTTGTTCCGTCTCGAGGCTCAACTCCCGCGCCCGGGTTTTTCTTGACAAACCGGATGAGAGACGTAGTCTTGCGGATGCTCGAAGCACATGGGCTCACGAAACGCTACGGCGGCACGCTGGCGCTCGACAAGGTCAACTTCCGAGTCAATCGTGGCGAGATAGTCGGCTATCTCGGTCCAAACGGCTCGGGCAAGAGCACGACCGTCAACATCGTCGTCGGTCTGCTCGAACCGACCTCCGGATCGGTCACGCTCGATGGCCGAACGTTATCGGAGGATCAGCCTGGGTATCAGAACAAGCTCGGCTACGTTCCCGAGGAGCCGTTTCTCTACACTCACCTCACGGCGACCGAGTACCTGACGCTCATCGCACGCCTGCGCCGCCTTCCGCGCACAGCGGTGGAGAAGAAGATCCCGGAACTGCTCCGACTGTTTCAGCTGCACGTCAGCCGCTATAGCGCAATGACCGCCTTCTCCAAGGGCATGCGCCAGCGCGTGCTGCTCGCGGCGGCGTTGCTGCACAATCCGGATCTGCTCGTCCTGGATGAACCTTTTGCCGGCCTCGATGTGAACGCTGGACTGTTGTTCCGCGCCTTGCTCGGCATGCTTGCCGCCGACGGCCGCATGATTCTCTTCAGCACGCATCGCTTTGACATGGTGGAGAAGTTGTGCTCGCGCGTCGTTATTCTGTCCTCCGGGCGCGTCGTCGCTGAGCACGACATGGCTGCCTTCGATGCGACAGGCATGCCTTCCCTCGAAGACACGTTCTGTCGGGTCACCAAACAGGCCGACTTCCGCCCGCTCGCCAGGGAAATCGTCGACACGATTCAGGCATAACCATGCGTCTGACGCTCGACGAGCGGCCCTGGTATCAGCTGACGACCCATTTCTTTCGCCGGTTGTTTGATTTCGGCGTTCTCTCGGATGTCGGGTCGGACACTTTCCGGCGGATGCTGATTGGCATCGTCGCGGTCACCTTGACGTTCGGCCTGCTTCTCACTCGTATGTACCTGACCAAGTACGTCTTGCTCTCGGAGATGTATCACGACTGGGGAACAGGGTACCAACTGAACCTGGAACCGTACCGACGGGCGGTCCTTGGCGATGGCGCTCTGGTGATTGCGTTCCCGATGTTGATCGTTGGCTTCGTCGTCGTGCTCGTAGGCAACTCGCTGTTTCCCGACGAGATTGACTGTCGTGTTCTTCTACCGCTGCCGGTTTCGAAGCGTGTCGTGTTCTCGACGAAGGCGCTCGCCGTCCTCGGCTTCGCGAGCCTTTTCGCCATCGCTGCGCACGTGGCGATGATGCCGCTCGTCATGCTCATGTGGATCAATCGGTGGTCCGACCGAGGGCTGCTGCCCTCGTTCGTTGCCCATGGCGTTGCGAGCCTGGGCGCGTCGCTCGTGACCGCGCTCGTGATGATCGCTGTGACGGGAGTGCTCTTGATCTGCGTGCCGCGGTCGCGATTGCAGGTTGCTTCGGTGGCATTTCGCGGAGTCATGCTTTGCGGGCTGGTGCTCGCGATCCCGCTGGCGTCCAGGCTTCCGGCGACGGGAGCGCTGATCGCCAGTGAATCGCCGCTGTTCTATATGGTCCCGCCGGTGTGGTTCCTCGGTCTCGAGCAGTTGATATTGGGCAAGGGCACGCCGTATTTCCTTCGGCTGGCCCAGATTGCCGCCGCGGCCGGAGTTGCATCATTCGCAGTTGCGGTTGGCAGCTACATGTTTCTCTACCAGCGATTCGAGCGTGTGATCTTTCGGCCGGTCATTGGATCCGATCGGGTTTCTCGACAACGGACATCGTTCCTCCGCCATCTGCGGAGAGGCACACGGGTCAAGGCGGCGATTGGTCCTTTCATCCGCGCGACGTTGATGCGCAGCCCGCTCCACCAGAGTGTGTTCGTCATCATCGCGGCCTGCGGAGCTGGTCTGGTGTTGAACAGCTTCATAAGCGACTGGCACGCGCGAGCGCTGTCAAACGCGGACGACTCGCTGATCGCGACAGTCATCTGGGCGCCCTTTACGCTTGTGTTTGCGCTGAATCTCGCGCTGCGTGCGGCGCTGGTCCTTCAAATCGAGCTTCGAGCGAACTGGATTTTCCGGATGACCGAAGACGAGGCGACACGCGCCGAGGAACTGGGCGCGGTCGTACGGACGTTGATTCTCCTCGGAGTTGTGCTGCCCTTGGCGATGCTCTTCCCGGTCGAGTGGGCGGTGCTCGGCCCGCGGGTAATCCACTGCACGTCGATTGCATTTCTGTGCGGGCTCGTGCTGGTGGAACTGCAGATGGCGGAATGGCGACGAATTCCGTTCACGTGCTCCTACGCGCCGAGCAGGCAGTTCGTGGGGCTGACGATGGTGATCGGGGTCACCGCATTCGTGCTGTTCACGGCGATCGGCTCACGCCTGGTGTTGTACAGCATCAGCCATCCAGTGAAGTGGCTGGCGGTGATGACGCTCCTCGGTGCTGTTGTTCTCTACCTGCGGCGACAACGCGTCTGGATGTCACGGCACGCGACACTCATCTTTGAAGACGTACTCCCGAACGACGTGGAGCCGCTCAGGTTGTCGCAGTATTGAGTGCGGTGGGAGTTGATCACGCGTCCCTGAGTGCCTCGATGGGATTGATCCGGAGAGCGCGTCTCGCGGGTTCGATGCAGGCAAGCAGACACGCGGCCAGCATGACGGCCGATGTCACGCCGAGCCAGACGGCGAACTTCAGCACGTCGTCTCCGGTCCGGCCGGTCGGTCCACTGCCGAATGCGACGAACAGCAGCACAATGGCGCCTCCTGCGGTGATGCCGCTTCCCATCAGCACCATGGCACGGCCGAGGATTCCGGCGAGCACACGACGTGGAGTGGCGCCGAGCGCTGCGCGCAGGCCGATTTCGCGCGTCCGTCGCGAGACGGTCACGGACATCAGCGAAAAGACGCCCATCGCTGACAGAAACAATACGAGCACCGTCACACCCGCCAGCGCTCCAACCGGCGTAATCACCTCGAGATCGCGCCGCCGGATCCATTCGCGCAGCGGCCGCGCGTCACGGACGTACAACCCGGCATCGATGTCGGCGGCGACAATCGGCAGGCGCGCACCAAATGTCGCGGGATTACCGTTCATGCGCACACTCATCACCAGCGGCGACACCGTGGCCGCCGCGGCCGGGTGAAACACATATGCCGACTCGTGCCCCTCGTCGTCAGGGTCGAGGCCGAAGTCGCGCACCACGCCGACGATTTCGAACCACGAGTCGGCCATTGACGAGCCGGCTCGATCGGGATACCGCAGGCGGGCGCCGATGGGCGATCCGCTTCCGCCGCGTTGAAGAAAGCCGCGCACGAACGCTTCGTTGACGATTACCGTTCGCCCGGCGGGAGCGAAGTCGCCGCCGTGGAAGCTACGCCCGGCGACGATTCGGCGGTCGAAAGTCTCGAAAAAGTGAGGGCCCACCCAGGATGCCGCAAACCGATAGTCGAACGCCGGTCCAGCGCCTGATGAGATCTCGACGTGTGCGATCCGCTCTCTCGCCGGCCTCGATCCTGGTGCGCGGTCGGCGAAGGTAACCGAGACGACGCCGGGTTCCTGTGCGAGACGCCGCTCGAGCTCGGCGTACGTCTGGGCACGCCGTTCTTCGAACGCGGGGATCGTTTCCTTGGCGGAGGGCCGGTCGAGATCGAGGCGCGCGGCGAGATACTCTCCGCTCGGAAACACCGCACGCATGCGCACCTTACGCATCGCCTCGCTCGCACCTTCGATCGCGACAGGAATGGCGATGGCGGTGAGCGCGACTTGCGTGATCATCGCGCCGGTCCAGACGCGGCCGAAGCGGAGCGTGGCGCCGCCAGCGCCAAGGTTCGCGAGGTACGGTTGCACTCGCGCCCGCGTCGCTCGCAGCGCCGGTAACAGCGACAGCATGGCGGCGCTCACCACGGCGAGGCCGCCGGCATAGAGAATCGTCCCGAGGTCGAGGCCGGGAGTCATCCAGAACGGGACTCCTCCTTTATCGGCGTAGGCCGCTTCAACTCCCCAGCGCAGCGTCCGATCGGCGGCAATCAGACCGACCGGCGCCGCGAGCGACGCGAGAACCAGCGCCTCCACGAACAGCTGACCGATGATTCGCGCGCGGCTCGCTCCCAGCGCCGAACGCAGCGCGATTTCTCCCTCGCGGACCGCCGTGCGGGCATAGATAAGGGTGCCGACAGTCGTGCACGCCAGGAGCAGAACCAGCAATGCCGGCAGGTAGGTCAGCGCGAGCTCCACGACATCCGGAATATCCGCTCCTGCCAGCGGCGTCACAAGCGGGCGGAGATGCTCGTGCGTCGCCCGAAGCGTCGCGGCCGCCCGTTCTCCCAACACGCGCAGCTCGGCGTTCGCGTTCTCCAGCGTCACGCCGGGGCCTAGCCTGCCGATCACGCTGAGCGCGCCACCTTCAAGCGCACCGTATGACCCGCCGAGTTGCAGTGGCGTCCAGGCGCGGTGGCTGACTGGATACCCAAAGCCGTCCGGCATCACCCCGATCACGGTGGCGGTCGTGCTCCCCAGTTTCACCACTGATCCGACGGCGTCGCGCCGTCCGCCGAGCGCGCGCTGCCAGACGTCGTACCCCAGCACGACGACGCTCGGCGCTCCGGGCCGTTCATCGGAATCGAGCAGGCCACGACCGGACAGCGGCGGCACACGTGCGGCGCGGAATGCGGCGGCGGTGAGTTCCGCCGTCAGAATCGGCAGGGGAGGCGCGGTGCCAACAATCAGATTTCGTGTGTCTGTTCGGTACGCGCCCAGGTCCTCGATCGTTCGCACATCGCGCCGCCATTCGAGGAAGTCGCGAGCGACACGGGGCTCCGGCTCGTTCGTCAGCGTGTTGTGGGTCTCGATCAGGACGATGCGGTCGCCGTCCGGGAGCGGGATCGTCGGTGACAGTAGCTTGCCCGCCAGGTCGTACCAGCCGGCGCCGATTCCGATCGCAATGGCCAGCGCCAGCCCGCCGGCAATGGTCAAGCCCGGATACTTGAGAAGCATCCGGAGTGCGAGCTTGTAGTCCTGCAGCATATGGTTCTCGGTGAGGCCCAGTTAGTTCAGCGGTTGTGCTCTGTCACCACGTTCTTCAGTTGCTGGCGGTGCGACGAGCCACACCGGTGGCCCGTTCACAGATCGAACCGGGCAGCGGGGCTGCCACGGCGGCATTCCGGAACTG
>Ga0070670_100005690_pt1 | contig 10528 bp, 5 predicted proteins | sample KBSS63metaG_FD_64665 | JGI IMG/M metagenome (GOLD analysis project Ga0070670, IMG submission 64665) | Switchgrass rhizosphere microbial communities from Kellogg Biological Station, Michigan, USA - KBS S6-3 metaG | ecosystem: Host-associated > Plants > Roots > Rhizosphere > Soil ... | reverse complement strand
GACGACGGAGCGTAATAGGGATTGCGGCCCGCGGCATGATCGGTGGTATCCAGAATCTCGCCGACCTCGGGGACTTCATCGCGAATGGTGCGCTCGACGCCGTACTTGAGCGTCACGCTCACCATGCCACAGCCCTGGCAGCCACCGCCGAACTCGAGAAACACGGCATTGTTGCTGACGTCGAGAAGTGTCACCACGCCGCCGTGCGATGCCACCGCGGGATTGATGATGGTGTCGAGCACCTGCTGCACCCGGCGACGAACTTCCTCCGGCGCCAGCATGGACTCGGCCACGGCTTCGGAGATGAGCGGTTTGCCGGTGGCGAGCGCGTCGCGAATCGCCATGCCGACGAGCGGCATTTTCATTTCCCAGTCGGTGTCGCCGGAGAGCGACACGCGCGCTACATCATGGTTGATGAGCACCTCGCTCACGCCCTCGACGTCGAACAACCGGTCCACCAGGGGAGAGCCCTGCGACTGCGACCTGTCGGAGAAATGCGCGGAGCCGTTGGGAAACAGCGCCGTGCTCGACTGGAAGGTGCACTGCTCGGGATGCATCATCGACGGCGTCGCGCTGATGCGCAGCGACTGTCCGCCCGGCAGCTCGAAATTGAGACTCAACTCATCCATGGGCGCAATAATAGACGCAATTCTTCTTAAACGCCAACTCGTTCAAGGGAGCCCAACTGGCTCCCGGTAGGCTCCGCTCAGCAGAACCAGTCCTCGGTGAGGCGCGGGTTCGCGCCGCGCCGGCCGGAAACCGAGAGCGACCAGCCGGGAGCCGCGAGGGCTGTCATGCGCGCAAACACGGCATCCGCCGGTTCTTCGCTGCCGGCCGCCCGGGAAGAAATCTCGGCGAGGCGGGCCTGCAACCCGTCCATCTCCGGATCGGGATGGCTCCAGGGGTGGCTGAATCGCGTCGCATCCAGCGGACCGGCGAGTGCAGCCACATCGGGATCGCGGAGCAAGCGCGATCCCATGGGCAACAACAGACGAATCGAATACTGCACCGGGTCGATGCGATCAACCAGGCCTTCGTGGGCAACAATGGCGAAAAGTCGCGCCAGACTCTCGCGCGTCTCCCACGGCGAAAACGGCATCAACGACGGACGCAGGGCAAGACCGCGCCGTTCGAAGTCGCGAATCACCGTGATGGCGTCAGCCGCCGTGTGGCCCTTGTGCAGCCGGGCCAGCACTTCATCGTTGAACGACTCCAGCGCTGACACCACGAACAGGTTGCCGAGCGCGTGCAGCTCGTCAACCACATCGCTTTGCGCAAGCAGATGCTCGATCTTCGCCGTGTAGTCGAAGGTCAGCGCGGGATGCCGGGCGTGCATCTCGCGCGCGATGCGCAGCGAGTGCGTCGGGCCGTTCAGAAAATCTGCGTCGCCGAAGGTGATGTGGCGTGCACCCAGCGCGACCACCGCGTCGATGTCGCGCAGCACCTGGGCGGCGGGGAGAGCATAGAAATGTCCGTCGTAGGCCGCGGGAATGGGGCAGTGGCCGCACGTGTGCTTGCACCCGCGTGTGGTGACGACATAAGCCGTCTGGTGACGCTCACCGTTGGAAATGAGGCGCGCGTAGCGCGCATCGGGGGCCGGTCGTCGCGGCGCCAGATCGAGCTCGCGCTCCCTCGTGCCTGCGTCACGCCGGGGCGCGCGCGTCAATGTGACCGAGCGCGCGGGGAGGCTGCCGCGGTCCTTGACCGCGTGCGCCAGGTCGAGAAGATCGCGTTCAAATTCGGCGCCCAGGCAGGTGTCGGCCAGCGCAGGAACCAGTTGGTTGCGATGAAGACCGGCATACAGCCCGAAGAAACAAATGTGCGCATCCGGATTGACGGCGCGCACGCGTTCCGCGACGCGCGTGCCCAGGCGCAGCGCTGTGTGCATCGGTGTGGAGATGGCGACCAACGCCGCGTTCTTCACACACTCGGGATCGAAATCATTCACGGCGACATCGACGACTCGCGCCGACAAACCGGCGCGGTCGAAAACGCCCGCCGGTGTCAACACACCCAGCGGTTCGTGGCCGAGCTCGTAACACGAGACCAGTACGACGTCGCACACATTCACGGATTGCATTGGGAGACCCTGCACGGCTCCATTATACTGTGCCCGCGCGCATACGCGAGAGGGTTCTGATGGCGACCCACGCGATTGACCGCGTGGGCACGGGCGCGGCGTCGCGCAATTGTGTATACTGCCCACGACGATAGAACCTGGGAGGTAGGGATGGCCACACAGGAAACGCACCGCATCGAACCCGCCCGACTCAAGCCCGGCGTTACCCTCGACACTCTCGCGGAGCACGCACCCGCCGTGCCGGAAGCCAGCGAGGCGCGCAAAGTCATACACGGCCGCGCGCTCATCTTCTGGGACCCCAAACGACCCGGCGAAAAACTCGACGCCATCGACACCGATCAGATCACACCTGCCCGCGACTGCGTCTCCGAATCGCTCGATGCACTCGACAAGAACTGGAAGGAAGGCGCCTTTCGCTTCCTGATGCCCGGCTTTCGCGCGCGTGTGCACGGCGGCGAGAACTTTCTCATTGCCGGCGACCGCTTCGCCATCGGCTCCTCGCGCGAGATGAGCCCGGCCGGACTGCGCGCCATTGCCGAGGAAGCCGGGCTCGAGATGGTGGTGGTGTGCGGCGACAACATGGGCGACATCTTCCGCCGCAACGCATTGAATCTGGGACTCGACGTGGTGCAGTCGCGCGAAGCCGTCAGCGACGCGCGCGACGGAGACACGTTCGCGTACGATCCGGTCTCGCGCTCGCTCACCAATGAAACGCAGAAGAAAACCTACGAGCCGGTGCCGCTGACACCGAAAGAAGACGAGATCCGCCGCTCGGGCGGCATCTTCACCATCGGCCGGCGCGAGTTTCGCGACTCCGTGCGCAGCACTCCCGTGATCGAATGGCCCGATCCGGACACCGCGCGCACCATGACCACCACCGAGCAGATCGTATGGGCGCACCGCGTGGACAAGAAAACGCCGGTGATGAGCGGCCGCACGCTGCGCGTGTATGCCGATCTGTTGCCCGCTTCCGACGGCACCGCGCCGTTTGCCATTCATACTTTCAATCAGATCGCGGGGAACAACACCATCTTTCCGCGCCAGGCCGCGGTGGCGAACGATCACTTCGTGTTCACCGGCGCGGATGCGGACGACAAGCAGACGCGCATCGGCAAGGCGTTCGCCGCCTTGCACAGTATCGAAAAGCCGTACTACGCCACACCCGGCGACGGCATCTTCCATTTCTATTTTCCCGAACAGGGATTGATCTATCCGGGGCAGTTCATACCGGGAGCGGATTCGCACAGTCGCGCCTACGGCGCATACGGTGCGGTCGGGCTCGGAGTGGGTTCCACCACGCTCGGCTTCGGATGGGCGACGGGTTATGTGTACTTCACGCCCGCCAAAGCGCGGCGCGTGGTGTTCTCCGGAAAGCTGCAGCCGTGGGTGACCGGCAAGGACGTGGTGTTGCGGTTGCTCGAGCGCTGGGGTGCGAAGCAATCGCAGGGCATGTCGGTGGAGCTCGTGGATGCGAATCACCAGCTTCCGGTGGCGTATCGCAACACCATCGCCAACATGATGGCGGAAGCGGAGGCGCAGAACGGAATCTTTGCCGCGGATGAAATCACCGCCGCGTGGTTCGCGAGCAAGGGCATGAAGTCCCTCCCCTATCCAAACCTCACGCCTGGCGCGGACGCGCACTATGACATCGACGAAGTGCTCGATCTCTCCGACGTGGTTCCGATGGTGGCGAAGCCGTACAGCCCGGGCAATGCGTTTCCCGCCGAGGACATTGCGCGCGAGCGCATCACCTTCGACAAGGCCTTCATCGGGTCGTGCACCAACGGCAGCTACGACGACCTCCTGCAGGCAGCACTCGTTGCCAAGCGCGCGCTCGAAGCAGGATTCAAGACCTCGACCGTTCCGCTCATCGTGTTTCCGGGATCGATCGGTGTGAAGCACATGATCGAACAACCCGACCAGCGTCTGGGTGGGGACTCGGTGGCGCACGTACTGCGCGAAGTCGGAGCCCAGATCCGGCAGTCGTGGTGCGGCCCGTGCTTCGGCCAGGGGCCGGATGCGCTCACCAAGGGCCAGCGCGCCATCACGTCGTTCAACCGCAACTGGCAGAACCGCATGGGGCTGGGCGGCGAAGGCTATCTCGCCAGTCCTGCCGTGGTGATTTCGTCGGCGCTTGCCGGTTACATGGCGCCGCCGAACGAGCTCGGCATCGAGTGGAACGCGGAGTCGTTCGCGGTCTAGCCGCTCCACCTCCCATGGAATACCGCCACCTGGGCCACAGCGGCCTGCATGTTTCCGCCATCTCGCTCGGCGCGTGGGTCACCTACGGCTCGCAGGTGGGAGAAGAGGTGGCGGCCGAGTGCATGAAGGTTGCTTTCGACAACGGCGTGAATTTCTTCGACAACGCGGAAGCGTACGCGTCCGGTCGCGCCGAGACAGTCATGGGCAACGTGATCCGCAAGCTCGGGTGGCATCGCTCCGATCTCGTCATCTCGACCAAATTGTTCTGGGGCGGCAAGGGTCCGAAGCGCGGACCCAACGACGTCGGGCTCTCGCGCAAGCGCATCATCGAAGGCACCGACGCATCGCTCCAGCGGCTGCAGCTCGATCACGTCGATCTTCTGTACTGCCATCGTCCCGACCCCGACACACCCATCGAAGAAACCGTGCGCGCGATGAACCACGTGCTCAACCAGGGCAAAGCGCTGTACTGGGGAACCAGCGAGTGGAGCGCGGCAGACATCCGCGAAGCAGCCGTCATCGCCGAAACCAACCATTTGATCGGGCCGCTCATGGAACAGCCGCAGTACCACATGTTCCACCGCGACCGCGTAGAGCGCGAGTATGCGCCGCTCTATAACGAGATCGGGCTCGGGCTCACCATCTGGAGCCCGCTGGCCAGTGGACTGCTCACCGGCAAGTACGACAACGGATTGATTCCCAACACGCGCGCCAGCCTGCCCGGGATGGAGTGGCTCAAAGAAGAGCTCGTCGGAGCATCCGCGCAGCCGAAGATCGACGTGGTGAAGAAGTTGAAGCCGGTTGCGGAAGGCCTTGGATGTAGCCGGGCGCAGCTGGCGCTGGCGTGGTGCTTGAAGAATCCGAACGTGAGCTCGGCGATTACCGGTGCCACACGGCCGGAGCAGATGAAAGAAAATCTCGGCGCGCTCGACGTGTTGCCGAAGTTGACGAACGGCGTGATGCGGGAAATAGAATCACTGTTGGAACGTGCACCACGCGCTTGATGAATGTGGGTCGCAGGAAGACGAGTCGCGAGCCTTGGCGAGCGCGTTACAAAAAAATATGGTCGCAGGAAGACGAGCCGCGAGCCTTGGCGAGCGCGAGAAATGTAAAAAAAGATCCCGGGCGAAACCCGGGATCTTTTGAAGCGTTCAGGAACTGAACGCCATAGTGCAGGGACCAACACTGTAGCATGCAGCCATCGCTCGATCAAGCGGATTTCTCCTCCCACAGCCCAATCTGATTCTTGTACAATGGATTGGCCAATTTTCATCCAGTAATTACGAGGGCCGTTTCCGCCACCTGTGACCGGCGCAATCGTTGCTTTTGACAGGTTTCCAGCACGTGTGTTAATTACCGATGCGTCTTGCGGTTGGGCCGCGGACGCCGGCGCGCTGACGCAGCGCCGTGAACCGGGTTATCCACAATTTGAAAGAGTAAAATGAACACTCCTCGACACTCGGAAGTGCGCAGCCACGGGGCTGCGGCGGACCTTGCACCCGATCCGGTGGGCGACGCCTACCGGCGCTGGGGCTACCTCCTGGCCAACCTCGATCCGCTCGATCGTCTCGCTCCGTACGAGCATCCGGATATCACGGATGTGCGCGCCAACGGAAATCGCGACGAGAATCAGAAGTGGCAGTCGATCTACTGTGGTCCGATCGGTTTCGAGTTCATGCACATGATGCAGCGTGATCGCGTCGAGTGGATGCGCGAGATGATCGAAGCCGGTCCGCCGGCGGTGGATTCGCGCTGGATCCTGTCACGTCTCATGGAAGTCGAGTTGTTCGAGCGCTTTCTGCACCTCAAGTACGTGGGAAGCAAACGCTTCTCCATCGAAGGTGTCGCGGCGCTGATTCCGCTTCTCGATTCGGTGCTGGATGCATCCGGCGCGCTCGGCGCGGAATATCTGTACGTCGCGATGAGTCACCGCGGTCGTCTCAATGTGATGAAGGAAATCGTCAACCTTCCCATCGAAGATGTATTTGCAGGCATCGAAGACGTCGACGCGCGCAGTGTTCTGGGAGCGGGCGATGTGAAGTATCACATCGGCGCCACCGGCCGCTACACCACGCTTTCTGGACGCGACATCGAAGTGCACCTGACGAGCAATCCCAGCCATCTGGAAGCGGTCAACCCGGTCGTGATGGGACGCGCCCGCGCGCGCCAGGAGCGCTGGGGCAAGGAAGGTGTCGACCGCATTCTGCCGGTGACGCTTCACGGCGACGCGGCGTTCGCGGGGCAGGGCATCACTTCGGAGACGCTCAACCTGGCGGATCTCAACGGCTACTCGGTGGGTGGAACCGTCCACATCATCGTGAACAACTTCATCGGCTTTACCGCGGAACCGGCCGTGCTGCACAGCACCCGCTTTTCCTCCGAAGCGGGCAAGCGCATCTCGATGCCCATCCTTCACGTCAACGCCGAAGAGCCGGAAGCGGTGTGGTGGGCGGGACGCATCGCCGCGGAGTATCGCCACCGCTTTCACGACGACGTCCTCATCGATCTGATCGGCTTTCGTCGCTACGGTCACAGTGAAGTGGAAGACCCGACGGTCACGCAGCCGCTTCTCTACGACAAGATCGCGAAGCATCCGCTGGCCTGGGAAGTGTACGCGCAGCGACTGGGCCTCGACGCCGCGACGATCGACGAAATGAAGAAGGAAGCCACTGCGGGTTTGAGCGAGAGCCACGAGAAGGGACGCGCCTACCAGAAGCGTCCCGTGTTCTGGAAGCTGCCCAAGTTCTGGGGCAAGTACCAGGGCGGCGACTACGATCCCGCGTACGAAGTGCCGACTCATGTGGACATGGAGAGGCTGCGCACGATTGGTGAGCGCCTGACCCATGCGCCCGATGGATTCTCGGTCCATCCGAAGATCGCCAAGCTGCTCCAGCAGCGCGCGGAGATGGTGGCGGGTACGCGGCGCGTCGACTGGGGCATGGCCGAGGCACTCGCATTCGGTTCGCTCCTGACCGAAGGGATGCCCGTGCGGCTCACCGGCCAGGATTCGCGGCGCGGCACGTTCAATCATCGCCATGCGGCGCTCATCGACACGCGCACGGGCGGCGACTATGTGCCGCTCGCGCACATCGCCGACGGGCAGGCGCCGTTCGTCGCCATCGACAGCGCGCTCTCCGAAGCGGCCGCGCTCGGATTCGAGTACGGCTACAGCCGCGAGTTCCCGGACGCGCTGGTGTTGTGGGAAGCGCAGTTCGGTGATTTCGCCAACGGCGCCCAGATCATCATCGATCAGTTCGTGTGCGCGGGCGAAGACAAATGGAATCTGCTGACGGGCATGGTCATGTTGCTGCCGCACGGCAATGAAGGACAGGGACCCGAGCATTCGAGCGCGCGCCCCGAGCGGTTCCTGCAACTGGCGGCGCAGGACAACATCCAGGTCGCGCAGCCGAGCACAGCGGGGAACTACTTCCACCTGCTGCGCCGCCAGGCGCTGCGCACGTGGCGCAAGCCGCTCATCGTCATGATGCCCAAGAGCACGCTGCGCGCGGAGCCGGCGTGTTCGCCCGTGGAAGAACTGGCGACGGGTTCCTTCCGCGCCGTGCTTCCCGATGACGAAGCGCAGAATGTGCGCGGCATCATTCTGTGCAGCGGCAAGATCGCGCATGAGCTGCGCGCCGAGCGTGCTGCACGCGGTGCCATGGACCGCGCCATCGTCACCATCGAACAGCTGTACCCGTTCCCGGCCGAAGAGCTGAAGAGCGCGCTCTCGCGCTATCCGTCCGATGCCAAGCTTATCTGGGTCCAGGAGGAGCCGGCCAACATGGGTGCGTTGTCGTTCGTCCGCCGCCGCATCAAGGAAGCGCTGGGCGGCCGTTACGTCACCAGCATCAAGCGTTTTGAGAGCGCGAGTCCTGCCACTGGATCGGCCAAGGCGCACGCCCTGGAGCAGAAAGCGCTGATCAAGCTGGCATTCGCATAACGACACGTTCGCTCCTGCGTTCGATGAAGGGCGGAGACGCTGCACGGTGTCTCCGCCTTTCGCGTTGTGGCCCGTAGTTCCCGGCAGTTCTCCGGTTTTGCGGCGCGCCCAGTCGCGGTCGCAACGTCCCGTTTGTGTACTCTTCTTGCTCTGCAGGAGTGGTCATAACCCGGGGAGACAGCCGCCGCCATGCAGCTTGGGTTCGTCAAAAGAGTTCGCGAAAGTTTTTCCGCCAAGATCATCATGCTCGTTGCGTCGAGCGTGATCATGACGTCGTTCGTGGTCGGCCTCACCACCACGCGCAGCACGGGAAAATTTCTGACCGACCAGATGAAGGACCGCTTCCCGTCGATGCTCACCACGACCACGACGCGGCTTCGCCTGTGGAGCGAACGCCGGCGCAACGACGCCGTGGAGATCTCCAACCTTGCCGCGCTGCGCCTCGCGCTGTCGCGCCTGGAAGGCGCGACAAGAGAAGTTGACAGGGCCGGAGCGCGCGAAGAGATCCAGCGCCAGCTGCACACAGCACTCGGCGTGTACCCCGAATTCGAAGACATCCTGCTGCTCGACTCGACCGGTGCGCTGGTGAAATCAGCGCGCGGCAAGTTTTCCGAAGGCGCCGAGGATGCCTGGATGGAGCTGGGGGAGCTGGGATTCGACACCGGCGTGTCATCGCCCGTCCAGGACGCCCACGGATTCCACCAGTGGGTGTTTGTGACCGCGCCCGATGCGTCGCAGGACCAGTCGCGGCGCTCGTGGCTGGCGGCGCGCGTCAATCTGGCCGCGCTCGACACCGAGCTCGCACAGGTAAAGCTGGGCGGCGGCGGCGACCTGTTCGTCCTCGACGGACAGGGACGCTTTGTGACGCAGCCGCGCCTGTCGAACGATCGCTTGATCGGCTCGGCGGCCATGCAGGTCCCCACGCGTCAGGAAGGGCCGGTCACCGTCGAGAGACGGCCGAGTTATCGGAATCGCTCCGTGTTCCACAGCAAGGTGCACCTGGACGAGCTGGGCGCCTGGCTCGTCTACGAAGAAGATTATCAGCTCGCCATGGCCCCGGTGCTGGAGGCGCAGCGCCGCATCTGGGTTTCGGTGCTGGTCGTGGGCGCGATCTTCATTCTGCTCACGCTGCGCATCGCCCAATCGATCCTGCGTCCCATCAAAGGGCTCGCGATCGGCGCGCGCCGCATCAATGAGGGGTTGGTGGGCGTCAAGATTCCGCTCGGTTCGAGCGACGAAATCGGTCTGTTGATTGAAACCTTCAACGAGATGGCCATGAAGATCACGCTGTCGCAGGCGGAGCTTCAGTACAAGAAGAAGATGCTCGAGTCCCAGTACGACCTGCTGGAGGAAAAGACCGAACAGCTCGAGAAGCTGTCGGTGACCGACGGCCTGACGGCCCTGTTCAACCACCGCCACTTCTGGAACCTGATGAACACCGAGATGACGCAGGTGGGGCTCAACAACGGCAACCTCGCGCTGGTGCTCGTCGATCTCGACGATTTCAAACGGGTGAACGACAAGTTCGGACACTCGGTGGGCGACTTGCTGCTGAAAACGGTGGCGGATGTGTTGAGGGACACGGTGCGCGACACGGATATCGTGGCGCGTTACGGCGGCGAGGAGTTCGCGGTGATGCTGCCCGACACCGACGAGAGCGGTGTGCAGAACGTGGCGGAAAAGCTGCGCGCGGCGGTGGAGACGATTCGCTTCAACGTGCCCGAGACCGACATCGTGCTCAAAGTCACCGTGAGCATCGGCGTGTCCGTGTTCCGCGGCAACCGCAGGGAATTCTTCAACGCGGCGGACCGGGCGCTGTACCAGTCCAAAGCGGCAGGGAAGAACTGCGTCCACTACGCGCTGAGTTAGACACGCGAGAGCGTGTCTTCTTTCCCGCTACCCTCTCGTCAGCTTCTATAGTGACGAACCAACGCCTGCGACGAGCGATGAATAGAAACCGCGGCCACGACCTTGAACACGTCCCCGACGAGGAACGGTACCGCACCCACCATCAGAGCTTTGGAAAGATCGTGTGTATAGAAGAGCGTGAGATGCGCAACTCCCAGCACGAGGATGAGCAACTGTCCCGAGACAAATGAAGCGATCTGCCAGCGGATCGAATTCGACTTCCGCAACATCCATCCCACCAGCCACGGCGTCACCAGGAACGAGATCAGATAGCCACCCGTCGGTCCGGCCAGCACGGCGGGCCCGGTGACACCCTGTGCAAACAACGGCAGCCCCGCCATCCCCAGCGCCACATAGATGACCTGGCTGAGCGAGCCCCAGCCTGCGCCGATCGATGC
>Ga0070670_100005688_pt1 | contig 10529 bp, 7 predicted proteins | sample KBSS63metaG_FD_64665 | JGI IMG/M metagenome (GOLD analysis project Ga0070670, IMG submission 64665) | Switchgrass rhizosphere microbial communities from Kellogg Biological Station, Michigan, USA - KBS S6-3 metaG | ecosystem: Host-associated > Plants > Roots > Rhizosphere > Soil ... | reverse complement strand
CCGAACTTCTCGTGACGTTGTACTTTCCCGGTCACGATCGTGCCAGGCGCGAATGCGCCCTGGGGTGCGGTCGGACCAGCGGTTCGCGAGGCTCCTTCCAGGACGAGCGCGACGCCGATGCGCTTCTGCGCGAGGTCGATGCTCAGAATCTCGAACGCCGCGGTCGTGCCGACGGGAACCGACTTGGCCCAGCCATCGGATCGGCCGGTTGGGGGGAACGTGGACGCATGCGCCAGCCCTTCGATGCCAGGCTCGAACTCTACGAAAGCGCCGAATTCCGCCAGGCGAGTCACGCGGCCGCTTCGCACCTGACCCACACCGTAGGTCGCGGCCACGTTAGTCCACGGGTCGTCTTGCAACTGCTTCAGCCCGAGCGAAATCTTCCCGGTGCCCTCATCCACCCGCAGCACTTTGACGGTGATCTGGTCGCCATGAGCAACCATCTCGCCCGGCGTGGTCGCGCGCGACCAGCTCATTTCAGAGACATGAAGAAGGCCTTGAATGCCCCCACCCAGGTCGACAAAGGCGCCGAAGTCGAGCACCGAGGCCACGCGGCCCGGCAGCACCGCGCCAGGGACGATCGATGTGCGGACGGCCGCCGCCTTCGCCTGCTGTTCTTCTTCGAGCTGTTTCCGCCTTGAGACGACGATCGACCTGCCGCCGTCCTTGTACTCGAGGATCCGGAACGTGTAGGTCTTGCCGACGTGCATCGCGGGGTCGACGGTACGGACGATGTCGATTTGCGAGAGCGGACAGAAGGCACGCTCGCGCGCGATGCGCACCTCGTAGCCTCCCTTGATGGCGCTCTCGACCTTGCCTTCCACGGCGAGCCCGGCCTCGAACGCGTTCTCGAGGTCGCGCTGCGTCGCGGCATTACGCACGCCCTTGCGCGACAGCGTGACGCCGCCACTGGTCGAGACGACAACCGCCGTGATGCGATCGCCAATCGACACCTCGACGTCGCCGTCGTCGTCTTTCAGCTCGGCGAGGGCGATCTGCGCCTCGCTCTTTCCTCCGACGCTGACAAAGGCCACGTCCGAACCGAACGCGACGATGGTCCCTTCGATCTTTTGGCCCCGCTCCAGTCGACGCGCCTTGAGGGACGCCTCGAACATCGTTGCGAAATCTTCTTCCTGCTCGCTCACTGCCGCTCCATCAAATCTGATACTCCAGCGATTGTACTGGGCGTTTCGAAAGTCGGCCGGAAAAGAGTGAGACAATCCGCCGCGTGCCAATCACAGATGGAACGATTACGGGAGCGATCTGATGCGCGCCGCACTGGTGTTACTTTCGACGCTCGCGTTGTTCGTGGCGTTTCCGGAGGCGCAGACCCGAGCGGCGAAGAGTCTGGTCATCTACGTCGTCGACGTCGAGGGCGGCAATGCTCAATTGTGGGTCGCGCCGTCGGGTGAATCGGTCCTCGTCGACACCGGGAACGCGGGCGCCGCCGCCATCCGTGACGCCGACCGCATCATGGCGGCCGCCAAGGACGCCGGGCTCTCACAGATCGATCATCTGATCACGACGCACTACCACGGCGATCACGTCGGCGGCCTTCCCGAGCTCGCGACGCGGATTCCCATCAGAGAGTTCATCGACCACGGGGCCAACGTGCAGCCGACCCCGCAAATCGATCCCGTGCTCCAGCAGTACGGAGAACTTGCCGCCAAGGCGAAGCACACCATTGCGACGACCGGCACCAGGATTCCCGTCACTGGTCTGGACTGGCGCATCGTCAGCGCCACTGGACGGATTCTGAAGACGCCGCTGCCTGGCGCCGGTGCGCCGAATCCGTATTGCGCCGGCTTCAAGCGACACGAGGTGAATCCTGTGTCGGGCGGACCGCTGGGCCACACCGAGGACGAACAGTCCGTCGCGAGCCACATCACCTTCGGAAAATTTCGCGTCTTGTACCTGGCCGATTTCGACTGGAATCAGGAAGTCGAGCTGATGTGTCCGAACAACCGCATCGGCGCCGTCGATCTCTTCATGGCGTCCCGGCATGGGCAGCCCAGCTCGAATTCGGAGGCGCTCGTGCACGCCATTCGGCCGCGAGTGACGATCATGAACAACGGACCCCGCAAAGGCGGACAACCTGCGGCGATGAACGTTCTGCTCAACTCGCCTCGTCTCGAGGATCTCTGGCAGATTCACTTCGCGCTGCTGGGCGGTCAGGAGTACACCGTGCCAGGAATATTCATCGCCAACATGGAGGAGGGCGCGACCGTGCCGGTCGCGCCGCTGCCGCCAGCGCAGCGTGGCGCGCCGGCCCCGCCGGTCCCCCAGCACGATGGGCCGGCGTACTGGATTAAGGTGTCGGCCCAGACCGATGGCAGCTTCACGGTGACCAACGCAAGGAACGGCTTCAGCAAAACCTACCAGGCGGGGGGACCAAGATGACACGTTGGACACACGCGGTACTCGTCGCCATCCTGCTCACGCTACCGGTGTTCGTCGAACGCGCCGCCGCCCACCACGGCGCCGGCCGCTACGATATGAGGCAGAACATCGAGCTCGAGGGCAAGCTGACCCGCCTCGACTTCGTCAACCCGCATTCGTACGTGTATTTCGATGTCGTGGGTGGCGACGGCAAGGTCGTCGCGATGAAATGCGAGATGCGGTCGGCCACGGTGCTCCGGCGGTCGGGCTGGTCGCCGGAGATGTTCAAGCCGGGCGCCTCCATCAAGGTTGCGGGCCACCCGCATCGCGACGATCCCACGGCGTGCACCGTGGAGACACTGACACTTGGCAATGCGCCGACGCTCGAGCGCTACCAGCAACTGAGCGACGCGAAATCCGTCGATCGCACGAGACGACCGTTCCGGCTGCCGAACGGCAAGCCGAACCTCGCCGGCGAGTGGGCGCAGGAGCAACAGGTCCTGGCATCGCCGCCCGGCGGACGCGTCGGGCTGGTGCCGATCAGCCAGGCCGCCGCGATCAGGGCCGGCAAACTGCCGATGCCGAAAGGCCCCGCCGGCTGGTTCCCGCCGCCCGTGACGTTGACAGCAGCGGGACAAGCGGCGGCCGAGGTGCTGAGCAAACGGCCGACGACGCAGAACCCGCGGCTCTCTTGTCAGCCCACGAGCATCCTGTTCGACTGGGTGTTCGACGGTGCGGTCGGCCGCATTACGCAGAGCGCGACTGCCATCAAGATGGAATACGGGGTCGGCCTGGTCCGGACCGTGCACCTGAACATGACCGCGCACCCGACGAAGATCACCCCGAGTCGCGCCGGTCATTCGATCGGGCACTGGGACGGCGACACGCTCGTCGTCGATACCGTCGGGTTCGCACCGGGCAGCCTGGCAGGGAACCTCCCGCACAGTGACAAACTGCATGTCGTCGAGCGTTTCACGCTCAACCCCACCACGTTCGAGCTCACCCGCGGCATCGTCGCCGAAGACCCCCTCTACTTCGCGGACAAGTACGTGGATTCCGATAGCGTCCTGCCGGCGGATGCGCCGTTCAAGGTCGAGGCCTGCAAGGAACTCGCGCCGGAGTATCAGCAAACCGGGCGGAAGTGAGGCGGGCGCCGAACGCTAGCGACGTGGACGAAAGCTGATCTTGATCCCGAACGACGCGTCGGGGTCGGTATTCCAGCGCACCCGAAATGGCAGGTTCATGTTCTCGCGCACGTAGAGCTGTGACACGACCGCTCCGAAGCGGTGACCGACGCCGATGGTAATGCTGCCGTAGCCCTTGTCGAACGCGAGCGTACCGGTCGGCAGATACGGCGAGGTGTTGCCATCGAGCTGCATTGTCAACGAGCTGCCCCGGGACAGCCTGAGCTCCGGCCCGATCGAAAACCCCGCCGTCGTCCGCTTCAGCGGCAGATTCCAGCTGCTCATGCGATCCAGAGCGAGGGTGGCACGGACGTCCCCGTGAACGGCGACCCAGCTCACGACCTTCTTGTCGAGGCCGACCCCGACACCGACGAAGTGCCCTTCGGTAAACTGCGATGTCCCGGAGACGTTCAAGCCCACGCGGGCGGCGAGGCGTGTGCCGCGTGAGCGCGGCGACGCGTCGAGCAACAACGCCTTGGCCACCACGGAGAAGTCGCCGATGCCGGAGGTCACCCCCGGCGCGGCGTAGACAGGGCGACCGTTCCGCGTGACGAACGCACCGAGCGGCAGCGCTTCCGTCGTCCGCAGCTGGTTCTTCGCCGACTCGACGCCGCTGATCGAGAGACTCAGGTTTTCGAAGGCGGAGATGAATCCGTTGAGGAAGCCCTCGTCGCGGTGGCTCAAACGGAGCTGTGCGCCCAGCTCGAGCCGTGGACCGCGCGCCGGCTTGAAACCACGGCGGAAGTCGAGCGCCAGCGTGTGCGACTCATACCGCTGCGTGATCAGGTAGTCGGAGGTCTGCTCGCGGTAGAAGTAGTTCGCCGCCACCATGTGCATGGCAATCCGGCTGGTGCCCGGCTCGGCGACGGTGGCCCCTTCGCCCGCCAGCGCGTAGCCGCGGCCGCCGCCGGCCTGATCGGCAGGGAGCTGACCGATTGGCTGCCACGGGCTGTTGGCGGAAGTCTGGCCGGGGATGGTCTCCTCTTGCGCCATCACGCGCTGGCCCGTCGCGAGTACTGCGACACACAGACACGCCACTGCCGACAACCGCAAACGAACGCCTGAAGATGAAGAAGAGGGGCTCAACTGGTACGTGTGTTATCGGCTGGAGAGCTCTTCCTTTTTGTACCAGGCGGGCGCCGCAAGCGCAAGAGCTCGCGCTCGCGAAATACTCCACTTCGTTCGCGTGAGTTATGAGCCAAGGATGGTACCGGTACGGGGATTCGAACCCCGGTCCCGTGGCTGAGAACCACGTGTCCTGACCCCTAGACGATACCGGCACTGGGTCGCGCCGAAGCGATGCACGCATCGCGAAGGCGGAAGGTCGAGGAAGAACCTGAGAATGGTACTAGATCACCGCCCGTACAGCAAAGCAGCGGAGGCCCACCCTGATGAGCCCCCGCTGTCCGTCGGCCAGGCCGCCGGAATGCCCGGCTGGCCCTGACTTCAGGTCTTACCTCCGCGCAGTGTCAGCTCTGACGCGCGGCTAGCGCCGCGCGTAGCCCCCGCGGAAGCCGTCCTCGTAGCCGTCGCGGAACCCGTCGCGATAGCTGATTGTGTAGCGCTCGCGCGAACCGAAGTCGTCGTTGTAGCCGGGCGCGGTGCCCTGCCGCACTTCCTTGAAGCGACTCGGATCGAAGCGGCGGTCGGCGCGCCGATCCTCGATGCCCCTGCGGTAGCCGTCGCTGAAGCCGCGGGCCTGCCCCGGGTTGCGAAGGCCGCCGCGGTTCGAGTCGCGGCCGTTGCGGCTGTCGCGCCGATCCAGGCGGTCGTCGCGATAGCCGTTGCGATAGCCCTCGGTGAAGCCGCGCCGGAACTCGTCGCGATAGAGATCACGCGAGCCGTCGTTGCGGCCATAGCCGGCGTCGGCTTCGCGGTACTCGCGGTGGTTCTGCACGTTGAACGCACGGCCATGCCGGGCGTCGTCTTCGCCGAGCCGTTGACCATCGCTCAAGCCGCGCTGATACGCCTCGCTCCCGACGCGGCCGTAAGCGCCGCGATCGTCGCGACCGTTCCACTGGGCGGCAGCACTCGCTGGAAGCGCGAGCGTCGAGCACGCCACAGCGGCAATGACGAATCCTGTCAGTGATGCTGCGCGCATTGGTGTGTCTCCTCCTGTCCCGCCTCGCGGGCCACGTGTCGATGCCCCTTGCTTGTGCAAGCGGCGGGCCACCTTTACATTCGCCGGATCCGGCGGAAATCCGCGGTTCCGCCGCATCCGTAGGGAAGGAAGGTCCACGGCAGGGGACACGCGGGGCGATGCCGCGCCCTCATAACTCGTGTTTCCGGGGCGAAGCATTGCTCGTGTTAGCGTGCCGGAGTGATCGATCGAATGAAGAGCTTTGAGTACCACGTCGGCGGCCAGCCGGTGCGCGTGATCGTCGAGGGCGTGCCGTCGCCGCAGGGGCGCACGCAGGCGCAGAAGGCTGCGTGGTTCGCGCGTCACGCGGACCGCTACCGCCGCGGCCTCGTGCTGCCGCCGCGTGGACACGTGGACATGAGCGCGGTGCTGCTCACCGAACCGTCGTCGGCAGGGGCGCACGCGGGGCTGGTGTTCCTCGACGCCGCCGGCTGCCCGCGCTTCGCGATGCCGGGCGTCATCGCCGCCGCGACGGCCGCGGTGGAACACGGGCTGATCTCCACGGGCGACGGCGGCGACAGCGGGACGCGGCTCGCGCTCGACACCCCGGCCGGTGTGGTGACGGCGCACGTCGGGTCGTCCGCCGCCGGACAGGCGCGCGTGCGCGGCCTGCCGGCGTTCGTCCACGCAGCCGGGGTGGCGGTGGCGCTGCCTGGCCGCACCGTGCCCGTGGACATCGCCTTCAGCGGCGAGTTCTACGCGCTGGTGGACGGCGAGTCGGCCGGCGTGCCGATCGACGACGCGCATCTGCCGGAGCTGCGCCGCATCGGGCAGGCGGTGTGCGCGGCGGTGAACCGCGCCGTCACGGTGGTGCATCCGGCCGACGGCACGATCGAGGGTGTGGCGGGCGCGCTGTTCACCGGGCCGCCGCGCGACGAGGCGGCGCATCTCCGATCCGCGCTGGTGACGGCCCACGGCGCCGTGGACTGCTCGCCCGGCGGCAGCGCCACCGCCGCCGTGATGGTGGTGCTCGACGCCATGGGGCTGCTGGGCGAGGCCGGTTCGTTCACGCATGAAGGGTTGAGCGGCGCCCATCTCACGGGGTGGGTATCGTCGCGCACGATGGTCGAGGAACGTCCGGCGCTGGTGGTGGACGTGGAGGCCAAAGCGTGGCCGACCGGCGAGGAGACCTGGATCCTCGACCACGACGACCCGTTCCATCAGGGGCTGCTAAGATCGGCGTTTTCATGAGCCGGACGATCCGCGCGGCCCTGATGGCGGCCGTTGTCGCAACCCTGCTCGCCGTGCCGCGGCCGGCGGCCGCGCACCCATCGCCCTTCAGCTATCTCGACGTCGTGTTCCGCAACGGCGGCATCGAAGGCACGCTCGTCGTGCACGTGATCGACGCCGCGCACGAGCTCGGGATCTCGCCCGCCGAGCGCCTGCTCGACAACGACGTGGCCGAGCGCACCCGGGAGCAGCTCGGGGCCATCCTCAAGCCGCGGCTGACGCTGCGCAGCGACGACCGTCGCCTGGACCTGCAGTGGATCAGTCTGGAGGTGCTGCGCGACGACGCCGCCTTGCGGCTCAAGTACCGCATCGCGAACGAGTCGCCCGGCGCGCTGACCGTGCTGACGCGCCTCTTTCCCTACGACCCGCTGCACCAGACGTTCGTCAACGTCTACGAGAACGGCGAGCTGAAGCAGCAGCTGATTTTCAACGCCGACAGCAAGGAATACGTCTACTACGCCGGCACGACCCAGGGCGCCATGGCGGTGATGCGCACGTTCACGGCGTCGGGCGTGCACCACATCCTGATCGGCCCGGACCACATCCTCTTCCTGATCGGCCTGCTGCTCCTCGGCGGCCGCTGGACGGCGCTGCTCAAGATCGTGTCCTTCTTCACCATCGGCCACAGCATTACGCTGTCGCTGGCGGCGCTGAATTTGGTCACGCCGCCGCCGAGCCTGATCGAGCCGGCCATCGCGCTCAGCATCGTGTTCGTCGGCGCCGACAACCTGGTGCGCGGCGACGGCCGCGACCTGCGGGCCTGGGTGGCGCTCGCGTTCGGGCTGGTGCACGGCTTCGGCTTTGCCAACGTGCTGCGCGAATTCGGGCTGCCGCGCGAGGCGCTCGGCTGGTCGCTGTTCTCGTTCAACGTCGGTGTGGAGATCGGTCAGCTCGGCATCGTGCTGGTGGTCGCGACGCTGCTCGAAGCCGTCCGCCGGCGCAGCAGCCTGGTGGGCGCGCGGGTCGCCACCGCCGGATCCATCGTGGTGATCGCGGCGGGCAGCTACTGGTTCGTGCAGCGAGTCTTTTTTCCGGCGTAGGGCGGTCTGAAGACCGCGCTCAAAATTTCAGAGGCAAAAGGCGAGAGCCTAGAGGCAGCCAAGGTTCCTCAGAACCAGCGTCGTGCCCACACCACCGAGGCCATCGCCTGGTGCGAGAAGTCCTGCTGTGAGAACAGACGGCGGGCACGATAGCTCGCGCGTGCCGTGATCTCCGGCGTGATGCGGAATCCCGCTGTGGCCTCGGTGCCGGCAAACGTCTGGCGCGGACCCAGGGGAGCGGTGAGGAGTGGCGGCCCGTCGAGCCGTTCCACCCGCCCCGCCACGAACCAGCGCGGCGTCAGCGTCTGCTGGCCCTGGAAGTACCATCCGGACTCGATGGCCTGTCCACCGTTGGTGTCGAGCCGGTCGCGCGTCCACTCGCCCTGAAGCTTGGTGTAACGGAACGCCCACTCCGCTTCGACGGTCACGACGGTGGCCATTCGATCGGATGTGCTGAGAGGCAGCTCCTCGGCGGCGCGCCACGGCCCGCGCGTCATCGAGCCGCCGACGCGAAGCCCCACCATCGGCGTGACGCCGCCGCCCACCACGATGTTCGCGAACCGCGGCGGATTGCTGCCGAACGTCCGTCGCGCGCGCACGGGCGAGGTGTCGATCACCGCGCCGCGGAGGTCCCAGTGCGTGCCCGAGACGGTGCTGCTGACGCCCAGCGGGTAGATGGCGCCGAGCAGCGTAATGCGGGGGCTCAGCGCTTCGGGCGATGGCAGCCCCTGAAAGAGCGCCGAGGGCTGCGCGACGGTGGGGTTGAGGTGTGGGCGCAGCTGCAGGTTCGAGAGGCCGACCGGCGACGTGATCAGCCCGCCCTCCACCCGCACGCCCACCGGCCCTTTGTGTTCGTAGCGGACGGCGGCGAGCCAGATCTGCTTGTTCCATTCGCCGTTCGCCTGACGCTGCGTCCACGGCCGCGTGACGAGCTCCACCCCGGACGCGACGCGCGCAGCGACGTAGGCGTCGAGAATGGCGCCGCCCGTGGTGGCACCGCTGGCATCCACGGCGCGGTCCACGTCGGCCGACGTGTCGAGCGTGAGCCACGCCGGCGCCGTCACCCGCTGTGCGGACGACGGTCCCGCCCACAGCAGGGCCGCGAGCCCGAGTAGCACCGCGACCAGGGGCCGCGCGCCGCGAACGCGCTCAGCTCGCCACATCGTGCACTCCGCGCGCCTCGGCCGGCGCCGCGCGCAGCGCCTCGTGAAGCGCGCGCACGGAGTCGACGTCGAACTGCGTGCCCGCATAGAGGTGCAGCTCCGCCATGGCGGCCGCCGGCGGGCGCGCCGGACGGTAGGCGCGCGCGCTCGTCATCGCGTCGTAGGCATCGGCGACGTGGACGATGCGGGCGGCCACCGGGATGTCGTCGCCGCGGAGGCCGAAGGGATAGCCGTGACCGTCGGGACGCTCGTGGTGGAGCTCGACGATCGGCAGGTGAGGTTCGAGAAAGGACACCTGGCGCAGGATGCGCGCGCCGAGCGCTGGATGGCGCTTGATCTGTTCGTACTCGTCGGCGGTGAGCGGGTCGGGCTTCTGCAGGATGTCGTCGGCCAGCCCGATCTTGCCGATGTCGTGGAGGAGCGCGCCAAGGCGGATGATGGCGACATCGGCTTCCGGGAGCTGCAGCTGGCGTGCGATGACGACCGCCGTCTGGCTCACGCGCTCCGAGTGGCCAGCGGTATAGGGATCGCGCGCGTCGAGCGCCGCGGCGAGCGCGCGGATGGTGCCGAGGTAGGCGGCGCGGGTTTCGGCCTCGGCCGCCGTGAGCCCGCCCATCAGTTCGTTGAAGCTGGCGGCAAGCGCGTCGAGCTCGCGGCTCTTGCCGGTGGGCTCCACGGTGCGGCTGAAGTCGTGCGCGGCCGTCATCGTGGCGATGGCGTGCGACACGCGGTTGATCGGATCGGTCAGCGTGCGCGCCAGCCACAGGCTGGCAAAGGCCGCCAGCACGAATGCCCACAGTGCAATCGTCCCCAGCGCGAGGAGCGCGCTGCGAGTGGCCCCGCGAGCCACCGCGTCGATCGACGACAGCATGTAGATGCGTACGGCCCCCAGGGCCATCAAGGTCCGGATGGCGTATTCCTCGCCGCCAAGCGCCATGGTCGAGCGCAGCTCGCCGGCCGAGGCCACCACGGCGCGGGTGAGCGCCTCGCCCACCGTGCCGGCCACGGCGACGTCGTTGACGGTGATGACGATCCCCGCGTCCGCCAAACGGCTGAGGTCCTCGGCGTACGCGGTGTCGAGGCTGGTGGCCACCACCAGCGATCCCACCGCGCGATCACCATAGAGCAGCGGCGCGCTCGAATAGCGGAAGGCACCGGTAGGCACAATGGCGACGCCGCTGCTGGCGGAGTTGGACGTCTGCCGCACCGGCAGGCCGGCCGGCCAGCGCGCCGACGCCGCGCCGCCGCTGGCGAACACGCGCCCGTCAGGGTCGAGCGCGGCCACGACGTTGGCCCCGATGATCGACGCCAGCCGCTCTACCTCGCGTGCCACCGTTTCCTGCAGGACGTCGTCCGGTGGGGCGCCGCCGCTTTTCGCGGCAACACCGTTTTG
>Ga0070670_100005687_pt1 | contig 10530 bp, 9 predicted proteins | sample KBSS63metaG_FD_64665 | JGI IMG/M metagenome (GOLD analysis project Ga0070670, IMG submission 64665) | Switchgrass rhizosphere microbial communities from Kellogg Biological Station, Michigan, USA - KBS S6-3 metaG | ecosystem: Host-associated > Plants > Roots > Rhizosphere > Soil ... | reverse complement strand
CGGTTCTATCAGGCGAGCACGTCCGAGCTGTACGGGCTCGTGCAGGAAACGCCGCAAAGGGAAACGACGCCGTTTTACCCGCGCAGTCCGTACGCCGTCGCGAAGCTGTACGCCTACTGGATCACCGTCAACTACCGCGAGGCCTATGGCCTCTACGCCTGCAACGGCATCCTGTTCAACCACGAGAGCCCGCTTCGCGGCGAGACTTTCGTCACCCGGAAGATCACGCGCGCGATGGCGCGCATCGCGCTTGGATTGCAGGAGTGCCTCTATCTCGGCAACCTGTCGGCCTTGCGTGACTGGGGACACGCCAAGGACTATGTCGAGATGCAGTGGCTGATGCTGCAGCAGGACAAGCCGGAAGACTTCGTCATCGCGACCGGCGTCCAGTACAGCGTGCGGCAGTTCGTCCAACTGGCCGCCCGGCAGCTCGGCATCGCGCTCGAGTTCAGCGGCGACGGCACTGCCGAGGTCGGCCGCGTCGCCGCCGTCTCGGGCGGTCGGGCGCATTGCAAGCCGGGCGACGTTGTCGTGCGCGTCGATCCCCGCTACTTCAGGCCGACGGAGGTCGAGTCGCTGCTCGGCGACGCGAGCAAGGCGAAGACCAAGCTGGGCTGGGCACCCTGCATTCCGTTCTCGGCGCTGGTGGAGGAAATGGTCGAGGCCGACTACACCTCGGCGCAGCGCGACAGTCTGGTCAAGAGCGCGGGATTCCAGGCGTATGACTACAACGAGTGAGCGACCGGGTGTATCAATGCCAGTGCAGAAGCCTCGCTCCGCCCGCGGCGTGAGGCCATGAAGATCACGATCACCGGCACGGGCTACGTGGGACTGGTGACCGGCGCCTGCCTCGCCGAGATGGGCAACGACGTCGTCTGCCTCGACATCGACGCCGCAAAGGTGCGCCTGCTCAACGACGGCGGCATCCCGATCCACGAACCCGGCCTCGCACGCCTGGTCGAGGCCAACATCCGTGCCGGTCGACTCGCGTTCACCACCGATGCCGATCGCGCGGTCGCCCACGGCGAGCTGCAGTTCATCGCCGTCGGCACGCCACCGGGTGAGGACGGTTCAGCCGACCTGACTCACGTGCTGTCGGCCGCCCGCGCGATCGGTCAGCGCATGACCGAGCCCAAGATCGTCGTCGACAAGAGCACAGTCCCGGTCGGCACTGCGGATCTTGTCCGCGAGGCAATCCACGAAGAACTTCAAACCCGTGGTGTGGAGGTTCCGTTTTCGCTCGTCTCGAATCCGGAGTTCTTGAAAGAAGGTGCGGCCGTCGACGATTTCATGCGCCCTGATCGCGTGGTGGTCGGCACGGACGATCCGCACGCTGTCGAGGTGATGCGGGCGCTCTACGCCCCTTACTTGCGCAACCATGACCGACTGCTGGTGATGGACGCGCGTTCCGCAGAGCTGACGAAGTACGCGGCGAACGCCATGCTCGCGACCCGCATCAGCTTTATGAACGAGATGGCCAATCTGGCCGAGGAGTTGGGCGCCGACATCGAGGCCGTCCGGCGTGGGATCGGTTCGGACAGCCGCATTGGTTACTCGTTCCTCTATGCCGGTTGCGGCTATGGTGGGTCGTGCTTTCCGAAGGACGTGAAGGCGCTGATCCGCACGGCCGCACAGCACGGCCAGTCGATGGCCATCTTGAGCGCTGTCGAGTGCGCCAACGGCAAGCAGAAGCACGTCCTGGCGGCCAAGATTACAAAGCGCTTCGGGAACGACCTTACTGGCCGCCGTTTCGCCTTATGGGGCCTCGCATTTAAGCCGAACACCGACGACATGCGCGACGCGCCGAGTCGCGTGTTGATTGCAGAACTCGTTGAGCGAGGAGCGACGGTCGTTGCCTTCGATCCCGTGGCGATGGATGAAGCGAGGCGGCTCTATGCCGCGGAAGCAGCGGTCCGCTTCGCTGAGAGCCCGATGCAGGCATGTGAAGGCGCGGATGCCCTGGTCATCGTGACTGAATGGAAAGAGTTCCGCAGTCCTGACTTTCCGGCGTTGGTAAGCACACTGAAGATCCCGCTGATCTTCGACGGACGCAATCTGTACGACCCACGATTGATGGCATCGAGCGGGCTCCAGTACGTACCCATCGGCAGGACCGAGAGAGCGCCAAAGTGAACTTAGATCAATCTGAGACCCCGGGTATCACCGTGAAGAAGTTCTTGAGATGAAGGTCGTCGTCCTGGCTGGCGGACTCGGAACGCGTATCTCAGAGGAGACCCATCTGAAGCCGAAGCCCATGATCGAAGTAGGAGGCAAGCCGATCCTGTGGCACATCATGAAGATGTATTCGTCACATGGGATCAACGACTTCATCATTTGCTGTGGCTACAGGGGCTATGTGATCAAGGAATACTTCGCCAACTACTTCTTGCACATGTCAGACGTCACGTTCGACATGGAGCGCAATGAGATGCATGTGCATCAGCGCAACGCCGAGCCTTGGAAGGTGACGCTGGTCGACACGGGCGAAGACACGATGACAGGTGGTCGACTGAAGCGCGTCGCAGCTTATGTCCGAGAAGAAGAGGACTTCTGCTTCACCTACGGCGACGGTGTGTCCAACGTCGACATCACTGGCCTTCTTGAATTTCATCGATCGCATGGAAAGCTCGCTAGTGTCACGGCGGTGCAGCCTCCGGGCAGATACGGAGCCCTGGAAATGGAGGGCACCGCGGTCAAGGGATTCATCGAGAAGCCCCGCGGCGACGGCGGCTGGATTAACGGAGGCTTCTTCGTTCTATCTCCAATGTGCCTGGACCACATTGCAGGCGACGCTTCCAGTTGGGAGAGCGAGCCGCTAACCAGGCTGGCCGCCGCCGGCGAACTAATGGCATTCGAGCACGCCGGCTTTTGGCAACCGATGGACACGCTGCGGGACAAAATGCATCTCGAAGAACTCTGGGCATCGGGCCGGGCACCCTGGAAATCGTGGACATGATGCGCGAGTTCTGGGGCGGAAAGCGGGTCTTCATCACCGGCCACACGGGATTCAAGGGAGGCTGGCTGGCGCTCTGGCTGCATCAACTGGGAGCTTGCGTCCACGGATTCGCATTGGTACCTTCCACCGATCCGAATCTCTTTGAGATCGGCGATGTCAATCGATGTCTGACCAGCCACACGATCGGTGACATCACCGACAGCGGCGCGCTCAGCCAGGCAATGAGGAGCGCGAGCCCGGACGTGGTGTTTCACCTCGCAGCCCAGCCATTGGTGCGGCGCTCCTACGCGGACCCGGTCGAGACCTTTGCAGTCAACGTGCTAGGAACCGTGAATCTTCTAGAGGCCGCGCGAGCGAGCGACACGGTTCGCGTGATCGTCAACGTCACGACGGACAAGTGCTACGAGAACCGCGAGTGGCCCTGGGCTTACCGCGAGGGAGAAGCGCTAGGTGGACGGGACCCGTATTCCAGCAGCAAGGCTTGTTCGGAGCTCGTCACTCAGGCTTATCGCCAGTCGTTCCTCGCGCGACAAGGGGTCGCGGTCGCGACGGCTCGCGCGGGCAACGTGATCGGCGGCGGTGATTGGGCGGAGGATCGCCTGCTGCCTGACTTCTTCCGGGCGGTTGACGCGGGCACCCCCCTCGATGTACGGCATCCGCAAGCGACTCGGCCGTGGCAGCATGTGCTGGAGCCGCTCGCCGGGTACTTGACCCTGGCGGAGGCGCTATTTGGTAAGCGGGCGACCGACTACGCCGGCGCTTGGAATTTTGGACCATCGGACGATGGCGTTCGCTCGGTGCGCTCCATCCTCGACTACCTGAGCAACAGAATCCCTGGGGCAGGGTGGCGGCATGCCGAAGCCGAGCATGTCCATGAAGCGACGCTGCTAAAGCTGGACAGCTCGCGCGCGAACGCATCCCTCGGATGGTCCCCGAGATGGCGGCTTGGGGAAGCACTCGACCGAACTGTCGAGTGGCACCAGGCCTGGCGTGCCGGAGCCGACATGCACGCGATGTCCCTTAGTCAGATTGCTGCGCATGGCGCCCCCCAGGCAGCGGTCTCGCCATTGCCATGAGCAGGTTCGATGTATTGACGACGCCGTTGCCCGGCCTCCTGGTCGTGCAACGACTGTGCAACGAGGACGAGCGTGGGTACTTCAGCCGGTTCTTTTGCAGTGAAGAACTCGCCGCACACGGCTTCAATGAGCCCATCGCGCAGATCAATCAGACGCTAACTCTACGACGCGGCGCGGCGCGCGGCCTCCACTTCCAACGCCCCCCCCACGCCGAAGACAAGTTCGTCAGCTGCCTGCGCGGCAAAGTGTGGGACGTCGCGGTCGACCTTCGGTGCAATTCGCCGACCTACCTTCACTGGCATGCCGAAATCCTATCTGAGCAGAACCGACGCAGTCTGCTAATCCCGCGTGGGTTCGCCCATGGCTTTCAGACCCTTCAAGACGGATGCGAACTTTTCTATTTGCATTCGCGCCCCTACCACCCCGCGGCAGAAGGCGGCTTAAACATGACCGACCCTGCACTGAGCATCGTTTGGCCGCTGCCGTTCACCGATCTCTCCGACCGTGACGCAAAACAGCCTCACGTGACCGCCGACTTCGTCGCGCTCTGACCGCCATGAAATGCCGCCACTGCAATGCCGAGCTCGCGCAGACATTCGTCGACCTCGGCTCGGCGCCTCCGTCGAACGCCTACCTGACCGCCCTTCAGTTGCGCGATCCGGAGAAGTGGTACCCCTTGCGCGTGCTGGTCTGCACGAGCTGCTGGCTCGTGCAGACCGATGACTTCGCGCACCATGAGGATCTGTTCTCGAACGAGTACGCTTACTTCAGCTCGTACTCTAAAAGCTGGCTGCGACATGCTCGGGACTATGTGGAACGGATGGTCATCCGTTTTGGCATCGATCCTCGGAGCCTCGTCGTCGAGGTGGCGGCCAACGACGGATATTTGCTGCAGTTCGTTGATCAACTTGGGATTCCGTGTCTCGGCGTAGAACCAACGGCCAGCACTGCTGCGGCCGCACGCAACAAAGGCTTAGAAATCACGGAGTCCTTCTTCGGCGTAGCACTTGCCGAGCAACTGGTCGTAAATGGCAAGGCAGCCGACCTCGCTGCGGCGAACAACGTTCTGGCGCATGTCCCGGACATCAACGACTTCGTCGCGGGGTTCACCCGTTTGCTTAAGTCGCAGGGCGTGGCAACGTTCGAGTTCCCGCATCTAATGCGCCTCGTCGCGTCGTGCCAGTTCGACACCATTTACCACGAGCACTTCTCGTATCTGTCTCTCACTGCAGTGAAACGCTGCTTCGAGCGCAACGGCCTGGCGGTGTTTGACGTCGAGGAGCTCGATACGCACGGCGGAAGCCTTCGTGTCTATGCACAACGTGCCGACACCGGCGCCCATTCGCCCGCCCCTTCGGTGGCTACGTTGCTGCGTCGCGAGCAAGAGGCCGGCCTGCTCGACTCTGCCTACTACCAGGGCTTCCAGCCGCGGGCGAACCGCATCAAGGACGACTTCCTCTCCTTTCTTGTCGACGCCAAGCGAAGTGGCAAGCGAGTGGCCGCGTATGGCGCCGCGGCCAAGGGCAATACCCTGATGAACTATGGAGGTATTCGCTCTGACCTCATTGCCTTCGTCGTGGACCGCAACCCGGCCAAGCAAGGGAAGTTCATGCCAGGGAGCCGCATCCCCATCGTCGGCGAAGAATGTCTGCGACTCGCCCGGCCCGACTACGTCGTGCTGCTGCCCTGGAACCTGCGCGCCGAACTGAAGGAACAACTCGCCTATATCGGAGCCTGGGGGGGACGATTCGTCACCGCCGTGCCGGAATTGGAGATCTCTCGATGAGAATCGCGGTCACGGGCGCGACTGGCTTTATCGGGCGCTATGTTGTCGCCGAGCTCGATCGGCTCGACCTAGCGCACGTCCTTTGCCTGCGCCCTGGCTCCGAACTCTTGCCTGAGACGCCAAGGCGAGAGGTCATCAGGATCGACATCTCGAATCCTCCGTCCGACATGTTCGATCAACTCGGCCGGCCCGATGTCCTGATCCATCTGGCATGGGGCGGGCTGCCCAACTATCGCTCGCTGCATCACTTCGAGGTTGAAGTGCCCGCTCAATACCGCTTCCTGAAGGGGGCGGTCCAATCAGGACTAAGGGCAATGCTCGTGACGGGCACATGCTTCGAGTACGGCATGCAGTCGGGTCCACTCGACGAGACAATTCCCGCAACTCCCGACAATCCATATGGTCTTGCGAAGGACACACTTCGGCGTCAGTTGGGCCAACTGCAGCGAGAGATCGACTTCGGATTAACGTGGGCTCGGTTGTTCTACGTTTACGGAGACGGCCAGTCGCCGAATTCGCTGTATTCCCAGTTGAGGCGGTCGGCCCTCGCAGGCGAGGCGCTGTTTCCAATGTCCAAAGGAGAGCAACTCCGTGATTACCTGCCGGTGAGCACGGTCGCCCGGCATCTGGTCGCGCTGGCAACGAAGCATTGCGACGCAGGCATCGTCAACGTGTGCACCGGCCAGCCAATTTCAGTGCGCTCTTTGGTCGAGGATTGGATTTCACAGCACGGCTGGACGATCGCCCCGGAGTTAGGTCGGTACCCATATCCCGATTACGAACCGCTTGCGTTCTGGGGAAGCGCGCGCAAGTTGAATGCGTTGGTGGGTCCGGCATGACGGTGCCCGCATCCATCTACCGTGTTGAACGCCTGCCGATATTCCAGAATCGGATGTTCGCCAGCGCCGCAGCGGCGCGCACCTGCGCCCGCGGCGATCTCGATCTTGTGCAGGACCCCCAGACTGGAATCGTCTTCAATCGGGCGTTCGATCCCGCGGTGATGAATTACGACGCCGACTATCAGAACGAACAAGGGCATAGCAGCGTCTTTCGCGAGCATCTGCATGCCGTTTCAGGAATCGTGGCGCGTCATTTGAGCGGGTGTCCGCTGATCGAGATCGGATGCGGAAAGGGCCTCTTCCTCGAGCAGTTGCAGCGGGACGGTTTCAGGGTCACCGGTCTCGACCCGACCTACGAGGGAACGAACCCTGCCGTCATCCGGGAGTATTTTTCGGTGGGCACGGGACTGCGTGCCGATGGCCTGATCCTCCGCCACGTGCTCGAGCATGTGCGCGACCCGTTTGCTTTCCTATCGCAGTTAAGGGATGCGAATGGTGGCAAGGGCAAGATCTACATCGAAGTGCCGTGTCTGGACTGGATTTGTTCACACCACGCATGGTTCGACCTCTTCTACGAGCATGTCAACTACTTCCGGATGGCCGATTTCAGGCGTCTGTTCGGCGTCGTGCATGAGGCGGGGCGCGTCTTCGGCGAACAGTATCTCTACGTCGTGGCCGATCTGGCGACCCTCTGCGCTCCGCATTCAGGCGATGCACCAGTCTTCGAATTTCCTGCCGACTTCGGCGCCTCCATCGAACGCAGCACCGCCCACCTGCGGCGACGCGCCGGCGGATCACGCGTGCGGCCACGTGCAGCGATATGGGGTGGAGCGTCAAAGGGTGTCATCTTCTCGCTATTCATGGAGCGCGCAGGCTCGCCCGTAGATCTGGTCGTGGACATCAATCCTGCCAAGCAAGGCCGCCACATCGCGGCCACTGGCCTTAAGGTCCGCTCTCCCAGGGAGGCCCTGGAACTTCTCGAACCCGGTGCGGACATCTTCGTGATGAACCACAACTACCTGGATGAAATCCGCGAGCTCTCCCACAACCGCTATAACTACATCACCCTCGAACATGACAACGTTTGATCACGAAGTCAGCGCCCGACTAAATGCGAACGGCAACGACGCTGCGCTGAAGAAGGCAGCCCACGGTTTCACCGTCGCCTCAATCGGAAAGCAGTACTCGTACAACTTTTCATGGCTGGGCCGCCCGATCATCCAGTACCCGCAGGACATCGTGGCGATGCAGGAACTGATCTGGCAGCTGCAACCGGACCTGATCCTCGAGACCGGTATCGCACATGGCGGCTCGCTGGTCTTCTCAGCCTCGATGCTGGAGCTCAATGCCGCATGCGGCGGCCCGGCAGGCGCAGAAGTCGTCGGCGTGGATATCGACATCCGCGCGCACAACCGCGCCGCGATCGAATCCCACCCGATGTTCAAGCGCATCACGCTGATTCAAGGCTCGAGCATCGCCCCCGATGTGGTCGAGGCCGTGCGCGCCAAGGCGCACGGCAAGCAGCGGGTGCTGGTCAGCCTGGACAGCAACCACACTCACGACCACGTGCTCGCCGAACTGCAAGCCTATGGGCCGATGACCAGTGTCGGTAGTTACTGCATCGTCTTCGACACCGTGGTCGAGGACCTGCCGGCCGACATGTTCCCCGACCGGCCCTGGGGACCCGGCGACAACCCGAAAACTGCGGTGTGGGAATACCTGAAGGAGCATCCGGAGTTCGAGATCGACCAGCGCGTCGACCACAAGCTCCTGATCAGTGTGGCTCCGTCCGGCTACCTGAAGCGCATGCGCTAGGCGCGCCGTCGAACCCCGCCGCTCAAACATGCAGCTCAGACGGAACATCGTCGCCAACTACCTCGGCCAGGGCTGGAGCGCCCTGATGGGTCTGGCCTTTGTGCCGTTCTACATCCGCTACCTAGGCTTCGAGGCTTACGGCCTGATCGGCGTCTTCGTGTTGCTGCAGACTCTGTTGGCTCTGCTGGACCTTGGCTTGACGCCTGCGCTGTCGCTCGAGATGTCGCGTTACAAGGCTGGAGCTCACGAGATCGGCTTCATTCGCAACCTGGTGCGAAGCGTCGAGCTGATCGCATTGGGCATTGGCCTGGCGATCATCGTGGGTTGCTGGCTGGCGGCCGACTGGATCGCCAACGACTGGCTGAACGGCGCTCGCCTGACGCATAGCGAAATCGCAAAGGCTTTCGTCATCATGGGTGGCGTTGCCGCGATGCGCTTCTTTGAGAATGTGCATCGCAGTTGCTTGATCGGCCTGCAGGAACAGGTTCTTGTCAACGTGATCACGAGCGTGACCGCCACGTGCCGCGGCGCGGGTGCGGTGCTCGTGCTTGCGTGGATCTCACCCACGATCTCCGCCTTCTTCGTCTGGCAGGGCATAGTATCCGCCCTCTGCGCGCTTGCCATGCTCGTCGCGCTGTACCGTCGGGTCCCGATCACGCTGAGACTCGCGAACTTTTCAGCCAACGCGCTCCGCTCTGTATGGAAGTTTGCCGGTGGCATGTTGCTGATCGCCGTGCTCTCGCTGCTGCTGACGCAAATGGACAAGATCATTCTTTCCAAGTTGATCAGCCTGGAGGACTTCGGCTACTACTCGCTTGCCGCCACGGTTGCCAATCTGTTGTACATGGTGGTCTTGCCAGTCAGCCAAGCCTATTACCCGCACTTCAGCGCACTGCTGGTCCAGAAGGATGACGAAGGCCTCGCTCAAAGTTTCCACAAGGCAGCGCAACTGGTCTCAGTGATTGCCGGCTCCCTGGCGTTCGTGCTGATCGCCTTCGGCGACCATGTCGTCTTGCTGTGGACGCACGATCTGGCGCTGGCAAAGCGTGTATCGCCCCTGGTGTCTGTAATGGCGCTCGGCACGCTGTTGAACGGGCTGCTCTGGATTCCCCATCAGATGCAACTGGCGCACAGCATCACCCGCCTCGCCGTTCGGACCAACCTCGTGGCGATCCTGGTGGTCCTGCCCGCCCTGTGTTGGATCACGCCGCGCTATGGAGCCTTAGGTGCGGCCTGGGTCTGGGTGGCGCTGAACACCGGCTATCTCGTGTTCAACGCGCATCTGATGTACAGACGCATCCTGCAATCTCAACGACGCACCTGGTATCTGCAGGACGTCGGCGTGCCGGTCCTCACGCTTGCGATGGTCGCTGCGATCTGCCGCTCTGGATTTGCTGCACCGAGCGCCGTCACGAGCAGCTTCCTCACGGTCGCCGCGGTGCTGTTCGCTTTACTTGTTGCGTCGTCGCTGGCGGCCTCCACCGTTCGAGCTTGGCTCAAGAGCGTACCGTCGTCATTGTCCGGCACTACAGCTACGCGAAGTGCACACTCATGAGCGAACCGAAGATCACGGTGATCATCCCGACTCGCGAGCGCTGTGACGTCCTGGGCAAGACACTGGAGACTGTCCTCGCGCAGGACTACGAACGGGTTCAAGTCATCGTCAGCGACAACAACAGTGCCGATCACACGCGCGACGTTGTAGGGCAGTTCAATGACCCGCGCTTGCGCTATATCAATCCGGGGCGACGCCTCAGCATGTCGCACCACTGGGAGTTTGCGCTCACCCATGTGGACAGTGGATGGCTGACTATCCTTGGCGACGACGATGGCCTGCTACCGGGTGCCCTGACCAAGGTGTCCTCGATGGTGGACTCCAATTCGGTGGAGGCGATCCGCTCCAGGGTTTGCGGCTATGCCTGGCCGTCTGCGTCGGGTTCTCAGTTCGGCACGCTCACCGTACCGATTGCCAGCGGATGCGAGATGCGAGAGTCCAGCGCATGGCTGCAACGCGCGCTCGATGGCCGCGCTGGCTACACCGATCTGCCGATGCTCTAC
>Ga0070670_100005682_pt1 | contig 10533 bp, 12 predicted proteins | sample KBSS63metaG_FD_64665 | JGI IMG/M metagenome (GOLD analysis project Ga0070670, IMG submission 64665) | Switchgrass rhizosphere microbial communities from Kellogg Biological Station, Michigan, USA - KBS S6-3 metaG | ecosystem: Host-associated > Plants > Roots > Rhizosphere > Soil ... | reverse complement strand
CGGATCATTCTCAACATGCCGTCAGCCATCACCTTCGATACCGACCAGTATTTCGTCAAGCCGGAGTTCGACCAGACGCTGAATTCCGTGGCGATCGTGCTGCGCAAGTTCAACAAGACGCTGATCGACGTCAACGGCCACACGGATTCGACCGGCAGCATGCAGCATAATCAGGAACTGTCGGAGCGCCGCGCCGATTCGGTGGCCGGCTATCTCGGCACCCAGGGCATCGATCCCCGCCGCGTCTCCGCCGTCGGCTTCGGCCCGACCCAGCCGGTCGCGAGCAATGCGTCCGAAGCCGGTCGCGCCCAGAACCGCCGCGTCGAAATCCAGATCGCGCCGATCACCCAGAACGGCTGATCGGAAAGGCGGGCCGGGTCATAACGCTCGGGCCTTGCTGCCCACCTTTGAGAACGCTGAGCAGTACCGCATGATCGATCTTGCGGTACTGCAGTAAGCGCTGTCTTCTTCCCACATCGACGTAGTGCGAAGGACCGTTCCTAAAAAGCTACCGCTTTGACATTGATTGCAGGAGCGCGCGAGAAGCGGTCATTTGCTTTTTCGGATTGCTCAGAGATAATCGATAATGGCGCCTGAAGCCGTGGTGACTACTGAAGCGTCAATCACGCGTCCCTCTGTTGTAAGAGAAACCCTGACAAGATAGGCATCAAGCCAAAGCAAAGAAGACAACCTATCCGCCATCACCGACGCTATCGATCGGCGGTCGCCTGTAGATGGAGCGACACCGCGAACAAAAGGGTATACTTTGCAGCAGGCCGGATGTTCGTACCTCAGTTGGCCCGGACTGGTTTGCAGCTTATTCATCATTACTACCGCCCGAACACCTGCATCCAGGGAGACGCCCATCTTATGCGTTTGGAACAGATTTTCTCTGTCGTAGGCGCTATCGACAGCGAATAGCGCAACGACCGCAACTACAGACAAGGAAATGGGCGAAATCAACTTCGGGATGATCGTCATGCGTTGTCCCATCGAAATGATTCTACCTTGCCAGCCTATCCCCGATGTCCGCAATGGCCGGAAGCAGACTTCAGCCGTTTGTTCGCCCCGAATAATTCCACGGCATCAGATCGTCGATCCGGTTTTGTTTTTGACCGTTGACGGTGGCGGTGAGCGCGGCGATCAAGCAGGCGAGTGGATTTAGCGCGGTGAGTTTGGACGTCTCGACCAGCCAGGCGACGGTCGCCCAGTTCTCGGCCCCGATGTCGTGACCAGCAAAGAGCGCATTCGTATTGCCCGCCGCGGCATGCTCAAGACAACTGTAAGTCTGCCCTGCCATCTTGCCAGTTTCCGTCACAGCACTATGTGACGGAAGCTCAAGATACGCGACGGGGAGAAGCGGCATGGTTTCTGAAAAGGCAATTATCTCGAAAATCACCTGGCGACTGATGCCTTTCCTCGGGTTTCTCTATCTTATTGCCTATATCGATCGGCAAAATGTCAGTTTCGCCAAGCTGCAGATGGTCGATGCGCTCGGGATGAGCGAGTACGCCTATGGGCTTGGCGCCTCGCTGTTCTTCGTCGGCTATTTTCTGTTCGAGGTGCCGGCGAATATCTTTCTGACACGGTTCGGTGCCCATGTCTGGTTCGCCCGCATCATGGTGACCTGGGGTCTGGTCACAATCGCACTGGCCTTCACGCAGAACGTCACGATGTTCTACGTCCTGCGCTTTCTTCTGGGCGTGGCGGAAGCCGGCTTTTTCCCCGGCGTGCTTTATCTGCTAACGCTGTGGTTTCCAAAGGACTATCGCGGCCGGATGGTCGGGCTGTTCATGATCTTCAGCGCCGTTGCCAATGCAGTTGGCGCGCCACTCGGCGGCGTGCTCCTCGATCTCGATGGCCTGCTCGGCTTTGCCGGTTGGGAATGGGTGTTCCTCGCCACCGGTATTCCCGGCGTGCTTGCCGGCATCGCGACCTTCTTCTATCTCGACGATACGCCTGAAAAGGCGTCCTTCCTCAGCGATGAGGAAAAGCTCTGGCTGAAGGACCGGCTGGCGCAGGAAAACCAGCACATGGATGCAACGGCTGACAACGGCTTCAAGGCGCTTGTCAATCCGCGCGTGTTACTGCTGGCGCTCTGCTACATCGGCTTTCCGCTGGCGGCCTACGGCCTCAGCTACTGGCTGCCGACCATCGTCAAGGGGTTCGGTGTTTCGAACACCACCAATGGTTTTATCAACATCATTCCGTGGGTGATCGTCGCCGTCGCCCTATGGGTGGTGCCTGCCGCCGCCGACAAGACGGAATCGAAGACGCCCTATATCGTCGGTCCGGCCTTTGTCGGCGCGATCGCCCTGACGCTGTCGGCGCTGGTGACGTCGCCGCTGCTGCAGTTCGTGTTCCTTTGCGTTGCCGCAGCCGGGATTTTCGCCGGTCAGCCGGTGTTCTGGAGCCTGCCATCCCGCTTCCTGAAGGGCGCCGGCGCCGCAGCCGGCCTTGCGGCCATCAACTCGGTGGGCAATCTCGGCGGTTTCATCGCGCAGAATGTGGTGCCCTGGATCAACGACATCAGCGGGAGCAAGATCGTGCCGATGTTCTTCCTCGCGGCTTGCCTTGCCATTGCCGGGGTTTTGGTGATCGTCGTCGGCCGGATGCTTGCCCGCACCGTGCCGCAGCGCCCGGAATAGGACGACGCTCGCCCGTTGCGACAGTCGGTCGGCCCATGCCGAGTTGGCTGCCGTTCAGGCTGACATCATTTTCGGCTGTAAACTTGTCGATCGCGCTGACAGTCCAATGGGCGATCTCCATGCAGAATTTCGGACATATTCTTATCAACGACCGCAAAGAGCTGAAGGGGCAGATCCTCGGCAAGGTGCACGTCGCGAGCGGTGGGCGTCTTCTCTTGTCAGCCGGCCAGATCGTCGGCACACTCACCATCGACGAAGGCGGGGAGGCCGAGGTACGCGGTCAGGTTTGCGGCCTTGTTAACAATCAGGGCTCTTTGGCCCTGTCCGGCCAGATCGTCGGTCTCTTGAGGGGGAGATATCCCGTCAACGCACTGACGCTGGGTCAGATCGTCGGCATCCGCCGTCGGTGACTTGAGAGGGCTGATACGTCGCTTTCGTTAGGAACCCGCGACCTGATAATACGGTGCGGGCTCCCGGAGTTCCGCTCAAATCGAACGGGTGAGACCGCCGTCTACCTTGATGTTCTGTCCGGTGATGTAGGCCGCCCCATCGGAGGCAAGGAAGGCGACGGTGGCGGCGACTTCGGCGCTGGTGCCGTAGCGTTTCATAGGCACGGCATCGCGGCGCTCTTCGGTCGCGGGCAGGCTGTCGATCCAGCCCGGCAGGACGTTGTTGATCCGGATATTATCGGCCGCATAGGTATCGGCGAAAATCTTCGTGTAGGCGGCCAGACCGGCGCGGAAGACGGCCGAAGTCGGGAACATCGCGGATGGCTCAAAAGCCCAGGCGGTAGAGATGTTGACGATGGCGCCGGATTTCTGCTGCTGCATGATCGGTGCCACAAGGCGCACCGGGCGGATGACGTTCAGCAGATAGACGTCCATTCCGGCATGCCATTGCTCGTCGGTAATCTCGATGATCTGCGCGCGCGGGCCATGTCCGGCGCTGTTGACCAGCACATCGATGCGGCCCCATTTTTCGACCGTGGCATCGACAAGGCGCTTGAGATCGTCGTTCGACTGGTTGGAGCCGGTAATGCCGATACCGTCCAGTTCCTGCGCCAGCGCCTCGCCCTTGCCGGAGGACGACAGGATGGCGACCCTGTATCCGTCGGCGGCGAGGCGTCTGGCGCATTCGGCACCCATGCCGCTTCCGCCTGCCGTGACGATGGCTACTTTTTCGGTCGTCATGATCAATCCTCGCTAACTGCGTCATGCCTGAGATGGACGGCTTCGCACCTGAGATAGCATTTTTTCCGGCCGATATTGAAGCGTTTCCTGCGCGCAATCTTGTCTAGGCAGGTCGACCACGGCTGTCGCCAGCGGCAACCGCCGGCGAGGGGATTTGGAAGGCCTCAATGGGGCGGGAAGGTCACCCATGCATCCTTGCGCCCCGGGTGATCTTGTCGACGATCTTCTTGTCTGCCCGCAAGGCGATGCCGACGACGCTGGCGTCCTCGGGGGCGAAATGCGCGAAGACTTCTCGGTTGGCTTCGTCGTGGCCGGTCGTGAACATCTCCTCGATGAAGAGCGAGGTCGTGACGCCGCGCTCCAGCGAGCGGCGGTGGATCATGCCGAGTGTTGCCGCATCGGCGGACAGGACAATGATCGGCTGCACCGACAAGGGGTTGTAGAGATTGCCCGCTTGGTCGCGATAGGGGGCGCCGATGATGCCGGGATGTTGTCCGACGATGCCGCTGACCATTAAGGCGGTCACATTGAGTGCCTGCCACGAGGCAAGATTGTCGCGCAGGACGACGGCGATTTTGGTATCAAACATGCTCGGTCTCTTTCAAACTGCACTCAAGGACTTCCATGGGCCAGACCATTGCCAGCCCGCTTCACCTCGGTCTTGAACGTTTGTGCGCGGCGCCCGGTGGCGACGGGATCATCGCGGCGCCCGGCTATCCGGGCATCGAGCGCATCCAGGCCCGGTTTCGCGGCGATGTCTTCGAGCCGCATCGGCACGATACCTATGGGCTCGGCCTCACGCTCGGCGGTGTGCAGACATTTCACTATCGCGGCGAGCGGCGCTACAGCCTGCCGGGTCGGGTGATCGTCCTTCATCCGGACGAGGTGCACGACGGCGGGGCGGCGACGGAGGAGGGGCTCATCTATCGCATGCTCTATCTGGAGCCGTCGATGCTGCTCGGTGTGACGCGCCTGGGGCTGCCCTTTGTCGATGATCCCGTCGTCTCCGATGATAGGCTTGCGGCGCTGCTGCTCGAGGCTTTCGGTGCGCTCGACGGTATGCTGGAGGAGCTGTTTGTCGATGATTTTCTCGCACGGCTGGCGCCAAGCCTTGCTCGCCATGCAACGCAGCCGACAAAGCCGCTCGGCACAATCGCTCGCCACCAGGTCCATGTCGCTCGCGACTATCTCGCGGCCCATGCGACCCGGGTTGTGCGCTCGGAGGAACTGGAGCGGCTGACGGGCCTCGACCGCTTTGCCCTGTCGCGCCATTTTCGCGCCGCCTTCGCCACCAGTCCGCATCGCTTCCTGCTGATGCGCCGGTTGCAGATGGCCCGTACCCTGATTGCCGAGGGCAGCCCTCTCGCCGATGCCGCCGCTGCCACCGGTTTTTCCGACCAGAGCCACCTGACCCGCCACTTCAAGAAGACCTTCGGCATGGCGCCCGGCGCCTGGGCGGCGATGCTAGGGCAAGGACGTGGTTTGCGCAGTGCGGGATTTATGACCTAGGACAGTTCAACGGTCTCGGCCAGGAAGTCGAGAAGCGCCCGGATGCGGGCGGGGACGGGACCGCCGCGACCGATATGGACGGCGCGGAATTCCTCGATGTCGCCGGGATTGAAGTCTTCGAGGACCGGAACCAAACGTCCGGCGGCAAGATCGTCGCGGATGGTGAAGCCAGCCAGCCGGGCCAGGCCCGCGCCGCCGAGGCAGAGTTGCCGGATCGTTTCGCCGTCGCTGGCTTCCAGGGCATTGTCCAGCTTCCTGGCGACCCGCTTCCCATCGATCAGCAGCGGCCATCCGGACACCGCCCGCTGGTAGGAGAAGGCGATCTTGCGGTGATGGGCGAGGTCATCGGGCGAGGACGGCCGGCCATGCGCTTCGATATAGGAGGGTGCTGCGACGATCGCCATGCGGGTGCCGCCGAGCTTGCGGGCGACCAGCTGCGAATCCTTCATCGGGCCAGCGCGGATGGCCACATCCGCCTTCTCGGACATCAGGTCGACGACAGCGTCGGTAACAGTGATATCGAGCGTTACGGCGGGAAAGCGCTGGAGGAAATCGGCAACAAGCGGGGCGAGAATTTGGTGGGCGAAGGAGGCGCTGGTGTTGATGCGGATGCGGCCGGAAGGCGCTTCGCCTGTGGAAACCGAGCGTTCGGCGTCGGCGATGTCGGTCAGGATCCGTTTGCTGCGCTCGTAGAAGGCCGCCCCTTCCAATGTCAGTTGCAACCGTCGGGTGGAGCGGTTGAGAAGCCGGGTGCCGAGCCGCGCTTCGAGCCGGGTCAGAAGCTTGCTGACCGCTGACGGCGTCATCCGGCAGGCACGGGCGGCAGCGGAGAAACCGCCGAGATCGACGACCCGCACGAACACGTCCATTTCCCCGGATCGGTTGACGTCTTGTCTGCTCATTGTGAATTCAACTCATGAAAGCTGTTCTTTGTAATGGTCTAGTTCATCCTTCAACGGCGATCTACCCTTGGTGCACAACAGGAGATCGATAATGGAATACAGATATCTCGGCAGGTCCGGCCTCAAGGTTCCGGCTCTCAGCTTCGGTGCGGCGACCTTCGGCGGCACCGGCCCGCTCTTCGGTGCGTGGGGAACGACGGATGTCACAGAGGCTCGTCGCCTTATCGACATCTGCCTCGAGGCGGGCCTCAATCTTTTCGATACGGCCGACGTCTACTCGGCTGGCGCCTCGGAAGAGGTGCTTGGCGAGGCGATCCGCGGGCGTCGGGATGCGGTATTGATCTCGACCAAAATGTCGCTGCCGATGGGCGAGGGGCCGAACGAGGCGGGCAGTTCCCGGTCCCGCCTGATCCGGTCGACGGAAGATGCGCTGCGCCGCCTGGGAACGGATTATATCGACCTCCTGCAGTTGCACGCCTTCGACGCCCATACGCCGGTGGAAGAGGTGCTGGCAACGATGGACCAGTTGGTCTCGTCGGGGAAGGTCCGCTACATCGGTGCCTCCAACTTTGCCGGCTGGGAAATGATGAAATCGCTTGCCGCCGCCGACCGTGGCAGCCATCCGCGCTATGTTGCCCATCAGGTCTACTATTCGCTGGTCGGGAGGGACTACGAGTGGGAGCTGATGCCGCTCGGTGCAGATCAGGGCGTCGGCGCCCTAGTCTGGAGCCCGCTCGGCTGGGGCCGGCTGACGGGCAAGATTCGCCGTGGACAGCCCTTGCCGGAAGGCAGCCGGCTGCACCAGACGGCCGAGTTCGGGCCACCGGTCGATGATGACAAGCTCTTCGATATTGTCGATGTGCTGGATGCTCTGGCCGAAGAAACGGGACATTCCGTGCCGCAGATCGCCATCAACTGGCTGCTGCGCCGGCCGACCGTTGCCAGTGTCATCATCGGTGCGCGCAACGAGGCGCAGCTCAGGCAGAATCTCGGCGCCGTCGGCTGGAGCCTGACGCCGGAGCAGATCGCCCGACTCGATGCTGCGAGCGCGGTGTCGGCTCCCTATCCGTACTATCCCTACCGGCGGCAGGAGGGATTCGCGCGCCTCAATCCGCCGCTGGTCTGAGCCAGCACTCGACCCTACAGCATCCCCAGGAACTGCTTCAGCTCGGGCGTTCTGGGGTTGCTGAAGAACTGTTCGGGCGAACCGATCTCGTGGACGCGGCCTTCGTGCATGAAGACAACGCGGGAGCAGACGTCGCGGGCGAACTTCATCTCGTGGGTGACCATCAGCAGCGTCATCCCTTCGGCGGCCAGTTCGCGCACCACGGCCAGCACCTCGGCAACGAGTTCAGGGTCCAGCGCCGAGGTGATCTCGTCGCAGAGCAGCGCGATCGGCTGCATCGCCAGCGCCCGGGCGATGGCAACACGCTGCTGCTGGCCGCCGGAGAGCTCGTCGGGATAGGCGTCGAACTTGTGGGCAAGGCCGACGCGCTCCAGCATTTTTCGCGCCATGGCTTCGGCCTCGGCCTTCGGCGTTTTGCGCACCACCTTCTGGGAGAGCATGACATTGCCGCCGGCCGTCAGGTGTGGAAACAGGTTAAACTGCTGGAAGATCATGCCGACCTTCAGCCGCAACGCCTTCAGGTGCAGCTCGTCGGGCAGGAACTGCGCGCCGGCAACGGAGATCGCTCCGTCGTCGATCACCTCCAGGCCGTTGATGCAGCGCAGCAGGGTGGATTTTCCGGAGCCGCTCTTGCCGATGATGGCGATGACCTCGCCGGGCTCGACGTTGAGGGTGATGCCCTTCAGGACCTCGTTGCTGCCGAAGCTCTTGCGCACCTCAGTGATTTCGATGAGCGACATTCAGCTTCCTTTCAAGCATCTGGCTGCTTTTCGACAGCGGCCAGCAGAGGGCGAAATAGATGAGGGCGACGAAGCCGTAGACGGTGAAGGGCTCGAAGGTGGCGTTGGTGATGGCGGTGCCGGCCTTCGACAGTTCGACGAAGCCGATGATCGAGGTCAGCGCCGTGCCCTTTACCACCTGCACGGAGAAGCCGACCGTCGGCGGCACGGCCACCCGCAGCGCCTGCGGCAGGATGACGTGGCGCATCTGCTGGGCATAGCCCATGCCGAGGCTGGCGGAGGCCTCCCACTGGCCCTTGACGACCGATTCGACGCAGCCGCGCCAGATTTCCGTGAGGAAGGCGGCGGACCAGAGGATGAGCGCGGTGCCGGCCGCAAGCCAGGCCGGCACGTCGATGCCGAACAGGCCGAGGCCGAAGAAGGCGAGAAACAGCTGCATCAGCAGCGGTGTGCCCTGGAACAGCTCGACGTAGTACTTGACGAAAATCCGTGCCGCCCGCCGCCTGCCGGTACGCAAGTAAAGCAGCACCATGCCGAGCAGGCCGCCGCCGATGAAGGACACCAGCGAGAGGAGGATGGTCCAGCGGGTAGCGTAGAGCAGGTTGCGAAGAATATCCCAGGTGGTGAACTGGATCATCGGACGCTCCTGCGCGGAAAGAGGACGCGGCCAAGGCCAGAGAGGAGCTGGCGCAGGATGATGGCCAGCAACAGGTAGATGGTCGTTGAGACGAAATAGGCCTCGAAGGCGCGGAAGGAGCGCGACTGGATGAAATTGGCGGCAAAGGTCAGGTCTTCGGCGGCGATCTGCGAGACGACGGCCGATCCGAGCATGACGATAATGATCTGCGACGACAGGGCCGGCCAGATGCGCTGCAGCGACGGCACCAGGATGACATGCCAAAATGTCTGGAACGGCGTCATGGCGAGGCTCGCGCCGGCCTCGAACTGGCCGCGCGGCGTCGCCTGGATGCCCGCGCGGATGATCTCGCAGCCGTAGGCGCCGAGATTGATGACCATGGCGAGATTGGCCGCCGGCATTTCGCCGAGCTTGATGCCGATGCCGGGGAGGCCGAAGAAGATGAAGAACAGCTGGACGATGAAGGGCGTGTTGCGGATCAGTTCGACATAGGGAACGATCAGGAGCCTCAGCCAGCGGGGGCCGAGCGCGCGGGCCCAGGCGCAGGCGATGGCGAGTGCGATGCCGAAGACTGCGCCGACCGCCGTCAGCTCCAGCGTGATGCCGACACCTTTGATCAGCATCGGGTAGTATTCGCCGAGCCAGGCGAAATCGAAATGATAGCGCATTCAGGTTCCTTTGCTATCCACCGGAAGGCCGGCGCCGGTGAGGCGCCAGCCGGGGCGAGAGAGGGCCTAGAGATCGGCCGGGATGTCCTGGTGCAGCCATTTCTGGGTGATCTTGTTCATCGAGCCGTCGGCCCTGCCGGCCGCGATGATCTCGTTGATCTTGCCCTTCAGCGCATCCTCGCCCTTGTTGAGGCCGATGTAGCAGGGCGACTTGTTCATCAGGAATTTCAGTTCCGGACGGTTCGGCGGGTTCTTCTCGAGGATCGCCGCAGCAATGACGTTGCCCGTCACGATGACCTGGACCTGGCCGGAGAGGAAGGCCGAGATGGTGCCGTTATTGTCCTCGAAGCGCTTGATGATGGCATCGGGCGGGGCGATCTTGGTGAGCGCCAGGTCCTCGATGGCGCCGCGCGCCACGGCAACCGTCTTGCCGGACAGATCGGCGGCCGACGCGATCTTGATGTCGGCCGGGGCAAAGGCACCGTTGAAAAAGGGTGCATAAGGCGAGGTGAAATCAATCACCTTCTCGCGGTCCGGGTTCTTGCCGAGGCTGGAGATGACGATGTCGGCCTTGTTGGTCTGCAGGTAGGGGATGCGGTTCGGCAGCGTCACCGGCACCAGCTCAGCCTTGACGCCGAGCTTTTCGGCGATGAGCTTGGCCATGTCGATGTCGAGGCCCTGCAGTTCCATGTCCGGGCCGACGGTGCCGAAGGGCGGGGCATCTTGCGGGACGGCAACGCGGATCGAGCCGCGGGCAGTGATGTCGGCGAGGGCGTCGGCGCGGGCGGCGTGGGGTGCTGCCATCGTCCCTATGGCCATTGCCGCAATGCCGGCCATCGCGAGGAACTGTCTGCGTATCATTTGTGGATCCTTTTCATTCGAAGACTTCCACCGGTCGACGCAAGTTGCATGCCAAGCCCTGACTGCGACAGAAGTCGCTCCGGAAGCCATCAATCCGTCGCCCGATCCCTCCCGGTCACGCATCTGCCGTCATTTTGTGCAACACGTTGGTGCGTTCGGCCACAGGCCGACTGACAGCGCATGGGTCGACCCTAAGCACGCTGCTTCGATCAGGTCACCGGACATTCACGCTTTGGCTGGACAGGAGGGTTC
>Ga0070670_100005679_pt1 | contig 10534 bp, 7 predicted proteins | sample KBSS63metaG_FD_64665 | JGI IMG/M metagenome (GOLD analysis project Ga0070670, IMG submission 64665) | Switchgrass rhizosphere microbial communities from Kellogg Biological Station, Michigan, USA - KBS S6-3 metaG | ecosystem: Host-associated > Plants > Roots > Rhizosphere > Soil ... | reverse complement strand
TCGAAATGGGCGGCAAAAGCCCTCTCATCGTACTGAAGGATGCCGATGTGGATTACGCGGTAGACACGGCGTGTTTTGGACTCTTCATCCACCAGGGCCAGATTTGCATGGCAGGATCCCGCATCATCGTGGAGGCACCCCTCCATCAAGCATTTCTCGATAAATTCGTCGCTAAAGTTAAGAAACTACAGGTCGGAGATCCTCGAGACCCGCATACGGTAATTGGGCCCCTGATCCGTTCGTCTCAGTGCGAATTCATCGACAAGCGAATCAAGTCTTCCGTCGCGGCGGGTGCACAGGTTCTGACCGGAGGCGGATATAAGGGAAACTTCTTCGAGCCGACAGTGATTTCCGGCGTCGCGCCGGGAATGGAAGTTTTCAGCGACGAACTCTTTGGGCCAGTCGCCAGCGTGATTAAGGCTGACGACGCGGATCATGCTCTCAAACTCGCGAACGACACTCGGTATGGTCTCTCTTCCGCCGTGCTGACCACGGATCTTCAGTTAGCGATGAAGTTTGCCTTAGGCCTTGAGGCGGGAATGGTGCACATCAATAGCTCTACGATTCATGACGAACCACACATTCCGTTCGGCGGAGTGAAAGACTCCGGCATGGCTCGCGAAGGCGGCCAATGGTCGATGGAAGAGATGACCGAAACGAAGTGGGTCACGATACAGCAAGGACAAAGACACTATCCGTTCTAGTTGGTGATCAACGGTACTTAAACCGGGAAGAAGGTAAAGAGCGGAATTTGGAAATGGACGAGTTGGAGACCAACTCGTCCATTTTCAAATTCCGCTTCTTCACAAAACGGACTGCTGGAATAGTCCAACCCTAGACCTGATACGTCGCCTCCATCGTAATCTTCGTATTCAGCAGTTTGGAGATGGGGCATCCCGCCTTCGCATTCTCCGCGGCTTTCTGAACGGCTGCCCGATCCGCACCGGGAGCTTCGGCTTTGACGACAAGGTGGCTTGATGTCACGGCAAAGCCGGCATCGGTTTTTTCGAGCGTTACGGTCGCAGATGCATCGATTCTTTTTGGTGTGATTCCCGCCTCACCCAGTTGCGCCGAAAATGCCATCGCGAAGCATCCCGCGTGCGCGGCAGCAATCAACTCTTCGGGGTTTGTTCCCTTCTGTCCTTCGAATCGTGTCGCAAACGAGTACGGTGTATTCGACAGCACACCGCTTGCAGCAGAAATCTCACCTTTACCATCCTTCAGCCCACCCTGCCACACAGCAGACGCCTTGCTTTGCATGATTCCTCCTTCGGATCTTTGTAAGACAAGCGGAGATTTACTTGCTCCCGATCGCAACCAGATGGCTTGCGGTTCGGATATACCAGCGACCATCCACCAGAGCCGGCGATGCGAGGGTGCGCTGGCCCAGAGTATTTACATGGAGAAGATTGAATTCGGGTCCACCACGCAGGACAAACGTTTCACCTTCGTCGTTAGTAAAGAAGATTTTACCATCGACAGAGACGGGGGACGATGAGAACCCTTCCCGCTGAGCTGCGCCAAGCCGGTTCTGCCACAATGTTCGTCCCGTCTTTGCGTCGAAGGCGGTGGCGATGCTGGTCATGTCGTTAACCATATACAGTTGATCCCCGTGAAGAATGGGAGAGGGGATAAACGGAGCTCCCCGGGGACTCGACCATGCGAGATGAGTTCGCGTTACGTCTCCCTGCCCGCCTGGACGAATCGCGAGCGTGGGACCGGCCCTTCCTGATGAACTGAACAGCAATCCGTGGCCGACAACGATCGTCGGGACTACTTCCATCGTCGGACCGCTGACCCGCCAAAGTTCATGGCCGTTTTCGGGATTGTAGGCGACGACAGCGTATTGTCCATTCACGACAATTTCATCGCGTCCGTTGGCCTGTATCGCAACCGGTGTCCCCCAGCCCACGCTGGCATTGCGAACGGTTCTCCAGAGTTGCCTCCCGGAAGCAGCATCAAAAGCCGCGATGAACGATTCAGCCCGTTGCTGGTCCTGATACAGAATGACGCGATCCTTGTAGAGCAGAGGTGAGCCGGCAGTTCCCCAGTAGTTGTTAATAGCGCCCAGATCCTGCCGCCAAACGAGTTTCCCATTGAAGTCGAAGGCCATCAGGCCGCGGCTACCGAAGGAGGCGTAGATCAGCTGTCCGTCGGTACTGACAGTTGCAGAGGCATGTCCGTTCTTGTCGTGGACAAATTCGAGACGTCCGTCGGGAACGACGGCTTCCCAAACCTGATTACCATCCGACCGACGAAATGCGACGAGGGACAATCGGCGCCCACCATCACGAGCCGTAGTGAGGAAAATTCGGTCTCCCCAGACAACAGGAGACGAATTCCCTTCACCCGGAACGAGCACTTTCCACAAAACGTTTTCCGTAGCAGACCACTTGTCCGGATAACCGCTGCCAGAGACGTACCCCTGGCCGGACGGTCCGCGCCAGCGCGGCCAGTAACGCGCTCCATCGCCGGTGCTCGAGATTATGGAGACCCCAGTGTCCTGAAGAGCGCGTGCCGGCAAGTTGGAAGTCCACACAGAACCGAACGCGAAAGTTACGACCAGTCCAACAATAATCGCAGCAGACCGGTAAGATGCCCCCATGACGATTTCCTCTGTTATCTGCCTGGCTCGATCTTAAGTACCGCGCCGGCGGTTTCATCAGTCAGCAGATAGATGTACCCATCAGAAGACTCACGCACATCGCGAAGCCGCTGTCCCAATTCTGTCAGCATTCTGTCCTGACTGACAGGCTTTCCCTCCGCATCGAATGTCGCGCGCAGAAGGGACCTCGTCATCGTCGCCATGAGCATATTGCCCTTCCATGCGGGAAACTTGTCGCCGTTATAGAACAGCAGATTGCCCGGGTTAATCGAGGGAGCCCAAAACAACACCGGGTCCTCGAAGCCGGGAACTCCATTGGCTCCCCTTGCGGTGGGCTCACCGTTGTAATGCCTCCCGTTGGTGATCAGGATCCATCCGTAGTTTTTCCCTGCTTGAATACGGTTCACTTCATCTCCGCCATTCGGTCCGAATTCGGAAGACCACAACTCGCCCGTCACAGGGTGGAAGACGAGACCGAGCGGATTTCGGTGTCCGATGGTGTAGAGCTCCGGGCGATATCCGGCTCGGCCGACAAAGGGATTGTCGGAGGGAATAGTTCCATCATCTTTAAGGCGCAGAATCTTTCCGATGTCGGAGCCGGGTTCCTGCGATTGCTCACCATAGTTCCGATCTCCGCTGGTGACATAGAGGAGTCCGGCCTTATCAAACGCGATGCGTGACCCATAGCTGCCATCAGCGGGGCCCTGGCCACAACACCGTTGAGGCACTCCTCGCCCGCCATAGTAGGGTTGCGCGATGAATATGTCCTTGAAGTCCGTCAGTGTCCCGCCCCCGTCCCAGCGCGCTCGGCCAACAGCGAGTGTGGCCTTTGCGGGGTCCTCTTCGAACCCGTCCGTGTCATTCGTTGGGAGGCCTGACGGTCCCGTGCCTGGTTTTGAGTACGTAATGTAGATCAGGCGGTTCTCTGAAAATCGCGGATGCAGCGCGATATCCATCAATCCGCCAAGCGTCACGGCTCGAATCTGAGGCAGTCCCTTGATTGGTGTAAGATCTAGCACACCTTTTCGAATCACGCGCAAGCGTCCAGGGCGTTCGGTAACGAGCATGTCGCCGCCGGGAACAAATGCCAATCCCCACGGGTGATCAAGTCCCTTGGTGACGACCGTGATGTGCATTCGATTCGGACCTTCGCCAAGATCCCACGGCCCATCCCCAAACGCTGCTGCGCCGCCTCGTCCACCGCCGGGGCCGCCGCCACCGCCAGCTGCACCTCGCCCCTGGCCCTGACCGCGCGCCGCGCCATCTCCTCGTGGAGCGTTGGCGGGCTGTTGCCCGGCGGGTTGACCGGTACCTCGCTGGCCCTGCTGGCCAGCCCTGAGGTGAGCAGTCAGGAATAGGAAAGACACCACGCCGATAGTCAATAGGGCTGCGGAAACGGGCTTTGAAACGGCAGACTTCATCGCTTCCTCCCACTCGATTGCGGGCAGTATACTCCGGGCAATCGATTCCAAAAATCCGAACGTTCCGGAAGCGTTCGTCAATTCTGCATCGGCGAAATCGATTCGCTGCTCTCGGGTTACGTGATAAAACGCTAATCGCAAAATCTTCCGGAGGCTTTATGACGCAACAACTATCGCGACGTGAACTTATGAGGGGCGGAGCAGCTCTTGCGTCGCTTGCAACGATGGGATTCTTCGAGACGGCTCTGACTGCGCTGGCTCAAGGCGAAGAGGTCATTGCGTGGACCGATATGCCAGCAAACTACACCACAGTGGGGCGCGGAGGACGCTCGCTGGATACGAGGACTGTTCAAAAATCCGCGTTCTTCACGCCGACGGAAGATTTCTACCTCGTCCAGCACTATGGCGCAACCACGGTAGATCCGGCGACATACAAGCTTAGACTCACCGGCCTTATCAACAAGCCGATCGAGCTGACGCTCGCGCAACTGAAGCAGCGGCCCCGCACTGAAGTCATTGCAGGCTTCGAATGCGGGGGCAGCAGCCCCGCTCGATTCAACAACCTGTGTGGCAACGCGCGTTGGGCTGGAACAAGCCTGAGCGCCCTGCTTCGCGAAGCGGGCCTGCAACCTCACGCCAGAGAAGTAGTCTTCTTTGGCGCCGACAAGGGCATGGAGACCGTGACTCACGGCCGGGGTTCCAATCAGGTCGAACAACACTTCGGCCGCAGTATGAGCACCGACGACGCGACGAAGCCGGAAGTCCTCCTGGTCTGGGACATGAATGGTGCGCCCCTCGAACCGACACACGGAGCGCCCGTACGCCTGCTCGTTCCTGGCTGGTACGGTGTTTCGAACGTAAAGTGGCTCGATCACATTCATGTCCAGGACACTCGATTCATGGGCCGGTTCATGTCGCGCGATTACGTCACACTGATACCCCAGAACATTGGTGGACAAACCGTCTGGAATGAGACTTCAGTCTCGAGAATGAGAATCAAGTCGATGGTGGCGCGTTTGACGCGCACCGGAACCCGCTACACCGCCGCCGGGTTTGTCTTAAACGACGGCACGGCGCTGAAGTCCGTAGAAGTGCGAGTGGACAATGGACCATGGCAGGCCGCCCGCATGGATTCCGCCAATACACAGTACTCGTGGAAACTCTTCACCTACGAATGGAACAACCTCACACCAGGTGAACACACCATCGTTTCACGAGCTACAGACGCGAACGGTGTCGTCCAGCCCGAAGATTCTGAACTGGCTGAGAAGAAGACTATTTGGGAGAACAACGCGCAATTCGTTCGAAAGTTCTCCGTCTGAAGCCGGAGGCCGCATGATTCGGAAACTTACGGGTGCAGCACTCGTCGTTTGCGTGTTGGCGGCAGGTGCTGCCGCACAGGATGCAAAGAGCGCACTATCCGCCGCATCCAAAGCGATGGGAACGGAGAACCTGACGTCCATCACGTACTCGGGAACGGCCTCGGACGTCAATTTCCTGCAAACCAGGAGCATCAAAGGACCGTGGCCCTTACGTCCCATCACCGCCTATACGCGCGCAATAGACCTCAATCAGATGGCGCTTCGCTCAAGTGGTCAGAACAATAATCCCGGCCTTTTTGGCGGTCCCGGTGTACCCGGGAGTTACACCCAGAATATCGGCGCAGCAAACACCAACAATTGGGCGCAACAACTGGACTACTGGGTTACTCCGTGGGGATTCCTGAAGGGTGCTGCAGCAACCAATGCCACCGTCCGCACCGAGAGAATTGGCGGGAAGAATTACAAAGTCGTGACGTGGTCGCCAGCAACGCCGAAAGCGGCGTCGGGCATGGCCTACACCGTGAATGGATACCTCAACGATCAGAATTTGATCGATCGTGTGGAAACCTGGGTTGAGCACGACATATTTGGCGACCTGCATGTGGAAGCTCTGTATAGCGACTACAAAGACCTTGGCAACGGATTGCAGGTGCCGACGAGAATGGTGCAGAAACGCGGCGGCTGGCCATTCTTTGAAACGATGGTCACGAGCGCGCGGTCAAATCCTGAAGACATTACTCAGTTGCTCGCGGCTCCCGGCGGTGCACGTGGAGGGGGCGGAGGAGGCGGAGGAGGACGTGGCGGCGGTGCTCCCGCGGCGGGCGCTCCAGCCGGGGGTGGCGCTGCGGGGGCGGCGCCGGGCGGTGGCCGCGGTGGACAAGGCGCCCCTGGAGCAGCTGCGGTTCCGCCGGTCCCCACAGCGAATCCGGCAACCGCGCCTACGCGCGGCGGCGCAGATCCTCAAGGTGGTACAGCTCCTCAGGGTGGCGCGCCTGCAGCAGGAGCTCCTGGCGGTGGACGTGGGGGTGCTGGAGCCGCTCCAGGCCCATCGTCCGAAAAACTTGCAGATGGCGTTTACAGGATTGCCGGCAACTACAACGCACTCGCTGTGGATTTCAGGGACTACGTCGCTGTCATTGAGAGCCCGCAGAATTTGGCTCGCGGTGAAGCGATCCTTACAGAAGTTAAGAAAGTCTTTCCGAACAAACCTGTCCGCTACATCATAAATACGCACCCCCATTCGGACCACTCTGGCGGTCTGGCGCCTTTCATCGCCGACGGCGCAATTCTTGTTACCCAGGAAGCTAACAAGGACTTCTTCGAGAACGCGTTCAGTACAAAGCGCACTCTGTTGAACGACAGTCTTGCGAAGTCAGGCAGGAAATTGAAGATTGAAATAGTTGGCGAGAAAAAGGTGATCAAGGATGACAATCACAGCATCGAGCTGTATCACATCATGGATAAGGAGCCTGAGAAGGTTCACTCCAACGGCATGATCGTCGCGCTGCTGCCGAAAGAGAAGATACTTTTCCAGGCTGACTTTACGCTGCCTAGTCCTGGCGCCGAAGCAAACTCGTTCACAAAGTCCCTTGCAGAAAATGTGGACCGTATGAAGCTGGATTTCAACAGTTACGTCTCCGTGCACAATTCCGCGACACCGCAGACTAAAGCCGATTTGATGAAAGCCATCGGAAAGTAAGCGGGTTCTGGCGAGTTCTGGTGACGTTGACGGAATTCGCGCGGAGCCACCTGCCAGTTAACGAGGCTCCCCGCGGCGCGAATTCGGTCAAAGTCACCAGAACTCGCCAAGACCCGATTTGTCCCGATTTAGTCGCTTTCTTCCAGGAATCGAATTCGCTTGTTCACGTCGGTGTTGATGGAGTGGTACGGTTGGGCCAGATTGCCTGGATCGAAGAGCGTCTGGCGCATGTACTCCGCATCATCGTTGCCGATGGCATCCGTGAAGATCGGAAGCAGATAGTTGACACCCAGACGAGACGGCTTCATCAACCGTGGATCGTAGAATGCCGAATGCATCTGACGGGGGTGAATCAGTCCCCATCGATCCCGGAAACGATTGGCGTCATATCCTTCGACATAAAACCCTTTTGCGGCTGTGTGCTGGAGTACCGAGATCGCGTTGTTACGGCCCTCCACCAGCAGGTCGACGGCCTTTGCCCCCAATAGCGCCGCGTAGAACCGGTCGAATAATATGGGCCTGCCCCCACGCTGCGTGTGACCGACCTTTCTGGTAAATATCGCTTCCTTCGCCGAATTGCCGCGGCGATACAACTGAAAGTACCGGTCGCCAAGACGCTCGATCAGTTTCGATCGCAAGGCTTCAGACGCTCCGCTGAGAGCGACATTGCCGGCAGGGTCGGTCGACTTTGACAGGGCACCAAGTTCATAGCCGCGTTCATCAACAATTCCTTCACCGCAAACGATCACAACATTCTTTTGAAGGTCGTAGAGATACTTCACACGCTCGACGACCAAATCCATGTTCAGCGGATACTCGGGCAGCAAAATGATATCGGGCTGGCCATAAGCCGTGCCCAGCGCGATATAACCGGACTGCCTGCCCATGACTTCAATGATTGCAATGCGTCTGTGACTCTCCGCCGTTGTTCGTACGCGTTCCACGCCCTGTGCGGTAACCATAACGGCAGTGGCATAACCGGGAGTCGCATAGTTCACCATCTGATCCAGATCGAACACTGCGTCCGATGGCATGCGCTTGTAAACGAAACCGCTCGGCGAACCGGAGTCCTTTGCCTGGATCCACTCGTCGGGTTCGTTCGGGTAGTTCAGTCCCAGGTCGTTGTCGATTGTTTTCGGCGCCAGAACCGTCGGAAGTCTCTCAGCGAGAGGCTGCAAGCCGTTTAGTGTTCCATCGCCGCCGACGGCAATGAGGCCGTCGATGCCCAACCGCATTAGCCGCAGCGAGATTGAATCGAGATCGTCTTTGCGTGCCGGATCCACATAGTCGCGAGACGATCCGATGAGAGTTCCTCCTTTTGTGGGATCCAGCTCAGGCAAGCCCTGAAACAGCGGATTCAAGTGGACGTGGGGAACTCGCGGGTTGAAGAAGGAATTGAATCCCTTGATGAATCCGTAGAGCTCGATCTTCAACTGGTTCGCACGGACCACGGCTCCATGAATCGTCGCGTTAAGGGCCGGCGTGTCGCCTCCGGCGGTGAGAATTCCTATGCGTCGCATGGTTCGCTTCCTCTTTGCAGTTCCTTATTGTGAGTGACGGCCCTGGCTGGTGTACGACGATGTACTGCCACCGAGTGTCGACCACTCAACAGAAGCTGTCAAGCCGGTTCGTTTCAATCAGGGATTTCTCAGGAGACCTATCTCACCTGGGGTGCAGCGATTTCTCTTACGAAGTAGTAGGCGTCGAAGTCCCTGCGCGGATCTATGGACATGAAACCGGCGGGCTCCCGACGGGTCGTCTCCTCTGCCTTGAAGCGTGCTGGGAAACTCCTGGAAACCACAAAAAAGTCCATGTCGCTAAGCCCGGACAGCTTTTCCTCCAGCGAGAGCTTGTCCAGTGGAAGAAGCGCTGTCTCGACGGCTTCGATCTCGTTTCCTTTGGCGTCTGTTACCGCTACGGCCTTTCCATCGCCTGCCGTGAAATGAATCGCAAAGATCTCATCCGGAAAGGCGCTTCTGGCATAGGCGCCAAACGACATCTTTCCATCCTTGCCTCCCGACTGCCGGACATGAGAGCTGTGCGCCCAGACGAGAGTCTTTTCGTTCAGCGTCGAGAACAAATCGGAAAACTGTTTGGATGACCATTCATCACGAACTTCAGAATAGTTTCTATTGCCGTCTTTCACCTGACGGCAGAATTCGAGCGAATAACCTGCCAGGTTGGGCAAGTGTGCAAGGACTCTCTCGTGAAGATCACTGCTGTCGGTCTTCGAACTTCGCGCAACAACCTGGGCTAGTGTTCGGATTCCCTCCTCTGCCCGCGAATATTCCTCGTCGGAATCCGGGAAGCCCTTCCGCTTGCACGCAACGAGGCCCTCGAGAAAAACAATCGCCTCCTCATCGGTACGTGAGAGCCGTTTGTCTCGCTTCTTCAGCAGTCCGACCAGGCTCTCGAAGACGCTTCGATCACGCGCAAATCGGCGGCCCTGCCCCACTTGGACGTCATAGGCCGAAAGGTACAGGTCGCTGCGTCCGATTCCTGTCTGCGATCGGAGCGCGTAGTCGATGACCGAACGGATCTCCTCAGTCTGCCAGAAACCAACAAGTGCACTCTTCTGGAAGTCTGACCCTGACAGAACGTCCTTTCTGGAGGTCATGTATTCTTCTTCCGCGATCCAGAACTCAATCGGAGATCCTTCAAAAAGCAGAAGGTTGAAATCCGCGTTTTCGTGAAGGTTGCGGATCAGCATGTCTCGAACGCGGGAGAACTCGCTAGTCAGATGGATTGATTCACCCATCATCACAATGGACTTATTTCCGATTGCAGAGCGCATCGGATCGAAATCGGTCGAACTCAGAGAGGACGCCGGTAGGAATTCGGCAATCCAATTCCTCTTCTCAAGGTTCGTCTCGGGAACTGGTGCCGTCGTGCAGGAAGCAGCAAGCAGAACAGAAAGTAGAATGCCAGACTTCATCTCTTACCGAAAAGCTTAACAAAGGCGGCACAAGAAGACACGAACTTGCCGCACTCAATCGGGATCATCGTTTGCCTGCGAGCAACCCGTCTTCTATAGCGATGCCGCCCTCCGTGAACCACTGCTGCCTTTCAACCAAGAGGCGGCTGGCCTCCTCCCGGCTCATGGGTTTCGAGAAGAGGTAGCCCTGGGCATGCGAGCAGTCGAATGCCTGAAGCTCGACGATCTGACGTTCATTTTCGACACCCTCTGCGGTCACATCCATTCCAAGATTTTTTCCCAGAGCGACGATCGCCTGAACAATCTTCCGCGATTCGCTGCGGCGACCGAGATTGCTCACGAAGCACCGATCGATCTTCAAAGTCTTGATTGGGAACTGGTGCAATGCGCTAAGTGAAGAGTAGCCAGTTCCGAAGTCATCCATCGCCAGCTTAATGTTGAGTTCGTCCAGTTGGGCCAGTGTTCTAGAAACCACATCAGTATCACGCATGAGAGCAGACTCTGTGATCTCGAGTTTCAACATCCGAGGATCAAAACCTGTTGCCGCCAGTA
>Ga0070670_100005678_pt1 | contig 10535 bp, 8 predicted proteins | sample KBSS63metaG_FD_64665 | JGI IMG/M metagenome (GOLD analysis project Ga0070670, IMG submission 64665) | Switchgrass rhizosphere microbial communities from Kellogg Biological Station, Michigan, USA - KBS S6-3 metaG | ecosystem: Host-associated > Plants > Roots > Rhizosphere > Soil ... | reverse complement strand
CACTGGCGTGAACCCATGATCGCGAAGAGATCAGGTTCGCCCTTCGTCGTGACGTCAGGCTGGGTGCCGCTTCCAAGCTGTCGAAGCCGTTGTCCTGTGAGCTGCACGGCGTCTGGATTGAGGTCGGTGCCGATGAATCGTCGTCCCAGCCTCAGTGCTGCCACGCCGACACTGCCGGATCCCATGAACGGATCGGCGACGAGGTCGCCTGGTTGCGAGCTTTGGCCGATGACGATTTCCGAGACCCTGGCAGGCTTTTCGGCGGGGTAGCCGCGATGAATGCGCGGCTCGGTGATGATGTCCGCCACGCCGAGGTCGGTCAGCCGGCGCTTGCCCTTCTCGAAAAACAGAATGAACTCGTAACGCGCCCGATAGTGATAGCCCATGCCGATCGCCTTCTTGTCCCACACCAGCGGCTTCCAGAACTTGAAGCCGGCACGCTCGGCCTCCGGCTTGGCGATGAACATCGTCTCGGCATCGCAGAACAGATAGAAGTGTGTATCGGGCTTGAGCACGCGAAAGACTTCGACGAAAAGCTCGCCAAAGCGCTCGTTCGGGAAAACGCGAAACCAGTCGTTGCTCGAGGACTTGCTGTGCTTCAGGCGCGTCGTCGTTCCGACGGCGCGATGCTTCTCGAGTGATTCGTACGCCGGGTCGGTGACCACCAGATCCACAGACTCGGTTGGCAGCTCGCGCAGCCAGTTCACGGCATCGAGCGCAGCGAGCTCGAAGAGAGGCTTCACGGAAGGCATTATAAGTCTCGGGATTCGGGATTCGGGATTCGGGACTCGGGGTTCGGGTCCTGGTTCATTGTTCTCAGTTAGTGTTGCTCTCGTGTGTGACAGCGCAGGTCACACGCGTGCGCCGGCCTCTTCGTCCAGCAGCACCAGCGGCCGGTGCGCGCGACGGAGAACGAGCGACACCGGCAGCTGTGCATCCTTCTGTCGCAACGCCTCCCGCATGATGGCGGCCTTCGATTCGCCAAGGGCCATCACGATTACGCGCTCGGCGCTTGTCAGTATCGGCAGCGTCAGCGTGAGCCGTCGTGGCGGTGGCTTTGGTGCGTCGACAATCGGCAGCGCCAGCCGATGTTCCTCGGACAGCGCGGAGTGTCCAGGAAAGAGCGACGCGACATGCCCGTCAGGTCCAACGCCCAATAACAACAGATCCAAACGCGGCGTTTTGCCGAGTACGCGAACGAGTTCCTCGCCGTAGGCAGCGGCTGCGGCTTTGAGATCAGCGTCATCGGCGGGCATCGGGTGGATCGACGAACGGCTCGCGCCCGATTTCCGAAGCCACAGGGAATCCGCCAGTCCGAAGTTCGAATCGGGCGAGGACGCCGGCACGGCGCGCTCGTCTGCCCAGAAGATGTGCGTGACGTCCCAATCGAGGAGAACCGTCGCAAGGACGGGGAAGCTGTGAATGCCGACAGATCCGCCGGGCAGCGCCATCGCGAACAGCCCGCGACGGGATCTGGCGTGCGCAGCCTCGACGCTGACATCAGCAGCGAGGCGATCGAGCAGTTGCCTGACCGGGGCGACCAGAACCTCGGGACGCATTACTTCGCCACGAGTTGTGGGTCTGGTGCTGTCGTCGGCATCCAGCCGCCAAGGTTTTCAACCAGGCTATTGGCCTCGTCCGGTCCCCAGCTTCCGCATTCGTACATCGCCAGCGGCTTCGGCGCGTTCAACACAGGGTCAACGATTGCCCAGGCGGCTTCAACGACGTCCTGCCGGGCGAAGAGTGTGGCGTCTCCTGTCATCGCGTCGCCGAGCAGCCGCTCATAGGGGCCGAGCCGCGTACCGTGGCCCTGTGCTGCCGTCGCGACGACCGACAACGTCACGGGATCACCGGTCATGCCTTCTCCGGGACGCTTCGCCGACGCGCCGATATCGATCGCCACGTTCGGCGCCAACGTGAACCTCACGTAGTTGTCGCCGTGCGACGTCTCTCGAAACACGACCGGCGGCGCTTCTTTCAGGTTGACCACGATCTCGGTCGAGGTCGTGTGCAGACACTTGCCGGCGCGCACGTAGAAGGGGACACCTTCCCATCGCCACGAGTCCACGAAAAGGCGCATCGCCACGAACGTGGGCACCTGTGAATCTGTCGCGACGCTGCGCTCATTGCGGTAGCCCCGAAACTGACCGACGACGACATCGGACGCCGAGAGTTGTCTCACGGTTCTCAGTACCTTTGCCTGCTCGTCGCGCACGGCCTCGGGATAAGTCGATGAGGGTGCCTCCATCGCGAGGTAGCTCACGATCTGCAGCAGATGGTTCTGCACGACGTCGCGGATGACACCGGTCTCCTCGTAGAAGGCGCCGCGGCCCGCCACGCCGAAGTTCTCGGCCATCGTGATCTGCACGTGATCGACGTAGTGACGATTCCAGATCGGCTCGAGAAACGCGTTCGCGAATCGGAAGTACAGGATGTTCTGCACGGCTTCTTTCCCGAGGTAGTGATCGATGCGGAAGATCGCGTCCTCCGGGAAGACCGCGCGGAGCGTCGCGTTCAGCGAGCGCGCGGACTCGAGATCCCGGCCGAACGGTTTCTCGATGACCACCCGGGCGCTGTGCGCCGTGCAACCCGTTTCGGTCAGGTGCGTCACGACGGCCGGAAATGCCGTCGGTGGAATGGCCAGGTAATACAGCGGCCGCTGTGCGTTGCCCAGTGCCTGACGAAGACGCTCGAACGTGCTCGAGTCGTTGTAGTCGCCGGAAACGAGCTGGAACAACGCAGCGAGCTTGTCGAATACGGCCTGCTCGAAGCTGCCCTCGGCCACGAGGCTGGCCCGCGCCCGTTCGATGAGATTGTCGAGTGTGCCCGAGCGCGCGACGCCGATCACGGGCACCGTCAACCGGCCACGACGGACCAGCGCGTGAAGAGCGGGAAAGATCTTCTTGTATGCGAGGTCGCCCGTGATCCCGAAGATCACGAGCGCATCAGAGCGTTCGTGCATCACGATTTCTCCGCGTGCCCGCCGAAGCCCCACCGCATGGCCGAGAGGACGCGATTCTGGAAGTCGGCTTCACCACGAGAGGCGAAGCGTTGAAACAGCGCCGTCGCGAGTACCGGCGTCGGCGCGCTCACATCGTTCGCTGCGGCCAGGGCCCAGCGACCTTCACCGGAGTCAGAGACTCGGCCCGCAAAGCTGTCGAGCGATCCGTTCTGCGCGAACGCCAGCGCCGTCAGGTCGAGGAGCCACGAGCTGATCACGCTGCCGTGCCGCCACACTTCGGCGATCGACGCCATGTCGAAGTCGTAGCGATAGTGCTCGGGATGGCGAAGCGGGGTCGTTTCGGCGTCGTGCTCAACCGAGGTCTTTCCCGCGTTCGCATGCTTGAGGACGTTGAAGCCCTCCGCATAGGCGGCCATCAGCCCGTACTCGATCGCGTTGTGAATCATCTTCACGAAGTGGCCTGCACCGGGAGGTCCGCAGTGGAGATAACCGCGCAAGGCGGTGCTGCCTGAGGTTGGTCCGCCGGACGCCCCGCCGGGAGACAAGGCGGCGAACATCGGATCGAGCCGTGCGACCACATCCTCGTCACCACCAATCATCAGGCAGAAGCCGCGCTCGAGGCCCCACACGCCGCCGCTCGTGCCCATGTCCACGTAGCGGATGCCGTGCGGCGTCAGGCGCGCGTGACGGGCAATGTCATCCTGAAAAAGGGAGTTGCCTCCGTCGATGACGACGTCCTGCGGTCGCAGGAGAGGAACCAGCTCATCGAGCAGCGCGTCAACTGCCCCCACTGGAACCATCACACAGAGCACGCGCGGCGTCGAGAGCCGCGCAGCGAAATCGGCGAGCGACGTAGCGCCGGTCGCACCCTCTGTGACGAGTGAGTGAACTGCGTTGGAGGACCGGTCGAAGACGACCAGTGAATGGCCGGCGCGCATCAGCCGGCGCACCATGTTCGAGCCCATGCGGCCCAGCCCAATCATTCCGATCTGCATGCCTTCTCCCGTCTGTGAGGAAAAGGCCAGTATAGGACGGTGGGCTCGGGAGTGTTGATCAGCGCTGCAGCAGGTGTGCGTCGCCGTAGCCGGGAAGTTCACGAATGCGCAAGAGATCACGCGCGGCGGTCTGCGCGTCCTCGTAGCCATCGATGCGAATCTGCAGCACGAGACCGCGAGGAGGCCCGAGATTGAACTCCACCGCGCGTGCGCGAAAGCCTGCCTCCCCGAGCTCCGTCACGAGACGGTCCGCGCGGTTCCGGCTCGAAAACGATGCGACTTGTATCGAGTAGCTGCCGTCATTGGCCTGCACGGTTGCCAGCGGCGCCGCTGAAGCCGCGACCTCGCTGGCAATCGTCTGTCCCGGCGGCGTTGCTGCCTGGATGGACGTCCATCCAGGACGCGCTGGCAACGCCACCGCATCGACATCGACTGACTGCGCCTGGTAGAACAGAAAACCAGCCGCCATGCCACCGGCGACTGCGAGCGCCAGGACCAGCAATGCCAGAACGATGCGGGTCGAGCGCGATCCGCTAAGCGGCCCGGCGAGTTCGGCTTCCGTGGCGAACTCGGACAGGACCTGAGGTGAACGCGAGAGATGTGTCGCCGGCATCGCCGTCAACGTGATGATGTCGATGACCGGAGGATCTGTCGTCACCGCCGCCGGCTTCTTCACTTCCGATGGCAGTTCGATGCGGGTCACGTCGGCTTCCGGGACCGGAGCCTCGAGGCCCAGTGACGTGATCGCCTCGTGAATCAGCGACGACTCGATGAGCATCGCGCGACTCTTGTAGCCGCGCTGGAGCGCTCGATCGCAAATCAGATTGATCAGGCGTGGCACGCCTCCGGACGCCTTGAAGATCGTGCCGATGGCGCCATCGGAGAACTGAACGTGACTGCCGCCATCGCTCGCCACATGGAGGCGATGACAGACGTACTTGCCGACATCGGTCAGTCCGAGCGCCGTCAGTTCGCAGCGCACGGAGACTCGCTGATCGACCTGCCGCATCTGCGGCATCTTCAGGTGTTCTTTGAGCTCTGGCTGACCCACGAGCACGACCTGCAACAGCTTCTCGCGCTGTTCGAGGTCCGAGAGGATGCGGATCTCCTCGAGCAGTCCGAGCGGCAGGTTCTGCGCTTCGTCAATGATCATGACGGCGAAGGCCTGCAGCGGCACGAGCGAATCGAGGAACTCGTACAGTGGATAGCTCAGATCCGGCCGTGACGCGCCTGCAAGGCTGCCGCGTTTCAGATCGGTGAGCGAGACGACGCCGAAGTCCACGAGCAGCATCTTGAGCAAGTCTTCGCGCGACACGAACGGGTCCGGCACGAAGGCCGTGAACGTCCGTCGATCGAGATGTTGCAGGACCGATCGAATCAGTGTGGTCTTGCCCGTGCCGATCTCACCGGTCAGGACGATGAGCCCTTCGCGGCGGCGAATGCCGGTGAGCAGTTCTTCGAATGCCGGAGCGTGCGCGGGGCTGCGATAGAGAAATCGGGGATCAGCGGAGAGGCTGAACGGTTTTTCCTTGAGGCCGTAGTGCGGCTCGTACGTGAGCGACGGGGAAGGGCTGGCAGGCACGACATGTCCCTGCAGTTCGAATGGTCCCGGGGTGGACCTGGCTGCCCATTCCGACCCGAAAGTCGCGTTCGGCACCTGCTGGCTCAAGGCGTGCCCCCTCACTACCGGCGGATTGGTTATTCGCGGTTGCTGTGGGTATCGGCGGGACGGGGGAGGAACTGCACTCGGGATTCGGGATTCGGGATTCGGGATTCGGGACCCGGGGTCCGGGATTCGGGATTCGGGATTCGGGATGCCCGCGCCAAGTCTGGCGTTTGCGCTGACGCGTGAGATCTATGTCTTCGGCAGGCTCCTGAGGAGACCGTGAAGTATCTGACCCACGCGAGTCGCTAGGATGGTCACCGATCGGATGCGCTCAGGGTCCGCCAATTTCAAACGAAGCGCCAGTTCCAGTTGGGTCTCACACTCAGCGTGGGAGCCCAGCGCTCTGATTACGTAGTTGCGATAAGCGCGCGTGCCCTGTCGGTGTCCTTCGGCGACCAGAGATGGAATGCTTACCGCGGCTCGACGGAGCTGAGAAGTCAGGCCAAAGAGTTCCTCGCGAGGGAAGGAACTCGTCAGCGCATAGACATCCTCTACAAACGACATTCCCAGTTGCCATGCCTCGAGATCGCGATACGAAGTGATCGTCTCCACGTTCCCACTGCACGCAAGAATCGCGCAAGGGTTTCTTCAGCGAAAACATACACAGCTCACGGAAATCGATGCAGTTCGCGCAGTGCCCTTCGCGGCACTTGCTAGCAGTACTTGCTACGCGTCTCAGAACGGAACGTCGAATTGCAACGTCCCGAATCCCGAACCCCGAGTCCCGAATCCCGAATCCCGAGTCCCGAATCCCGAATCCCGAGTCCCGAACCCCGAATCCCGAGTCCCGAATCCCGAACCCCGAGTCCCGAATCCCGAATCCCGTGCCCCGAACAACTCACCGTCCAAGAATGATGTGTTCGCTCTTGAACAGTCCGGTCGTGATTCGAATGAGAATCGCGCTGGCGAGCAGGCAGGTCGCTGCCGACGTGAGAAACGCAGTCGAGTTCGGGGCGCGTCCGCCAAGGACGTCGGTGAGAAGAACGTAGGGTCCGAGCATCGGGATGGCGTAGTTCCAGGCGGCTTTGCCGATTGGATACAGCGCGGACAGGATGCCCGGCAGCATCGGCCCGAGAATGAGGACGCCCATATAGGTCTGCGCCTCTTTGAACGATCGCGCGAGCGTGGCCACCGCGGCCTGCAGTGCCGCAGTGAACAGACACATCGGCCCGACCGCGAGCAGAATCGGAACCACGTGCTGGGGACCGATCTCGAGACGGATGCCCATGTCCTCGAGGCTGAGCAGCCTGGTGATTTGAGCACACAGCACCGTCGTCAGGCATACGCTGACGATCGCAGCGAGCGTTGCAGCCATCCACTTGCCCGCGACGAATGCGACGCGCGGCGCCGGATTCACGAGCAGAGGTTCGAGCGACCCGCGTTCGCGCTCGCCAGCGGTCGAGTCCGTTGCGATCTGCATGCCGCCCACGAAGCCGGCGACCATGATGAACATCGGAATGAACGTCAGGATCTGCGCTGCGCGCTGCTGCGCGGTGGAGACTTCGATCTCTTCGACCGCCAGCGGCCGCACGGCAGCCGGGCTCACGCCGCGCATGATGAGGCGCAGGCTGCTGATCTCGGCCGCGTACTGCTGCAAGAGGAGTTGCACGCGCTGCACGGACGGTCGAACGTCGTTACGTGAGCTGTCCGCGACGAGTTGCAGCGGAGCAGGGCGCGACGATCGAAACCGCTCGGCGAAGTCGTCAGGCACGATCACCACGACCGCTTCGCGCTGCTCGCGCACCGCCTTCTCCGCCTCGGCCGGTCCTTCGACAACCTCCACGCCCCCCTGCTGATTCAGCCAGTTGACCAGTGCGGGCGCACGGCCCATGCCGACGACGGGAATGCGTACGACATCGGCGTCGCGCTGTCGATCGGCGAGTTTGTTCATCATGAAGCCGACGAGAACAGGGCCGATCACCACGCTGAACAGGATCGACCACAGCGCGCGTCGATCGCGCAGCGAATCCCTGAGCTCTTTCCGGCAGACGATGAGCGTCTGACGCAGTGTCCGCGATGCGCTCACTCGTACGCTCCTCGATCGAGGCCGGCGAGCGCGACGAATGCATCCTCGAGATTCTGATGGCCGGTATGTTGACGAAGTTCGTCGGGCGTGCCGTGGGCGACCACGCGTCCCGCGGCGATCACGACAATCGAGTCGCAGAGTGCCGACACTTCCTGCATGACATGGCTCGAGAACAGCACGCAGCGGCCCTGGTCGCGAAGTCGCCGAACGATCGAGCGCACGGCGCGCGTGCTCATCACGTCGAGGCCGTTGGTGGGTTCGTCGAGCAGGACGTTCTGCGGGTCGTGCACCAGCGCGCGAGCCAGCGCCACCTTCGTGCGCTCGCCATGTGAGAAGCCGGCGGTGCGCCGATCCGCGATCGCGCGCATGTCGAGCAGGTCGAGCAGTTCCTCGGTTCGCTTCGCGAGTCGATCGCTGTCGATTCCCTGGAGTGCGCCGAAGTAGTCGAGATGTTCACGGGCGGTGAGACGTGGATAGAGGCCGAAGCCATCCGGCAGCACGCCGAGCCTGGCTTGCGCCGCCTGCGGCGTCGCCACGGCATCCACATCGTCCACACGCACCTCGCCGCTGTCGGGCTTCATCACGGCGTAGAGCATCCGGAGTGTCGTGGTCTTCCCTGCGCCGTTCGGGCCAAGGAGACCGGTTATCGCGCCGTCTTGTGCGACAAAGCTCACGCCATCGACAGCTGTGACGCTCCCGAATTGTTTGCGGGCGTTGGCAATCTGGATCATTTGGCGCTGCTGTCGCCCTCCGACGGATCGGGCCCTGCGGGAGTCAGGAAGAAGGGAGGACGGCGGACGTCGCCGACGCAGTCGGTGTCGAGACCGTCGACCGATCCGCGTTTGATGAAGTCGCTGACGATGCGATTCCCGCACGGCGTCATCACGACTCCGTGGCCCGTTGAGGGCATGATGAGGTGCTTCCCGTGAGAGAGGTGCTTCACGACCGATTCGCCCCAGACGGGTGGCGTGACCGGATCGACCTCGCCCGACAGCACGAGCGCGGGTACGTCGGAGATCACAGGACGGTAGTAGTCGTCGTGGACCGTTCCCCTGGGCCATATCGCGCATGCCTCGAGCTGGCTGCCAATCAGGTGCGAGCCGAAGACTGACTTCGATGTCTGGTGCGCGAGCTCCTCGGGAGACACGCGCGACGCATCCTCGCTGCACAACACCGAGAGCTGCATCCCGATGCTCATGTCCTCGCCGGCACCTTCGCCCGCGAGCGCAAGAGCGAAGAGCCCCTGGTAGTCGTCCTTCTCAGCGCGATCGACGAGCGCCGGAACGATCGACGCTGTAAGAGGAGAGTAGAGCGCGTTGAAGATGACGCTCGAGACCAGTCGCGCATCCACAGCGACTTCCTCGGCGATGCCCGTGCGTGGATGAACGATCCGCACGTGACGCGGATGCCGATCCAGGCTGGTGATCAGGTTTCGGATCCGTGATGCCATCGCAGGGAACGTCCCGTTGCACGCCGATTCCGCTTCGCAGTCCGCGAGCGCTTTATCCAGTGCGTGCTGCGCGTCGCGAGCCGTGAAGAGCGGCAGCCGCATGTCGGTCGGCGCGACACCATCCAGCACAATCGATCGCACGTGCTCGCCGTGCTGCCGGACGTAGACGAGTGCCGCGCGAGTGCCGTACGACCCGCCGTAAAGGTTGATACGGTCGTATCCGAGGACCGCGCGGACGTCGTCCAGATCGTCCATCGCGATGTCTGTCGTGTAGAGGCGAACGTCGGCGTCGTACCCGTCGAGGCACCGGCGAAGCCGGGTGAGTGCTGCCGCGCTCCCCTCGGTCATTTCCCGAAGCGAGCTGGCACCGGAGCGGCAGTTCAAGGGGTTGGACTTTCCGGTACCACGCTGATCGACCAGCACGATGTCCCGCGTCCGTTGAACCTGACGGAAGACGCCGCGTACCTGGCTGGCCAATTGGGCTGCCGCCTGTCCGGGGCCTCCGGCCAGAAAGAACAAAGGATCGTCACTTGCCGTCGAAGCAAGCGACGGAAGCACGACAACCCAAAGGCGGATTTGACGTCCAATAGCGGTGTGGCGGTTTTCGAAGACCGTCACGGTTCCACACAAGGCGTCGGTCGGACCCTCGCTGCTCAGACACGGGTGAAGGCGGTCGAGCGACCGATGCGATTCGGCCGCGTTGCAGGCGCCTGCGACCAACGTCAGGAGCAGGCAAATGATCAGACCGCTCTTGCGCGGGATGGTTCCGATAAGCGACTTTGTTGCCATTGGGGTCTAAACGACGAGGTTTCACACTAGAATCGCAACGTAAGGGTTTTCGGTCTCAGAACGGAAAGACAGAAGGGCTGAGAACATGAGTGACGCTGCACCACAGTCCAGTCTGGCATCGGAGGCGTACTCCGTCGTTCGCCAGCGCATCCTCAGTGGCACCATAGGTTTGGGGCAGGTAATCTCGCGCCGGAAGCTGGCCGCCGAGCTCCGCATGAGTTTTTTACCCGTATCCGAAGCGTTGCTGCGACTTGAAGTTGAAGGGTTGCTCGAGAGTCGTCCGCGTGCGGGCACCCGCGTCCGGATTCCCTCTGCCGAGGATGTGCAGGGGCATTACGTCGTCCGTGAAGCACTCGAAGTCCAAGCCGCGCTGCGCTTTGCGGCGTTTGCAACACCCCATGAGCGCTTCGAGCTGAAGAAGCTGGCCAGCCGGGTTGACGTTCTGGGCACCCAGTCCGATCGCATGCTGTATCAGAGCGTGCATTTGAAACTCCATTCCCGAATCGCGCAGAACGCGCGATGCCCGGCTCTCTTGGAGCAGATTGAGAAAACGCACGCACTTGCGTCGATCTGGTACTGCGTCCTGCGGCAGCCGAGCCCCACGGATCCGACAACCCGCCATACCGAATTGGCTGATGCGCTGTGCG
>Ga0070670_100005676_pt1 | contig 10536 bp, 8 predicted proteins | sample KBSS63metaG_FD_64665 | JGI IMG/M metagenome (GOLD analysis project Ga0070670, IMG submission 64665) | Switchgrass rhizosphere microbial communities from Kellogg Biological Station, Michigan, USA - KBS S6-3 metaG | ecosystem: Host-associated > Plants > Roots > Rhizosphere > Soil ... | reverse complement strand
TGGACGTCCCGTGCGCCGCACCCGAGCAGCCGGCCGGCCTCGCCCGGATGAGGCGTGAGGACGGTGGGACTGCGGCGCCGGGCGAAGCGGGAGGGTCGCCCGGCGAATGCGTTCAACGCGTCGGCGTCGGCGACGAGAGGCACGCGGGCGTCGAGCACGGCCTCCAGGGCGGCGACGGTCCCGGGCGCCGTCGACAGGCCCGGCCCGGCCACGGCCGCGTCGAACCCCGCCAGCGCGCGGGAGAGCTCGCGCGCCGCGCCGGAGGAGAGCGCCCCGTCCTCCTCCGGAAGGGCGTGCGTCATCGCCTCCGGCAGCGCGGTCCAGAGTGCGTCGGCCAGAGACGCGGCGCAGAAGACGGTCACGAGGCCCGCGCCCGCGCGCAGGGCCCCGCGTGCGGCGAGGAGCGCCGCGCCCGCCTTGCCGCGCGAGCCGGCGATGACGGCCAGGCGCCCCGCGTCTCCCTTGTGGGCCTCGATGGGCCTCCTCGGGAGCAGGCCGCGGACGTCGGATTCCTCGGTCCAGGTGATGCCGCGCCCGCCGGCGCGCGCGATCCCCGGCGCCTGGCGCTCGAGAATCGAGCGCGCGATTCCGATGTCGGCGACCTCGACCTCGCCGCAGGCGTCGGTCGCCGGAGGCAGCAGGTGGCAGAGCTTCGGCGCCCCGAACGCGACCGTCCGCGCCGCCCGGATCGCCGAGGCCGGCGCGTCGCCGCGGTCGGCGAAGAGCCCGGACGGGAGGTCCGCGGCCAGCACCGGTCTCCCGGACGCGTTTACTGCCGCCACGGCGCGGCGCGCGGCGCCGGCGAGCGGCCGGGAGAGGCCCGTCCCGAACAGCGCGTCGATCGCCCAGTCGCACTCGGCCAGGGAGCGGCCCAGCTCGCGGAACCCGGCCCGGCGGGTGAGCGGAGTCGGGACCAGGCCGACCGCGGCCGCCCTCCCGGCGTTTCTCGCCGCGTCGCCGCGAAACGCGCCCGGCTCGGCCAGCGTGAAGAGAGAGACGCGGTACCCGGAGAGCGCCAGGAGGCGGGCGGCGGCGAGGCCGTCTCCGCCGTTCTGTCCCGGCCCGCACACGACCGCGACCCGGCCGTCGGGCAGCTCCCGGCCCAGCACGCGCACGAGCGCGGAGGCGGCGTTCTCCATGAGCTCGTCGGAGGGCGTGCCGCCGCGGATGGCCTCCGCATCGGCCGCGCGCATGGCCCGCGAGGCGAGGACCGGAATCACGCCGGAACCGCGGGCGCAACGGCGGCGGCCTCGAGACGGGCGCCCGGAAGCGCGCAGCCGAGCATCTTCAGGGACGGTCGCACCGCGACATTATCCGTCGCGGCCGAGGCGTCGCTTTCCCGGCTTCCTCTTCGCTCTCCGCTCCCGGGCTCTTTCGCCCTCAGCTCCCGGGCTTGGTCTCCGGCGGCTTGTCCGTCGGGAGCACCGAGACGAACACGCTCTTCTGCAGGTAGGACGTGAGGTTGGAAACCGCGTCCCGGACTCCCACGGAGAGCTTCTGCCCACCGGGGACCACGACGAGGGTGACGTCGTAGTAGTAGTCCTTGGCCTGCGCCGTGGCGAAGTCCTTCTGGGGGATCCGGAGCTGCTGCCTCTGGACCTGGAGGTCCGACTGGTTTCCGGCCGCGTCCTTCACGATGAAGTACACGAAGAACTGCCCCTCGTACTGATCTCCCGACGGAACCATTCCGAGCTTGCCGATCCGCAGGGAGATCCGGACGGGCAGGCTGTAGTTCTCCCGGTCGTACGGCTTCGCCTTCCCGACGGTCAGGCTCGCCTCGAGGGGGTTGTCGGTGCGCGGGTACGAGAGACTCGACACGACGGCCTCCGCCGTCCGCGTCTCGACGGATTTCTCGACGAAGCTCTGCCGGAACCGGACGTGCAGTCCCTTGCGCTTCACCTCCACGTCGATCTTGTGAGGGCGGTCCGTGGCGCCTCGGGCGGCCCGATACCCCAGCGAGTAGAAGTTCGAGAAGTCCGCCGCGACCTGGTCGAGCGAGGACTTCCAGTCGTTCGTGTTGATCGCGGAGATGCCGCCCGTCTCTTCGGCCATCATGCGGATCGGCCCCTGCATGTTCTGGCGGAAGGTGAAGTCGTTGACCTGAACGTCGCTCTGGCGGTTGTCAGCGGACAGGACGTCGGGCGTCGAGAGGCCGGTCGCGTCGAGGGTGTAGATCGTGACGCCGTTCGCGTTGGCCGACTGGATGATCTTGAGGTACTTCGTGTTCATGTCGAAGTCGAACTCCGTCATCGTCGACGACGTGTCCTGGTACTTCTGCCGGATCGCCTCGAAGACCTCGTAGCCGGCCGTGGCGGGAAGACCCTCGGAAACGTAGAGAAAGCTCTTGCGGCCCTGGATGCCGGCGAGGCTGTCGAGCGTCTGCTTGATTCCGTCGATGGTGAACTCGAGGTCGTTGCGAAGGGACTGCGCGTAGGCGCGCGCGACGCCGTCGGCCTCGGTGATCGACTTGGAGTCGGCGATCCGCTGGATCGCGTCCTTGCGCTCGCCGACGGTCGTCGTGCCGCCGCCGGTCTCCAGCTCGATCTGCTCGAGCGCGCCCAGGATGTCGTTGGCGTCGGAGGTGAAATTCCGCCGAACCTTCACGTTGCGATTGAACGTGACGACCATGCCCTCCGCGTTCGGTCCGATCGCCTGCGGAACGAATTCCTTCAGGCGCTTGAACATCCGGTTCCGGTTCTGCGGCTGGATGTTCAGGTTGTCGATGTAGAAGACGTAGCGCGCCTTCAGCTCGGCCGGCACGACCGGCGCCGACTCCGGCTTGTCGAGCTGGACCTCCTTGCCGTCCTCGAGAAGGATCTTGCCGCCGGTCACCGCGAAGAAGTTCGAGATCGGCTGGATGGCGCCGTCCTGCCGGACGACGAAGTCGTCGGCGGTCAGCCCCGGCACCCGGTTGCCCTTGGAGTCGGTGACGATCACGTCGACGCTCGTGACGCTGACCTCGACCGATTCGGAGACGGGGGGGAAGCCCTTCTCGGGCTCCTGCGCGGCCGGCTTCGCCGCCTCCTTGGCCGGGGGTTTCGGCGCGGGCGCGGGCTCCTGCGCGGCGAGGCCGAAGGGCGCGAGCCCGAGCGCCATCGCGAGCACGGCGGATCTCTTCAATGGGTTCCTCCTGACGGCGCAAAGCGCCATGCGTGACGACAATATTCCCCGGCCTCGGGAAGTTCTTCCCCTCGGGGGACCGTCTCCGGAGCGTGTCCTCGACCGCGCGGCGGCGAAACACGGAAGCGCGCGCGAGTGGGCCGGAACGGCGGAAAAACAATGTTGCTTTGTCGAAAGGAATTCAACAGAATTCGCACTCCCGGGAGAGGCCGGAAGATAAAACCGGGCGGGGACAACGAAAGTGCAAGGAGCGATGCAAAGCATGCGACGCGAGCGGCGACGTGCGGCCATGGCCGCCGTGCTCCTGCTGGCCATCTCCGGCCTGACGGGTTGCAACAAGATCAAATCCAAGCAGGAGATCAAGAAGGGCAACGAGTTCCTGAAGGCCGCGCAGTACCAGTCTGCGCTCGCCGCGTACGAGGAAGCCCTCCGCCTCGATCCCAGCGAGAAGAAGCTCCACAAGCACATCGGCATCGCGTACATGGGCATGTACCAGCCGGGCTCGAAGCATCCGAAGGACCTCGAGTTCGCCCAGAAGGCGATCGACAACCTGAAGACGTACGCCGAGGCCTATCCCGAGGATCAGAAGGCGCGCGAGTACCTCATCTCGATGTACCTGAACAGCGAGAGGTTCGACGACGCGATCGCCTTCTACCAGAACGAGATGCTGAAGCGGAACCCGAGGGACAGCAAGGCGATGCAGTCGCTGGCGATGCTGTACTTCAAGAAGGGCGACTTCGAGAACGGCGTCAAGTGGCTGAAGAAGAGGCTCGAGGTCGAGGGCAACAACCCGGAGGTCTACTACCTGATCGGCGTCCAGGCGTGGGACCGTTCGTACAACTTCCCCGACCTCGACCCAACCCTCCGGGGGCAGATCGTCGAGGAGGGCCTCCAGTCGCTCAACAAGGCCGTCGAGATGAAGCCCGACTACTTCGAGGCGCTCTCGTACATCAACCTTCTCTACCGCGAGAAGGCGAAGATGGAGACCGACCCCGCCAAGAAGCAGGAATACACGGATACGGCCAACAAGTACCTCCAGCAGGCCCTCGATATGCGCAAGGCCGCGCAGGAGAAGTCGAAGGCCGAGGCGGCCAAGGCCACGCCGGAACCGGGACGATAGCTCCGGTGTCTTACCGGGTCGGGGGGATGTTTCATGTTTGAGAACTCACTCATCGAATCGACGCATCGGAAGGAGGGCGACCGGAAGGCGATGTCCCTGCCCGTGTCCGTGGCGATCCACGGACTGGTCATCGGAGCCCTTCTCGGCGCCTCGATCTGGTTCGTCGGCGACGTGCCGGAGCCGCCCATCCCCGTGACCTTCTACGCGGCGGCGCCTCCTCCTCCCCCTCCCCCGCCGGCCGCCCCCAAGGCCGCCGCGCCCAAGCCCGAGACCCCCAAGCCGGTCCAGGTCAAGCCCGTCGAGATGACCCAGCCGATGGTGATCCCCGAGACCGTCCCGGTCCCCCTGGCGGAGCCCGAGCCCGAGGCGCCCTCCGGCGGCGTGGAGGGCGGAGTCGAGGGAGGCGTCGAGGGAGGCGTCCCGGGCGGCGTGATGGGCGGCGTCCCGGGAGGCACCGGCGCCGGGATGGGCGGCGAGCCGCTGCGCGTCGGCGGCGACGTCAAGGCGCCCGTCCTGTCTTCCCGCGTCGAGCCCCAGTACCCCGAGGCGGCCCGGAAGGCCCGCATGGAGGGCGTCATCATTCTCGAGGCCATCATCACGGCCGACGGCAACGTCGAGGACGTGCGGGTCTTGAAGTCGGTGAACCCCCTCCTGGACGCGTCGGCCGTCCGCGCCGTCCAGCAGTGGAAGTACAAGCCCGCCACCCTGAACGGACGCTCGGTCCGCGTCTACCTCACGGTGACGGTGACGTTCCGATTGAACTAGGATGAAGAAACCGCGGCGATACGGCGAAAGCATTCGGAAGGAGCGATTCCATGAGTTTTGATCCGATTCACCTTTGGAACCAGATGACGCCGATCGCCCAGGGCGTCGTCGTCCTCCTGCTCATCATGTCCATCTACTCCCTGACGGTGGCGTTCGAGCGGTTCCTGTACTACCGCAAGGCCCGCAACCAGTCCGTCCAGTACGCAAAGCTGGTCACGAACTACCTGAAGCAGGACAAGCTCCAGGAGGCGATCGACGCCTCGAAGAAGTTCAAGAACAGCCACGTCGCGCGCGTCCTGTCGGCCGGCCTCTACGAGTTCTCGCACGACATCAAGACGGGCGGCGCGGCGGTCAAGGGCCACGACATGATCGAGGCGGCCGAGCGCGCCATCGAGCGCGAGACGCTGGTCACGACGGCCGACATGAAGAAGGGCCTCTCGGGCCTGGCGACGATCGGCACGACGGCTCCCTTCATCGGGCTGTTCGGAACGGTCATCGGAATCATCAACGCCTTCCGCGGAATGGCGCTGACCGGGTCGGGCGGCATCGCGGCGGTGTCCGCCGGAATCGCCGAGGCGCTCGTCACGACGGCCCTCGGACTCTTCGTCGCCATCCCGGCCGTGTGGATGTTCAACATCTTCATGAACAACATCGAGCGGTTCCAGGTCGAGATGTCGAACGCTTCGAACGAGCTGATCGACTACTTCATCAAGCGGCGGGGCGCCGGCGCGCAGCTGAGCGCTTAAGCCGAAGGGATTTAAGGAGACCTTTCCATGGCAATGGGTGGCGGCGGAGGCCGGGACAAGCTGCAGAGCGACATCAACGTCACTCCGCTGGTCGACGTCTGCCTCGTTCTGCTGATCATCTTCATGGTCGTCACGCCCCTCCTCCAGAAGGGCGTGAGCGTCCAGATTCCCCAGACCGACAATCCGGACAAGAAGCCGGAGAACAGCAAGCAGAAGCTGATCTCCGTCCAGTACGCGAACCCTCCCGCGTACTACATGGACCAGAAGCAGTTCAACAAGACGGAGTTCCAGAACGCGCTCGACGAGCTGTACCAGCGCAACGCCGGGACCGAGATCGTCATCAAGGCCGACCAGCGCCTGAAGTACGGCGACGTGAAGGAAGTCTTCAAGATGACCAAGGAGGCCGGGTTCCAGGACGTCGGCCTCATCGCGGAGAAGAAGCAAAAAGGGGCGAGCTGAGCTGACTCGCCCGCCGGGGACGCCCCGGGGCGACCAAGGAGATCCGACCATATGGGCATGGGTGCCAGCAGCGCTGGTCAGTACAAGAGCGACATCAACATCACTCCCCTCGTGGACGTGGTGCTGGTGCTCCTCATCATCTTCATGGTCATCACGCCGTTGCTCCAGATGGGCTACGACGTGAAGGTCCCGCCGAAGACGCCCCAGGACGTTTCGGCGACCCCGCCGACGGACCTGATCATCGTGTCGCTGACGCCGGCGAACAAGATCTACCTGAACAAGGAAGAGCTCAATTCGCAGACGCTCGCGCTGCGGCTGACCGAGATCCTCAAGAACCGCTCGAACAAGACGATCTTCTTCTCGGGCGACGACGCGGCGGCCTACGGAGACGTGGTCCGGGTCATGGACATCTGCCGCAACGCCGGCGCCAAGAACATGGGGATCGTGCTCGAGACCGTGCCGGTCGGGGGCCCCTGACGGGCCCGGGTCATCGTTCGGACCGACGGGTCGTCGGACGCCTGAACCAACGACCTACCGCCCAAGACTTTCTCCTGATATCCTCCCCCGCCGTCCCGCCGGAGCACCGGCCGGGGCGCCCTAATCCGCTTAGACAGGAGTTGGACGCATGTCTCCCGATATCGCTCTGCCCCTGATCCTGACCTTCTCCGTCGGCTCGCTCTTCGTCGCCGGATACCTCGCCTCCTGGGTCCTCAAGCGGGACCAGGGGACGACCGCGATGCAGGCGATCTCGAACGCGATCAAGGAGGGCGCCGAGGCGTTCCTCCGGCGGCAGAACCGCACGATCGGAATGCTCGCCGTGCTCCTCGCCGTGGTGATCTTCGTGCTCTACGGGTTCGTCCGCGCGCACCATGACTTCGACCCCGTCCCGACCGCGATGCGCCTCGCCGTCTGGACGACGCTCTCGTTCGTCCTCGGCGCGGCCTGCTCGGTGATCGCCGGCTACATCGGCATGTGGGTGTCGATCCGCACGAACATCCGGACCGCCTCGGCGGCCCGGACCTCGCTCAACGACGCGCTGCGGACCGCGCTGCGCGGCGGCGCCGTCTCGGGCCTCTTCGTCGTCGCGATGTCGCTCCTCGGCGTCGGCGGCCTGTACTGGCTCGTCCGCCACTTCACGGAGGTCCCCCCGGCCCAGATCCCCCTCCTGATCGTCGGGTACGGCTTCGGAGCCTCCTTCGTGGCCCTCTTCGCCCAGCTCGGAGGCGGCATCTACACCAAGGCCGCCGACGTCGGCGCGGACCTGGTCGGCAAGGTCGAGGCCGGCATCCCGGAGGACGACCCGCGCAATCCCGCGGTCATCGCGGACCTCGTCGGGGACAACGTCGGCGACTGCGCCGGCCGCGGCGCCGACCTCTTCGAGTCGACGGCCGCCGAGAACATCGGCGCCATGATCCTGGGCGCGACCCTGGCGGCGACCCTCGAGAAGCAGGGCATGGCCTTCTCGGCCGGCATCGTCGGCGTCATGTTGTTCCCGCTCGTCGCCCGCGCGTTCGGGCTCCTCGCGTCGATCGTCGGGATCTTCGCCGTCCGCACGCGCGAGGACGCGGATCCGATGGCGGCCCTGAACCGCGGCTACTACATCACCTCGGCGCTCGCGATCGCCGGGTTCTTCGTCGCGACCAAGTGGCTCCTCCAGAACGAGTCTCATCCGGACGCCTGGTGGATGTACTTCATCTGCGGAATGATCGGCGTCCTCACGTCGATCGCGTTCGTCTTCATCACCCAGTACTACACCGAGTACAAGTACCGGCCCGTGAGGGAGATCGCCGAGGCGTCCCAGACCGGACCGGCGACGAACGTCATCACCGGGATCGCGGTGGGCTTCGAGTGCACCCTCATGCCGGTCATCGCGATCTCGATCGCGATCCTGTCGTCGTACCTGATCGGCAAGCGGGCGCTCCCGGGCGGCGGTCTCTTCGGCACGGCCGTCGCGACCATGGGCATGCTCGGCACGGCCGCCTACATCCTCGCGATGGACACGTTCGGCCCGATCACCGACAACGCCGGCGGAATCGTCGAGATGTCGAAGCAGCCGGAGGAGATCCGGCGCAAGACCGACCGCCTCGACGCCGTCGGCAACACGACGAAGGCGCTGACCAAGGGCTACGCGATCGGCTCCGCCGCCCTGGCCGCGTTCCTCCTCTTCTCGGCGTACCTCGACGAGCTCAAGAACTATGGGGCGGAGCTGACGTCCGTCAATCTCGCCAAGCCGGAGGTCTTCGTCGGCGGGCTGCTCGGCGCGATGCTCGTCTTCTTCTTCTCGGGGCTCGCCATCAAGGCCGTCGGCAAGGCCGCGTACGTCGTCATCCAGGACGTCCGCGCCCAGTTCCAGGAGCACCCGGGGATCATGCAGGGTACCGAGAAGCCGGACTACGGGCGGACCGTGGACATCGTGACGCGGGGCGCGCTGCGGCAGATGATCGCGCCCGGGCTCGTTGCCGTCTGCACCCCGATCGCCGTCGGCCTGATCTTCAAGCAGCTCGGCGTCGGCGCCGAGGCGGTCGCGGCCCTCCTCATGGTCGGGACGATCGCGGGCATCGTCGTGGCGACCTTCCTGAACAACGCGGGCGGCGCCTGGGACAACGCGAAGAAGTACATCGAGACGGGCGCCTTCGGCGGCAAGGGCTCGCCGACGCACAAGGCGGCGGTCGTCGGCGACACCGTCGGCGATCCGTTCAAGGACACGGCCGGACCGTCGCTGCACGTGCTCATCAAGCTGCTGGCGACGATCACGCTGGTCCTGGCGCCGCTGTTCATATAGCCGCCAGTTCGAACCTGTCATTCCGAGGGCCGAAGGCCCGAGGAACCCCTTTCGTAGCCTCGCCACGGCTCGAAAGGGGTCCCTCGTCGCTGCGCTCCTCGGGATGACAATTCACACGAGTCGGCTCAGCACCTCGTTCGACACCAGGAACCCGCGCTCGCTGAACGCCACGCGGTCGCCTCGCGTCGCGAGCACGCCGGTCTCGATCCACGCGTCGTAGTCGGCGCGCAGCATCCGATCCGCCGCCAGGAGCGGCTCGAGCCAGCCGGCCGGCACCCCGTCGGAGAGACGCAGTCCCAGGAACACGCGCTCGCGGCCCGCCTCGTCGGGGGGGACGGGCCGGTCGAGGGCGAGCGGGCGCCTCCCCTCCGCGATCCCCGCGAGGTAGCCCTCGATCCGCGACACGTTCGCGCGGCGCCGCTCCCGCCAGAGCTCGTGCGCCGACACGCCGAGCCCGAGCGTCTCCGTCCGCGTCCAGTACTTCACGTTGTGCCGCGCGCGCCGTCCCGGCCGCGCCCAGTTCGAGATCTCGTAGTGCTCGAACCCGCGGTCCCCGAGCGCCTCGGACAGCCCCAGCCAGGCGTCCGCCTGCGCGTCGTCGCCGAGGTAGCGCTCCGGCCGCCTCGCCCGGTCGTCTTCCAGCGCCGGCGACTTCTCGACCTCGAGCAGGTAGACCGACACATGCGCGGCTCCGGACGCGGCCAGCTCCGAGGCGCTGGCGGCGAAGGTCGCCGCGGTCTGCTCCGGCAGCCCCAGGATGAGGTCGGCGGAGACGGACAGGCCCGACGCGACGGCGTCCTCGAGCGCGGCGCGGGCGCGCCGGGCGTCGTGCCGCCGTCCGACGGCCGCGAGCTCCGAGTCTCGGAGCGACTGCACGCCGAGCGAGACGCGGTTGACGCCGGCGGACGCCCACGCGGCCAGCGCCGCGGCGGTCACGTCCTCGGGATTCGCCTCGATCGTCGTCTCGCAGTCCGCGACGATCCGGAATCGCCGCCGGAGGGACTCGAGGAGCCGGGCGATCGCGTCCGGCGGGGCGAGGGACGGAGTGCCTCCTCCGAGGTAGATCGAGTCGAACGCCGAATCCCGCGCGTCCTCCTCGAGCAGCTCCGCTTCCCGGTCGAGCGCCTCGAGATACGCGCCCCGGCTCGACGCGTCGGTCGTCACGACGAACGCGCAGTAGGCGCACCGCGACGCGCAGTACGGCAGGTGGACGTAGATGCCGGCGTGGCTCACGCGTTTGCCTCGGCCAGGAGCGCCGCCTCGGACTCGTCCGCGACGGCGCCGTCCCACGGGAAGATCCGGCGGAAGTTCCCCTCGCGAGCGATCGCGCCGAGGTCGCGAGGCGATTCGTCGATCCATCGGACCGCGGCGAACAGGAGCGAGTCGCGGTGCTCGTTCGCCGGAGAGAGCTCGGCGGCCTCTTCCAGGCGCGCGGCGGCGGCGGCGTTGGCGCGCGGCTGACGGCCGGCGGGCCTCGGCGGCATCGACGCCAGGCCGCGGGCGGACGCCTGCCGGCGCGCCTCGAGGAGCGCCTCGTCGAGGCG
>Ga0070670_100005672_pt1 | contig 10539 bp, 10 predicted proteins | sample KBSS63metaG_FD_64665 | JGI IMG/M metagenome (GOLD analysis project Ga0070670, IMG submission 64665) | Switchgrass rhizosphere microbial communities from Kellogg Biological Station, Michigan, USA - KBS S6-3 metaG | ecosystem: Host-associated > Plants > Roots > Rhizosphere > Soil ... | reverse complement strand
CTCCGGCCGTTTCGCTTCGGGGGATTTTCCATGAAAGCCTTGCGCCCGCTCGCCTTCGCGCTCGCAGCCCTCCTGGTCGCCTGCTCGCCGGCCGGGAAGGATAAGGCCGCCAAGTCCGCCGACGGCCGCACGGCGCTGAGCTTCGCCACCGACTGGCGCGCCCAGGCCGAGCAGGGCGGCTTCTACCAGGCGGTGGCCACCGGCGAGTTCGCCCTGCGGGGCCTCGACGTGACCATCAAGCAGGGCGGCCCGGGCGTGAACGTGCCCCAGCTTCTGGCCGCCGGCGCCGTCGACCTCGGCATGGGCTCCAACAGCTTCATCGTGCTCAACCTGGCCCGCGAGAACGCCCCGATCCGCGCCGTCGCCGCCTTCATGCAGAAGGACCCCCAGGTGCTGATCGCCCACGAGGGACAGGGGATCGAGACCATCGCCGACCTCAAGGGCCACCCGATCCTGCTCTCCGACGCCTCGGTCACCGCCTTCTGGGTGTGGCTGAAGGCCAAGTACGGCTTCACCGACGACCAGGTGCGCAAGTACACCTTCAATTCCGCGCCCTTCCTGGCCGACAAGCGCGTCGCCCAGCAAGGCTACGTCACCTCCGAACCCTACACGCTGGAGACCACCGCCAAGGTGAAGCCCAAGGTGTTCCTGCTGGCCGACAACGGCTACCCCGGCTACGCCACCCTGGTGCTGGCCCCCGACAGCCTGATCGCCAAGAACCCCGCCGCGGTGAAGGCTTTCGTCGAAGCCAGCGCGGCCGGCTGGGAAAGCTATCTGCACGGCGACCCCAGGCCCGGCGACGCCCTGATCCTCAAGGACAATCCGGAAATGACCCAGGACGTCCTCGACCAGGCCCGCGAGAAGATGCGCGCCTACGCCCTGGTCGACGGCGGCGACGGCGTGGGCGCCATGACCGACGCCCGCTGGAAGGAATTCTTCGACATGGCCGCCGGCCAGGGCGTCTACGACAAGGCCATGGACTACCGCCGCGCCTACGACCTCCGGTTCCTCCCGGCGGCGAAGAAGTGAGGGGGGAGGTTCGTTCTCCCTTCCCCCTGGAGGGGGGAAGGGTCGGGGATGGGGGTGGGGCGGGTTCAGCCTTCGGTCCGTCAGGGTTTGCGCACCAGCGCGGTCTGTCAGCGGCGCTCGTATCGGCAGGCGTCGCCACCCCCATCCCCAGCCCTTCCCCCCTCCAGGGGGAAGGGAGTGTCGCTCTGCTCGCCCCATGACCGTCGCCGCCCTGGACGCCGTGGAGGTCGACTACGCGGGCCGGGGCCGCGCACTCGGCCCCTTCAGCCTCGACCTGCCGGCCGGCGAGATCACCGCGCTGGTCGGCCCCTCGGGCTGCGGCAAGTCCACCGCGCTTCGCCTGCTGGCCGGCCTCGAGCAGCCCACCCGCGGGACCGTGCGCCGCGCGCCGGGCCGCGGGGAGACCGCCGTGGTCTTCCAGGCCCCGACGCTGGCCCCCTGGCTCACCGCCCAGGCCAACGTCGCCCTGCCGCTGGAGCTCGCCGGAACCCCCCGCTCCGAGGCTCGCGCCCGCGCCGCCGAGGCCCTGGGCGCCGTAGGCCTGCCGCAGGTGCTGTCCGCCCGCCCGGTCCAGCTCTCCGGCGGCATGGCCATGCGCGTGTCCCTGGCCCGCGCCCTGGTCACCGAGCCCAAGCTCTTGCTGCTCGACGAGCCCTTCGCCGCCCTCGACGAGATCACCCGCCGCGCCCTGGCCGACGACGTCCTGGCGCTCTGGACCACCGCGAAGCCCGCCGTGGTCTTCGTCACCCACAACGTCGAGGAGGCCGTCTACATGGCCTCGCGCGTAGTGGTGATGACCAGGGGCCCCGGCCGCATCGGCGGCGACGTGCGCGTGGACGCCCCCCTGCCCCGCCCGCCCGGCTTCCGCGTCACGCCGGCCTTCCGCGAGCACGTGGAGACCGTCTCGGGCGCCCTGGCCCAGGGGATGGCCGCATGAACGCCGCCCTGCGCGTCATCGCTCCCGTCGTGCTGATCGGCCTGCTGCTCCTGGCCTGGGAAGCCGCCTGCGCGGCGCTCAGGACCCCCGCCTACATCCTGCCGCCGCCGTCCGCCGTGGCCGCCAGCCTGGCCGCCGACGCGCCTACCCTGCTGCGCTCGGCGTGGAATACGCTGGCCATGGCGCTGGCCGCGCTGGCCGTCGCCAGCCTGCTGGCCCAGGCCCTGGCCCTCGCCGTCGGCCTGAGCCCCATCCTGGAGCGCGCCGTGCGCCCGCTTGCGGTGGTCCTGCAGGTCACCCCCGTGGTCGCCATCGCCCCCCTGGTGGTGATCTGGGCCGGCATCGACCACCCCCAGCGGGCCATCGTGGCCCTGGCCGCCGTGGTCGCCTTCTTCCCGATCTTCTCCGGCGCGGTGACCGGGCTGAAGTCCGCCGACCCGGATCTCGAACGGCTCTTCGACCTCTATGGCGCGACCCGCCCCCAGCGCCTGATGCGCCTGCGCCTGCCGGCCGCCGTCCCCTTCCTGCTGGAAGGACATAAGGTCGCAGCGGGCCTGGCCGTGATCGGCGCGGTGGTGGCCGAGTTTGTCGCCGGCTCCGGCGGCGCCCAGGGCCTCGCCTGGCGCATTCTGGAGGCCGGCAATCGGCTGCAGACGGCCAAGATGTTCGCCGCCCTCGCCGTCCTGGGCGTCCTGGGCGCGCTGCTGCACGCCGTGCTGAACGTGCTGGAGCGCTGGGGAATCCGCTGGTGGCGCGGCCGTTAGGCGAGGATTAAGCGGCGGGCGTTAAGGATCGCCCCATGCGTCCGACTTTCGTCATCGCCCTTGCGCTCGCCGGCGCGACCGCCGCGTCCGCCCAGCCGGCGCAGGATCGCTACGGCCCGCCGCGTCCGGCGCGCGAGCGCGCCTTCCAGGTCGCGGCCCTGCGCGGCTACCAGGGCCCGCTGCTGGGCTGGGCGAACAAGCGCACGACGCCCGCCCCGCCGGCCGCGCCCGCCGCGCAGCCTGAGTTCGCGCCGACGCCCGCGCCCGTGGCGATGTCCGCGCCCGCCCCGCGTCCGCAGGCGCTTCCGCAGCCGCAGCGGATGGCCTACGCGCCCGTTCGCCCGCAGCCGACCGCGGCCCCCCAGGCGCCGCCCCACCACGACGCCGGCGCCGGCCCGCGCTACTATTCCCTGCATCGCGAGTACGGCCTGGCGCCGGACACGATCCCCGAGCAGTCGGCCGAGCCGCGCTACGTGCTGATCGGTCCCCCCGACAGCGACGCCCCCAAGACCTCTTCCAAGACCTCCAACGACGACGGAGCGTTCTGATGACCGCCCAGACCTCCAAGCTGCACGAGCTGATCTCGCTCGCCGCCGAGCCCTCCAGCGAGCGTCGCCGCGAGCTGATGCGCGGCATCACCGACCTGTTCTTCACGGCCGAACAGCACGGCGCCAGCGAGATGGGCCTGTTCGACGACGTCCTGACCCAGCTCGCAGGCGAGATGGAAGCCGCCGTCCGCGGAGAGCTCGCCGAGCGCATGTCCGCCGCCGCCGCGCCGCCCAAGACGCTGATCCGCCGCCTCGCCCGCGACGAATCCATCGAGGTCGCCCGCCCGGTCCTGCAGGGCTCCACCGCGCTCACCGACGACGACCTGCTGGCCGTCGCCCACATCCGCGGCCAGGATCACCTGCGCGCCATCTCCCAGCGCCCGATGGTCTCGGAATCGGTGTCGGAGGCCATCGTCCGCCGGGGCGACGACCAGACCGTGGGCGTGCTGCTGCGCAACGAGGGCGCCGCCCTGTCCCGCGAGACCGAAGAGGCCGTGGTCGACCGCGCCCACGAGAACCCCGAACTGCACGAGGCGGTGGTCGGCCGCCGCGACCTGTCGCCGGACCTGCTGAACGAGATGTATTTCGTGGTCGAGACGCGCCTGCGCGCCGACATCCTGGCCCGCAACGCAGACATCGATCCCGCCGAGCTGGACGCCGCGCTTGCGGTCGGACGCAAGCGCCTGGCCACCCGCGACGGCGCCCTGCCCCCCGACTACGTCGCCGCCGAGGCCGAGATCCGCGCCATGGTCGGCAAGGGCGCCATCACGCCCCCGGTCCTCGCGGGCTTCCTGCGCAACCGCGAGACCACCAAGTTCCTGGTCGCCCTGTGCGAGCTGGCCGAGATCGATTTCCAGACCGCGCGCCGCATTCTGGAGCGCCGCGAGCTCGACGCCCTGGCCATCGTCTGCCGCGCCGCCGACTTCGACCGCTCGCTGTTCCTGACCTTCGCCGTGCTGATCCTCGACCGCGAGTCCAACGCGCTCGGCCGCGCCCGCGAATACGGCGACCTCTACGAGAACCTCACCCGCGAAGTCGCCCAGCGCACCCTGCGCTTCTGGCGCATGCGCCGCCAATCCGGCGACGTCGCGGCGGCTTAAGAGTCCTCGCTCCTCCCCCGACCCGAAGAGGACGGGGGAGGTGGATTCCGCCGCAGGCGGAAGACGGAGGGGGCGCAAGGCCCCAAGCTTCGTGTTGGCTGCCTAGCGCCCCCTCCACCGCGTTCCGCGGTCCCCCTCCCCCGAAGTGTTCCCTTCGGGTGAGGAGCTAATCCTCTACGGCTTCGCCGCCGACGGCGCGGGGTCGCGGTATTTGTAGCGGATTGGCAAGTGGACGACGCCGCCGATCATCGGCAGCCCCTCGTCGGACCAGATTCTTACTCGGAACTTGGGCGCGAGCGACAGGGCTGCCCGACCGAATGCGTGGCCGCCTGGTTCCTCGCGGTCGACCTTGCATTCCTGCAGACCGCCGTCAGCGTCTATCGTGCAGCCCAGCAGCACGCGCACCTCGTCCACTCCGATGCTCGCAGTGGGAGCGGAGAAACTGGCCGCGAATTCCTCGCCGCTCGGCAGGGCGGCCCAGCGGACACGGCCCGTCACCGGCACGGAGGCGGTCAGCATCCGCGGGTCGAATGCAACCGCGATTTGCACCACGGCCCCTTGCACCGGCTTGCCGTCATCGGCGGAGGCAGGCCCGGCGAAGCTGCGCGCCAACGTGCGGGCCGCCTTGCCGAACCCGAGTCCTTCAGGTTCCTCGCGCAGCACGTCGCAGGAGCCGATGGCCCCCGTGCGGGCGAAGGTGCATGTCAGCGCCACGCGTCCCCCTACCCCCTGTTCGCGCGCCTTCGCCGGATAGGCGGCCACCGTCTCGGCGTAGGTCGGCGCCTGGGTCCAGGGAATATTGGTCAACACGCGCTGCGGAATCGACGGGTCGGGGGAGAACGACGTGCCTCCAGGGATGCGGCTGCCGGTCTGTGCGCCGGGCGCCCCAAAAGCGATGGGGATCGTCACTTCGGACACGACGGGCTGCCCATTGCGCAGCGCGGGTTTCATCATGAATTGGGGCGCCATGATCAATGCCGCCTCGCCGAAGCCCGCGCCCGCCGGACTTTCCCGAACCACAAGGCAATCGAACAGCCCGCCCTGCACATTGACCTTGCACTTGATTGTCGCGCGCCCACCCTGGCCGCGCCTCATGGCCGCATCCGGCCAGACGCTCAACATGTCCTCCGGCCTCGGCGCGCGGACCCATGTAGCGTCACGGTCCCCCTCGGCGGCCGCCCCTGGAAGCGCGCTCAGCACCACCAGAGCCAACACCGCCGCGCCAAGTTGTTTTCTCATCTCATTCCCCCGCTCCCAGGGGAAGGATGCCATCGCGTCTCTCCGGTTGTGAAGTCAAAAAGTTCGCGCTACTTCGCCGGCGTATCCAGCTTCACCCGGATCGGCGCGCGCAGCGCCCCGCCCACCAGGGGCATGCCGTCGTCGGACCACACCTTGACCCGGAACTTGGGCGCCAGCAGCAGCGCCGCCTGGCCGAGCGCGAATCCCGAGGGGTCCTCGCTGGTGACCTTGCAGCCGCCCAGCGACCCGCCGGCCTGCACGGTGCAGTCGAGCACCACGACCGCGTCGACGCCGGCCTTGGAGGCGTCGGCCGGCAAGGCGGCGGTGAAGTCCTCCACGGTGGGCAGCGCGGTCCAGATCGGCTGGCCGATCACCGGCTCGGCGGTCTGCAGCATTTCCGGGGCGAAGGCGAACTCCACCTGCACGCCCGCGCCTTCCAGCTTGGCGCCGTCGGGCAGCGCGTCCGGGGCGACGAAGCGCTTGGAGAGCGCCAGCGCCGCCTGGCCGAAGCCGTAGCCGGCCGGGTCCTCGGCCACGACCTCGCAGTCGGTGAGCGCGCCGGCCTTGGTGAAGGCGCAGTCCAGGGTGGCGTGGCCGCCGACGCCGCGCTCGCGGGCCTTCAGCGGATAGGCCGCCAGCGTCTCGGCGTAGGTCGGCGCCTGGCTCCACGCCACGTCGGACACATAGCGCTCCTCGATCGCCTCGTAGTCGAAGGACTGGCCCGGGCGCACGCCGGAACCGCTCTCCGTGGCGATGTCCTTGAAGCTCACCGGCAGCAGCGACGCACAGGCCCCCGCTGCGCTGGCGCCCCAGACGGCGAGGGCTGTGACGGCGGCGCGCGCCAGGGCGGCCGCTCGAACGGTCGAAACAGTACGGGTCATCGGATCAGTCCTGCGCCTCCGACCGGCGCCTGGGCTTGGCCCTCAGCCGCTCCAGCGCGTCGAGCGTCGTGGCGCTCAGCGAGCGCAGGCCGTGCTCGGCGAACACGTCGAGGGCGGCGTCCAGGGCGGTGACGGCGCTGGCCCGCTCGCCGCGGTCCCGTCCGGTCATGTCCAGCCGCGCTTCGTAGAGCCGGGCCAGGTGCGTCTGCGCCAGCGCCCAGCCCACCGGGTCGCGCTTGGCCGGCACCCGGGTCAGCTCGATCTTCATGGCCATCTCGGCCGCGTCCAGCGCCGCCACGTCGCCGGTCAGCTCCGCGGAGCGGACCATGCACAGCGCCCGCGCGCTGGCCGCGAGCCCCCGCTGGGGCGCCGCCGGCGTCGTCTTCAGCACCACGTCGGCGCGGTCGTAGCAAGTGATCGCCTGGGCGTAGACGCTGGCCACGCCGCCGGCGTCGGCCAGGGCCTGCAGGCCCAGGCCGAGGGCCACGTGCACGTGCGCCCAGTCCAGCGGACTGTGATCGCGCAGCAGGTGTTCCAGGACATCGGTCAGCGCGGTGACGCCCGCGGCGATCTGGTCCACCTCGCCGGTGGTCTCCCCCGACAGCACCATCGCCTGCGCCCGCAGGATCTCGGCCCGCGCCCAGGTCAGCGGCTCGTAGGCGCTGTCCAGACTGGACGCGGCCTTGCCGGCCTCGGCGATCGCCAGCGCCAGCAGATCGCGGTCCTTCAGCCGCGCGCCCCAGCCGCTCAACAGGTCGGCGCGGATGATCCGCGCCTCGGCGGCCAGCGTCCGCGCCGCCGTGCAGCGCCGCACCAGCGCCTCCAGCGCCGAGATCGGCGCGGCGAACTTGCCGGAAATCTCCCGGGCGACGGTCGCGTCGCCGTCAGTGAGCCGCATGCGGCCCTCGATGGCGGCCATGCCGATGTCGGCCAACGCCGCGGCCAGGCCGCCGCGGGCGGCCGCGCGGGCTTCGCGGAAGGCGACTTCGGCCGCCGCGTTCAGGCCCTCGTCGCCGATCATCTGCGCGCCCAGCATGGCGCAGAACGCCTGCTCGCAGCGGGCCCGGGCCCAGCCGTCCGGGCGGCGGTTGCGGTCGAAGGCGGTGGCGGCGATCTCCGCCGATGAGGCGGCCTTGCGCAGCGAGGCCGCGTCGCCGGAGCGCCGCGCCACTTCGCGCCAGACAATGGCGGCCTCCAGCCGGCGCTGTGGCTTGTCCTTCGCGCCGATACGGCCGGCGGTGACGTCGGCCGCCTTGCCCTCGCGCATCAGCATGCGCAGGTCCAGAAGCTCCAGGAGCGCGGAGTCCCCGCCGGTCATTCCATCCGTGAACGGCTTGAGGCCGTCGGATGCAAACATGCGCTTCAGCTCACGCGCAAACTCGAACATCAACCGCGGCTCCAACCAAAAACCCTGTCGTCCCACGTCGGGACGCCCCCAAGGGCTGTCGGTCGACTCCAGCAAACCCGGAGCCGCGAGCTTTAACAAGTCGTTAACCTTTGACGAAAAGGTGATCCCAGGTTGGCCCAATCCTTGCGTCAACCATGATTCAATGACTTGCGGTTGTCAGCTCTCACTGCACTGCAAATCCACCCTCGTTTTTTCCGCCCAATTTTCGCCAAATACCTGAGATGCCACCCACCGGCGTTCGATAACTGTTCTCCTGAACACCATCAGGGAACATGCACTTCAGTGCGTGTCCCCGTCATAAGAGCTTATCCACGAACCACACGAACCCCACGAACGCGCCCACCCAGCTAAGCCGCATGGATCACCTTGACCGGCCCCCGGCCGGTCGAATTCACAAAGCTCCGCGCCCTCCGCGTCTCGGCCCGTTCGTGTCGTTCGTGTGGTTCGTGGGCAATATCTTGCTGACGCCCCGCCGACCCACTCGCCCCGGAAGAACTTGTCCACGGACCACACGGACCACACAGACAGGGCTGGATGCGTCGAGAGCAGACGACCTTCCGACTGGCCAACGGCCGGTCAGTCTGAAGCCGCAGCCTCGCGGAAAACTCTCCCGTCCGTGTGGTCCGTGTGGTCCGTGGACAAAAATCTTGCGGAGCCGCCGCCAAAACGACGCCCGCAGGCTTATTACCACCTTGAATTGTTTATTGCCGTAACACCTAGGACCGTCGAAGAGAAATACTATCCAAGATAGTATAACGCCCTGCCCCAAACCCCGACGTCATGTCCCAAAACCTCGTCACCCTGCGAAGATCGCCGCGATCTCCTCAGCCCCCAGCACCCGCCAGGTCCCCGCCGCCAGGTCGTCCGGCAGCGCCAGGCCCCCCACCCGGTCGCGGTGCAGCGCGGTCACATGATTGCCCACCGCGGCGAACATCCGGCGCACCTGGTGGTAACGCCCCTCGGTGACCGTCAGCCAGGCCTCCCGATCGGAGATCGGCTCCAGCGCCGCCGGCGCCAGGGGCTTGTCCTCCCCCTCCAGCATCAGCCCGCCGGCGGCGAACACCGCCGCCTCCTCGCCGGTCAGCGGCCGGTCCAGCACCGCCCGGTAGCGCTTCGGCACATGGGCTTTCGGCGAGATCACCCGGTGCAGCAGCGGCCCATCGTCGGTGATCAGCAGGAGCCCGGACGTCTCCTTGTCCAGCCGCCCAATGGTCGACAGCGCCGGGTCCCGCGCCCGCCAGCGGGGCGGCAACAGGTCGTAGACCCGCTCGCCGTCCTCCTTGTGCGAGCAGACCACGCCCAGCGGCTTGTGCATCATCAGGGTCAGCGGGGCCGGCGGATCGACCGGTCGCCCCGCCACCGTCATCCGCCGCGGCAGGTCGGCGCTCACCGGCACCCGGCGCGCGGCGTCCTTCACCGGCGCCCCGTCCAGCACCACCAGGCCTGCCGCCGCCAGCCGCTGGATCTCCTTGCGCGACCCATAGCCCAGGTTGCCCAGCAGGCGGTCCAGGCGCGCGGTGGTCATTTGCGGGCCTCGTAGACCTTGTAGCCGCCGGCCTCGGCGTGCTTCTCCACCCGGGCGAAGGCCTTCGCCAGCGCCGCCTCGTAGGGCAGGCCCCGGTTGGCCACCAGCCAGAGGCGCCCGCCCTTGCCCAGGGCCTCCGCGGCCGTGGCGATGAACGCCAGGCCCAGGCTGCGGTCCTCCGCGCCGCCGTCGTGGAACGGCGGGTTCATGACCACGAAGTCGAGGCCGCCCGGGACCGCGCCCGGCTGGCGGACGTCGGCCCAGACGAAGCTGGCCCGCGGGTCCTCGACGTTGCGCCGCGCCGCCGCCACGGCGCGCCGGTCGACGTCGATCAGGCTGAGCGCCGTCACCTCGGGGGCCTCCAGGATGCGTCGGGCCAGCACGCCCACGCCGCAGCCCAGGTCCACCCCCCGTCCCGCCAGCGCCGGCAGCCGCTCGAGCAGCAGCGTGCTGCCCGGATCGACCCGGTCCCAGGAGAACACCCCCGGCTGCGTCCACAGCCCCAGCGCGGCGACCCGCCGCAGCGCGCCGTCGGCGATGGCGGCGTCCAGGCCGATGGCTGCAGGCGGGCGCACGCAGCGGCAGATGCGGTGATGGCGCCGTGCGTCCTCGGCCACCTCGCAGCCGAACGCCTCCAAGCTCTTCCTCAGCCGCGCCCCGCCCTTGTCCTTCGGCGCCAGCGCCGTGAGCGCCCCGCCCGGCTGCAGGATCCGCAGCGCGTGGGCGAGCACCGCCTCGCGCTCCAGCACCCCCGGCGGCGCCAGCACCACCGCCTCGGCCGCCGAGCCGTCGGCGAGGGACTCCAGCGCCTGAGAACCCGGCGTCAGCGGCGAGGTCTGGATCGAACCGGCCGCCGGCCGAACGAGGTCGGGCCGGGGCGTCCCATAGAGGATCGCGGACGCCGCCACCGCGCTCAGGCCCGCTCCTTGGTCCGCTCGAAGCCGATCTTCGGGTTGCGCTCCACGGCGTAGCCCACGTCCCAGGCGGTCTTGGCCAGGAACACCGGCTGCTCGTCGATGTCGTAGGCCATGCCGGATTTGTGGGTGTCGACGAACCCGTCGATGTCGGCCTTGTCGCCGGTCAGCCAGCGGGCCTCGGCGTAGGGGCT
>Ga0070670_100005670_pt1 | contig 10541 bp, 2 predicted proteins | sample KBSS63metaG_FD_64665 | JGI IMG/M metagenome (GOLD analysis project Ga0070670, IMG submission 64665) | Switchgrass rhizosphere microbial communities from Kellogg Biological Station, Michigan, USA - KBS S6-3 metaG | ecosystem: Host-associated > Plants > Roots > Rhizosphere > Soil ... | reverse complement strand
TCTCGATCGGGCACGTTCGCGCAGTTCCACGGCCTCGAGTTCGGCAGTGTCGCCTTCCAGCCCGCTTTCGACGCGACGGGCCTCACGCTGCGCACGATCGTCAACACGGCGCCGAGCACGCACCTCACCGGCGGCCCCACGAATGGCGCCTGGAATGGCTCCAGTTCGGCGACGTTCGCATGGACGGGCACCGACGACACAACGCCGACCGATAGCCTTGAGTTCGCCTACAAGGTCGACAATGGCGCGTACACCGTCTTCGCTCGGATCACGACGGCGCCGCTCACCGCGCTGTCGGAAGGATTCCACGAGTTCACCGTGAAGGCGCGGGACCGCGACGGCGAGGAGGAACTATCGCCGGAGGTCGTCCAGTTCCGTGTAGATACGACGGCGCCCAACGTCACGTTCACGAATGTGCCGGCGCCGGGCGCTAGCGTGCCGACTTCGAGCGTCTCGATCGGCTGGTCCGGCACCGACAACTTCACGCCGGGCGACTCGCTCCAGTACACGACCCAGCTCGACGGCAACGCGCCGGTCGTTGTCGGTGGCGTGACGTCCGCGACGCTGACGCTCGCGGAAGGGCCGCACACGTTCACGGTATCCGTGCGCGACCTCGCGAGTCTCGTGGACCCGACACCGGCGAGCGTGAGCTTCGCCGTTGCTTTCGTCGACCTGACGCCGATCGCGTTCACTGTGCCCGCGAGCGGGCTATTCGACACGCCGATCGCCATCTCGTTCGAGGTGCGCAATTCGGGCGCCGGGACCGCGACCGGTTCGTGGGTCGATAGTGTGTATCTGTCGACCGACGCCGTCGTCGGCGGCGACACCCCAATCGCAAGCATTCCGCACTCAGGCGCTGTGGGCAACGGCGCATCCTATACGGTGACGCAGAACCTGACGGTTCCCGCCGCCGCCGCCGAGGGATCGTATCGCCTCGTTGTCGTCACGGATGCCACGGGCCACGTGCACGAGCAGGTGGGAGAAACGAACAACGGTCGCGTGTCAGCCCCCATCACGCTGACGTTCCCGCCACACCCGGACCTGCGCGCCTCATCGCTCACACAGCCGTCGAGCACCGGTTCGGGTCTCGCGATCAACGTCGAGTGGACCGTCAGCAACGCCGGCACGACGACGGCGACGGCACCCTGGACGGAGCGAGTCTACCTGTCCGCGGACAGCCTCCTCGGCAGTGATGCACTGCTCGTGCAGATCTCGTCGAACCAACCCCTCGCGCCGGGTCAAAGCTTCTCGAGAATCATCCCGGTCACGGTACCCGACGACACTTCGGGCGACTTCCGGATCCTAGTGCTGGTCGATGGCGGTAATCAGGTAACCGAGTATGACGCGGAGGGCAACAACGTCGTGGTGTCCCCCACGCCCCTGCACATCACGTTGTCCCCGCAGCCCGACCTGATCGTATCGGCAGTGAACGCTCCGTCGACAGCGACCGGAGGGCAGCACATCCAGGTGGCATGGACGGTTAACAACGTCGGTGGGGCGGCAACGAACGCGCCCGCATGGTTCGACAAGGTGTACCTGTCCTTGGACGCTACTCTCAGCAACGATGACATTAGTCTCGGCAAGTTCCAGAATCCGACTTATGTGCCCGCGGGCGAGGGTTACACCAACACCGTAAACGTCACGGTTCCGTACAATGCCGGCGGGAATCGATGCATCCTGGTGGTGGTCGACGGCGACCAGCAGGTCGCGGAGCATACGCGCGAAGGCAACAACGTCGGCGCGAGCAATCCCGTCTCCGTTACGCTTGTTCAGAAGCCTGTTGTTCGCTTTGCGGTCCAGTACGTGGCGCCGTTTCTCACGGGTGGACAGAGCGGTGAACCGTTTACGGCGACGTGGATCACGACGAACATCGGTGCGCTTCCGGCAACCTGTCCCCGCAGCGATTGGTTGATGGTTTCTGCGAGCCCGCTCGGGACTTCGCACGGACTAGTGGAAATTGGCAATCGGCCCGCGCTTGCCCCCGGCGCGAGCGACACCGTGACGGTGATCGGGGCGTGGCCGAGTGTCGCGACGGAAGTCGACTACTACGCGATCGCCGAGGCCTCACTTCCCGGTAATGTGCAGTGTGCGGAGCCCGGGCCTAGCGCTGTTCGGCTGGTCCACATCGTCCCCAAGCAACCGTCCGACCTGATGCCCACAGCTGTGTCTGCGAGCCCCGCGACACTACCCACGGGTACGGATCTGTCTGTGCACTGGATTGTGTCGGACGAAGGTCTGGGACGAACCGCGAGCGGTAGCTGGACCGACTCCGTCTACCTGTCAATGGAACCCGCCCTGAATGTTGCGCAGGCGATTGCCCTGGGGGAACGGAAGCACTTTGGCGTCCTGGCTCCCGGAGATACCTACACGGACAGTCTGACTGCGCCGATCCCCAGCGGCCCCGGCGGCTTCTACTACGTCTATGTGCGGACGGACGCGCGCGACAACGAGAACGAGGTCGGCTACGAAGGGAACAACATCATCCGCGGATCCCTTCAAGTCCACGCGTTGTCACAGCCGCCCGATCTCGTCGCCACGGCGCTATCCGTTCCGGCAGCCGCGGGCTCCGGCAAGGTAGTCGGTATGGCTTGGACCGTGACGAATTCCGGAATCGGAAACACGGTGCCGACGACTTGGGTCGACAAGGTCTATCTCTCGACGGATGCCGTGTTCACGCCGGCAGCGGACAGTCTTCTGGCGACGCGGACACACGGGGGCGCGCTCGCGCCGAGCCAAAGCTACAGAGACAGCTCCGGAGTAACGCTTCCGAACGGATTGGCGGGATCGTTTCACGTGTTCGTGCAGACGGATGCTGCCTCCGTTTTGTTCGAGTCCGGCGACGATGCGCAGAACATCTCGACTGCCACGTTGACCATGACCCTCAGCGCCTCACCAGACCTGCAGGTCACAGCCATTGTGCCGCCGGTGCAGCCGATCGAGGGAACCTCGGCCACGGTGCAGTGGACGATCAAGAACCGTGGTGCCGCGACCACCGGAATCAGGCCGTGGCTCGACAATGTCTATCTTTCGACGGACAGCACGCTCGAGACTTCCGACGCCTTGCTCACGAGCGTCCAGCACGCCACGGCACTCAACCCCAACGGTACCTACAGCGTGTCCCAGAGCGTCGTGCTGCCGTCCGGCTTCAGCGGCCCGCACATGCTGCTCGTACAGGCGGATGTACGCGATACGGTCTACGAGTATCAGGGGGAGGGGAACAACCTCGGCGTCGCGGCTGTCATGATAGACGCCGCGTCCGCCCACCAACCGGATCTCACGATCACAGCGGCGTCAGCTACCGATGACGGGGTCGGCGGCGTGACGGCAAGTTGGACCGTGCACAATGGCGGCGTGGCGACTCAGGCCGCACAGAGTATCTGGGTCGATCGCGTGTATCTGTCCACCGATGGAACGCTGGACGCCGCGGATGTGCTGTTGGGCTACGTGCCCCACACGGGCGGAGTCGCCGCCGCGTCGAACTACACCGGCAGCCGTACCTTCGCTCTACCCAATGGCATCAATGGGCCGCGAGTCGTGCTCGTTGTAGTTGATGCGGGCCAGGTCGTAACCGAAGCGAATGAGGGCAACAACCAAGCGAGCGCTGCCGTGACGATCCAGGTTCACCCCGTCAATCTCATCGTCGTAGACGTCGAGGCACCAGCGACCGCGATATCGGGCCAGCCCATCACCGTGAGCTGGCAAATACTGAATTTCGGCGCCGCTCCGGCTGCTGCCAAATGGAGTGACGGCGTGTATGTGTCGCGTGACCAAGTGTTCGATGAGACGGACGTATTGCTCGGCAACGTCGCACACACGGGCACCGTCGGCCCCGGTGCGGACTATTACGCGTCACTCACTGCAGCGGTTCCTCTCGGTTTGGTGGGTGACTACTTCGTCTTCGTCAAGACGGATAACGCGAACGAAGTTTTTGAATTCGAAGCCGAGGGCAATAACGCCAGTTACAGGCCAGACCCAGTGAGCGTCACATTGCCGCTACCAGTGGACCTGGTCGCGAGCGGCATCACCGCACCTGCAAGCGTTCCAGCCGGCGGACTGGTGTCCCTCAGCTGGGTGATCACTAACCAGAGCGCGAATACTCTGTCCGGGGTCTGGACCGACGCCGCGTACCTATCGGCCGACGCCATCTGGGACATTGATGACCCGCAGCTTGGGCAGGTGAGTGAGTCTCAGGCCCTCGCGTCGCATGCGAGCGTCACTCGTTCGCTCGAAGTAACGGCGCAGGACTACCAGCGCGCAATGCAGGCGGTCGTGCCGGGTGTGAATCCAGACGCGTACTTTGTGATCGTGCGCGCCGACGTCCGCAACAACATCTACGAGACGGACGAGTCTAACAATGCGATGGTGGCACCGTCCGGCATCGACGTGACTGTACAAGACCTGCCAATAGATACGGATGTGCCATTTGTGATTGCAAGCAACCGGCAAGTCTACTACCACGTACAGCTGAACGGCGATCAGGACATGCGCGTGCGACTCAGCATTCCGACCGGCAACCTATACACGCTCTTCTCACGCGGTGGCGCGGTACCCGACCGCATTACTTTCGCTACCGAGGCGTCCGTGGAGACGACCCAAGACATCGTGCTTGCTACGCTCGGGCAGACGGATGTCTTTCTCATGGTGCTTGGCGACAGAGTCATCGACGCAGGTGCTTGCACGATTCGCGTGACACCCATGTCGCTTTCACTTGCGAGCGTTCTACCGGGGCGTGTCGGAGATAATGGCCAAGTCACGCTGGCACTATCCGGGGCTGGTTTTGCTCCGGGAATGCTCGTCGAACTGGTTGGCCCAGACACGATTCGAGCGACCACGGTATTTGTCGACAAGAGTACAGCTGCGCGAGCGCGCTTCACTTTTGCGCGAGCGCCCCACGGAGCTTATGACCTTATTGTTACAATGGTGAGCGGTGTGTCATATAGCCGCGAGCAGGCAATCGTTATCGAAACGGCACAAGACTTCTCGACATTGGCTGTTCTCGACAAGCCACCGCCGACTCGAGTTGGGACGCCTGCTACATTCGTCGGCACGATATGCAATCGTGGAAACATTGACCTGCCTTACGTGACGGTCGTAGTCGGAGTCCAAGATCAGAATGTTGACATGGTGGTAACGCCTCCCGAGGGGGCACTGCCTCGGCTGGACCCGATTGTAAGGGACTCGCTCGCGCGCTTGGGTGAAGACGTGAAGAACCTACCCACGCGGCATGGACTGGGGAAGACCGAGGTCTTCTTCTATCTAAGAGATTTGCCCCCCGGATCGAGCGCGCCATTTGCAGTCACGGTACGCAATCCGCGGGCGGGCAATACGGCGGTGGGTGTCGTATGTTGGCCGATGGGAACGGAAATGTTTCTTGATAGCTTGCTATTCACTGCAGAGCAGCAAAGACGTCTTCTGATGGACAATCATGAAATCATTAGTCAGGTGCAGAATACTGAGGATCTTGCCATCCTCAGCGATGCTGGGGCGTGGGCGAAACTGGTGCTGAACGGTTTCTATCGCTCGGGCCTAATAGACAGCGTGTCGGGCGCGTTGATTGACGATGTTGTCAACCATATCGCTGACGCTCCCATTGCGCAGGTCGGCATCGCGCGACCAGATGCAACGGATGATTGTGGTGGGGAATGCGTCGTGGCGTTTCAAGATAACATTGAGGACTGTCAGTCTGATTATTATCTATGCTTTAGAAAGTGTATCAAGGACTTGCGTGCTGTCATCAGTTTGCTTACGGCAGGGGCGTATTTTGTGTATTGCGTCGACGATTGTCAGGCAACGTATGATGTATGCGTGAGAAAGGCATCCCGGGGTATGCAGCGGTGCAGTGAAGGATCAGGTCTCAGGGGTATCGGGGCGGCTTTTGACGATCCGGCGGGTGGGGGCTCGGGAGGAGGAGCTGGTGGGTCCTCAGCCGGTGGGTGCATGCCGGGTGTGGGAAGTCGTGACCCGAACGAGAAGATGGGGCCGACCGCGGCAAGCGCTGATCCCGTCGTTCGCAGAGGGTTGGAAATGCCATATACGATTTACTTCCAGAATCAGCCGAGCGCGACTGCCCCGGCATTGGTTGTCGATGTGCAGGACGAGATCGACCCGGACCTCGATGTCCGCAAGTTCCGCCTGACGGACATCGCGTTTGGTTCGATTCGGATGGTCGTGCCCGCGGGACTCAGTCACTACCGCACGCGGGTAACTCTCGCGGATGGCAACCTGCTCGAGATTGAAGCTGGCGTGAATGCGAATACGCGCGTAGCCCGTTGGACGCTCACCACGCTCGATCCTCGCACTGGCGTGATTCCTACGGATCCATCGGCCGGATTCCTCCCGCCCGATGACAGCACGGGCGTCGGTCAGGGTCATGTGGGATTCACGATTGCGGCAAACCCCGCGTCGCCCGAAGGTGCCGAGATCACTAACAGTGCTTCAATCGTCTTTGACAAGAATGCACCGATAATCACGAACACAGTGGACAACACGATCCGCGACGCCTTCGCCGATCTGGCGATCGCGAACGCGCGCGTCGCGGCGGGCGATTCGGCTGTGGTCGAGGGTTGGCCCGCTGCAGTGACGGCGACCGTCACGAACGTAGGAGAGGTCGCGGCGGCGGGGCTGGACGTGCGTGTCTTCGATGGCGACCCGGATGACGGTGGAGTCTTGGTCGGAACCGCCCAGGTGCTAAGCGGATTGCCGATTGGCGCGTCGTCCGAAGTGACCGTGCCGTGGATCCCATCGCGGGTCCAGGGCAACCGATTCCTGTTCGTCGTGGCCGACCGCGCAAACACCATTCCTGAATCCAATGAAGGCAACAACACGCTGGGGCTGACCGCAGCCGTAGCGCCGAGGAACTACACCCTGCACCTCGCCGCCGGCGTCAACCTCGTCGCGCCGCCGCTCGATGTGTCGCCCGCGATGACGGCGCGCAGCTTCGCGTCTGCACTCGGCGCGTGCCTCATCGTGCGGGTCGATTCGGCCGGGGCGTTCAAACCGTTCCTGCCGGGCATCATGGTTGGCGACGGGTTCGCGATCAGTGGGTCGACGGGCTACCTCGTCGTGACCGATCACGCGGGTTCGGCGACATTCTCGGGCGTGTCGCACCGTGACTCGGTGAGCGTGCGGAAGGGGCTCAACCTGCTTTCGTTGCCGCTCGATTCGGGCGCGCCGTACACGGCGAGCCAGCTCGCCACGGCGCTGGGCGCGAGCCAGGTGACACGCTTCGATGCGGGCGGGCAGCGGTTCGACACGTACGTCCGTGGTTTCACGCCGGGTGAGGGCTTCGCCGTCCAAGGCGGGCGCGGGTACCTCGCCGTTGCCGACGCGGCCAAGTCGGCGGTGTTCTCAGGCGTCGGTTGGAACGGAGACGGTGCGCCCGCCGATGCGCTCAAACGGGGCGGAACGGAGGCGGCGGCCACCCCGCTGCCGGGCGCCACGGTGCTCGGCGTAGCGGGTGACCTGTTCGTGAAGTCGGGCTGGTCGACCGAACTGCGCGCGACGGGCGGATACGCGGTCGAGATCCGGAACGCGCGGACGGGTGCCGTTGCGACCGCCCAATCGAACCCGGACGGACAGTACGCTGCGCTGTTCATGGATGCCGCGAATGGCGCCGCGCTGCGTGCGGGTGACGAGCTCCAGCTCCTCGTGCGCGATAGCAAGGGCGCACTCCTAAGCGACACGACTCGGTACCTGCTTTCGCCCGACGACACCCAGTCTGGATGCGTGAACGTCACGGGAATACTGAACGTTCCGCCGGTGTTCTCTCTGCTGTTCCATCCGTATCCCGAGCCGTTCTCGTCGCGGACGCACATCCGCTTCCAGCTCGCGCGCAAGGGGCACGTGTCGATGCGCGTCTACGACGTCGCCGGCCGGCTCGTCCGCACGATCGTCGATACCGATCGCGATCCGGGCTATTACGAGGAGTCGTGGTCGGGGCAATCGGCCTCGGGCCACGTCTCATCCGGCATCTACTACCTGCGTTTCGAGGCTCCGAACTACGCCAGCACGAAGCGCATCACGCTCATCCGCTAGGAGGTCGCCATGACAGCACATCGCCTGTTCGCGCTCGTGATCGCGGCGACGACCGTCGCGGCCACGTCCCATGCGTCGTCGACGAACCTGCTGACCGTGTACGGCGAAGCCCGCCTCGTCAATCACCAGCTCGCCGGCGACGGTTACCGCGTCGTCGTCGAGAACCTGACCCGTGTGACGCGGGATTCGGTCGCATTGCACGCAGCCGACGACGGTCGCTACGCCGTGACGTTCGTGGCGTACGATAGCAACGTCGCTGCGTCGACCGGCGATCAGATCCGAGTGACCCTCAAGAACGCATCGGGCGCCGCCATTCCCACGGCGGCGCTCAAGACCGTGGCGCAGCAGAACGTCGACACCAGCCTGCTTTCGGCGGACATCAACCCGCAGTTGCTGGCGGTCGGCGACGGCCCATCAGGCCCGACGCGGCTGGTGGCCCCGTTCCCAGAGCCGTCGCGAGGGAACACGCGGATCGGCTACGTCCTCGCCCGCCGCGGCGAGGTGACCCTGCAGGTGATCGACGCTTCGGGACGATGCGTCCGCACGCTGGTCCATGCGCACGCGGACGCGGGCCGCCACGAAGCGGTCTGGCGTGGAGATTCCGACGACGGTGCAGCCGTACGGCCGGGTGCGTACTACATCCGCATGAGTGTTGCGGGCGACTATTCCGCCACACGGCGGATCACGATCGTTCACTGACGCCGGTCGTCGCAGCAGTCGTGCGGTGCTCGGGACGCGATCCGCGGCGCCGCTCGGAAGCGTGCGATGCCGGCAGCGTGGCGTCGGCGGGATCAGCCCCGGCGTTGCTGCGCGGAGCGGCCCCACGCCAGCAACGCGGCGAGCAACCCGATCGCGATGCTCCACGGCATCGGGTTCGTCGCGGCCAGCGCGTGCGAATAGTGGGCGTAGATGAATGCGAGCCCGAACGACTCGACCGCGAGCGCCATGGCGACGAGCGGGATCGTCGGCTGCAGCCACTTCGCCACCGCCGGGATCGCGAGCAGCAGCGCGCCCAGCACCTCGTACACGCCGACTGCCGCCCAGCCGAGGCGGGGGAGTGCGTGCATCTGGGACGCCATCTCGCCGGAGCTGAACACCTTGTACGCGCCGCCCGCCAGGTAGAGCAGCACGAGCGCGAACTGGAGGAACCAGAGGAGTGCGTTCATGCGCGACATGCTAACGCATGGGCAGGGCTCGGCGCGCGCATTCGGCTATAGTGCCGGCCGTCATGCCGCTCGCTCCCGGTACCCGTCTCGGTCCCTACGAACTGCTCGCCGCGCTCGGCGCCGGCGGCATGGGCGAGGTGTACCGCGCGCGCGACCCGCGGCTCGGGCGCGACGTCGCGATCAAGGTGCTGCCGCGTGCGCTCGCCGAGGACGCGGAGCGTGAGCGGCGGTTCGAGGTCGAAGCGCGCGCCATCGCGATGCTCAGCCACCCGAACCTGCTCCAGGTGTTCGATGTCGGCGCCGAGGACGGGCTCGCCTACCTCGTCACCGAGCTGCTCGAAGGCGGCACGCTCCGCGAGGCTCTCGCCGGCGGCTCGATGCCGGTGCGCAAGGTGATCGAGGTCGGGGTCGCGATCGCGAACGGGCTCGCGGCCGCGCACGAGCAGCACATCGTGCACCGCGACCTGAAGCCCGAGAACGTGTTCGTCACGCGCGAGGGGCGCTTCAAGATCCTCGACTTCGGCCTCGCGAAGTTGACGCGGCCGGAGGCCGGATCGGCATCGAGCGCGCCCACGATGGCGGTCGACACCGCTGCCGGACTCGTGCTCGGTACCGTCGGGTACATGGCGCCCGAGCAGGTCCGCGGCCAGCCTGCGGACGAGCGCTCCGACATCTTCGCGTTCGGCTCGATCCTCTACGAGATGGTGTCGGGGAGGCGTGCGTTCCAGGGCGCTTCGGCCGCGGACACCATGAGCGCGATCCTCCGCGAGGACCCGCCCGAGCTGGCGGCGGACGGCCGCGACATCCCGCCCGTGCTCGAGCGCAACGTGCGGCATTGCCTCGAGAAGTCGCCGGCGCAGCGGTTCCGCTCGGCGCACGACCTCGCGTTCCAGCTCGAAGCGATCTCCAGCCTGTCGACGAGCGGCGTGGCGGCGGCTGTCACCGCGGCGCCGGGCCGCGGGCCGATGCGGTTCATGCGCCAGACGTACGAGCGTGGCATGGTGCTGAACGCGCGCTTCACGCCCGACGGCCGCACGGTGATCTACAGCGCGGCGTGGGACGGTGGCGCGGCGCGGCTCTACATGCGCCCGGCGGACAACCCGGACTCGATCGCGCTGCCGCTGCCCGGCGCGGACGTGCTGTCGGTGGCGCGCACCGGCGAGCTCGCGATCCAGCTCGACCCGCAGCTCGCGTACAACGGCGCGTTCATCGGCACGCTCGCACTGGCGCCGATGTTCGGCGGCGCACCGCGCGAGATCGCCGAGCAGGTGCTGTTCGCCGATCACGGCGCGACGCTCGAGGACCTCGCGATTTCGCGCGAGATCGGCGGGCGCGGCCGGC
>Ga0070670_100005667_pt1 | contig 10541 bp, 6 predicted proteins | sample KBSS63metaG_FD_64665 | JGI IMG/M metagenome (GOLD analysis project Ga0070670, IMG submission 64665) | Switchgrass rhizosphere microbial communities from Kellogg Biological Station, Michigan, USA - KBS S6-3 metaG | ecosystem: Host-associated > Plants > Roots > Rhizosphere > Soil ... | reverse complement strand
GCCTGTTCCTCTCCTCCGGAATCATCCGCTCGTCCAATTATACGATGGAGCAGATCGTCGGTGTCGCGCGGAAGCTGCGCGAGGAGCATGATTTCCGCGGCTACATCCATTTGAAGACCATTCCCGACGCGGACCCGGAATTGGTTCAGCAGGCGGGCCTCTACGCCGACCGGGTCTCCATCAATGTCGAGCTTCCGACCGAAAGCGGCCTTCAGCGCTTGGCGCCGGAGAAAGACGGCGGCCGCATCGAAAGCGCCATGCAGGATACGCGCGCGTCGATCGATGACGGCAATGACGCTTCGAAGAAGTTCAAGTCGGCTCCGCGCTATGCTCCGGCCGGCCAGTCGACCCAGATGATCGTCGGCGCGGACGCGGCGAGCGATGGCGACATCATCTCCCGCGCAAGCACGCTCTATGACCGCTTCCGCTTGCGCCGAGTCTATTATTCCGCCTTCTCGCCGATCCCCGACGCCAGCGCGGTCCTGCCGCTTCAGCGCCCGCCACTGATGCGCGAACACCGGCTGTACCAGTCAGACTGGCTGATGCGCTTCTACGGATTCAAACCGGCAGAGGTGGTCAGCGCGGCCGACAAGGACGGCATGCTTCCGCTCGACGTCGACCCGAAGCTCGCCTGGGCGCTCAAGTTTCGGGAAAGCTTCCCGGTCGACGTGAACCGCGCGCCGAAGGAACAGCTTCTGCGGGTTCCGGGCCTGGGTACGAAAGCGGTCGATCGTATTCTCTCCTCGCGCCGCTGGCGGAAGCTGCGGCTCGACGACGTCGCGCGCCTTACGCTTTCCATCGCTAAGGTCCGGCCGTTCATCACGACGCTCGACTGGCGGCCGACTTTGCTCACCGATCGGGCCGACCTGCGCTCGCTGGTCGCGCCGAAGCAGAAGCAGCTGGAGCTGTTCGCGGGCTGATCATGCTGCGCGAAGGCCCGATGATCGACGCCCATCGCGTCAATTTGGAGTCCGAAGACGATTTCGAGGGCTGGCGCGACACCGCCCGCGATCTCGCCGACGCAGGTGTCCCACCGCATGCCGTAATATGGCGCGTCGAAGGAGCCGAGGCCGATTTGTTCGCGACCGACGTTCAGCAGCCCAAAGGCGCGAGCTTCGCGGTGCCCCGCACTTTCATCGACCTCGCAAAGAGCGTGGTCTGCCATTCCGATCCCGAGCGCTTCGCCTTGCTCTACGCGATGCTGTGGAAGCTCCGATCACAGCGAGGCGCAATGGAAGATCGCGCCGACCCGTTACTCGACCGGCTGGAGCGGCTCGCCAAGGAAGTCCGCCGCGACGTCCACAAGATGCACGCCTTCGTCCGCTTCCGAGAGGTGGAGCAGCCTGACGGCACGACACGCTTCGTCGCCTTCTTCGAGCCGGACCATCACATCGTCCGGCACACCGCCGGCTTCTTTGTGCGCCGCTTTGCCAACATGCGCTGGTCGATCCTGACGCCCGAGCTTTCGATCCACTGGGACGGCGAATGCCTCACCGAGGGTCCGGGCGCGACCCGTGCCGATGGGCCGGGCGGCGACCCGCTCGAGGCGATGTGGAAGACCTATTACGCATCCATCTTCAACCCCGCGCGCCTCAAGGTCGGGGCGATGCTGAAGGAGATGCCCAGGAAATACTGGCGCAACATGCCGGAGACTTCGCTCGTTCGGCCGCTGATCGCGAGCGCTCGCGCAAGGGAGCTGGAGATGATCGATCGAGCTGCGGCCAAGGAAGGGCTGAAGGACGCGCTTGCCGCCGAACGCAATATCGCGCCGGGCGGCAACCTTCGCGCATCGTGGGAGGCTCTGTTCAAGGACGCGCGCAAGTGCACGCGGTGCGACCTCTACAAGAATGCCACCCAGACGGTGTTCGGAGAGGGGCCGCTAGACGCATCGATCATGTTCGTGGGCGAACAGCCGGGCGACCAGGAGGACATTGCAGGCCGGCCGTTCGTCGGCCCCGCAGGCCAAATATTCGATGAAGCATTGGAGAAGGCCGGAATCCCGCGCTCTGAGGTCTACGTGACCAATGCGGTCAAGCATTTCAAATTCGAGCAGCGCGGCAAGAAGCGCATCCACTCCAAGCCCAATGCCGGCGAGATCGAGGCCTGCCGCTGGTGGATCGAGCAGGAGCGCACCCTGATCCGTCCGCCGGTGACCGTCGCGCTGGGGGCGACGGCGGCGCGCTCCATCCTCGACAAGGTCGTAACGATCAGCCGAGTTCGCGGGTCACCGATCGCGCTTCCCGAAGGCGGAGAATGCTGGGTGACGGTTCACCCGAGCTTTCTTCTGCGCATTCCCGAGCCGGAGCGGCGCGTTGAAGAGCGGCAGAAGTTCGTCGACGATCTCAGACGCATCCGCGACCGAGCCGCGAAGCTTGCGGCCTAGCAGTCCGCCCAGCGCCGAAGCAGGTTGTGGTAGGTCCCGGTCAAGGCGACGATCGAAGGGTCCTTGTCCCCCACATTCCCCGCGAGGCTACGGATCGCCGCGTCCATTTCCAGCAACAGGGTGCGCTGGCCATCGTCGCGAACCATCGACTGGATCCAGAAGAATGACGCTACGCGCGACCCGCGGGTGACAGGTTCGACCCGGTGCAGCGAGGTAGACGGATAGAGCACCATGTCGCCCGCCGGCAGCTTAACCGCATGTTCGCCGTACGTATCCTCCACGATCAGCTCACCGCCGTCGTAATCGTCGGGATCGGACAGGAACACGGTCGCCGACAGGTCCGTGCGGATACGGCCCGACCGGTCCGGCAGATAGCGGATGGCATTGTCCACATGATTGCCGAAGCCGTGGCCGGCGGACGCGTCGTAGCGATTGAACAGCGGCGGGAAGACCCGGTGCGGCAGGGCCGCGGACATGAACAGGCCGTTCGCCGAAAGTGCCGAGAGGACGATCTCACCCGCCGCAGCCGCGTTCGGGCAGGATGCCGGAAGCTGAAGGTTACGCTTCGCGAGCTCCGACTGTTTCCCCGCTGTTGCGCCCCCGTCCTCCCAATCGCCCGCCTCGATCAGCAGGCGCACTTCGGCCAGCTGGTCCGGCGACAATAAAGCGGGAACGGCGACGAGCATCGCTGCCCGGCTTACATTCCAAAGGTCAGCGTGGCGACTGCGCTTCGTCCTGCACCGGGGACGAAATGCCCGCCGCCGATCTGGTCGGGGTATCGCTCGTCGAAGATGTTGAAGACGTTCAGCCGAAGCGTCGTGCGCGGGTTGAAATCGTACCCCAGGGTCGCGTCGGCGACCCAGTAATCGTCGATGCGCCGCGTGTTCGCCACGTTCGTATAGCGCGTGCCGACATAGCGGACGCCCCCGCCGATCTCGATATTCTGCGGCAAGGTGTACAGCATCCAGAGCGAGCCGCTGTGATCGGGTACGTTGCCGAGGCGGTTGCCGACCTCCGCCGGCGTGTTCGATTCCGTGACCTCGCTATCGAGATATGTGTAGCTGGCGATGATCTGCCAGTCCTCGGTCAGCCGGCCGGTGGCGCCGATCTCGAACCCGTCGACCCTCTGCTTGCCGTCGAGAACGGTGGCGGGCTCGCCCGGAAGACCCGGGGTCCGGGCATTGCTCTTCTCAGTGCGGAAGATCGCGGACGTCAGGAGCAGCTTGCCCCCGAATCCGTCCCACTTCACGCCCGCTTCGAACGTGCGGCTGCGTTCCGGCTTCAGGGCACCCACGGCGAGAGTCGGAGTCGTCTGCGTCATGTTCTCGATCGACGGGTTCACCGACGTTCCGGCACCCGCGTAGATGCTGAGGTTGGACACCGGCTTGTAAGTGATCCCGGCACGCCAGGTGACGCTTTCATCGGTGCGGTGGATGTCCCCGACCGTCGAGGTGATCTGCGACGGTGCCGGCAGGAAGGCGCTCTTGTACCGTTCCCAGCGCAGGCCGCCGGTGAACAGGAACTGGTCGCTGAGCTCCACGGTGTCGAAGATGTATGCGGCGACGGAATCGGCTTTCGCCCGAACCACCTCGCCGGGAATGTCGGCGATCGTGCCGTTCCAAGGCCGCTCAGGGTCCGGATTGAAGATGTCGGTGGGCGTTCCGGCCGTAACGTTCCGCAACTGGTTGCTGCTCCGCTCTCGGGAAACCTCGAAGCCGGCGATCGCCTCATGGCGCAGCGAGCCCGTTTCGAACTTGGAGAACAGGTTGGTCTGGTTGAACAGCACCTTGTCGACGGTGTCGCGCGACTGCGTCTGCGGAGTGACCAGGAGCCCGGTCGAAGTCGAGTTCGGCAGGGTCGCGAAGCGCGGAGACGAATAGATCGAGTCCCGCGTGGCGTGGCCGTAGCGCGTCGTGTTCGCGATGCGGATGTCGGGCGTCAGGTCGTGCTCGAGCGCGAAGGTCGCAATGTTCGCGAGCGTGTCCTCGTAATCGCGTTCCAGCAAGCCGTAGTAATTGTCGTAATCGACCGGCGCCGGCTGCTCATGATGCTCCGGAAGCGCGACGTTCGTGTTGGGAACGAACGGGATTCCGTAGTCGGGCACATTATCCTGCTTCAACCGGATGTAGGACAGGATCGCGCGCGTCGAAGTGCCGAGGCCTACGGCGACGGAGGGCGCGAAGCCGGTGCGCTTAGTCTCGACACGATCGCGGCCCGGAGTGTCGGCGTCGTGATGCATCAGGTTGACGCGAACTGCGGTGCCGCCGCCCAGCCCGATGCTGTCGCCTCCCAGGTTCACGTCGGCGGTCCCGCGAACATAATCCGGTTGGCCCAGGCCCAAAGTGCCGCTGGCGAACGTGCGAAGCTGCGGCTGCTTGGAGAAGAGGTTGATGTAGCCGCCGGTCGATCCGCGGCCGGTCTGTGCCGAGGCGGGGCCCTTCACCACCTCGACCTGCTCCACGTTGAACGTGTCGCGCGTGTAGCTCGCAAAATCGCGGATGCCGTCGACGAAGATGTCGTTGCGGGCGCCGAACCCGCGCAAGGTGAGATTGTCGCCGGCCGGGCCACCGCCGCCCTCGCCGGCCGCCATGCTGATTCCCGAGACGTTTCGGAGAACGTCGTTCAGCGTCGTCGCCGCCTGCTGCTCGATGATCTCGCGAGGAATGATGCTGATCGTCTGCGGCGCTTCGCGGACATCGCGGAGGCGGCTGTTGAGTGTATTGATCCGATAGCGCTCGCCGGTGACGATTACCGGATCGGCAGCGTCTGCAGATTCGGCGGCAGTGGCAGCCGCCGCCGAGCTGACCGCAGCCGCGCCGTTCGCTGCGTCAGCTTCCGCGGCGGGTGAAGCCTGGGGCGTGGAAGGCGCTTCGCTCGCTTCGGCGCTGGTTCCCAAAAGCAGGGTGGAGCCGGCGATGAGCGTCGCAGCCTTCTTGTATGAACGGATACCCGGACTGGACTTGAACCGCGACACTAGGAACTGCCCCCTGCGATCTTCTGAATGCAAATGGATGCGCCCAGCTATCGTTATTGATAGTCATTCGCAATAGCACATATCGAAGGTGGCGATAACAGTGATTGCTACAGTCGGATAAGTCCTTGAAGTCGCGGGCAGGAAATCGCCACTCAGCTATCAGCGAAGCGCTCCGCCACGGCCCGAATACGCTCTTCGCGGTCAGGCGCCATACGGTTCGACCGTTCGTGCACGCGCTGGACGAGCTGGCGCCCCGCCTTGGCGGGAGTGCCCGCATCAAACGGCGGGTGAGGATCATATTCCAGGCCCAGCTGCACCGCGCGGGCATATTCCTCGCCCTCGATCGCTGCCGTGAGCGCAAGCGCAAAGTCGATGCCGGCCGTTACTCCACCGCCCGTCACGCGATTTCGGTCGAACACCACCCGCTCAAAAACGGGCTCCGCCCCAAACAGGTGAAGATAGTCATGCCACGCCCAGTGAGTGGTCGCCTTGTACCCGCGCAGGAGGCCCGCAGCCCCGAGGATCAGCGAGCCGGTGCAGACGCTGGTGACCCATTGTGCCTTCCCGCCGATCCCCCTCACCCAGCCGAGAACGTCTTCGTCCTGCATCACATCGACGCAGCCGAAGCCGCCCGGCACGCACAGGATGTCGGCCTGCTCGATCTCATCGAGCGTGGCGGTCGGCAGCAAGGCGAAGCCGCTGTCGGTCTGGACTGGATCGCGCGACTTCCAGACCAGCTCCATGCGAGCATTGCTGAGCCGCGAGAGCACCTGAGCCGGACCTGTCATGTCGAGCTGAGTGACGTTCGGATAGACGAGGAAGACGACGCGCATGGGCTCCATCGCCTTATTCTGCCGCGAGAAGCGTCTCCGCGCTACCGAGGTCGACCGAAACGAGACGGCTGATGCCCTTTTCGATCATGGTCACCCCGTAAAGCCGGTGCATGCGGCTCATCGTCACTGCATTGTGGGTGACGATCAGGTAGCGGGTGTCCGTCTCCCTGGTCATCCGGTCGAGCAGGTCGCAGAAACGCTCGACATTGGCGTCGTCGAGCGGCGCGTCGACCTCGTCGAGAACGCAGATCGGGGCCGGGTTCGTCAGGAAGAGGGCAAAGATCAGCGCGACCGCCGTCAGCGCCTGCTCGCCGCCCGAGAGCAAGGTAAGGGTCGAGAGGCGCTTGCCCGGTGGCTGAGCCATGATCTCGAGTCCGGCTTCCAGCGGATCGTCGCTTTCGACCAGCTCGAGGTGCGCCTGCCCACCGTCGAAAAGCGAGGTGAACAGGCTGCGGAAATGGGCGTCGACCTGCCGATACGCGTCGAGCAACCTTACCCGGCCCTCGCGATTGAGGTTCCCGATCGATCCGCGAAGTCGGTGGATCGCCTGCGTCAGCTCGTCGGCTTCCTCGGCGCCCTTGACCCGGGCGCTCTCCAGCTCGGCCAGTTCCTGCTCGGCAACGAGGTTCACGGGCCCGATGCGCTCGCGCTCAGCAGTCAGCCGTTCGAGCAATGCCGACTGCGATTCAGCGTCGACGGCCTCATCCTGGTCGAAGCCAAGCTTCTCCGGCAGGCGCTGCGGAATACATTCGAAACGCTCGTAACAGACGCGGCCGTATTCGGTGCGGCGAGCCTCCTGACCCTCGGCGCGAGCCGCAGCTGCCGCTCGGCGCTCGCGGGCCGAGGATAGGGATTCGTTCGCTGTCGTGAACGCGGATGCAGCCTTGGCCACTTCGCCTTCCGCGGCCCGCTCGGCTTCTGCTGCGGTGGATGTCCTCCGGTCATATTCGCGGCCACGCGTCTCCAGCTCAGCCAGCAGATCGTCCAGGCGCTGCGGCTCGGGGGAAAGCTGCTCGCGCTCGGCGGCCTGCTGAGCTTGCCGCTCGACGGCGGAAGCCAGGCGCCTTTTCGCGTCGGCATGCCGCCTGCGCCATTCTTCCTGCTCGCGCCCGGAGGCGCCATGCCGCTCGCGAGCCGCAGCCGTTTCGCGGGCTCGGGTCGCTGCTTCAGCGCGCTTGTCGGCGACGGCCGAACCGGCATCGGAAGCCCGCGAACGGGCCCCCTCGACATCCGCTTCCAGCGCGGCGGGATCGGGCAAACCGGCGATCACTGCTTCCGCCGCGCGGAGAGCTTCGGCAGAAGCTTCAGCCACCGGTTTCAGGTCTTCAGCCCTTTGCGAAACCGCCTCCCGCTGGGCGTTCAGGCGATCGATGGCCGCGGCGGCCGCATCAGCAGCACGCTCGGACTCGCGAACCTCGCGCTCCGCGGCGGAAGCGGCCCTGCGCTGCTCCTCGCCCTCGGCGCGCCAGCGCTCGACATCGCGGGCCGCATCGTCGCGTGCCGACGACGCGCCTTCGACGCTCTCTTCGAGCTTCGGGAGCTGCTTGTTGAGGTCAGAGAGTCGGTTGGCGCGGATGAGCCGCTCGGCCGCAGCCGCGCCGGAACCGGTTGAGACGAAACCATCCCAGCGGCGCAGAGCGCCGTCGCGGGTGACCAGCCGCTGGCCGACGGCGAGCTGCTGCCCCTTGTCCTCATCGGCAACGCCGATCTGCCGTAGACGCCGAAGAAGCTGCGCCGGAGCTCGAACATGATCAATCAGCGGTTCCACTCCGGCGGGTAGAGCCGGATCGCCCGCCATCGCATCGCTTCCGGTCCACCGTCGCGGGCCATCGCCACCGATTGCGGCGTCGGCATCCTCGCCCAGCGCCGCCGCAAGAGCGCGCTCATAGCCGGCGTCTGCCGAAAGACTCTCGATCGCAGAGCCGCCGCCGTGCTGGAGGGCACGTTCGAGCGCCTGCGCTTCCGCACGGGCAGCCGAAAAAGCGGCGCGCGCGGCGGCCAAAGCGCTTTCCGCACCGTCGCGACGTTCAGCGGCCGAGGCGCGTTCCTGCTCGGCTGTTTCCAGCTTCTTCTCAGCGGCCAGCTGGGCGGACTTCGCGGCCTCCGCCCGGTCGAGGGCGTCCGCACGCGCGGCTTGCTCCGCCGAGCCCGAGCCCAGCGCTTCGAGCTGCGCGGCAAGCTTTTGCCGCTCGTGTTCGGTCCGATCGACCTGCGCCCGCGCGGCCTCCAGCGCCGCGTCCGCAACCCGGCGCTCGGCACGCATCGCGGCCTGCCGGGTCAGCAAATCGGCGAGCGCGGCCTCCGCTTCGCGGGAGCGCGTTTCGAGATCGCCGAGTTCGCGTCCGATGCGGGCCGACTGCCCTTCGTCATCCGCCAATCGCTGGTCTATCGCTGCGCGCTCGGCTTCCAGCTCCGCGATCCGCGCCTCGGCGTCATGGCGGAGCGCCTCTTCGCGCTCGACGTCCGACGCCAGCGAAGCGTCCAGCCGGTCAAGCTCGGCAAGCCTCCGGACGACCGTGTCTCGCCGCGCGCGCGTCGTCGCCAATTCGTGCGCCAGTTCCGTCGCCCGCTCGCGCGCCTGCGTCAGCTCGTTGCGCCGCTGGGCGAGAAGCGCCGCCGCCTGATCCTGCGCCTGCTGAGCATTCGCCATCGCGCCCTGAAGCGAGGCCACATCGGCTTCGGCAGTCTTCGCCTCCTGCCTCGCGGCGGTCGCGGCTCGGTCGGCCTCGACCCAGCGAGCATGAACCAGCCGCGCCTCGGCGGAGCGGATCTTGTCGGACAATATCCGGTAGCGTTCGGCAGCGCGCGCCTGCCGCCTCAGCTGGGCCGCCCGCTGCTCCTGATCCGAAAGCATCTCTCCCAGCCGCGCAAGATTGGCTTCGGTCGCTCGGAGCTTCTGCTCTGCATCCTTGCGGCGGGCGTGAAGGCCGGAGATGCCGGCCGCTTCTTCGAGCAGCATCCGCCGCTCGGTCGGCTTGGCGGCGATGATTGATCCGACCTTGCCCTGGCTGACCAGAGCCGGCGAATGCGCGCCCGTCGCGGCGTCGGCGAAAAGCAAGGAGACGTCCTTGGCACGGACGTCCTTGCCGTCGATCCGATAGGCCGACCCCGCGCCGCGTTCGATCCGGCGCGTGACCTCGCTTTCACCCGAAGCTTCGGCATCCCGGTCCCGCTCAACGAGAATCGAGACTTCGGCAAAATCGCGCGGCGGACGGCTGGCGGTGCCGGCGAAGATCACGTCGTCCATGCCGCCGCCGCGAAGCGACTTCGGGCTGCCTTCGCCCATCACCCAGCGGATGGCTTCGAGGAGGTTGGACTTGCCGCATCCGTTGGGTCCGACGACCCCGGTCAGCCCGGGTTCGATCCGCAGCTCCGACGGCTCGACGAAGCTTTTGAAGCCGCTGAGTTTCAGACGGCGGATACGCAAATTCTATTCCCCCACCCTCACCGGGGCACTAGCCGCCGACTGCTTCGCGCAGCTTGGGCTCCAGCGCGTCCCAGGTCGACGTCTGCTTGAGCAGTTCGCCGTTGAGAACGAACGACGGCGTGCCGGTGAATTCCGGATACTGCGCTGCGACGTCGCCATTGATCTGGACCAGCTTGTTGATCTCGTCCTGGTTGGCGAGGCAGGCGCTGCTCTTGCCCGAGGGCACCCCGCGCTGCGCCGCCCACTGCTGCAGACCGGACAGCTTGGCGAACTCGACGAACTGCCGCTCCGGCCCCATCGTCTGCAGCGCCTGAAGCTGCTCCGGCGGGACGTCCTGAAGATGCCCGCCCCAGTTGCGCTGATCGGCGAACAGAGCGTGAGTCAGCGGGAAGAAGCGTTCGGTACCGCCGCAGCGGGCGATCAGCGAGGCCGTCATGTCGAGGCCGTCGCGGACGAAGTTGCGGAATTCGAAGCTGACTCGGCCGCTCTTCACATATTCGCCGATCAGCTTCTTATCGGCCAGCTCGGAGAATTCCGCGCAGTGCGGGCAAGTCATCGAGCCCAGCTCGACCAGTTTCACCTCGGCCTTCGGGTTGCCCATCAGGAAGCCGCCCTCGGGCGTGGCGGTGACCATCTTGGTCCAGTCGCCGTTCGGAGCCTTGACGGCCTCGATCGGAGCGGAGGGTTTACTGGCGCTGGTCTTGTTTTCCGCATTGCAGGCCGCGCTGGCGAAAATCGCCGCGGTGGCGAGCAGGACGTAAGCTGGCTTCATCAGATCATTCACTTTCGAAAGGTGATCGGAATGGGAATGTCGGCCGGTGCATCGACCGTCGGCGCGCCCGTTGTACCGGCGATTTTCGCGGCAAGCGACTCCAGACAGGCACGGAGCTCCGGATCGGCGATCTGGAGTCGCTTGCCGCGAAG
>Ga0070670_100005665_pt1 | contig 10543 bp, 7 predicted proteins | sample KBSS63metaG_FD_64665 | JGI IMG/M metagenome (GOLD analysis project Ga0070670, IMG submission 64665) | Switchgrass rhizosphere microbial communities from Kellogg Biological Station, Michigan, USA - KBS S6-3 metaG | ecosystem: Host-associated > Plants > Roots > Rhizosphere > Soil ... | reverse complement strand
TTCCGCCTGATGTTCGGCGCCGGGTTGATCAAGATACGCGGCGACGCGTGCTGGCTCAATCTGACGTGCCTCGATTACTTCTACGAGACGCAGCCGATTCCGAACGCGCTGAGCTGGTACTTCCACTGGCTGCCACGGCCAATTCTGCACGGCGGCGTCGTGTTCAATCATGTCGCGGAATTGATCGTGCCGTTCGCCTACTTCCTGCCGCAGCCCGTTGCCGGAATCGCCGGCCTGATCACGATCGTGTTCCAACTGACCCTGATTGTCGGCGGCAATCTCTCGTGGCTGAACTGGCTGACGGTCGTGCTGGCGTTCACGACGCTCGACCACAGATTCCTGTCGTGGCTGCCCGTGCGCGTGCCGGCGCTGCAGCCGATGCCTTCGAGCCAGCGCGTGATGACCTACGTCCTGGGCCTGCTCGTCGCGGCGCTGAGCATTCCGCCGACGGTGAACATGCTGTCGCCGAACCAGGTGATGAATACGTCCTTCAATCCGCTGCACCTCGTGAACGCCTACGGCGCGTTCGGGAGCATCACAAAGGAGCGATACGAAATCGCGATTGAAGGCACCGATGCGGCGACGATCGACGAGCAGACGCCATGGCGCGAGTACCAGTTCACGGGCAAGCCCGGCGATCCCGCGCGGCGGCCGGCGCAGATCGCCCCGTACCACCTGCGCCTCGACTGGCTGATGTGGTTCGCCGCCATGGGCCGGGCGCAGGATGAGGCCTGGTTCCCGGAACTCATGGTGAAGCTGCTGCAGGGACAAACGGACGTGGTGGAGCTGCTTGCGCACAATCCGTTTCCCGATCGTCCGCCCCGCTGGATCCGGGCGCGGATGTACCGCTACACCTTCACGACGCGCGCGCAGCGCAACGCGACCGGCAGGTGGTGGAATCGCGACCTCGCGAGCGAGTACTTCCCTCCGGTGTCGCTGCGGTGATTGAAGAAGCCGATTGCAAACCCGAGGGCGGGTCCTGGCCGTTGACAGCCCCACTTCACTCGACGCCCGAAAAGCACCCTGACGGGTGACGGCCGTCGAGCTGAAGCGGGGCGGCCCCGTCAACGGCCACCCGCCAGTTGGGTTTGTAAAGCACCGCATGTTGAGTACCGGTGGTTTCAAAACCGGATCGCGGGTGCCCGCGAGAGGGGCCTCCCCACTCGGCGCGGAGCCTACTCCCGTGGCCAATGCCCTTAGGCGAGCACCGAGTGGGGAGGCCCCTCTCGCGGGCAGGCTCCGCGTGTGATACCGGTTTTGAACGGCAAGTGCGCTACAACTCGACGCGTTCCGACGCGCGCAGGTGGGTCAGGATAGCGGCGTCCGCGGTCGCCAGCCGGAACCGGCGAACGCGCGCATGCGCGACGATCAGCCGATCGAAGGGATCGCGGGTCCAGGATTCATCGGCCGACTGCTCGAACCATTCGATCGCCGGGGGATCGTCCAGCTCCCACCGATCGCTTTCGACGATCCCCCGGACTTGCGCGCGGAGCCGCAGCCGACCGATCTCTTCGAGGAGCTTCAGCTCGAGCAGGCTGGCTGGGGACACGAACAGACGCGACGCGGATCGCGCGAGCTGGCGCGTCCGCGGATGGTTCTGATCGAGCCAGATGACCGCATTGGTGTCGAGAAGGATCACGACCGCCGCGTCCGGAACTTCAGCTCCCCTTCCTTCCAGTCCCACGTCCAGCCCGCCGGCTTCATGAGCGATGGATCGAGAACTTCTACCTGACGAACCGCTTTCTTCCTCCGGGTAGCGGGCTTGCGGGCGATGAGCTCGTAGGTCACACCCCGCCGCTCGATGAACACGGGCTGACCCTGTTCGGCCCGGTCGAGCGCCTCGGAGAGCCGTTCACGGACCATTGCAACGGAGTACCTCCTCATATGTACATTGTACACGAACCGAGACAACGATCGGCGGATGGTGGCCGCGGCTGTACGCCCCGCCCATCCTTCGTGCGAGGACGGTCATGCTCCCGGCGGCGAAATCCCGATAGCGAAACCGCCGTGACCGGCTAGAATGCGGACATGAACATCTCCCGCCGTGGCTTCCTCGCCGGCGTTGCGGTCGGCGCTCCCGCGATCATGCGGATGCAGCCCCGCGCACCGCGTCTACCGATTTCGTTTTCGACGCTCGGCTGCCCCAAGTGGCCGTGGGCCCGCATCGTCGGTCAGGCCGCGGCGATGGGCTACTCGGCCGTCGAGCTGCGCGGGATCGAGGCGGAGATGGATCTCACGAAACGTCCGGAGTTCAGCGGCACGCGGCTCGCCGACAGCCTCAAGGATCTGGACGCAGCAGGATTGCGGGTCTCGGACCTGGGCGCATCGGCGCGCATGCACGAAGCGGATCCGGCGGTGCGCGCCGCGCAGCTCGATGAGGGCAAGCGCTTCGTGGATCTCGCGCATCAACTGCACGCACCGTACGTGCGAGTCTTCGGCGACAAGGTTCCGGCCGGTCAATCCAAAGCGGACGTCGTGTCGCGCATCGTGGACGGGCTGCGCACCCTCGGGGAGCATGCGAAGGGCAGCGGTGTCGGGATCATCATCGAATCGCATGGCGACTTCACGGATTCCCCGACGCTCACCGACATTCTGACGCGCAGCGCGATGGAGAACGTGGCGCTGCTGTGGGATACGCACCACACATTCGTCGCCGGCAAGGAGCAGCCCGCCACGACGTGGGCCGCATTGGGCCAGTACGTCCGGCACACCCACCTCAAGGATTCGAAGCCTGACGGCAAGGATGATCGGTATGTGCTCACCGGAACCGGGGCCGTCCCGGTCCGCGACATCGTCCGCGTTCTCCAGAAGAACGGCTACAAGGGCTATTACGGCTTCGAGTGGGAGAAGGCCTGGCATCCCGAGATCGAGGAGCCCGAGGTCGCGTTCCCGGATTTCGCGGCCCGGATGCGCGAGTATCTTGCCGGATGAGGATGACGGCGTATCCGCTCAACCCGGACTGGACCCACGCCGGAGGGGTCGTCTATCGCGAACGCCGCGGACGCCACGAACTGCTGCTCGTGCGCGCGCGGCCGAAGCCGCACGACTGGGTCTTGCCGAAGGGCCGCATCGAGCGGGGTGAAACCCCGCACGAATGCGCGCGCCGCGAGATTCGAGAGGAAGCCGGCGTCGACGCCGAGCCGATCCGGTTCCTCGACGAGGATCGCTTCACGAATTCCCGGGGCAGGGACGTTCACCTTGCGATGTTCCTGATGAAATACGTACGCGACGTTCCGCCCGACGAAGACCGCGAGCGGCGGTGGTGCAGCATCCCCGAGGCACTCGAGTTGATTGAGTTCGAGAGCGGGCGGGCGGCGATTCGTGCGGCGGAGTCGCGCCTCAACGGCTGACTTTGCGGCGGCGCGCCGGCGCTTTCCTGCGCGGTGCCGTGGCGGTTTTCATGGAACGCATGCTCATGAGATCGATCCGGCGATGAAGGCCATGTTCATGCGCAGGATGCCGGTCAGCAGGTCGTAGTCGATCCGTTCGACCGTGTCGCGCGCGGAATGAATGGTGTGATTCGCGTTGTCGGAGCTTTCGATGGCGAGCACGGCCGGAACGCCTTTCTCGATGAACGGGACGTGATCGCTGGAGAAGGGATGAAGTGAAGTTTCGATCGTCAGATCGGTATAGGTGGAAGCGGCCTCGCTCAGTCCGTCGATCAGCGCCTGGGACACAGCGGCGCCTTCGAGGAGCACGCCGCGCGATGGGCTGTTCAGCGACCCAATCATGTCCATGTTGATCACACCGGCGATCGTCGAGCGTTCCGACGCGCTCAGGCTGGCAACGTAGCGCCGGCTGCCGAGCAGGCCGAGCTCCTCCCCGCCGAACAGAATGAACCGCAGCTCGTCCCGCGACTGCCGGTCTCGAACAATGCGCGCAATCTCGAGAACGCCGGCGCTGCCGCTGGCGTTGTCGTCCGCGCCCGGGGCCGGTGCCGACGGACCCCCTTCGAGGTTGATCGAGTCGAGGTGCGCCGAAACGATAATGATGCGGCCCGGCGCGGAACCGGAGGGGGATTTCGACGCGATGACGTTGCGCGTCTTCCCGGAGCCGACAGCCACTTCCTGTGCGACGGTCTTATAGCCCATCGACTTGAACTGCTCGTCTGCGAAGCGCGCGGCCGCGTCGTAGCCCGCGCTGGTCGCGTGCCGGCTGCCGAAGGAGGCCAGCTTTTTTACCGTCGCCTCGACGGCGGGACGCGTCAGCTTGTCGGTCAGTGCCTTGACGGCCGGATCCGGCGCGCGCGCCGCGACCCGCTCCCGCTCGTCGAAGACAACGTGATCCGGCTCGAGCGGCATGACGCCGTAGCACGTTTCACGTTCGGACCGCAGGCGCCGCGCCTGCGCGGGATCGAGCTGGACGAGCAAAAACCGCCCGCGATCGTGCAGGACAGGGACGTCCGGATGCTGCTGTTCGAACAGCCGGCCGTGCTGGACCACGACGTGCAGCTGCTCGCGCGTGACGTTCACCTGCCGCCGCGGATGTCTGGCGCCGCGCGAGGCTCTTCCGGCGGCGATCCCGTACTTCTCGTCGTCGTCGTTGTAGAGGAGCGTCTCGCGCCCGAAACGCGCCCACGACGTTCCCGGCGAAAGCGGCGGCAGATCGGACTGGGCACTGCGCAGATTCGGCGAGCGATGCCGCGCCGGCTCGTGCACGTAAATCATCATCGCTAAGGCTTGAAACTCTCGACGACGCCGGCCAGCGACGTCGAATTGGAGGGTGGCGCGACCGCGCCCGCGCCCATGCCGCGCTTGGCGAACCCGGCCTTGACGGCCGGCAGGTCCGCCGGATCGAGCGCCGCGACGGCGGCGATGATCGCGTCGCGCGCCTGAATGAACGTCGGCCGGATTGGGGTGAGCTTGAGTCCGCCGATCACGTACGCCAGCATCCGTTTCTCGGCGATCTGGTGCTTGTGCTTCGCGACCAGATTGACGAATACCTCCCACAACGCGCAGCACCACACTTCACCGGCGTTGTGCACTTCGTTGTTGCCCGCCGGGCTGGGATTGATCGGCGGCCCCACCGGCAGCACCACGTTGTTGCCGATGTGCTTGAACGTCAGCGGGTTCTTCTTCATGTCCGACGAGTAGGGATAGCGGCGGATCGAAAAGTAGTAGTTCTCCTTGAAGCCCGGCGTGAGATCGGTCCAGCCGCCGACCGCAAACGTGCCGGTGGTGAAGTTGTCGGCGGCCTGCGAGGTCATGCACGCGGCGAAGAAATCGCCCCATCCCTCCCCCATCGCCTCGCCCTGCGTGTTGGTCAGCCCGTTCGCGTTTCCGATCAACCGGTTCGTGATGTAGTGGCCCATCTCGTGGAACGTAATCAGCGCCTCATGGTTGCTCGTTCGCGTCGGGTTCGTGCCGGTGAACGTATACATCTGCATACGAGGGCTGTGGCCGTCGGCCGGCGTCGACATGTTGGCGTTGTCGGTGCCGCTGAAATCGGAGCCCTCCGCCAGCACGGGATCGCCGGCGACGCCGCCTCTCCCGAAGTTGCTCTTCTGAGCGTTGCCGGACGCCTCGTCGAATCCTGCTTCGTACCACCGGTCGTGTAGCCAGTTCACGTGAAAGAACATGCCGACGAGGCTGTTCTGCAGGTTCGTCGCTTCGGTCGAGGCTTTCTTGTGGTTATAGGTGTAGGCGAACACGCCGGGCGCGCTGGCCTTGCCCTTCACGTCGCCGGGACCGAATCCATCGGGCGTCGCGATATCCGCATAGGCGATGCAGTTGTTTCCTTCGGTCGTCGTTGCGCCCGCGGGCAGCCATGGATCGCCGCTCAGCAGACTCTCAATCGTGATTAGTCTCTCGGCGATCGGCTTCGCCTGGAAGCCGTCCGGCTTGCCCGTGGGGTGCGGCGTGCCGGGCGCGGGTCCGTCCTCGGGACGGAACAGCGAATCGCCGGTATTGTGAACGCGGTACTGGAACGACACGTGCGACGTGAGGTTCTTGCGATAGAGGAGATCCGGAGTCTCGACCGCATCCATCACGTAGCTGAATGCAGGGTAGCCCTTGATGAAGAGCTCGATGTAATAGCCGGGCACGAACTCCCCTTCGCCGAGGGGAAACATGACGTCCTTGACGCGAATGGCGCGCTCGAACGCCGGCCGCGTGTCGCGCGCGGGCGCCGTGTACTCATAGAACCGATACGACCCGCTCTCGGGCGGATCCGGCGCGCGGGAAAAATCGCCGGCGGCGTAGGCGACGTTCGTGAGATCAAATGCGGCTCTGGCAATCGCGTCTTCAGCCGGCGTGAGCGGCATCGCCGCCGCATCGAGGCGCCCGCGCGAACGGAGGCGTGCGCCGCGCGATCTGGCGGTGGTCGACGCGGCGCCCGCGAAGAACTGACCCGCCATCGCCACCACGTCGTTGTCCGGATTCACCGCGGCGGTGGTGTCGGAGTTGAAGACGTCGACCCCGTCGACCCGCTGGATCAGGTTGACGGTCTTCAATCGTGAAATGTCGAAGGAGCCGGCGACTGGTCCCCTGCGGCGGCCGGCCCGCGCCGCCGGAGCGGGCGGCCCCTGCGGATCGCTGACCGATACTACTTCGATCGTTTCGGCATCCTGCGCCGAGAGCTGCCAGAGATCGCCGCGGCTTCGAATGAACTGCACCGCCGCCCCCTCCGGCGTCCGTGCCGCCAGCGCACGACGTCGCACGCGCGCGCGCGCCGGCGTGGTGAGCGTCCCCTCGGGCGCCTTCGTGACGATCATGTTCGGCAGCTGCGTGGCCTCGTCGTAGTGAATCTCGAGATCGGGCACCGTGCGGGTCATCCGCCGCCGGCTCGCCGATGCGGCGCGCTCCGCCGGCACGGTAATACCGCGCGCGCTGCGAAACCCGCGATCGTACAGCGCGTGAAAGTTCCCCGGCACCTGCCGCCGGCCCTCACGGCTCGGCGGTTCGGCTCCCCGCGGCGGCGTCGCTGGTGGCGCGGCTGGTGGAGCCGGCGCGGCCGCTCGCGGGCGCCGTCGCGGCGTCGCCTTCCGGGAGCGTTTCCGTCCGGGCTGTGGTCGCTTTGCCATATCAGTCTCCTCGCTATTTCAACGCGAGCGATTGGCGGATGAAGGTGGCCACTTCCGGCTGCGCGAAATAGTTCAAGTGGTGCACGACCGCGCTGGTGCCGAAGTCGAGGACCGCCTTGGGACCTTCGATCTTGATCATGTCCGACAGCGCGTCCATGGACGCCGTATCGACGACCAGGTCGTTGGCGTCCGGAAACACGAGATCGGCGCCCAGATCCGACAGCCGCTCGCCCGGTTTCATGAAGTGCTTCCAGAAGGCCCATCCGGGATCGGTCGGCTCGAAGTTCGACTTCACCGCGAAGTAGCTGGCCGGCATCTTGGAAATCCCGGCGCTCAGCCGGTCGAGCTCGAAGCTGCCCGCGATCTGCTGGGTCCCGGCCAGGCCGCGACGGCTCTGCGCCGAGAGCCCTGGAATCATCGCGACCGCGGCGTCGATCAGCGGCGTTTTCGCCGCGAAACCGCTGACCGATGTCACGAGCTTCATCAAGCCGGCGATGACCCCGAAGAGTGGAACCGCGAGCGACGCAAGCTGCCCCGCCGTCTGCATGCCGACGATCACGTTCGTCATCAGATTCAGCGCCGTGCGGAGGCGCAGCGGCGACGCGAGGCTCGTGCCCTGGAGCGGTGAACCGACGAACACGACGCGCCGGGTCTTGGTGCCTGCCGTGTTCAGCCCTTCGAGCCACCAGCGCACCACGAGTCCGCCGCGGCTGTGGCAGACGATGTCCACTTCGGCGCCGCTGGCGGCGAACAGTCTGGCAAGATCGAGCGCATTCAGGATCGGGCTGACCGACAGCGTCGGATGCTCGAAGGACAACACCTGGTCGTACTCCTTCGCCGCGTCGCGCAGCAGCGCCTTGCCTTCCTTCGTGGAGAGCAGTCCCTCCAACAGCGCGTCCCCCTTGCTGAACGTGCCGTGGACGATCAGGAGAATGCGTCCTTTCTTGATCGGCGCCGCGTTGCCGGAATCCTTTCCCAGGACAGTACGGCTGCGGAGGCCACCAACCGGATTGAACGACTGATCGAGGCCGTTCAGGAAGGAGGACACCTGCGAGCCCTCGACCATGTCGAACTTGAACTGCTCCACGAGACCCAGCGTGATGATGCCGCGCCTGGCGGCGCGCGCCTCGGGCACCGGACGCACGGTCGGCCCGGTATCGATCTCCCACCGCAGCAGCCCTTCATCGTCTTGAACGAGCGACAGGTAACCGATGCCCGGCTGCGCGGCGCGCCGGAGCCGCCGCCGCCGCACGTCACTGATCGTGGGCTCCCCGGCCAGCGACTGATCGATCGAACGAAGACCAGACGCGGCAAACGTCGCCGAGTTGGTCGCGGACGCGAGAAACGTGCGCAAGGCCGCGGGATTCTGCGTCATGACGGCCTCCACAGAATCGGCAGCGGCGTGACGCCGGCCCCGCGCGCAAGCGTCACGTCGATCATCGAGTCGAACTCGTTCGCTCGCCGCAGGTTGCGCCGCCCCTCGTCGATCGCGTCCGTAAACGCCCCGTGCGTGGTGAGCCACACCGTTTCGAGCGGCACCACTTTTCCTTCGGCGATCAGACTGCGAGCTTCCAGAAAGTTCTTGAGCGCATACGCATCTTCGAAATGCTGCGTCGTTCGCTGGCTTGCGCGCAACGCATCAGGCTGCGCGGTCTCAGGCAAGGGCACGTCCTTTACCTGGTGGAACTCGTCGTGCAGCCGGTCGCTGCGCCAGTATCCGGGGAACGAGTGGCCGGCGAGAAGAAACACGACCGGATAGATGTCCACGTATTCGAGACACGCCGACAGGAGCAACGCCAGATCGATGCAGGTGCCGCGCCGGCCGCGCACCACATCCGACGGCGTCCGCAGCCGCTGGTTCGACGCGGAGTACGAAGGCGGCGGATTGATGTAGTGCAGCTGAAAATCGTAGAGCAGCGCGCTCCAGATGGCGCGCACCTGCAGGTCGACCGGCCCGTATCGCTCCTCCGTGGTCGCCGCCGATTCGTCAACGCTCTGATAGCCGTCGAACCCGGCGGCCGGATCGTCGGCCATCGCCATGAGATAGCGCTGAGCCCGGTCGATGATCCGGGCGATCATGGGATCGCGCGGCAGCACGAAGGACGGCAGCCACCAGCGATTTTCGTCGGTATCCGTCCACTCGTCGACGGGCGACAGCTGAACGCGCGACGTGTCGGCGTACACCACCGCGCCCGCGCAGGTCACCTTCAAGTACAGACTGCTCTGAATGCTTTCACCCTGCGTCCGGATCACCGAAGAGGTCAGCGGCACGACGACGCGTTCGGCGATCGGAAGGTCGTTTTGCGTCTCCTTCATCGTTTCCGTCAGCTGAAACGGAAAGGTGACCTCTCCGACGTACAGCGTCGCGCTGATTTCGATGTTCTCGATCGGCCCGGTCACGTTGCGCCGGGAGATCATCAGCGTCTTGAACAGGCTGCGGCGGTTGTGCAGGAGCGAATAGTTGATCACCTTCAGCGGCTCGACATCGACGCGAATCCGGTCGGCGGGCGCCACGCGTGCGGCGGGCAGCAGCTGTGCGGATACCTTCTTGCCGACCCGGCGCGTGCCTTTCTCCGCGATCAGCGACTCGGCGGACCAGAGGACGATTCCCGCACCCTTGAGGCGCGCCGGACTTTCGCGGAGCGCCTTCAGGCCGGCCTGAAAACTCTCGAGCAGCGGATTTCCCTCGCGGAGCGCGCGATAGAAGGTCGAGGAGAATGACGCAGCCAGCGTGTCCTCGATCACGTCCTGGTAGCCGATCGCGGAGCGGACTCCGGCGGCAACGGCCAGCGGCGCGATGCGCGCCGCAGAGTTGTAGAAGTTGCAGAGCGCCAGCTCCGGCTTCCTCGCTCCGGCCGCGAGGATTGACGCCAGCGAAATCGCGCTGGCGAATGTCGGCGTTGCCCCCACGCCAGAGAGGGCATAGCCGTCGAGCTCATCCTCGGGGGGACGATCGTCGGCCACGTCGAGCAGCTCGATGGCCTGGTGCGTATCCACACCTGCCAGGTGAATGAGCGTCGGGTCGCCGGCGGCGATCCGCGCCCGCAGATCCGCTTCCGTTGGATTCACCGCGATGCTGATCTGGTCGGCGCGCATGCCCAGCGCGTTCAGCATCAGCTCCCCTTCCGCCTTGACGTCGTAGAATTTGCTCAGGTCACCGGGTGCGCTCTCGACGAACATGACGGACGCGAGCAGATCGCGGCGCATCGCGGTTGCCGCCGACGTCGAGCGCAGCCGGCGGACCACGGTCAGCGGATCCTCGCCGCGGTACTGCTTCGTCGCCTCGCTGAGCAGGTGCTCCCACGGAAGAATCCGGAATTCCCACCCCGTCGCCTCGCTGACGTAAGGAATGTCCACCTCGACGATCCGTCCGGCGGCGATCGCCTTCAGTCCGTCCTCGTCGATGAGCCGCCGGATCGGCGATTCGGACGCGCGGGCGGTGCCCGCCCAGCGGCGGCGGCTGCGCACGACGTACGCCCAGTACATCGCTTCGCGCTGCAGCGTTTTCGGATCGGCGTCCGG
>Ga0070670_100005664_pt1 | contig 10544 bp, 4 predicted proteins | sample KBSS63metaG_FD_64665 | JGI IMG/M metagenome (GOLD analysis project Ga0070670, IMG submission 64665) | Switchgrass rhizosphere microbial communities from Kellogg Biological Station, Michigan, USA - KBS S6-3 metaG | ecosystem: Host-associated > Plants > Roots > Rhizosphere > Soil ... | reverse complement strand
CGAGCGGCGTCAGCCCGAAAGAGTTGACCGTGCCGGCAGGGAGCCGCGTGCTGTTCGTGAACAGCGACTCGCGGCGCCACGACATGGCGTGCGATCCACATCCCGAGCACAACGATCCGGAGTGCAGCGCCATTAATAATGTCGGCGCGCTGAATCCGGGTCAGAGCGCCGAGACCGGCAACCTCGTCGTCGTGCGCACGTGCGGCTTTCACGATCACGACATCCCGCCACCGACACAAGCCGCCGGGAACATCTGGACGGGGCGCATTATCGTTCGGTGACCGGCTGCTGCTGCAACCCCCCAGCGGCCAATAAGTCACTCGCGGCGGAGACTTCTCGGTCTTTCAGACAACAACCCCGCGACGATGCAGCAAATACGAACGCGGCTGGGCTTTTTTTACCCAAATCACAGGTACTATAAGTAGCCACTCCGCCAGCGTTCAGCTTATAATCGCGCTCTTCGAACGTTAATACCCCTAGGAATCCAGCGGCGCGGGCCACGTCGAATTTCCGGAGGAATTCGATTGTCTTTGCCGTAGACGCTGACTCTGCGCTTGTACTCCGCTTCAAGTTGAGAAGGCGGCAATGACTCGAGCACGCTCCCCCAAAAACATGTCGCGCGCTATACAGCCGAGGTTCGCCACTGGCGTCCTTCTGCTGACGGCCATCGCAGTGCTCATCTCCCAGACTGGAGGTCACGCCGCGCCCGGCGATGCGCTCCCGTTTGCCAAGGCGTTTTCCGGCACGATCGATTACGCCGTCGGCAGCGTGGATCTGACCGAGCAGGACAATCCGATCGACGCGAATGGCTTTTCCACGGGCACGATCGCGATCAGCGATATCCCGTCGGACGCCGACATCGTGGCGGCGTACCTGTACTGGGAAACAATCACTCTCGACGCGGACCCCGGTCAAGCCGCGGGAGTGAAGTTCAGAGACCACGAGATTCTCCTGAATGATCTCGTCGCCGTGAAGAGGAGTTCGCAGCCTCTCGAGGGCTCGACTGCGTCGTGCTGGAGTTCAGGCGTGCCGTTGCGGATGACGTTGTTTCGCGCCGATGTGCTGCCGTTCTTGCCCGTGCGTGAGGACTCCGAGGGCAGACCCACAGGGAAGCGGATCGTAAACAGCGCCGATCTCAGCCGTCACGGGTTGACGCCGCACACCGTGTATCTGCCCGTCTCCCCCGGCAATCAGGTGCCGGAGAGCGCCGGCGCCACCCTTGTTGTGGTCTTCAATAAACTCTCGGGACCGTTGCACAAGGTCGTCATGTACGACGGAATTTTCATCCAGCCGAACACGACGACACCGATGATCCAGTCGCTGCAGGGATTCTACAAATCAGCCAGCAGCCCTGACGCGAAGATCACGCACATTCTTGCGGGCGGGCAACCGAATAGCAACGAACGCATCTTCTTCAATGATTCAAACAGCCCGAACATGAGCCTGATCTCCGCTCCGAATCCGATCATGGGCGGCAGCGCCTCGCAACGCGGATGGACGGCGTTCACGCAAAGCGTCAGTCAGTACATGCATCCCGGAGCCAATTCCGGCGACTATGGCGAAACTGCGACCACGAAGCTGGATCACACCCCGGGCGGCGCATACGACTGTCTGACGTGGGGCGCCGTCATCTTCAGCACCTCGATGGCGGATGCGGAGACAAGTGCCGGAACCACCATAACTGGAGACGGCATCCCTGACGGACTCGAAGAGGCGGACCGAGGGAACGCATTCGCGATTACCGACCGCGGCCTCAAGGATCCCGACGGAACGCAACTGCCCTATTTCAAAGGAATGGGCGCAACGTCATCGCAGAGGGACCTTTTCATCGAGATCAATGGGATGTGGGCTCCGAAGGGGACGTCCTACGGCGGTGTGGAGGATACCCACGGCCACGTCCACCTGCTGACGCCGGAAGACCTGAAACGGGTCCGCGACGGGTACTCCGCACAGGGCGTCACGGCGCATTTTGACGTTGGCGACATTAGCAGGTATCACAACGGCCCGCTCACGACCGACCCCGCCTGGATTCAGACCGGGCCCACTGCAACCGTGTCCTATCCGGTCGTCACGCATCAAGACTGGGTGGACGACTACGGATCGGACATCGCGGACGCCTATCTGGTCCCGTCGGCACTGGCCCGCGGAGGCGAGGTGATACGCGAGGAGGCGTGTGATGCGACCAGCCCAGCGTGTCACTTTCCGGGGTACTCAGGCACGGTGGGGTGGAAGTTCGGTCTACAGCTGCTTCGAGACTCACCCGTAGCCAATGACGGGCAGCAGATCGATCTCAATGACACGACGGTTGCGAATGCATGGGAGAACGGCGCGACCAGCGCGCACCGTCGGCGCTTCGATCGCGCGCGGTTCGGGCTGTTCCATTACCTGTTGTACGCCCACGCACGCGGCACACCCCGATCGCAGCCGTGTCTCAGTTTCGGTGACCCTGCGCCGTACCCGGACAACGGCACGTCGTGTGCGCCTGGCACGAACAACCCCTCGTTCGACGCGGCGCAGTACCACGTGCCGACGACCGCCTCTGGCGTCGCCGATCTGCCCGGCGGCAATGCGTTGGTAACCCTTGGATTCTGGGACGAGTACGTCGGCCGGCCGTTCGTTCGGGCGGCGACGACGTTCCACGAGCTTGGCCACAATCTGAATCTGTGGCATGGAGGACGGCCGGCGATTTGGGGAGACGACGCACCGCCGGCACCCACTGCGCCAAGCGCCACCTACATCGAACCGAACTGTAAGCCGAATTATCAGAGCTCGATGAGCTACTTGTTCCAGGTTCACGGGCTGTTCGACAACACCGACAACGTTCATCTCGACTACTCGATGGCGCCGATGAACGCGCTCGATGAAACCGCCACGCTCAGTGACGGCTCATTGACGCCGGCACCAGGGTACAGGTCCGCGTGGTATGCGCCGTTTGACAGCACACTCGCAACTCAGCTCGGGGTGCCGAAATCCACCCGCTACTGCAGCGGACGCAGCTTCGGCGGCACGAATCCGAACATGGCCCGTGTCTATACGACGACCGTCGCGGGATTGATCGATTGGAATGGCGACAACAACACGGGAAACTCTGCGTTTGCTTTGCAGGACGTCAACCTCGATGGCGGCAGTGATCCGATGCTTGGCTTCGCCGACTGGAGCAGCATCCGCCTGAATCAGATTGCCGCCGGCCGCAAGGTCGTCAAATTTCAAGCGGAGCTGGCCGACGGCACCGGTTACGGCGATGTCACGGATTTCGGATCCGGCGACGTCACCGACTTTGGATCGGGCGACGTCACTGACTTCGGCTCAGGGGATATCACCGACTTTGGGTCGGGCGACATCACCGACTTCGGCTCCGGCGACGTCACCGACTTCGGGTCCGGCGTTTTTCTGAACCTGACGAGCGGCGACGTCACCGACTTCGGGTCTGGCGACGTGACCGACTTCGGGTCTGGCGATGTCACCGATTTCGGATCCGGCGACGTAACCGACTTCGGGTCTGGCGATGTGACCGACTTCGGATCCGGCGACGAACGGCAGGAAGTGAACTACGACGAAGCCCGCGGGCTTGGCCGGGCGGCGCCGTATACCCTTGGAGCATGCGCGATCGGCACGATCAAGACAGACGGAACGGTGTGCAACATCACTCCGGCGGTCTTGCCGAACACGCCGTCCTATCACCGCAATCTGATTACGTGGAACCCCGCCACCGTGGGAAAGGTAACCGCGTATCTGATCCAACGGAAGAAAGCCGGCGCTGCCGATACCACCTACACTCAGATCGGCACGTCGACCACAAACTACTTCATCGACCCCGAGGAGCTCCCGGATAAAACCGTGGTCAATGCGCCCCAGTTCACCTACCGGGTGAGAGCCAGCTTCGACGATGTCGTGGCCGGACAGTTGAGTGCCTGGTCTCAGGCCGCGACGGTGGGCGCCGTAAACGACCGCCCGCAGGCGGTGGCAGATAGCTACACAACGCTCAACAACACGACGTTGACGGTTCCGGCGCCGGGCGTGCTTGTCAACGACGGCGATTCTGACAGCCCGCTTCCCTATATCGGGCGGCGCGTCATCATCACCTCTCCGACCGGCGGCACTATGAACGGTGACTTCCTCACGGTCATCACGGCGAAGGGCGGCACGCTCGTCATGAACACCAAGACCGGGGGCTTTACCTACTCGCCGAAAGGCGGTTTCGTCGGCTCCGACAGCTTCAAGTACAAGACGAACGACGGATTATGGAGCACTGATCCCACTGTCCCCTTGAGCCTGGATTCGGATGAAGTCACCGTCTCGATTACGGTGACGAAGAAGTAAGAAAGACGTTACGGAGTCTGGCGTTCAAAGCAGGGCGAGGACGACTCTCGCCCTGCTTTTTTACTTCGGAAACAGTGCGGCGTTAAGCTCGAGCGGCGTGTCGGATCGACCGGCTGACCTGCCCCCGATTTCCGCTACGCGTCGCCTGAGAGTTCTCCCGGTTAACGTCTTCTTTCAGGCGAGCCGGCGAGCCCCCACCGTGGACATGGCAAAGTCGTGCCGTGTTTGATCGGCGAGCGCACTGTGCGGCCGCACGGTGTTGTAATCGACTCGCCACGCTTCGATCTGCTGCTGCGCGTCGGCCAGGCTCACAAACCAGTGTTCGTTGAGGCATTCGTCGCGAAACTTGCCGTTGCAGCTTTCGACGTAGGCGTTCTCGATCGGCTTCCCGGGTCGGATGAAGCACAGCGTCACCTTGGCCGCGTAGGCCCACGCTTCGAGCGTGCGACCGGCAAACTCCGGTCCGTTGCCATTTTTTTTGCGACGACCACCTTCAACGCCTGGATGTCCAGCGTCTGCTCGGCGACGATCTGCTTCAGCCGGCGGTTTTCAGCTTCGAGCGCCTTGAGCCGCTGCATTTCGCCCAGCTCCATCCCGCCGTACTTGGCTTTCCAGCGGTAATAGGCCTGCTCGGTGATGCCGTGCGTCCGGCACAAGTCCGCGACCTCCCGGCCCGCCTCGCCCTCGCGGACGATCTTAGGAATCTGCTCGTCGGTGAATTTGCTCCGCTTCATCGACCCCTTAGCAACGGAGGACCCTCATTCTACGCGGGGCGGATTGGCGGGGGCAGGTCAGGGCGAACGGGTCTGGACGGTGAGCCGCCAGCGACGGCATTGGGGCGGTGGCGGGACTAATTGCCGGCGCGCCGCCGAACTTCGGGAACCAGCGGATCCTCGCGCGATTCGCCGCGGACATTCAGGTACTCGCGGTATGCGTCGGCGTAGCTCGCCACCTTCATGGCTTCTCGCACGCGGCCGCGGTAGTAGTAGGCCAGCGGGAAGTAACCGTAGGTCGGGCCTTCGTCCATCAACGAGAGCGCCTCGCCTCGCCGAGTGATGCATCGATCGAACTCCGAGTCGGCCAAAGGAAGAGCGCTGTCGCCGCCCAGAGCCAGATATGCTCTTCCGAGATCGAAATGGCCGAACCAGGTGTCGAGGGTCCCATTTGCCTCGTTCAGTGCCTTGATCGCGCCGCGGGCGTTGCCATTCGTGAGGGCGATCAGCCCCTCGATGATTTTTCCGTGCGCTTGCGGCTCCGCCGACAATTCAGCCGATAACGTGGCGGCGAGCGGCTTCGCCTTCTCGGTGGCCCCTGCATCCACGAAGATCCGGGCCGCCAGGAACCGGACCGGCATGCTCGTGTCAGTCTGAAGAGCCTTCTCCGCGGCTTCTAGCGCTGGGGCCTTGTGGCCCGCCAGCAGATGCGCATACGCGATCGAAACGAACTTGATAGCAGCCCGGATCGAGCTCTTCGTCGCAAGATCGCCAGCGGCACCTTCGTCGAGGATGCGAACGGCATCGGCGAAACGGCCCTGATAGATCGCCATGTCGGCAAGACCGGACGATGCGAAAGATGCGCCGAGCGGCCCCTTGGTGGCCGCTTTCTCATAGGTCGCCACTGCCTGCGGGAGCAGGCCTCTGGCGACCTGGCTGTAAGCCAACGCCCGCAAGCTACGCGCATCGGGGTCGGGTATCGCACCAATCTCCTGCTGCGCCGCTTCGAAATCTCCGGCGGCGTTCATAGCTAGCATGAGATTGGTCCGGTAGGCCTGCTGGTTCGGAAGGATTTGCACCGCCTGGCGCATCTCGTTGATTGCCTCACGGTTCTGTCGCAGTTTCATCAGACACGCGCCGCGCTGCATGTGCCCGACAGTGTCTGCGGGATACGCGGCGAGCAGATCGCCGTATTCCTTCGCGCACTGCTGATTGTCGCCGACCAAGCGATAGTAGAAGCCGCGAGTCGCAAAACGCTCGCGGTTGGTCATGCTGTCCAAATACTGGTACGCCTGCTTGATGTACGTCTTCGCCTCATCGGGCCGATCGAGCGTGCGCGACATCGCCGCGAGACCCTGGTAGCCGAGGCCAAACTTCGGGTCGAGCTGTACGGCTTTCAGGTACTCCTGACGGGCATCCTCGTAATTGCCCCGCGACTGAGCCTCGACGGCCGCGGCATAGTGGCCGACCACTTCCAGCGAGCTGGTCGACAGGCTCCGCATCGCAAAGAGCTGCGCCGACTCAGGCGTCTTGTCACCGAGAACCTTGCGGATGTTTGCCGACAACCTGGTGACGCCGTCGAGCACCTCTTCGCGACTTGACGCGACGCGCTTTACATTCGCGATGACCTTTCCCGTGACCGTCTCCAAGGCCTTGACGGAAATCTCGTAGCCCTCGCCGCTGGAGGCGATGGAACCCGCGACCACGACACCCAACCCCTGCTTGAGCGCGAGCTCCCGTGCCTTGGACTCGTCCAGTTTTTCTGGCGCGCGTACGCCGACCGACGCGATTCTGGTGCGGTCGTATGCGGTGATGAAGCTCGCCCCCTCGAGGGCGCGCCTGACGGTCTGGCCAAGCGTCGTGCTTAGAGCTGGGTCGCTCGTATTGTTCTGAAAATCCGCGATGACCACGGTCACCGGATCATGAGGCGTGTCGGGCGCCGCCAGCCTCTTGGTCGTGTAAAAGGTCCCTGCCAGCAGCAGGGCGACGAGGACCGCGGCGACGATCATGGTACGGCGGCTGACGCGTTGCATGATCGGGAGTGGTTTGCCGTAGCGATCGAGTCGCGCCAGCGCGTTTTCGAGGTCGACCGTCTTCTGAAAACGCTTGGCGGGATCCGGTTCGAGGCAGCGGCGAACGATTGCATCAACAGCGGGGGGCAGAGACGGATCGATCGTTCGCGGAGGTGGCGGCGGAGCCTGCATCCGTGCCCGCAGTTCCTCGACGGCGCTCACCGCATGGAGGGCGCGTTTGCCGCCAACCAGCATGTCGTACAGGATCAGACCGAAGGCATAAATGTCGGCGCGCTGGTCAACCGCTTCGCCGCGGGCCTGCTCTGGCGCCATATAGGCGACAGTGCCGACTATCGCGCCGGCGACCGTGCTGCTGGCCATGAGCGCTGCAGTCCGGCTGATATCAGGGCTCAACACCGCGGCTCCGCCGTGGCGCGTGAGCTCGGGCCCGCCGGCCGAACGCGCAATGCCGAAATCCATGATCGTTGGCTCGTCGTCAACACCGATCATGATGTTCGCGGGCTTGAGGTCGCGGTGGATGACGCCTGCCCCGTGTGCCGCAACCAGGCCCGACACCATGCCGCGCGCCATGCGCAGCGCGCGGTCGACAGGAAGTTTGGTTTCTGCCTTGAGAATCGTGGCGAGATCGGCACCCTCGATGAAGGGCATCGTGATGTATTTCGTGCCGTTGACCTCGCCGAGGTCGTGAATGCGTACGACGTTCGGGTGAGTGACCTGCCGCGCCAGCAGCAGCTCGCGCTTGAAGCGGCGTTCGATTTCGTTCGACGCCACCGGATCGGCGGCAATTTCCGGGCGAACGACCTTCAGCGCGACCGCTTCGGCGAGCTCGGCGTCCCACGCCTTGTAGACCGCGCCCATTCCACCGACGCCCAGCACGGAAATAATGTGATAGCGCGTCCCGAACGATTGCCCGGTCTCGATCGGCGCTTCCGCTGCGGCGGGCTTGGGTGTCTCCGCGGCGGTGGGTAGGTCTTTAGAGGGCCGGAGCCTTTCAATACTAGCGCGCAGTCCTCGCAGCTTGTCGTCGCGCGCGTCGTTAAACGCACGAGCGGCGGACGGCTGATACATCGTCGCGTCAGCGCCGGCAACTCCGGCCACCGTCGCCGCATCACCAAAGCCGTCGGGTGGCACGGTGTCGATCGGGCCCAACTGCGTCAGTTGATCATCCGGCCGCGGTCCGCTCAAATTGGGTGGCGCAACGGGAGGCAGGCCAATCCCCGTAACGACCGAGTCCAGGCAAAGCCGTGTCTCGTCGCTCTGCGGGTTGAGTTTTTGTTTCCGGGGCACTGTTTCCTCCGCCAATGCTCCGCAAATGCTGCGCGGTCCCGAGACGCCGACTCGGCGCTACTGGCGCAGCGTCGACAACCGATGGACCTCCGAGGGGGACAGGCGATTATGCTGCTTTTCGCCGTCAACTCCAAATGCGCTCAACCTCTTACCGCTACCGACGCCGCGCACTCTCTTATTAACGTCGAACCGCCGACGATCCGTACACCCTCAGCTCTGCCTTATCTTCACTTTCGTGCCACATCAACTCTGTAACTGCACGTTGCCGCTAGCAGAAATAAGTACTTCGATTCGCCCACTTCTTCGGTATCTGACACTCTGTGCGAACGGAGTTGTGTTTCCATACGGGTCGCGCGCTTTTTTTACCCACGAAGGTCCCGGTTTTCGTCCCGGGGGCACAGTTTTCCGCGTATAATCCACCCCTCTCCCAACGTTATCTCTTGTAAGACACGTCGATACAGACGAATTTCGCGGAGGAATTCGCATGGCCATTCGCCGCCTCGCGCTAGCGCTGATCGCTGCGTTCGCAGCCGGTTCGGCTTTCGTACACGCGCAGCTTCCCGGACAGAACATCAACATGGTCAGCGGAAAGACGCTGCCGTACGGGGACCCTTACCTGCAGAAACAGAACGAGCCATCGGGTGCGGTGTCGACTCGTAACCCCTGCAGGCTCCTCGCGGGTGCTAACGACTATCGCACCGTGAATCTGCCGGGATTGCCTGCTGACAAGGAGAACGGCGACGCGTGGGTCGGGTGGTACACCTCGATCAACTGCGGACAGACCTGGTCCAGCACGCTCATGCCTGGATTTCCGCAGGACACCACGACCGTAGGCAAGGCTTCGCCCGTCTACGGGCTGAGCACGGCAGCGGACCCCACCGTGCGCGCGGGCGCCGGCGGCTTCTTCGGCTACAGCTTCATCGCCTACAACCGCGGCACCAATGTCGGCAAAGTCGCCGTCGCGCGATTCCTCGACAGGAACACGAACGAGACCATCAAGACACCTGACGCCGCCATTTCGTACGTCGACACGAAGACGTGGGACACGGGCAGCGCGGGCAACTTCATCGACAAACCGACGCTGACGCTATCGCCGGGCATCGGGACGTGCTCGATCACGACGGCCGCCGGCAAGACGTCGACCATACCGGCGACCACTGTCCACCTGGCATGGACGGTGTTCGTGGGCAACAACGATGACGTCATCCGGACGAAAGTTTATTACGCGCGATCGAGCAATTGCGGCGCGACGCTCGACGGGCCGGCAACGAAGCTGTCGGAAGGCTATGCCATCAGCCAGAGCGCCAGCGTGGCGGTCGCTCCGACTGGCGCAATCTATGTGGTCTGGCGGCAGTTTTCATCACCCAAAGGTGATGTGAACCAGCTGCTCGTCGCGAAGTCGATCGACGGAGGAAAGAGCTTTACGAAGGCGTCGCCCATCCCGATGCCGCAGGGGTTTGTGCCGGTCGACCAGGGCACCTCGTCGAAGACCTTCCGCGTGAATACGTTTCCATCAACCGCGACCGATCAGTGGGGCCGGCTCTATGTGGCGGCCGCGGTCCGCGGATACGTCCCAGGCGACCCGGACCGGGGGCGCGTGGTCATTATGAACACGCTCGACGGGATCACGTGGAATGGCCCGGTAGCGATCGACAACCCGCCGAATACTCCGGGGCACCAGATCATGCCCGCGATCACTTCGGTCGGCGGCAAACTGAACGCCGTCTGGCTCGACTTTCATGACGACGTCTCGACGAAATTCGGCTTTGGGGCCTTCGATTTCTTCATCAAGGAGATCTATCCGATCCGCCACACGATGGACGTTCGCGGCGCTCAGGCGACGCTGAACGCCACCGGCGCGCTGGCCTGGAGCAAGTACGGGATTATCCAAGCCGCAGATCCGCTGGCGACCGTAAATCGGATTTCCAAGTACCTCATCGGCGATTACGAGGACCCCAACGGGGACAGCCATCTGAAACAGCTGCAGTTCAACCGCCCGCTCCTGAAGCTGTACGGAGGAGGAACCAAAGCGTTCATCGGCGACTTCATCGACGTCGCGGGGCTCGCGTATCTGGCGCAGCAGAACGGGCTGACCACCACGTGGCTGCCCAATAACGGCACGATTCCGGCGCTCGACACAACAGCGGCCCAGACCTTCTACGCGTTCTGGACGGATAACCGCGATGCCAAG
>Ga0070670_100005662_pt1 | contig 10544 bp, 13 predicted proteins | sample KBSS63metaG_FD_64665 | JGI IMG/M metagenome (GOLD analysis project Ga0070670, IMG submission 64665) | Switchgrass rhizosphere microbial communities from Kellogg Biological Station, Michigan, USA - KBS S6-3 metaG | ecosystem: Host-associated > Plants > Roots > Rhizosphere > Soil ... | reverse complement strand
ACGGTTTTTCTTTCCTACGTCAATTTCGGCTCGCAGAAGGCCAACGTGGCGGTGGCAATGGTGGTGGCGACGTTCAAGGCGGGGCTGGTCGCCTATATTTTCATGCACTTGTCGGCCGAGAAAAAGCTGATCTACCGAATCCTCATCTTCACCGCGATTTTCGTCTTCGGCCTTTTTTGGCTGACTTACCTGGCCTGGTACGATCCCGTCGTTCACTAAATGTCACTCAAGGGTTTTCACATCATCTTTATCACATTCTCGACCCTGCTCGCATTCGGGGTCGGCATCTGGTGCCTGTGGGTGAATAGCGTTACGGCCACCAATTCCTATACCGTCGGCGCGGTCTGCTCCTTTGCCGCAGCGGTCTTGCTGATGGTTTATGGCTGCTGGTTCTGGCGCAAAATGAAACGGCTTCGTTTGATCTGATGATGGCAAGATTAATTGTTCTGATCGCGCTCTTGCTTGCCTCGCCCCTGGGTGAAGCGCTGGCGTGCTCGACCTGCATGGGGGCAAAGGATTCCAAGACGACCGCCCACATGGCAATCGCAATCTGGGTCATGGTCGGTGCGGTCATGTCCGTGCTCGGCGGCGTGAGCGCGTTCGGTATTCACCTCTGGCGCCATGCGAGCGTGCCGCTGGAACCGCACGAACAATTGATCGACGAGGACCTCGAAAAATATGACTAGTCTCGCCCTGATCAACGAAATGATCGGGATGCCGGCGAATGCATCCGAGCACGGCTACCAGATTGATCACATCATCGAGTTCTGCCATTGGTTCATGGGCGCCCTCTTCCTCGGGTGGTCGGCGTTTTTCATTTTCGTGCTCTGGCGCTTTCGGAAAAGGCGCAACCCCGTCGCGAGTCACGAGGGCGTGACCAGCGGCATCTCCACGCACCTGGAATTTGCGGTCGTCCTGATCGAGGCCGTCCTGCTGGTTGGGTTCGCCATTCCGCTCTGGGCGAAAAGGGTCAATGCTTTTCCGGAAAACAAAGACGCTATTCTTATTCACGCGGTCGGGCATCAGTTTGGCTGGGACTTTCATCTCCCGGGGCGCGACGGAATCTTTGGCCGCCGCGAGACGGATTTGATGAGTAACGCCAACCCACTCGGTTTGGACCCAACCGATCCGGCGGGGAAAGATGATCTGGTGGTGGCCACCGAGTTGCACGTGCCGGTCGATCGCGACGTCATTATCGATCTGTCCTCGAAGGATGTGATCCACAATTTTTGCCTGCCCGGCATGCGCATCGCGCAAGACGCGATCCCTGGACAGATTATTCCGATGTGGTTCAAACCGATCAAAGCAGGGACCTTCGAAGTGGTTTGCGGTCAACTCTGTGGACTCGGTCACTACAGCATGAAGGGAACGCTGGTCGTCGACACGCCCGCTGATTATGAAGCGTGGATAAAGGAAAAGGTCGAACTTTCCGGCAACCAAAGCGCGCCCCCGGCTCCTTCCGCATCGGCCTCCCCGGCCCCCGGGGCCGAGCCGCCGGCAGGCGCTCCGAAAACCACGAACCCGAGCGGCGGATAGGAAGACGGACCGGCCTCAGGCCGGATTGAGCCCGATGCGCGCGCCCGCCTCCGAAACCAGTCGCTCCCTTCATCGCTTTGCCTGTTTCACGGCGGTGGCGACGCTGCTCCTCATTTGCAGCGGCGGAATGGTAACGAGCAAAGGCGTCGGACTGGCCGTGCCGGATTGGCCGACCACTTTCGGCTACAACATGTTTTTCTTCCCGGTCTCGAAATGGGTCGGCGGAATTTTTTTCGAACACACCCATCGGCTGATCGCTTCCGTTATCGGCTTCCTCACCATCATCCTGGCGCTCTGGCTCTGGCGCTCGAACGTCGCCCGCTGGATCAAGACACTCGGCTGGGCATCGTTAGGCGCGGTCGTTTTGCAGGGTGTGCTGGGGGGATTGCGCGTCACTTTGCTCAAGGATGAGATCGGAATTTTTCACGCCTGCCTCGCCCAGGCATTTTTTGGTTTGCTCGTCATCATCGCGCTCGCAACTTCGCCGCTTTGGCAACGACTTGCGCGTCCCGCCGCCGTCCCCTCGCACCGGGCGCTGGCGGTTTTTGCGATCGTCATCACCGGAATCATCTACGGCCAGCTCGGGCTCGGGGCGACCATGCGCCATCAGCACCGCGATCTTTCCATCATGGATTTCCCGCTCGCCTATGGGCAGATCATTCCGGCAACCGATCCAGCGACGATCGCCCGGATCAACCAGGCACGCGATGCCCAAGCCTTATCGGACGTAACCCCCGGCCAGATCTGGCTGCAAATGGCGCACCGCTTTGGCGCCGCGATCATCGGTCTGACGATTGGATTTTTTTGCTTTATCGTTAGGCGAGGGGATCGAACCACTCCTGCCTTAGGCGGTCTCTCGAGCCTCTGGCTCGGGTTGGTTATGGTGCAAATCACGCTGGGCGCCTGGACTATTTGGAGTAACAAGGCCGCCGATATCGCGACCGCTCACGTCGCTGTCGGCGCCCTCACTTTTGCGGTTGGCATTCTGGTTTCTGCGGTATTGCTCCGTTTGCGGCAAGGGCACGAGAGGCCGCGATCAGCGCGCCTAACGACCGAACTCGAGGCAGTGGCGGCGCGATGAAGACGGCCGTGATCGAACCCGCCGCGGTCCCGCTCGAACGCGGCTGGACGATGGCCGACCTCGCGCAGCTCGTGAAAGCGCGGCTCACTTTTCTCGTCCTGCTCACCACCGCGGTCGGCTTCTATGTCGGTTGGCAGGGCCCGATGGATTTTGTCGCATTGTTGCACGCCGTTTTGGGGACGGCTTTCGCCGCCGCCGGAGCTGCCGCACTCAATCAATGGTGGGAACACCAGTATGACGCCATCATGATGCGGACACGGACGCGCCCGATTCCGGCCGGCCGGATGACTCCGCGCGAAGGACTAATCGTCGGAACGATTTTGGGAATCGGCGGGGTCGTTTACCTGGCGGTGGCGGTCAACTGGATCAGCGCGTTTTTGGCCGCGGCCACGATCGGGATTTACCTCTTCGCCTATACGCCGTTAAAACGGATCAGCATCGCCAACACGCTCGTCGGCGCGATCCCGGGAGCGCTCCCGCCGCTTCTCGGCTGGGCGGCGGCACGGAATGACCTCGCCCTGCCGGCCTGGACCTTGTTTGCGACCTTGTTTTTCTGGCAACTGCCACACTTTTTCGCGATCGGCTGGATGTATCGCGAGGATTACGCCCGAGCCGGCTTCGTCATGCTCTCCGGCAGCGATGAGGAAGGCGGGCGCACCGGGCGACAAAGCGTTTTCTTTACTCTGCTCCTGCTCGTTGCAAGCGTCACACCGGTCTGGTTTGGAATCGCGACGCTCGTTTATTTGCCGATTGCCTTGTCGTTAGGCGTGGTTTTTCTCGCGCTCGCTTTTCGCTTTCAACGGCAACGCAACCAGCCGACCGCGCGCCATCTCTTCTTCGCCTCCATTATTTACCTGCCCCTCCTTCTCGCCGCACTCGTCCTCGCGAAACGATGAGCAGCGGCTCTCTCGCCCCGACGCGGGCGCCCCTTTCCGGCCCGGCACTGGCGTGGAAAGCGACCCTCATCCTCATCCCACTGCTGACCGCCGCGGGCCTCTTCTTCTTGCGGCAGGCGCAGGTAGCGCGGCTTGCGGCGCACGAATTGCCGAAAGACGGCATCGTGCCGCCGTTTCAGCTCATCAATCAGAGCGGCGAACCCTTCGGCTCGCAGCAATTGGCAGGGAAAATCTGGATCGCGGATTTTGTTTACAGCACTTGCCCTGGCCCGTGCCCGATGATCAGCAGCCGGATGAGCGAGACGCAGAAACCGCTGCACGACACCGACGTGAAACTCGTCTCCTTCACGGTCGATCCCGAGCATGATACGCCGGCGGTGCTGCGCGAGTACGCCTCGCGACTGCAAGCGCAACCGGATCGTTGGAATTTCCTGACCGGTGAGAAGTCGACCATCTATCGACTGGCGCGGGACGGCTTCAAGCTCGCCACCGCGGAGGGCGGCGATCCTGGTCCAATCCACAGCACGCGAATGGTGCTGGTCGATCGCAGCGGCGTCATCCGCGGCTACTACGACGCGACCGATGCTGACGCCGTCACGCGCCTGCTGGCGGATACGCATCATCTCCTGCGCGAGCGGCCGGAACCGATACGGTAGACGTTTTCGCAGCTGAGCAGCGACTGTTACAAAACCTCGGGGAAAGCTCCTGTCGTCCAGTCCTGCCGCTCTGCGAGCGCGGCGTCACGGCGTAACCCCGCCGCTCCATTCGAGTTGTCGACGATCACCGCTATTGACGCCGCGACGCGTTTTTAGTAACAATGATGGCTACGGCAAAGATGGCGGTTTTAGAAAATCCGGGTGAGTCGCCCATCATCCAACAGCCGGCCCTCAACCAGAGCATACCGACAATCCACGTGCCCATCCTTCGCCTGAAACTTATTGTGTGTCTGCTGTTCGCGGCCTCAGGCGCCACCTCGACCGTCGCCGCGCAAGACGCCTTCCACTCGCATTCTTCGACAGCGGCAGATTCCGAGCCATCTGGCGATGCCACCGAAGATTCTCCGCTACCACGACCGTATGATCCGGCCTTGATGGAACCCGAAACGGATCCGGGCGTGATTGCACTCACAGGAAAAAACCTCATTGCAAGATCACGGCTCCAGGAAGTCGTCAGGGTCGATAGCCAGCTTACTTTTGACGACAATATTTTCATCAATGGCCATGATCAACAATCTGATCTGGTCTTCACCCTTTCACCTACCCTCGCGCTCGGGATTGGGGACGTGCGCTCTGAATTCAAGCGCGTCAGCCTGGGCATGTTTTCGCCGGCGGTGATCGACGAGAGCTAGGATTCGAGGAGCTTCCTGTTTGCCCGATACACGCCTACACTTAGCCTATTTGTCGACCACGACGAGGAAGATGCCCTCGACCATGATCCGGCGGTTCAAGCCCAATGGCAGCTCACCTATCTAACCCTCGAATCTCAAACGCGTTTCCAAACTCGTTCCGACCCCGATATCGATGTGGGCGGGCGTGTCCGGCGAGAAATCTCCTCACAGGATTTTTCCGCCACGTATGACTATAGCGATTGCGTCTCACTCGAGTTCCGCCTCAGCGGGACGATCGGCAGGCGACTCAGATCGACTCGCAAGAGTTAGTCATGCAGGATGACATTACGGTTAAGCCGCCGCCGCCCCGACCCCGCTGAACAAGACGAGGAGAGTTAGCCCCTGGTGAAAATCCTCTGGCGAATCGCGCTCGGAGCGGATGAGATAAGTTCCGATCCCGCACTCAGTCATGGTGATGAAGTAGACCAGAGTGGCGTGCGCGGTGGCGAAGATCCCGTAATTCGTCGGGCCGATAAATCGCGTCAGGAGCGTGATGCCGATGAGGCCGATCCCGGCGCCAGCCGCCAGGCGCAGGGACATATAGGCGCTTCCGCGCACCACCTGATGTTTGAAACTCATTTTAGAGGAGAGCCCGCGAATGGACGTACCACCGGACTGCACAAGCAATCGCGGAGCCATTCAGCCCAAAAGGATTGCGGAAAAATTGGGAGCGCAGACCTGCTTTACGGCACGCCGGCAACCCCGGATGCAATATCTTCCTTCGCGACCAGCTTCAAGTAATCCCGATATTCGCCTTCTGGTCGTTGATCGATGAGCCGACCCATCTGCGCGCGATCGATAAAGCCCGCGCGCAGTGCGACCTCTTCAAGACAGGCTACTTTCAAACCTTGTCGGTGTTCGATTGTCGCAATGTAATTAGCGGCTTCGAGCAGACTGGTCTGTGTCCCGGTATCGAGCCACGCGATTCCTCGACCCAACGGACGGACATTGAGCGTCTTCTTCTTGAGATAGAGGAGATTCAGATCGGTAATCTCCAATTCTCCGCGAGCGGAGGGCGTGAGGCCTTTGCAAAACTCGACCACATGCTCATCGTAAACATAGAGTCCCGGAACCGCGTAATGGCTCTTTGGCTTCTTCGGTTTCTCCTCGAGACTGATGGCTCGTCCGTCCGGATCGAACTCGACGACGCCGTAACGCTCGGGATCGCGCACTTGATAACCAAAGATGCAGGCGCCGCTCGGTAGCGCGAGCGCATCCCGAAAGAAATCGAGTTTCCCGTAAAAGATATTGTCCCCGAGAATCAGGGTCGCTCCATCGTTCCCGATAAAATCCGCGCCGATGAGAAACGCCTGCGCGATTCCTTTCGGCTCCGGTTGCACGGCGTATTCGAGTCGAATACCGAGCTGCGAGCCGTCGCCCAGAAAATCGCGCAACATCGGAATGTCTTTTGGAGTCGAGATGACGAGGATTTCCCGCAGACCGCCGAGCATGAGCGTGGCGAGCGGATAACAGATCATCGGCTTGTCGTAAACCGGCAGCAATTGCTTGCAGACGATCTTGGTCAGCGGATAAAGCCGGGTCCCGGCGCCGCCGGCGAGGAGGATGGCCTTCTTCTTCATGCTTCGCGAGTCCAGCCGATCAAGCGCTGGGACCATTCCGGCCAGAAACGCCGACCCCCAGACCATTCAATCTTTGCCTTTCTCGTTAGCCAGGGTCCGATATCGTTGACGGACGGCTTGTCGACGGCCTGGTCGAACAGGAACCCGGCCCCCCGCCGCGCCAGCAATTCTCGATCATTGCTCCGGCCGCCATCAAATTGATCGAACGCTTCCGCGATAAATTCTTTCCCAAAGATCGGGTTCTCCTCGATCGCTACGCTGATGGTCACGCCGAGCAGTTTCTTCAACATCAACGCACAGAGCAAGGTGCGAGAACTGGCGGCATGCACGTGGCCGATCCAATGTTGCCGAAACAAGCGCCGCAAAATCAGGGCGATCCGCGCCTGCTCCAGGAAGAGATCGGAAGGCGCGCGATGTTTCTGGTTGGCCCGCATCGCTTCCAATTCCCGCAGCAGCGGCAGGTTTGCCTGCCACTCCGCCTCAATCACCATCGCATCGGGCAGGTATTGAAACCCGATCACGAAATCGAGCGTCTTGGGCGAAAGGGCCGACTCCTCCGGCAGGTGAAAAAGGTACGGCACCAAGGGCACGCGCTCCCGGCGCATGGCGCGCATTTCCGCATCGAGAAATGGCAGATCTTCATCGGGCCAACGGTCGAGCAGATAGGCCACTTGATGGGCATCCGTATCGATCCTCGGTTTCCCTTTCATCGCAGCTGCCGGCTCCGGTTGCGCGGCAAAAAGTTGGTGCAAGGGCTCCACCGTTTTCGTAATGCTGAATTCGTTCGTCATGCGCGCTCGTCCGGCCTCGCCGAACCGGGTGCGCAAATCCGAGTCGCGCACCAAACGGTCGAGCGCACCGGCCAAGGCTTCCCAATCTCCCGGCGGAACGAGCAGTCCGGTCACACCGTCAAGGACGGATTCCGGGATTCCGGCCAACTGCGTGGAGACGACTGGGCGTGCGCAGGCCATCGCTTCCATGATGACAGTGGGAAAAACATCACTCGCTCCGGCCGAGTCCAAGACGGAAGCGAGGGCAAAGATGTCGCAGCTCTGCATCAGGGAAAAAACGTCGGCCTGGGAGCGCGCCCCGCAGAGTTCCACCCGATCGTGCAATCTCAAATCGGCGATCATCGCTTTCAGCTTCCCGCGTAGCGGGCCATCGCCCACGATCTGGCAACGAAAATCGAAATTGCGCCGGTCCAGTTCGGCGCAGGCCTCGAGCAAAATTTCAAAGCCCTTGAAGGGGACGAGGCGGCCGATGCTCAGAATCGTGGTCGGCCCGGGTGGACGCTCGCCCTGCGCCGGGAGCGGCAGATTCGCCAAATCGAGGCCGTTATAGACACGATGAATCTTGTGCGCCGCATCCGGGCAGCGTTCCTGGAGAAGGGTGCGGCTATAGTCGGTCTCCACCGCGACGAATTCCGCCGCGGAGCAAATTTCCCGGAGCAAATCATCCCGCCCGAGATCAGACATGAAGTCCTGGCCGTGCGCGGTGATGCTGAAGGGAATTCCCGAAATTTCCCTCACGAAAAGCGCGGTATGGGCGGCGCGATTGGCGAAGTGGACATGAAAATGGGTGATTTCCTCTTCGGTAAAAAGGTCGGCAAAATAGGTGGCGTTACGGGCGCGCAACTCCGCCTTATACTCCGGTCCGTAAGCGCGATCGTGGCGCTCAATCAAAGCCTGTGGCCAGCGCTCGCGCGCTTTCGTTTTCGCCTCCCACTGCCGCAGGATAGGAGCGGGCGGGGCATAGTAGACAGGCGACAGGAACCGGTCGCAGTGCTCGTGGCGCAGACTCGTCAGCGGGGGATGCACGGATCCGATGAGCAGCTTGTAGCCGCGCCGTTCCAGCTCCAGCATTTCCATATCACAGAAGGTCTGGGAAACGACCGGGTATCTAGAGTAGAGATAGGCGAGTTTCATTAGGTGCGGCCAGAAACCAGAAAAAGAAGCAGGAACGACGCCCGCCGACGGTCCGAGCAGCGCGGAAATCCCCGCCCAAGCCCTTGCCCCGGGACTAGGAAAGGTTCACGTCTTTGCCGGGATCCATCTCGTAGTCTAACGGGAGGTATTCCGAGGTCTTTGGCTTGATCACTTCCTCCACAAATTTGATGTAGATCGGGTCTTCGCGAAAGATCGCCTGCTTGTCCATCGACTCGAAATCGATGGCGATGAAAAAAGGCCATTGTATCCGCGGATCGACCCGTTTCCCGCACTTGATGCTCAGGACCTCATCGATCTTGAGGAGCTGCATGCGCGCATTCATCATCATCTCCTCGGTCTCCTCCGGCGTGACTCCCGGCTTCAGTTTATAGAGTCCGATGTGATGAACCATGAAAGGATAGGTATTAGGCGCAGGCCGATGGTGGCGCAAGCAAGAATCGCCGCGGCCGGGCAGGGCAGACGGGCATGCCTTCTAAATCGGTTGCGAACGAACGCGCGAGGCTATTTTTTCCAATCGAAGGCGCCTTTTCTTAGCGCGTAAACGTAACCGACCATCAGGATCGATACGAAGCTCAACATGCTCCAAAAAATGAGGTGGCCATGCCCGACCGCCTCGCGATAAACCACCGCCCACGGATACATGAAGACGATCTCGAGATCGAAAAGTATGAAGAGCATCGCAACGAGATAGAACTTCACGCTGAAGCGCGGTTGCCCTTCGCCTTGCGCCACCATCCCGCACTCGTAGGCGGAATCTTTCGTGCGCGTGCGCACACCCGATTTCCCGAGCAGCACACTCATGATCAAAGCGCCCACCGCGAAGCCCACCGCGACGAGGGCTTGCAGGAGGACGGGAATGTACTCGCGGATCATGCTTTTCCCCGCTGGGCGATCACTTCCGACCGATCGGGCCGGATCTAGCGAGAGCCAGCCACTGCCGCTGGAATGTGTCCGTTAGGCGGGAGAAGCGCTTTGGCCAGGGCTGAGGGCAGACCTTTGTACTTTTTCCCGGTCTTTTTGACCATTCCCCGGGCGACCAGATTCTGCAGCTTTTCGTACGCCCGCAGCCGGAGCATCTCCTCGCCACCACTGGCGGCATTTCGCGCCCTCAGGTTCTCGTGCAGGATCTCGAAGAGCTGTTTGAACTCGAATGAAGTCCGGCGGGAAAGGACCGCAACCAGTTCTTCGGTCACAAGGTCAGGCACTCGGCGTGAAAAAGCGTTCTTTTTTAGGATGGCCATAGGGCGCAGAGGATAACATATTCCGGCCAGATGGCAGCACTTTTCTGATCCGGGTTGGCAAAAAAATGCCCATCGTTCCAGCTCCGCTGCGGTGCCGAGACCTCTCACCCGGATTCGGTTAGATCGGGCTGGCGGTTGGCGTCGGTGAAGGCTGCGGAGTGGGTTGGAAGAGTGGCGAGGGGCCAAGGGTTCCCCGGCCTGGCCTGATCGCCTCCTGCAAATAGATGAACAAACCCCCGATCGCTCCCGCCAGGCCAAGCGTCGCCTCCCGAAAAGTTACCGGCCCGATCGACTCGGTCACATATCCGTTGCCTTCGTAACGTTGCGACATCACGATCGGTGAAAGATGTTTCGCGATCGCCTCTGGCGGCGGCAACTTCGCCGGGTCGACATTCTTGCCCAACTTGGGCGACAATGCCGCCCCCATCAAAAGAAGTGGTCTCAACGAGGTGTCCAGGCGCTCAAATAACAAGCGGGTATCGACATAATTGAAAGCAGACTGCCCGACTGGGACCTGTTTCGCCGCGCTCTGAAAGATCGCGCTCTTCTCCAGTTCGCCGGCCGGCGGCGCGGCGCTCGTGATGGCAGTTTCAATCGCCGCCGCATCCGTCCCGACGATCATCATCTGATCCGAGACGGCGATGCCGGGACTGAGGGGGACGAATCCGAACGGTTGTGCGCGGTAAATCGTCGCGCCGCCTTTTTCCGTTCGTATCCACGGCGTTCCGGAGATTTCCACCGATGTCAAAGCGTCCGCAATTTTTCGCGCGCGGTCCGCATCCTTGACCGGCAACTTCGCCTGCAGAACCGGCCAGCGCGCGTCCGCGGGCCAATCGCCGATCATTTCCAGTTCTTCCCCGAACGCCGCGCGCACATC
>Ga0070670_100005660_pt1 | contig 10546 bp, 6 predicted proteins | sample KBSS63metaG_FD_64665 | JGI IMG/M metagenome (GOLD analysis project Ga0070670, IMG submission 64665) | Switchgrass rhizosphere microbial communities from Kellogg Biological Station, Michigan, USA - KBS S6-3 metaG | ecosystem: Host-associated > Plants > Roots > Rhizosphere > Soil ... | reverse complement strand
GACGCGCAATGCTGCAGCCTCCTGCGCTACGACACCGAAGACGAGTCGATGGCGCTCGATGCTGGATCCGGTTGGAATGAAGGCTGGCTGGGCAGGCGCTTCGCCATGGCCGCTCCTGCGCCGGAGCCCGGCGTCGCAGCAGCGTCGGTCGAGCCCTTGCCCGCGGGCGAACCTCCGTCCGATCGTCCATCGGCGTATGCAGCGATGCTCGCCGTTCACGGCATACGAAGCGGGTTCGAAGTACTGATCGGCGGAGCGGGCAAGCCGTACGGGATTCTCGGGGCCTATTCGCGCCGGCCCCACGCCTTCTCCGTGCAGGGCCTGGACTTCCTACAAAGCATCGCCAATGTCCTCGGTGCCGCGATCGAGCGTCGCCGCACGGAAGAGCGGCTGGCGTACATGGCATCGTACGACTCCCTCACCGGCCTCGCCAATCGCGAGCTGTTCCGCGATCGGCTCGCGCAATGCCTCCAGTTGGCGCACCGCAACCGACGGATCGTCGGGGTTCTCTACCTCGACCTCAACGGCTTCAAGGCCGTCAATGACACGTGCGGGCACGCGACCGGCGATCGCTTGCTCGTGCTCGTGGCCGAACGCCTGCTGTCGTGCGTTCGCCAGAGCGACACGGTCGGCCGCCAGGGTGGCGACGAGTTCGCCATCGTGCTCACCGAGCTGGTCGAGCCGGACGATGCGATCCTCGTCGCGCAGCATGTCGCCGCTCGGCTGGCGCGCCCGTTCGAGATCGACGGATGTACGGTGCGCGTCACCGCCAGTGTCGGCAGCTCGATCTATCCGGACGACGGAATCGACGCGGATGGGCTCATCAAACTTGCTGATGCCGCGATGTACCGAAGCAAGAACGAGGGCCGGGACAAATTCAGCCAGTCCCGTAAACGGACTGCGGATCGGGCGTAGACTAGGTCGGTGGACATCTAAACCTGCCGGCAGCATCCCGAGCAGGCGTCATCGCGCCGCATGCCGGGGCGGCGCTGGGAGCGCACGCACATGAGCCGTGCCCGCCGGAATGCCCCCTGTGAGCCGGGCGTCGCCGAGCAGCGATCGGACGAAGCGGAGTCGCGCTACCGCGACCTCGCGATGGCCTGCGATCACGCGGTCCTCATCCATGCGCAGCCGACCATCGTGTTCGCCAATCACGTGGCGATGGGTCTGCTCGGCGCCACCGAGCCGGATCAGGTCCTCGGCCAGTCGATCGACCGGTTCTTCGCGCTGCCCGATGGCGACGGCGACCTCGTCGGTCGCACGGAAGCCGCCAACTTCGCCCCGGTTCACGTCAAGCGGTTGCACGGCCACGAGGTCGCGCCCGTCAGCCTGATGCTGATGCCGTGTCATTACGATGGCTGCGAGGCGATGCAGGTCCTCGTGCGCGACCGGCGTGCCCGTGAGTCGTTCGAAGTGCGCCTGAGTTACCTGGCGCGCAACGACGTCCTGACCGACCTTCCCAATCGCGGCGAATTTCGGGAGCGCCTGGCCTTCGCCCTCGCCGCCGCGCGCGACAACCGCCGCGTCGCTGTCATCCAGCTCAGCCTCGATCACTTCAGGACAATCAACGAGAAGCATGGCAACGACACCGGCGACCTCGTGCTGCAGGCCGTCGCGTCGCGCATCCGGCGGGCGATCCGTCCCGGAGATACGGTGGCGCGCATCGCGGGCGACGGCTTCGCCATGATCCTCCAGGGCCTGGAGCGCCGGGACCAGGCGTCGCTCGTGATCAATCGCATCCTCGCCGGCCTCAAGGAGCCCATGCCGGCGGGCAGCGCACCGGTCACCGTGTCGGCCAGCGCCGGAATCGCTGCCTATCCCGACGATGCGCTCGACCTGGAGGCGCTCCTGCGCGCCGCGCACCTGGCGCTGAATTCGGCCAAGGCGAACGCGCGCGGCGGGTTTCGCTTCTACTTCCCCGAAATGGAAGCGAGCAACGTCCGGCACGAGGAGCGGCGCAGCGAGAAGTCGAGGCTGGTCGCGTTGCTCACCCACCGTGAGCGCGACGTGATGAACGCGCTGATCGAAGGCCATTCGACGAAGCACATCGCGCTCATGCTGGGCACGAGCCCGAGGACGATCGAAAGCCAGCGCGCGCAGGTGATGAAGAAAATGGAGGCTGAGTCGCTCGTCGACCTGGTGCGGATGTGGCTGGAGATGAACGCCGAAGACTAGGGCGCGCACTCGTTGCGCGCCTGTGTGACTCGGCCATCGTGTGCTCGCAAGGTGCAAGCGCAGTCGTGCGGGGTGCGACGACTCAGTGCGCCAGGCGAGCCGACGGCAGCACGGGCGTCGCGGGCGCTGACACGGGCGTTTCCGCCAGGCCCCGCCGATCGCGCTCCATCGCGTGGCCCGACGGCGACGGCAAGCCGGCCGCGCCGTAGTTGCGAAACGCCTCGCGGATGTCGCCGCGCAGGATCGGCTCGTTCCAGGGCTTGGCGTGGAACCGGGAGATCGCTCCGCTGTTCACGAGGCCGATGGCCGAGCCGAAATCCGCGCGGTCCGACAGCGCGATCCGGAAGGACTCCGGGCAGAGGTCCCGGAGGTGGTTGAGCAGCGCGCCGCCCGTCTCGTGCGTCAGGTGCTGGTCGCACAGGATGACCTGCACCTGGTGCAGCGCGAGGAGCTCGAACGCGCGAGCCCCGGACTGCGCGCTGAGGATGCGATAGCCGTCTGGGGACAGCAAGCGAGCGAGCGCACCGAGGACCTCGGCGTCGCCGTCCACGAGCAGCACCGTCTTGCCCGATGCCTGGATGTCTGCGTCGTCGACGGCCATCGGCTGCCCCGATCCGAGCAGCAGCTCCAGTTCCGCCAGCGGCAACGGCCGGCTGAACAGGTATCCCTGCATGTAATCGCAATGATGCCGGCGAAGGTACGCGAGCTGGGCGGCCGATTCGACGCCCTCGGCGATGACGCTCAGCTTGAGGCTCTGCGCCATCCGGATGATCGCCACGACGATCGCCGCGTCGTCGGGATTGGTGGTGACGTCGCGGATGAACGCGATGTCGATCTTCAGCGCGTCGATGGGGAAGCGGCGCAGGTAGGCGAGGCTCGAGTAACCGGTCCCGAAATCGTCGATCGAGATCCGCACCCCGAGCGCCTTCAGGCCCAGCAGGCTGGCGATCGTCCGCTCGGAGTTCTCCATCAGCGAGCTCTCTGTCAGCTCCAGCTCGAGGAGGTCGCCGGATACGTTGTTGTCGGCGAGCGCCTTGGCCACGCACGCATTCAGGTCGCCTTCGATGAACTGCCGGCCGGATACGTTGACCGATATCGCCATCGGCCCGATCGCCGATGCGCGCCACTGCGCTATTTGCCGGCACGCCGTCGCGATCACCCAGCTGCCGACCCGCACGATCAGGCCCGACGCCTCGAGCGCGGGAATGAAGTCCTTCGGCGAAACGAGCCCGTGTCCCGGCCGCTCCCAGCGCAGCAGCGCCTCGACGCCGGCGACGCGGCCCGTATTGATCTGCACCTTCGGCTGGTAGTGCAGCACGAACTCGCCTGCTTCGACCGCCTTGCGCAGCGCGGTCTGCAGCTCGAGGTGCGCCATCACCTCGACGTTCATCTGCGCGGTGAAGTAGCGAAACGCATCCCGACCGGCCTGCTTGGCGCGGTACATCGCGGTGTCCGCGTGCTTCATCAGCGTTTCCGGGTCCTGCGCGTCGTCGGGGAACACCGTGATCCCGATGCTGGCCGTGATCGACACGAGGTGCCCCTTGAGCTCGAACGGCACCTGCATCGCATCGCGGATTTTCTTCGCCACCGCCGCTGCGCCGTCGGAGCCGTCCTGCATCATCATGCTCAGCGCGAACTCGTCGCCACCGAGACGCCCCGCGGTGTCGCGAACGCGAATGCAGTCGAGAAGCCGGTTGCTGAACTGCTGCAACAGCTCGTCGCCGAGCGCATGGCCGAGCGTATCGTTCACGTTCTTGAAGTGGTCGATGTCGATGCAGAGCACGGCGACGCTGCCTTCGCTCCGCTTCGAATAGTCGAGGGTGCGCGCGAGCGTCTCGTAGAACAGCGTGCGGTTCGGCAGTCCGGTCAGGGCGTCGTAGTGCGCGAGATAGTGCATGCGCTTCTCGGCGTCCTTCCGCTGCTCGATGTCGCGGACGACGGCGACGATGAGCCAGGCGGCGTCGAAGCGGCGCGCCTGCCGGTGGACCTCGACCTGCATCTGCACGCCGTCCTTGCAGCGAATGCGGGTCTCCAAGACAGCGTCGTCGTCGTCGTTCGCGATCAACCGGTCATAGACCGCCGCGAGCACCGTGTCGGTCGTGCCACCGAGGCCCGCCGGCCCGAGGGCGAACAGCTCCTCTCGCGTGAAGCCGAACATGTTGCACGCGGTCTCGTTGAATTCGACGAAACGCATCGACGCCCGGTCGATCAGCAGGATTGCGTCGCGCGTCACGTCCATCGCCGAACGGAAGCGCTGCAGCTCGACGGTTCGCAGGCGCACCTGTTCCGCGAGGATCCGGCCATAGTCGCGCTGCAGGTCGGCGAACGCTTTCAGGCGCAGCAGGTTTCGCACGCGCACCCACAGCTCCGCCTTGTCGACCGGCTTGCTGAGGAAATCCTCGGCACCGGCATTGAGGCTCGCGAGGCGCGCCCCGCGATCGTTGAGCGCCGAGATCATGATGATCGGAATTTGCGAGGTCGCCGGATCGGCCTTCAGGATCGCAGCCAGCTCATACCCGTTCATCCCCGGCATCATGATGTCGAGGAGGATGAGGTCCGGCGCATGCCCGGCGACGTCGGCGAGCGCCTCTTCGGCGGACCCCGCGGTCCGCGTCCGGTAACCCTCGGGGCGCAGCAGCGCCTCGAGCAGGCGCCGATTCAGACGTTCGTCGTCGACGACGAGAATCGTGGCGACGCTGTCTCGCACGGTCAGCGCGCCGTGGTGGCCGCTGCGACGAGCGGCTCGAGCGCGGCGCGGCCGAGCAGCAGGTCGACCGCGGCGTACAGGTCGTGGTAGCGCAGGGGCTTCGCGATATAGGCGTCGCACCCGGCGATCTCGCTCTTCTCGCGATCGGCCTTCATCGCCATCGCGGTGAGCGCGATGATCGGGATCGACATGGTGCTCGGGTCCTGCTTGAGCAGCGCCGTCGCCGCGAGGCCGTCCATGCCCGGCAGCTGGATATCCATCAGGATCAGCTCGGGCTGCACCGTGCGCGCCAGCGTCAGGCCGATCTCCGCGTCGGCGGCGGGAAACACTTCGTGCCCGGCCTTGCGCAGCAGCAGGCAGGCGAGCTTCATGTTCGCCGCGTTGTCTTCGATGATGAGTATTCGGGCCATGGCGGTGCCGTCAGACGGGTTGCAAAGCGCGGCGCACTTCGGCGATGAAATGCGTCCGGTCGAAGCCCGCCTTGCCGACGATGTTGACCACGTTGCCGGGCTTCGCCTGCAACGCGGCGCGATCCTCGGCCGTGATCTGCTTCGCCGTCACCACCAGGATCGGTATGCGCGCGGTGAGGCTGTTGCCCTGCAGCGCGTCGACGACGTCGAAGCCGTTGATCTCCGGCATCATCAGGTCGAGCAGTATCAGGTCGGGACGCAGCTGCTGCGCCAGCGTGATCGCCTCGCCGCCGCCGTAGGCGCGCACGACCGCGTACTCCGGGGTCGGCAGGAACGCGGCGATCACCTCGACCGCCTTCGGGTCGTCGTCGACCACCAGGACGGTGTGCGTACGGGCTTCGTCGGGATGCAGGCCCAGGTTGGAGAGCGACAGCTTGAGTTGCGCGCGGCTGATCGGCTTCTGCAGCACGGCGGCCGCGCCGCCCGTGAGCGCCATATTGTTGTCGGCGTTGCCCGCGACGATGACGACGGGCACGCGAGCCAGCGTGCTGCTGCCGCGGATCTGCTGCAGGAATTCCCAGCCGCTGATGCCGGGCAATGCGATGTCGAGCGTGATGAGGCTGAGCGTCCGATCCGCTGCCATCACGAGCGCGCTCTCGGCGCTGTCGGCGAGGAGCACCGTGAAGCCTTCGGCCTCGAGCAGCAGGCGCACGAGGTCGGCGGAATGCTCGTCGTCCTCGACGACGAGCGCGACGCGCTCCTTGATCTGCAGCCGCGGCACCGTGGCGCGCGCGATGCGGCCCGGCTCCCCGGGCTCGTCGTCGCTGGCGCGCAGCGGCAGCCACGCCGCGAAGCAGGCACCCTCGCCTTCGGCACTGGCCACGCCCACGGTGCCTCCGTGCAGCTCTGCGAGCTGCTTCACCATAGCGAGCCCCAGGCCCGTGCCCTCGAAGCGGCGGGCAAGGCTGCTGTCGATCTGGCTGAATGCCTGGAACAGCTTCGTCATGTCCTTTTTCGAAATCCCGATGCCGGAATCGCTCACGCGGATCTCGAGGAAGTCGAGGAACTCGTTGTCGGCCAGCGGGAACGTGTGCACCGGACGGCCGCCCGGGATCTGTCCGACGGCGCTGCGAGCAACGTGGCGCGCGGACAGCCGCACGCACGAGCCGCGCGGACTGAACTTGACGGCGTTCGAAAGCAGGTTGTAGACGATCTGCTTGGTCTTGCGCATGTCGAGCATGAGGCCGTGCAGATCGTCGGGGGAGTCGACTTCGAGACGGATGTGCTGCGCGGCGGCCTTGTCGCGAACCATCGTGAGACTGTTCATGAGCAGCGGGCCGAGGGAGACGGTCTCCAGTTCGAGCGCCATCATCCCGGCTTCAACCTTCGACAGATCGAGGATGTCGTTGATGAGCGAGAGCAGGTGCTGCCCGCTCGTGAAGATGTCGCCGATGTATTCCTGCTGCAGCTCGCTCGTGTCGCCCATCAGGCCGTCCTTGAGCGCTTCCGAGAAGCCGATGATCGCGTTGAGCGGCGTCCGCAGCTCGTGCGACATCGTCGCCAGGAACTCGGACTTCATCCGGCTCGCGTGCTCCAGCTCGATGTTCTTTTCCTGCAGCGTGTGCTCGAAGCGCTTGCGCTCCGTGACGTCGCGCGCGGCGGCGAACACGCCCTGCAGGTTGCGGTCGCGGTCATGGAACGTCGCTGCGTTGTACGACACGACGGTTTCCTCGCCGCTCAGCGCGCGAACCGTCAGCTCGTAGTCGGTCACCCGGTGCTCGGTCAGCACGCGCTTGATCGCGGCATCGGCGCCCACCGGGTCGGTGAAGAAGTTGCGGCACGGCGCGCCGATCAGCTCGTCGCGGGTACGGGCCGTCAGCGTCATCATCTGCTGGTTGACGTCGGTGATGACGCCCTGGGGGTCGGTCGTCATCAGCGCATCGATGTTCGATTCGATCAGCGAGCGGGTATAGAACTGCTGGTCGCGCAGGCGCTGGTCGAGCACCGCGCGGGCGGCTTCGACCTTCTTGCGCGCCGTGTTGTCCGTGCCGATCAGCAGGTAGCCGATGATTGCGTCCTCGGCATCGCGCAGCGCGGTAACGGAGACCACCGCCGGGAAGCACGTGCCGTCCTTGCGGATGTAGGTGAGCTCGTAGATGTCCTCGATCCCACGCGAAGCCTTGAATACCAAGGCCTCGAAGCCCGGCGTGATCGTCGTCCCGAGCTCGAGGCTGAGCGCTTCGGCGCGGGCGATGACTTCCTGCGAGTCCGAGATGTCGGCCGGCGTGATCTTGTTCATGACCTCGGCGGCCGTATAGCCCAGCATCCGTTCGGCGCCGACGTTGAAGATCTGGATCACGCCCTTGGCGTCCGTCGCGATGCTGGAGAAGTACGCGCTGTTGAAGATCGCATCCTGCAGCGCTCCGCTCTTCAGCAACGGCTCGCGGCGCTGCAGCTCGATCGCCTCGTCGGCAACATCGAGCTTGCCTACCGCGACGTGGAACGTTTCGCGCGCGATCTTCTCTGACTGGACGTGCATGGGGTGCCTTGTGCGAACCGCATTGGACGTCGGACTTCGACGAGCGCCCTTTCCACCCGGGGCTGTCGGCAAACCACGCAACGCTGGGAAATGCAGTCTGGGAACAACGTCCCTCCGGCGCATCGGGATAACTACGGGGCCGCCGGCCTGCTCTTTCGGGTGCTTTTCCGTAGATCTACTGATGCCGTGCCTCGAGCCACCGCGCACGATGCGTGCACAGGGATCTTTGATTTCCGTATCGACGCGGTGTCGACGGCGGCGAGGACCTCGCCTACTTCGAAAGACCATGTGAGGAAATCCGCCCGCTCCGCGGGATCGGCGCCGATCGGGAAGGCGCCCACCGGCGTCGTCGGCTTCGACGACATCTGCGGCGGCGGCCTGCCGACCGGGCGCACCACGCTCCTGACCGGCGGGCCGGGCTCCGGCAAGACGATCTTCGCCATGCAGTTCCTCGTGCACGGCGCCAGCCGCTGCAAGGAACCGGGCATCTTCGTCGCCTTCGAAGAATCGCCGCATCGGATCGTCGCGAATTGCGCAAGTTTCGGCTGGGACCTCGAGAACCTGCAGAAGAAGAAAGCGCTGTTCCTCCTTTCCGCGCTGCCTTCGCCCGATCTGATCCAATCCGGCAACTTCGATCTCGAAGGGCTGCTCGCTGCGGTCGGCGCGAAGGCGCACGAGATCGGCGCCCGGCGCATCGTGTTCGACGCGCTCGACATTTCCCTTGCGCTGCTGCCCGACGAGAGCTCGCGTCGGCGCGAGATGTATCGGCTGAACGAGTGGCTGCTGGCCAACAGGTTTACCGGCCTGGTGACCGCAAAGGCCGGCGACGTCGGTCTCGACTCGATCTCTCCCGCGGGGCACATGCACTTCATGGTGGACTGCGCCGTGTGCCTCAACCATCGCGTGGATCACGGCGTGTCGCAACGCAGCCTGCGCGTCCAGAAGTTCCGCGGATCGAACTTCAACGAGGACGAATTGCCGTTCGTGATCGGCAGTCGCGGTTTCGACGTCGCGGTCGCGCGCACGCTCGGGCGCGTGGAGCCCACGGTCTCCTCTGCGCGGGTGTCGAGCGGCGTCGAGCGGCTGGACACGATGCTGGGCGGCGGCTATTACCGGGGTGCGAGCGTCCTGATCACCGGTTTTCCCGGGACCGCCAAGACGACGCTGAGCGGCGCCTTCGCCGAGGCAGCCTGTCGCCGCGGCGAACGGACCATGTTCGTCAGCTTCGATTCCGACGGGGCCGAGGTGATCCGCAACCTGGAGTCGGTCGGCATCCGGCTGGAGCCGTATCGCAAGAGCGGCTGCCTGCAGATGATTTCGGCGCGAACCATGACGGGCAGCGCGGAAACCCTGCTGGTGCGGATCAAGACGCTCGCGCGCGAGCACAAGGCGCGTTGCCTCGTCATCGATCCGATCTCGACCTTTGCCAAGGTCGGCAATGAACGCACCGCGCATGGCGTGGCCGAGCGGCTGATCGATTGGTCGAAGGCGGACGGCGTGACGCTGATGTGCACGAGCCTCCTCGACGAGATGTCGAACCAGGCGCAGGGCGGGACTCCACTGCAGATCTCGACGCTGGCCGATACGTGGATTCATCTGAACTACCTCGTGCAGGCCGGCGAGCGCAACCGCGGCATGTCGATCATCAAGTCCCGCGGGACCGCCCATTCGAACCAGGTGCGCGAGCTGATCCTGAGCCGCGACGGCGTCACCCTCGCCGACATCTACACGGCTGGCGGCGAAGTGCTGATGGGAACCATGCGGTGGGAGAAGGAAAGCTCGGAGCGGATTGCCGCCGAGGTCGCCGAAGTGGCCGGCAAGCTGAAACGCGTGCAGCTCGATGCCGAGGAGGCCGTCCTCGAAGTGCGCGCCAGGTCGCTGCAGACCGAGCTCGTCGCGAAGCAGACCGAGAAGGCGCTGCTCGCCCGAACCACGCAAAGCCACGACGCGGAGGTGAAGCGGGGCCGGATCCGCATGCGCGAGCTGCGCGGCGGGGACACCGGCGCCACGGAACCCAAATGAACGCGCCCAAGCTGCGACTCTACGTTGCAGGCGATACGCAGAACTCGTTGCGCGCGAGGGCGAACCTCGCGACGCTCTGTCGCGATTGCGTCGCTGGACCCTGCGAGATCGAAGTGGTGGACATCCTCAAGGAACCGATGCGGGCGCTGACCGACGGAGTGCTGATGACGCCGACGCTGGTGCGGCTGGGCTCGCCGGCGCGGCGCGTCGTCGGAACGCTCAGCTCGTTCGACGTGGTCGTCCACGCGCTCGGCCTGGACGACGTCGGCGAATGACGGTGAACTAGGGCCCTGCTCACCCCAAATGCGTCCCGCGATTCTCCACGACGAGGTCAGCGCGCTGATCGAACGCCTGCGCGATACCGAGCGCCGGCTCGAGGTGATCACCGCCGGCGAGGTCGACACGCTGACCTCGCTCGACGGCCGGACCATCGTCCTGCAGCGCGCGCAGGATCAACTGCGCCACAACGAGGCGATCCGGCAGGCGGGCATCCTCGATTCGCTGCCTGCCCACATCGCGTTGCTGGATGCCCGCGGCATCATCGTATCGGTCAACCGCGCCTGGCAGCGGTTCGGCCGCGAGAACGGGTACGAGGTGATCGACGACGGCGTCGGCACGAGCTACTTCGACGTGTGCGATCGTGCGTGCGGCGACGATTGCGCGGACGCGCAGCAGGTGGCCGCCGGGCTGCGC
>Ga0070670_100005659_pt1 | contig 10547 bp, 10 predicted proteins | sample KBSS63metaG_FD_64665 | JGI IMG/M metagenome (GOLD analysis project Ga0070670, IMG submission 64665) | Switchgrass rhizosphere microbial communities from Kellogg Biological Station, Michigan, USA - KBS S6-3 metaG | ecosystem: Host-associated > Plants > Roots > Rhizosphere > Soil ... | reverse complement strand
CTTCGACACGGCAATGGAATGCAACTGCTCGCATTGCAGCCGCAAGGGTTACCTGCTCTGGTTCGTGCCTCGCACCCAGTTCCAGCTGCAATCGCCCGAGTCAGCGGTTGCGATCTATACGTTCAACAAGCACGCCATCAAGCATCATTTCTGTCCGAAGTGCGGTTGCGCGCCGTTTGGATTGGGCGAGTCGCGCGGTACGCCAATGGCGGCGGTCAACGTGCGGTGCCTCGAAGGTGTCGAACTGGGGTCCATCAAGCGGCAGTTCGTCGACGGGCGCTCGTTCTAGCATCGCGTGGTCAGCCGTAGGAAGAGTCGTCAAGGGCGTCGCCGTTCCGAGCGTACGGCGGCCGGTACAGTGCGCGTGAACGTTGCAGCGCTGGCTCCGAACAACAGCTACGGTGCGCCGAGCTTCGTCGAGCGCGGCTACTACAGAGACGAACCATTCACCTGCGAAGGCTGTGGCGTCGCGCAGGTATGGACGGCGTGGCAGCAGAAGTGGTGGTACGAAGTGGCGAAGGGATTTGCATACTCGATCGCCAAACATTGCCGGGCGTGTCGCCGTCGCGAGCAAGCCCGGAGCGCTGAGGCCCGGCGAGTGCATCTCGATGGAATTGCGCGCAAGCGCGCTCGAAAGATTTAGATACAGGAGATACGGCGTGGCGCTCGAATGGAAACACTCCAACGATGGAGTCGATTGGGAAGAGCTTTCCGCGCTCTACCGCGCGGCGCCGCTTGGCGATAAGAAGGCTGCACATTTGCAGAAGGTCTTCGCCAACAGCATGTTCAAGTGCTTCGTGTACGAGAACTCGAAGCTTGTCGCAGCAGGTCGCGCGCTGGCTGATGGCGGCGACTGCTCGTACATCTGCGACATAGCTGTCTTGCCAAGCCACCAAGGCACCGGGCTCGGCAAGCAGATCGTCGGCTATCTCGTCGAGCAGTCACGTGGGCACAAGAAGATCCTGTTGTACGCCGTACCAGGACGAGAACCGTTCTATCGGCAGTTCGGCTTTCTGCGGATGAAGACGGCGATGGCGATCTTCGAGAATCAGCAGCAGCAATTGGAGCGCGGCTATTTGAGCGAGGACTGACGTACGGACTAGCGGACTTACATGGTTCGTTATGAATCCGTCATGTTTCTGTCCATCGGCTCGCTTTGGCGCGAGACTGCGTTTCCTCGACCGAACGTGGAGTGCACACGTGACCACCACATTCGTCTATGCCATCAAGTACGTCTCGAACATGGGTGCCGCGGTTCGCTTCCACAGCGAGCAGCTCGGCCTGAAGTTGCGGTTCGAGTCGCCACACTGGAGTGAATTCGAAACCGGCAGCACGATTCTCGCGCTGCATCCGGCATCGCCCGAGCGTCCCGCCGGGAGCTGTGAGTTGGGTTTTCGCGTGGCAGACATCGACGAGTTCTTCGCGAAGAAGGGCGGCAAAGGCATCGACTTCATTTCGCCTCCCGCTGTTCTGCACGGCCAGAAGCTGGCGAAGTTCAAGGACACTGACGGCGCGCAGTGCAGCCTGAGTGGGCAGCCGTCATGAAGAGCATCATGTTGCGAAGTGCGCTGCTGTTGGCGACGGCGATTCTGCTCGCGCTCATCGCCGGTCGGGCATTCTGGGTATGGCTCGGCGAGAGTCCGTTCGGCATGACGGGAGCGACGTACGTCGACTTTTTTCAACACCTGGACAGCCGGATCGCATTCCCGATCGCAATGATCGGAATACTCGGGCCGTTGCTCGCCGGCCTGACTGCAGCACTCATGAGAGCCGATCGACCCGTGTTTTACTGCCTCGTTGCAGCGTGCCTGCTGGGCGTCATCGGCGTTCTGGTAACCGTGGCGATCAACGCCCCGATCAACGAGCAGATCGCCGACTGGAAGCCGGCCGCGCTGCCGGCAGGATACGAAGACGTCCTGCAGACATGGTGGACCTGGCACATCGTGCGCACGATCGCGGACATCGCGGCGATGTGCGCGGCGTTCCTGGCGCTGCTGGCGGCGTAGGCGTCCTGCTGCGATCGGGATGACTCGCAGCTCGGGACCCGGGCCGAGGCGCACGGTCCGGATCTGCACCTTCCCTCAATATCTCTGCGCCGTGCCTCGCCTTACCATGCGCGCCGATGCTGGATCGGCGTTTCCCAGGGTTTCGCACGGTTCGCGGCCGGATGCTGTTCTGGATCCTGGCCGCGACGATGCCGATTTACGCCGGCGCTCTATATATGTCGTACCAGGCGACGGCGCAGCGTCTGGAGCACGATGCCGAGCGCGATGCCGACGAACTCGCTGCGCGCCTCGCGGCTGGAATGGACGCAGTGATCCGGCCGATCGAGGGCGGCATCCGGACGGTGGCCAGCCAGCTCGAAGAGATCGATCCGCCGCAGGAGCAATATCCAGCGCGAATTCGCGGCATCCTGGCCGCGTGGCCGGATGTTTACGGCTCGACTATCGCCGTCGAAGTGGCGAACGAGAAGGCGGCCGCCAGGCAACCCTACGCGCCGTATCTCTTTCGGCGCGGCGGCGAAGTCGCATATTCCGATCTCGCCACCGCTAGCTATGCCTACGCTACGCTTCCCTGGTATCGCCGCGCCGCTGACTCGCAGCTCCCAGTCTGGTCGTTGCCGTACTTCGACAAAGGGGGCGGCGAGGCGTGGATGGTCACGTATTCGGTGCCGTTCTTTCGTCGGTTGGCCGATGAGCGCGTGCTTGCCGGCGTCGCAACCGCGGACCTGGATCTGAACTGGGTGCGCAGAGCTGCAGCGGACGTGCCTCTCGGATCCGGCGGCATGGGCTGGCTGGTGTCACCGCCGGCGGCGGATTCCTTTCTCACGCCGATCGGTCCGACGCCGCGTCGTCTCCAGGCCTTCGACGCATCGCTCGATGCGAACGCAGTTCGCGTGATCGGCGAACAGATGCTCGCTCACGGCGTCACGTTTCGCTTACTGCCGAAAGGCGTCACGGCGCAACCGGCGTATCTCGCAGCACGCAGTCTGCAGACGCTCGACTGGCGTGTGGTTCTGGTCCTTCCTCAGTCAGAGCTGCTCGCTGAAGCGCGGCGTTTGCTGCGGCGACAACTCTGGTTGGGCGCCGCCGGCCTGGTGCTGTTGATCGCCGCGATTTCGTTCGTCGCTGCTGCGATTTCGCGCCCGGTGCATGAGCTGGCCGCGGCCGTCGGCACCGCGTCCGAGGATCATCTCGGCTTTACGCTGCCGGACTCGCCACGTCGAGACGAAGTTGGCGTTCTCACGGCGGCACTGCGTCGCATGCGCGATTCGCTCAAGAATCACATCGAGCTGCGTGCCGCGAACCTTGCCGAGCAAGCACGACTGGAGCACGAGCTGCAGATCGCAGCGAGCATTCAACAAGCGATGCTGCCGAAGCCCGGATCGCGCGCGCTTCCGCCTGAAGTTCGGACCGCGGCGGCGCTGACGCCGGCGAAGCAGGTGGGCGGCGACTTGTACGACTACTTCACCGTGGACGACACCCACGTGCTGTTCGCCATTGCCGATGTCTCGGACAAGGGAATTCCCGCAGCGCTCTTCATGGCCCGGCTCGCCGGCCTGCTTGGAGTCGTGGCGACGAGCGGCAAGTCACCCGATCGAATTCTTCACGAGATCAATGCGCGGCTCGTCGAGGACAACGATGCGTGCATGTTCATCACGATCGGCTGCGGACTGCTGGACATCCGCAACGGCCACATTCGCTATGCGAGCGCAGGGCACGATGCGCCCCTGTTGCGCACGGCGGAGGGCTCGGTCGCATCGCTCGCCGTCGAGAACGGTGCGGCAATCGGCATCGATTCTTCTGCCGAATACACTGCCATGGAGATAGTTCTCGCTCCTGGCGACACGCTGGTGCTGTTCACGGACGGCGTCACCGAGGCATGGATGGCGGACGGCGCGCAGTTCGGCACCGAGCGTCTCGTGACTGTGCTCAGCGAGGCGAAGGACGGCAGCTCCGATGCGCTGCTCCGTCACGTGGTCGATACGGTTGCCAGCAGCGCTCGTGCCGCCGATGATCTGACGGTTCTCGCACTCAGCTGGACTCCGCGCGGCGTGACCTGGAATAGAAGCGAAAAGGCGATGCGTTGGCTCATCGAGCCGCAGATCTCGAACGTCGGCGTCGCGCAGACACAGCAGTGGCTGCGCTCGATTCTTGCTGCTCGCGCCGTTGCAGCCGATCTAATCAATGACGCCGAGTTGATCGCGGAGGAGCTGCTGACCAACGTCGTGCGCTCGCTCGACGCACGCGGCTGCGACTCTCGCATGTCGCTGGACTGCGAGCTGACTCCAACGCAGATCGTCATGACTGTCCGTGACGATGGTCCGCCGTTCGATCCGCTCGCGCTCGCTGCACCCGACCTCGACGCCGACATCAGTGACCGCTCGGTCGGCGGGCTGGGAGTTACGCTCGTGCGCCAACTGGCCGACAGCTGCCGCTACTCGCACGTCGATGGTCACAACGTCATGGAAATCCGTCTCCACCGAACTACTGTCTGACGAGGAAGCACCATGCCTCTCGAAATCGTCGCAGAGCCTTCGAATCCCTCGACCCTCGTTCTCGCGGGTCGCCTCGACAGCACCACGGCACCCGAGCTCGAAGCGGTGCTGGATCGTGTTCTGAAGAAGGCGCCGCCGCGTCTGGTCTTCGATCTGAGCAAGCTGGAGTATCTCAGCAGCGCAGGCATTCGCTGTTTCGTTCGCGCGCGCAAGGCGCTCGAGCCTGGCGGAGGCAAGGTCGCGATCGTGAATCCGCAACCCTCGGTTCGCAAGGTGCTCGAAATCGTCAAGGCGGTGCCCGCAGGCGGCATCTTCAAAGATATCGCCGAGCTCGACGCCTACCTCGACGAGATCCAGCGACAAGTGCGCGACCGCGACTAGGCACGGATTTTCGGACACAGCTTGCGCAACAGGTGAGCATTGGATGCTCAAGCTTCACACTCGTAAACCTTGAGCGCTCGCGCGGCGTCACAGAAGTGTCCGCTTGTTTCGGTGCTGGCTTTTTTTTCGACTGTTGCTTCCCTGTCACGTTCACTCGACGCACGATCGGCTGAGGAAAGGAAACAGGGTTGGGGAAAAGCGTAGATGGCCGATCACGAAGTCTGGGAATGCGAGCGCCGATTCTGGCTGGACAGTAGTAATTTCTACAAAGAACATGTCGCGCCGGACGCCGTGCTCGTATTCCCGATTGTCGGCATCGTCGATCGCGCAGCGGGCCTGGCGTGGACGCGCAAAGCGCCGCGCTGGACGGACGTAGCGTTCTCGAACCGGATCTTCAGCTACGCGGCCGAAACCGCAGTCCTTGCGTACGAAGCCCACGCGGAAGCCGCGAAGATCGCCGACATGTACTACGCGTGCTGCAGCTCCACGTACGTTCGCGTCCGCCAGTCCTGGATGCTGATCGCGCATCAACAAAGCGCGCTCGCGGGTTTCGAACTGCAGCAACTCACCGAGCGCAGCGCGCTCGGCGTGTTCTTCAATTCCTGATTACAGCGTGGGAACGATCAGGAACTTCTCGCCGGTCGCGCGCCGGTTGTACGCCCGCGCGACTTCCACCGTCGCCACGTCACGCAACGAAATCTCTTTCGTGTAGTGACTCGCGAACGTAGTGGTCAGCTCGGAGACGACCCGTTGCCGCAGTCTGTTGACGTCGGCCATGCCGATCTTCTGCAGGAACGGCGTGAGCAGCCAGCCGCTCACCGACCACGAGAGGCCGTAGCTGCGCGTCAGCTCGGTCTTGCTCGTGTCCAGCATGCCGTAGATGTAGACCTGCTTGAACGTGCTCGAGCCGTAACGGCTGTAAGCGGTGAGGCGCGCAGCGGCCGCCGCTTCCATCGCGGTGAGGATGTTGCTTGCCGTCATGCCGCCGCCGATCGCGTCGAACGCCAGCGTCGCTTCCGTCGCGCTCACGGCCTCGATCAGCTCCGGCATGAATCGCGGCGAAGAAGAGTCGAGCACGATCTTCGCGCCGTCTTTCTTGAGGATGCTCGCCTGCTCGGCATTGCGCACGATGCTGATCAGGCTCACGCCGTCTTTCAGGCAGATCTTGTTGAGCATCTGGCCGAGGTTGGACGCAGCGGCGGTGTGCACCAGCGCCTTGTGACCTTCGCGACGCATCACTTCCACCATGCTCAGCGCCGTCAGCGGGTTCACGAAGCACGACGCGGCTTGCTTGGCGCTCGTACCGCTCGGCAGCGGCAGAACCTCGACTGCTTTCGCGATCTTGAACTGCGAGTACATCGAGCCGCTCGCGACCGCGACCAGCTTGCCCATGAGCGCTTGCGCCGCGGGCGACGATCCCGCCTTCACGACCGTGCCTGCGCCTTCGTTGCCACAGGGCATCGACTGGTCGAACCGCGCACCCATCATCGGCATCGCACGCTCGAGAATCTTCGCGGTGAGAACCGGACTGGCCGCCGTGCCCGATTGCTTTGCGGTTTCCATATCGACCGGGCCCAGGAGGAGGGCAATGTCGGACGGATTGATCGGCGTCGCTTCGACGCGGATGACGATTTCGTCGGGGCCGGGCTCGGGTGTCGGGACCGAGGCGAGCGACACCTCAAGGACGCCGGATTTGTTGACGAGGGACCTGATCTGCAGACCGGTTTCCATGTTGTTCTCCCGCCTCGCCGTTTTCATTGAAAGTGAGGCGGAGATTCTGAACTACCCGGTGCGTTGGGGCCAGCAGCGGCGCAGCCAGCGCCAGGCCCGGACCTTGATGGCTACGAGGCCGAGCACGCCGGCCCCCGAGGTGGTGCTGGCGGCGACGACGGTCGCGGTGGTCAGACAGATCGGACACATGGTGCGGCTCCGGTGCGGTTCTCATAACCATGACGACCCACAGTCGCGTGTTTCGACATGTCGGAACCTGCCGCCTCCGACCGTCCTTGCTGGCAGAAGGCTCGAAGTTGTCCAATTCTCGGCTTGTTTAAAGGAGACCGATCATGCCCACGGGTACCGTCAAGCTTCACCGAGTGCTCAAGTCCACGCCGGATCGCGTCTATCGCGCGTTCCTCGATCCGGATGCGATGGCCAAGTGGCTGCCGCCGAATGGTTTCACCGGCAAGGTGCACAGCATCGAGCCGCGCGTCGGCGGCACCTACAAGATGTCGTTCAAGAACTTCACGACCGGCGAGAGCCACTCGTTCGGCGGCAAGTACCTGGAGCTGGTGCCGAACGAGCGCATCCGCCACACAGACCGCTTCGACGACAACAATCTGCCGGGCGAGATGGTGACGACCATCGCGATCAAGCAGGTGTCGGTCGGCGTCGAGCTCAACGTCGTGCAGGAAGGCATCCCGGAAGCGATTCCCGTGGAAGCCTGCTACCTGGGATGGCAGGACTCGCTCACGCTGCTGACGCAGCTGGTCGAGCCCGAGATCAAGCAGTAGGTGCTAAGTGGTCTTGAAAGGCGGGCGCGGCACGGCTTCACAGGTCTTGCCGCGCACGTTGCGCACGGATCCATCGCGCACCAGTTGGCCCCATAGACCAGCGATACAGTCATTCCACTCCGTGTGACCATGCCCGACTACGACGAGCTCCGCGCGCTCCGAGAAATTCGGTGCGACACGTTGAGTGAACCAGAGCGGGGTCGCCGCATCGTTCGCGCCGGACACGAATAGCGTCGGCACCGACGACTTGGGTGGCGCGCGATCCGTCGGCGGAGCAACCTTTGGGAAGTAGCGACAGGCCGCTTGCTGCTGACGCACGCGATAATCGCCGAGCAATGTTCCGCTGGTTTCGCGTGCAATGTCCGCCTCGCTGATAAATGCAACATCGTCGTTGCAGGTGATCGCGAAGAACAACCCGAAGCTGAGCTCGGCATCGGCGCCTTTCGCGCCCGACAGGATGCTCGCCATGATCGGGCTCCAGTCGCCCGCGTACGCGCGATGAATCATCCACGGCAAGTCCGTTGAGCTGTACGGTCGATAGGTCTTCGACCTGAACCATTCGACAGCGCGGCCGCGCGCAATCGGCGCCTTCCCCGACTCCAGCTGCTGCACGATTGCACTGAATTCCTGCCGCAGCTTCGGAAATGCCGCCCTGCATGCAGTGTCGGCTGCGCACGCGTCGAACAGTTGCTTGCGCACGTCCTCCGCGGTCTTCGCCATGGTCAGTGGCGTGGGTACGTCGAGAGGTACGACGCTGCCGAGGTAAACCGTGCGCACGCTCTGCGGATATGCGCGCAAATAGAACTGCGCACCACGCGTTCCATACGAACCTGCGTGCAGATTCAACTGTCCGTAACCTAGCGTGCGGCGCACGTGCTCGAGGTCACGCGCGAAGTTCGTGTACGTGTATTGCGTCAGGTCCGCGCGCGAGCTCAGCTCTTTGGTACACCGCGCGATAGGAGCGACCGGCAGCAGATCGCGCAGGCTCGCACTCTGATTCTCAGGATCGAAGAGCGGGCAAGTCAGAGCGCCCGATTTGCCCGTTCCGCGCTGATCGACCAGCAGCAGGTCACGGTCGTGCAACATCGGGCCCCACGGCTCCAGGTAATCCGCCGCGCCGCTGATCGTGGCTTCGCCCGGACCGCCCATCAGCGGCACGAGCGGATCGTTGTGCGATCCAGCTGCTTCAGCCGGGATCACCGCGACGGCGATCGACAGCTTGCGGCCCGCAGGCTTGTCCCAGTTCTCCGGCACTTCCACGCTGCCGCACTTCGCGGCGCGTGTCACACCCGGCAATTTGCAGGGTGCAAGTGTGTCAGTAGCTTGCGCGATGCCCGCGCCTTGAAGCGCGATCGCGAGCAACAGTATCCGGAACGTGCCCATGAGAACCTCGCAGGGAAGCGACGAAGGGTCCATTTGCATTTTCAGGGGCGTAGCGTTGCACAAATAACGAGGGGATTCGACTATGCTCGCGGGTCAAAACCAGGCCCGGGCGCCAGGAGGTTCGTCATGCTGAACCGTCGCGAATTCGTGGTCGCCACGGCGAGCGCCGCCGGAGGCCTGTTGCTGGCGATCCGCTTTCCTGCCAGCGCCAAGCCGCGTCCCTACGAGCCTTATCCCGGTACCTCGAACGAAGTGAGTGCATGGCTCGCAATCGAGCCGGACAACTCCGTCATCATTCGTTGCGCGCAGGCAGAAATGGGCGAGGGCGTGTTCACTTCGCTGCCGCTGCTGGTTGCGGAAGAGCTCGAAGTGGATTGGAAGAAGGTGCGCGTCGAATATGCGTCGTCCAATCGCAGCTTGCGCGAGAACAATGTCTACGGACGCATGACGACTGTGGGCAGCTTCGCGATTCGCGGCACGCGCGTGGCGATGCAGACAGCCGGTGCGAATGCTCGCGAGCGATTGCGCGCAGCGGCTGCCAAGACATGGGGCGTCGCGCATTCCCAGACGCGCGCCGAACTGGGTCGAGTACACGACACGACCAGCAAGCGATCGGCCGCTTACGGCGAGTTGGCCGCAGCAGCTGCTGCCGTCACTGACGTGCCGGAGATCAAGATCAAGACGGCGCAGCAGTTCAAGATCGCCGGCAAGCCGACGCCGCGTATCGACGTGCCCGCGAAGGTCGACGGCACCGCGGTGTTCGGCATCGACATGCGATTGCCCGGCATGCTGTACGCCGCCGTCGCGCACTGCCCGGTCTTCGGCGGCAAGGTGAAGAGTCACGATTTCTCGGCGATCAAGAACATGCCGGGCGTGCGCAGCGCGATCGATATCGGCTCCGGCGTTGCGGTTGTCGCGAGCAGCTATTGGCAGGCGGCGCAGGCTGCGAAAGCGCTGCCGATCGAATGGGACAAGGGTGCGGGCGCAGGTAGTTCGTCGGAGCAGTGGCATCGCGAGTTCGCAGCTGCGCTCGATACGCCGGGCACGCTCGTGCGCGAAGCGGGTGACGTGGCGGCGGCGTTGAAGGACGCCCCGCAGAAGGTGCGTGCCGACTATCACGTGCCCTATCTCGCGCACGCCTGCATGGAGCCGTTGAACTGCACGGCGCAGGTCAAAGGGGATCGCGTCGATCTGTGGCTGAGCACGCAAAGTCCCGACGGCATTCTGGCGCCCGTCGCGGAAGTTGCCGGCACCAAGCCCGAGAACGTGTACGTCCACAATTGCTTCCTCGGCGGCGGCTTCGGTCGGCGCAGTCCCGCGGATTTCGCGAGCGAAGCAGTGCGTATCGCGAAGACGCTCGACGTGCCCGTGAAGATGATCTGGTCGCGCGAAGAAGACATGCGCATGGGCCGCTATCGTCCGATGTCGCACATGCGGTTCGATGCGGCGCTCGACACTTCAGGCAAGCCGACGGCGTACTTCAGTCACTCGGTGACGCCGTCCATCCTGTCCACCGCCGGGCGGCCGATGGGGCCGAACGCCGTCGATCCCACGTCGGTCGACGGTCTCGCGCAGATTCCTTACGACATCGCCAACCAGCGCATCACGAACATCCGCAAGGAAACGCACTTGCCCTCGTGGTTCTGGCGCGCGGTCGGCAAGACACAGAACGTCTTCGCGCTCGAATCGTTCGTCGACGAGCTGGCGGCGGCGGCGAAGGCAGATCCGCTGGAGTATCGAGCTGCGATGTTGAAGAGCGATCTCGCCAGCTATCG